>Ga0210389_10004928_pt1 | contig 10355 bp, 6 predicted proteins | sample IncBWH28OmetaG_FD_160127 | JGI IMG/M metagenome (GOLD analysis project Ga0210389, IMG submission 160127) | Forest soil microbial communities from Barre Woods Harvard Forest LTER site, Petersham, Massachusetts, United States - Inc-BW-H-28-O ...
CAATAAATACGGCGGCGCGTTCGGTTTCAATATGGAGACCAGCCCAGGCCCCGCCCCTCCGCTCGCCAGTTGCCTGAAAAAATTTATTCCTGCCGATCACATGTGGCCGCAGGATTCTTTCTGGAATTACCACGCAGGCTCCGAAGGCTTCAAGGACCTCACGCATTTCAATAGCGCAATGGACGCGATCTACGGCCCAGCCTCCGGCCTCGACGATTACCTAGTGAAATCCCAAGCCATGGCCTACGAAGGCGAACGCGCCATGTTCGAGGCTTACTCTCGCAACAAGTACGCCACCACGGGTATCATTCAATGGATGCTCAACAACGCTTGGCCTTCGACCATCTGGCACCTGTTCGATTACTACCTGCAGCCAGCAGGCGGATATTTCGGCACGAAAAAAGCCTGCGAGCCGCTGCACGTGCAATATTCTTACGACGATAACAGCATCGTCGTCGTCAACAGCCGCTACGAAAAGGCCGCGGGCCTCACCGTCACCGCGAAACTTTACGACGCATCTCTACACGAGCGATTTTCGAAGCAGGCGCAGATTGACGTTGATGCCGACGGTGTCCAGAAAGCCTTCACGCTTCCCACCGAATCTTTCAGCCCCGCGTCGCCCGCGTATTTCGTCCAGCTGCAATTGCAATTCAACGACGGGAAAATCGTCAGCCAGAATTTCTATTGGCTGTCAGCCAAAAAGAACACCTACGAATGGGCCAAGACCACCTACCGCTTCACGCCCGTGTCCTCGTACGAGGATTTAACTGCACTGCAATCGCTCGCAAAGGTTACCGTGGACGTCAGCGCCAGCATGTTGCCCGGTCCTGACGGCCCGGTGGCGCACGTCTCGCTGAAAAATTCCAGCGACCATCTCGCTTTTCAGATTCACCTGGGAATTCACAAGAGCGGCCAGTCGGAAGAAATCCTCCCAGTATTCTGGGACGATAATTACATCGAGCTGATGCCCGGCGAATCTCGCGAACTCACTGCGCGCTATCTCCCGTCCACTTCCGTCTTCGGAGGCTCGGAGCTAATCGTCTCCGGATGGAACATCGCGCCCGCCCGCATCCCTCTGAAAGAAGCGCGCAGCGTGCCCGCGTCCTCCACCGGAGCAGGGCACTGATGTCCATCGAGCAGGGCGGACCATCCAACATGCCTCCAGGCCAATTTCCGAATCACATGCTGCGGGAAATCTACGAGCAACCGCAGGCCATTCGCGAAACGATCCGCCAAAATGTCGCGGACGAAGTAATTTTTTCGAACTCGCTCCAGCCCATCGAAAAAGCTCTCTTCGCCTTCAAGAAAATCATCATCGCCGCCAGCGGCTCCAGCCGTAATGCCGGCCTCGCCGGCGAAATCATGATGGAAGATTTAGCAGGCGTCTCCGTGGACGTTGAATATGCCAGCGAATATTGCTACCGATCCACGCATGCAGACACCGATCCGATCGTCGTCGTAATCACCCAATCCGGCGAGACCGCCGACACCACCGCTGCGCAACGTGAAGCGCTCAATCGCGGTGCGCAGACCGTCGCCATTTCCAACGTCGCCGATTCCACCATCTCCCGCGAAGCCAGCGTCAATCTGCAAACCTGCGCCGGCCTGGAAAAAGCGATTCCAGCGACGAAAAGTTTTACTTCGCAACTCACGATGCTCTATCTGCTCGCGCTGTTTCTAGCGCGCCAACGCGGCCGCATGACTTCCGAAGTCACGCGCACGCACCTGAATTTCCTTGCCGAGCTGCCCGGGCAAATCGAAAAGTTCTTGCCGTCGTGGGACGCGCAAGCGTCCGGCTGCGCCCGTGCCTTCCAGCAAGCCCGCACGTTCATGTTTCTGGGCCGCGGCGTGCATTACGCCATAGCACGCGAAGGCGCACTAAAGCTCAAGGAAATTTCCTACGTGCAGGCCGAAGGCCTGCCTGCGGGCGAACTGCGTCATGGCTCGAACGCTCTAGTAGATGAAAATCTCGTGGTCACAGTATTGGCCACGCGCGACGCCGCCGATCCCGACTCCGTGCTGCGCTACCAAAAATCCGTCTCGGTGCTCGAATACGTCAAAAGCCGCGGCGGAAAATCCATCGCCATCGCCACCGAAGGCGATCGCGAAGTCGCCGCCGTCGCCGATCGCACCATGTTCGTCCCTGTGGCCACAGAGCTGCTCCTGCCAATTCTCGAAGTGGTCCCGCTGCAGCTTTTCGCCTATCACTACGCCGTCCTCAACGGCTGCGACGTGGACCGCCCCAGAAATCTAGTAAAATCCGTGATTACCGAATGAAACCCTGCTTCTGTTCCGGCGGCGCTCGCAAATTCGTGACTCCGGGTGCCGTAGCGTCGGCGTCCCACCGATTCATTTGCTTCGCTCTTGAATTTATAACGGCCGCCTGCTTTTTAGGCGGGCGTCGTTGCCCTTGACTTGGGTTTTGAATATGTAGCGCGCGGTCCCGCAAAACGGGGCCGGACTGCTGTTGCTCAAAAAGGACCAATGGCCAACGAACCCGCCCAATCCGCCGTAAAACTCCGCCGCGTCCTAACCCTGTGGGACCTGATCATCATCGGCATCGTGATCATCCAACCGATCGCCCCCATGGGCATCTACGGCGTCATCAGCAACGACGCCCGCGGCCACGTCGTCACCACCATCCTCATCGCCATGGTTGCCATGCTCTTCACCGCCATCAGCTACGGAAAGATGGCCCGCGCCTACCCTTCCGCCGGCTCCGCCTACACCTACGTCGGCCAGGAACTGAAACCCGCCCTCGGCTACGTCACGGGCTGGGCCATCGTGATGGACTACATCCTGAATCCGCTAATCTGCACCATCATCTGCAGCCAGCTCACCCAGAATATTCTCCCTTTCATGCCCTACTGGACTCTCGCCGTCTTCTACGCCGGCGCATTCACGATGCTAAATCTTCGCGGCGTAAAAACCTCCGCCCGCATCAACGACGTGATGGCCGCCGGAATGTCCATCGTGGTCGTGATCTTTTTCGCCTTCGTAATTCATTTCCTCTGGAGTCTCCACGAATACGGTCAAGGCTTTTTCACGCATCCGTTCTACAATCCCGCCACGTTCAGCTTCAAAACCGTCTTCCACGGCACCTCAGTCGCCGTCCTCACCTACATCGGCTTCGACGCCATCTCCACCTTCTCCGAAGAAGTCGAAAATCCCCGCCGCAACATCATGCTAGCCACCGTCCTGGTGTGCCTTATCACCGGCGTCCTCGCTTCGCTCGAGGTTTATGCCGCGCAGTTGGTCTGGCGCGACCAGCCGTTTCCGGAGGACAAGATCACCTCCGCGTTCCCGCTCGTCGCCCAAACCGCCGGCGGCTATTTCCTCTTCCAACTCGTTAATTTCACCATCCTCGTTGCCAATATCGGCTCCGGCCTCGGTTCGCAACTCGGCGCCGCGCGCCTGCTCTACGGTATGGGCCGCAGCAACGGCATCCCCAAAAAATTCTTCGGCGCGCTCGATCCTAAAAATCATATTCCGCGCAACAACGTCATCCTAGTCGGCGCCATCGCTCTCGCCGGCTCCTTCATCATCACCTACGACCAAGGCGCTGACCTGCTCAACTTCGGCGCGCTCCTCGCCTTCATGGGCGTGAACGTCGCCGCGCTAGTCCGCTACTACGTGCGCGCCGAAAAACGCCAAATCCTAAATCTCCTTTCGCCCCTGCTCGGCTTCCTCATCTGCGCGTTCATCTGGAGTCACCTCAGCGGTCCCGCCCTGAAGCTTGGCGCCGTCTGGATGGTTCTCGGCATGACCTACGGCGCCATAAAAACCCGCGGCTTTCAGGCCGACTTGGTTAACTTCGACATCCCCCCCGACGAATCTTAGTTTTTCAAAGCTACCGCCGTTACTAATCGCGTTCCACAGCGCCATTTTCTCCCCAAATGACCTTCGACTCACGTCTCGCTAATCCTTTCTCCCAAATCGGACGATTATTCCGACAGAGGCTTCCGCAAGCTCTTGCCGTGTCCGCCTCCCATGCTCATTGCTTTCGAGAGCGGCGTCGCGGTACACGGCTGTTTCATTTCAGGGCACCTCAAACCATGAACCTCAGAACCCTGCACGTTCTCTTGATCGTCGCCGATGCTCAAGACGAGGCCGACATTCGTCAGAAGCTTGGCGAGGCCCGCAACACTTCGTTCGCCGTGCGCGCCGTCGCCAGCCTGTCCGAAGCATTGCAGCAAATCGCCAAAAATTCCTTCGACGTATTCCTAATCGACGTCGCAGTCCCGGACTCCGATGGTATTCGCGGCCTGCAGCGCCTCGTCGCCGCTGCGAAAAACACTCCGGTCATCATCCTCACCACCGTTCACGATGCCATTCAAGCTATCGAAGTAGTTCGCGCCGGCGCAGACGACTACGTTGTCAAGAGCCGCATGAACTCGACCGCGTACGAACGCGTACTGTCCTACGCGATCGAACGTCACGGCGTGCGCAAACAGGCCGACGTCCAGCTCGCGGTCTCCCGCGTCCTGGCCGAATCGCAAAATATTCCCGAAGCCTGCGACGGGATTCTTCGCGTCCTCTGCGAATCGCTGAAATACGATTTCGGCGAAATCTGGCAGCTCGACGCTGCAACCACTCACTTGCTCCCCGCGCAATTCTGGTGCGTGCCGTCGCCCAAGAATCTCCAATTTCAGGCCGTAAGCCAGAGCATCCAGTTCCAATTCGGCGAAGGTCTTCCCGGACGCGTCTGGCAAACGCGCGCGCCGCAATCGATCGTAGACATATCCGAGAGCGCCTACTTCACGAGGGCCCACGCCGCCACTTCCGCCGGAATCCGCGGCGCCTTCGCCGTGCCGCTCGGTTTTTTTCAGGCAATTTTCGGCGTCATGGCCTTCTTCAGCCATGAACGAATCACCATGGACGAAGAGCTCAGCAATTTTCTGATGAGCATCGCCAGCCAGATGGGCCAGTTCATGGCGCGCAAAATCGCCGAGGCCGAACGCGAAAGAATTGGCAAAGAACTCGTCCTCATTCTCGAGTCTACCTCCGAAGGCATCTACGGCGTGGACCTCGCCGGCTCCATCACTTTCATCAATCGTTCCGCTGCCCGCACCTTGGGCGTCACGCCGGAACGCGTCGTTGGCAAGAACTCCCACGATCTGTTTCATCACACTCGCCAGGATGGTACCCCCTACCCGGAATCCGATTGCCCGCTGACCCAGCTATTGCAAGAGGGCCGCAGCCATTCCACCGACCTCGATTATTTCTGCCGCATTGACGGCTCGCATCTCGCGGTCAGCTATTCCGCCGTCCCTATGTTCGAAGGCGCGCAAGTCAGCGGCGCGGTCATCAACTTCACGGACATCTCCGAAAAGCGTCAGATGGAAATCGAACTCCGTCACGCGCAAAAACTCGAAGCGGTCGGCGGCCTGGCCGCCGGAATCGCCCACGAAATCAACACCCCAATTCAATTCATCGGAGACAACACCCGCTTCGTTCAGGACTCCTTTCGCGACGGTCTCGCCATGATCACCCAGTACGAAGAAATCTCGCAGCGGGCCCGCGACGGCGCCGTCCCGCCCGAACTCCTCCAATCCCTCGATGCGATCTGCACCAAAATAGAGTGGACCTTCCTCAAAACAGAAATTCCCAAAGCTCTCGAGCAAATGATGGACGGCGTGAATCGCGTCGCCACCATCGTCCGCGCCATGAAAGAGTTTTCGCACGTGGATCGCAGCGCCGATAAAGTCGCCGCCGACCTCAACAAAGCCATCGAAAGCACCCTGATCGTCTCGCGCAACGAAACCAAATATGTCGCCGAAGTCGAAACTGATCTCGGCGTCCTGCCGCCCGTCTCTTGTCATCTCGGCGATCTCAACCAAGTCTTCCTGAACTTGTTCGTCAACGCGGCCCACGCCATTGGAGACGTGATGAAAGTTACCGGTAAAAAAGGCCTCATCATCGTCAAAACCCGAGAGGATGGCGACTCGGTCGTCGTCACCGTACAAGACAGCGGTACCGGAATCCCCGAAGGCGTTCGCGGCAAAATATTCGATCCATTTTTCACTACTAAGGAAGTCGGCAAAGGTACCGGCCAAGGCCTCGCCCTCGCGCGCGCCATCGTCGTCGAAAAACACGGCGGCACGCTCACCTTCGATACGGAAATGGGACGCGGCACCACGTTTTGTGTGCGCCTCCCAACCCATGGCGTCACGGCTCCCAAAGAGGTACTCGTATCATGATTCGAATTATTTTTGTGGATGATGAAGTCAGGATTCTCGAAGGATTGCAGCGCATGCTTCGTCCTCAGCGCCATATCTGGGAAATGGCTTTCGCTCCCGGCGGCCAATCCGCGCTGCAAATGATGGAGGCTGCTCAGTTCGATGTGATCGTTTCCGATATGCGCATGCCTGGAATGGACGGAGCCACTCTGCTGCGAGCCGTGCGCGAAAAATACCCCAGCGTTTTGCGCATCATTCTTTCCGGCTACACTGAACTCGAGGCCGCTCTCAATGCCGTTCCCGTCGCGCATCAGTTTCTCGTCAAGCCCTGCGATCAAGACACGTTGCAATTCGCCATCGACCGCGCCACCAGCCTCAACAGCATCCTTAATAACAAGCGCCTCGAGAGCATCGTCGGCTCCATGCAGCAATTGCCCTCGCTTCCCAAATCCTGTATGGAAATGCGCGAAGCTCTCGCCGATCCCGATAGCAGCTCGCAAAGCATCGCGCTCCTTGTCGAACGCGACCCGGCCATGTCCGCCAAAGTTCTGCAGCTCGTGAATTCCGCCTTCTTCGGAGTCGCGCGCAACATCAGCGACATCAATACGGCCATCACCTATCTCGGCAAAAGCATTTTGGAAAATCTCGTTCTTTCCGTCGAAATCTTCCGCGCCTTCCGCCCCACAAAATCCATTCCCGGTTTTTCTCTTGAAGCGGTCCATGCCCACGCTCAGTTGACCGCCAAAATGGCCGGCTACGTCGCCGGTGACAACGCCGTTCGCAGGCTCGGTATGATTGCTGGCCTACTGCACGACGTTGGCAAACTGGTTTTAGCCGAAGCCACGCCGGAACATTTCGCGGGCGCCATCGCGGGCGCGCAAACGGAAAAACGCCCGCTCTTCGAGGTCGAAGAGGAATTGACCGGCGTCTCTCATGCCGAAGTCGGCGCCTATCTTCTCAGCATGTGGGGAATTCCCTACGTGATCGTCGAAGCCGTCGCACATCATCACCATCTCGAACGCGTGGCCTGCGAAAAGGGCGATTTGCTCTCCAGCGTCTATTTCGCGAATTGGCTCGCGCACGACCATGAAGCAGCGCAATACGGTGTGGTCGCCATTCCCAATGCGCCGCTCAATCCAGAAATCGTTGCCAGACTTGGAGTGCAAGATCTGCTGCCCGAATGGCGCGCGGAGGCACGTAACGCTTCACGAGAGATGGTTGCGGTGCCGCATGGCAAATAGTGATCGTCCGCGAATACTCTGCGTGGACGACGACCCCAATGTCCTCGAAGGGCTCGCGCGCACTCTGCGCGGCCACTACGTCGTGGAAACAGCTACGGAAGGAAAAGTAGCCATCGAAATGCTGAAGACCGCCGAGCCTTTCGCGGTGGTCATGTCTGACCAGCGCATGCCGCGGATGACCGGCACGCAATTCCTCGCTCATACCCGCGCCGTCGCGCCCTCCAGCGTGCGCGTCCTGCTGACCGGCCAGGCGGACATGGAATCGGCGATGGATGCCGTAAACGAAGGCAATATTTTTCGTTTTCTCACCAAGCCTTGTTCCACCGACGTGCTCCTCGCGGCACTCGATTCCTGTTGCCAGCAGTATCTTCTGGTCACCTCCGAAAAAGTCCTGCTCGAACAAACCCTGCACGGCAGCATCAAGGCGCTTGCGGATATTCTCTCGCTCGCGAATCCGCTGGCTTTCGGTCGCGCCACGCGTGTTCGCAAAATCGTCGAAGAGCTGATGAATCATTTCCAGATTCGCGAACGCTGGCCCGTCGAAGTCGCCGCCATGCTCTCGCAGATCGGCTGCGTCACGCTTCCTCCGGCGACCCTCGACAAACTCTACAAAGGCGAAGCCCTCACTGGCCCCGAAAAAGTGATGGTGGATCGCATGCCCACCGTTGTGGAAAAATGCCTCTCGAATATTCCACGCATCGATTCCGTCGTCACCATCCTGCGGCTTTCCGTCTGCCAATTCGCGCATCCCAAACAACGCAACGGCATCGCGATCGTGGGCGAACTTCCGTGGGGCGCTCGCGCCCTGAAAATTGCTCTGGATTTTGATTTGCTCGAGGCCGGTGGAAATCCTGCGGAGCAGCCCATGGCCGTGATGCGCGGCCGCGAAGGCTGGTACGACCCGCAAATACTCGAAGCGTTTGCAGGAATGCGCGGAGTTTCTCAGGAAAAAACACCAATGCTGGAACGTATGGTGAAAGACGTAACCGTCGGCATGACTTTCGGCGAAGATCTGAAATCCGGCAAAGGCCTGCTATTGATCGCGCGCGGTCAGGAAGTCACGCCCGCGCTGCTGGAACGCATGCGCAATTTTTCCGCCGAGCTAGCCATCCGCGAACCCGTCCGCATGCTGCTTCCCAATCCAGCCCTAGTCGCCAAAGGGACAGCACCGGCCGCCAAGGCACGAATCCCAGTAGTCTCCCATGCCTGACGGCGAGCAGAGTCAGCCATTGACTTTGTGGCGGCGGCCTTCTTCAGCCCGGCGCCTTTGACGTTGGTAGCGCCGGCGTCCCGCCGGCTCCGTTGACTTTGAATCTGCGTGCCCTCACCGCCATTCGGCGGCGCCGGGCCCGCTCTCACTCCGCGTCTTGAGTAACAATGTGCACATCCACAGCCGGCGCGTCATTCAAGAACCTATTGATCGCATTCATATACAAAAGCTTCCGCCAACCCTCCGTCGCCGACCGCCCGAAAATCACATGTGTAATATGTTTCTCCCGTACAAATTGCGCCATCGCATCCGCGACATTGTGTCCCTTCAACCGCACCGGCTTCGCTCCTAAATTTTCCGCAAACTGCAAATTAGACGCCAGCGTTTTCGATTCCTCCTGCTCCATATCGCTGTCCAAATCCACGTGCACCGCATAAAGCTCCGCGTCCATCCGCCGCGCCATGCGCGCCGCCCGCGCCACCAGATATTGTGCCTTCGGATTTTCGCTGATGCACACCGCCAGCCGCTCGCGCACCGCCCATGCTTCCTGTATATCCTTCTCCACCATGTACGATTCCAGGCTGCGGTCCACCTGCTCGGCCACCTGTCGCAGCGCCAGTTCGCGCAACGCAATTAAATTTCCGCGCCGGAAAAAATTCTTTAGCGCCTGCTCCACCTTTTCCTTCCCGTACACGTCGCCGCGTCGCATCCGGTTCTGCAGCGCCTCCGGCGTCAAGTCCACCATCACCGTTTCATCGGACACTTGCAGCACCCAGTCCGGCACCGTCTCGCGCACCACCACTCCAGTGATCGCGCGCACCGTCGGCGCGATGCTTTCGATGTGTTGGATGTTCACCGTCGAAATCACGTCAATGTTCGCGTCCAGCAGTTCCAGGACGTCCTCGTAACGCTTGCGATGCCTGCAGCCCGGAATATTCGTATGCGCCAACTCGTCCACCAGCACGACCCGCGGTTTGCGCGCCAGAATCGCGTCCATATCCATTTCCGCAAACAGCGTGCCTTTGTAATCAATCATCCGCCGCGGAACGGTCTCCAGCTGTGCGGAGAGTTCCGCGATCCCTTTTCTCCCGTGCGTTTCCACCACGCCAATGACCACGTCTTCGCCCCGGCTGTGCCGCCGGGTGGCCTCGCTCAGCATGCTGAACGTCTTGCCCACCCCAGGCGCGTATCCCAGAAAAAGTTTCAGTGCGCCTTTTGTTTTTTCCGCTGGCTTCGCCGCGGCCAGCCACTGCTCGGGAGTCTTTGGCATCGGAGTATTCTCTTCTACGAACGCTGTGAAAGCTACGTTAGAATAGTGGCGTGCGTGTGCACTGGTTCACTCGATTCCTGCGATTTCTGGCTGCTTTCGCTCTGGTGCTGGGCATTTCCCTTGTCTATCGCCATCTTCTGATCGTCAATCCCACCACCGTAGCGCTCACTTTTCTGCTCGCCATTTTAGCTGTTTCCACCGTATGGGGCATCGCAGTTTCAGTTTTCATGTCCGTAGTGGCAATGCTCGCTTTCAACTATTATTTCCTGCCGCCTATCGGCCGCTTCACCGTCGCCGACCCGCAGAATTGGGTCGCGCTTTTCGCTTTTCTGGTCGTCTCCGTGCTGGCAAGCAGTCTTTCCACGCGCGCGCGCCAAAAGGCCGAAGATGCCTCGCAGCGCCGCCGCGAAATCGAAAAACTCTATGCGTTTAGCCAAGGTCTGCTGGAATCTGGC
>Ga0210389_10004929_pt1 | contig 10355 bp, 9 predicted proteins | sample IncBWH28OmetaG_FD_160127 | JGI IMG/M metagenome (GOLD analysis project Ga0210389, IMG submission 160127) | Forest soil microbial communities from Barre Woods Harvard Forest LTER site, Petersham, Massachusetts, United States - Inc-BW-H-28-O ...
GAGCCCATGCGCAGCGCCTCGGCGATTAGCCGAACCTGGGCCGCGTCGGTGACGCTTACGGGCGCCGCGTCGTACGGCTGCGACGGGTTGGCGTACCGGCTCCGGGACGCATATGGGCGGGCGGCGCGGAGGTGCACTTCGGTGACGCCGGAGCGGGCAATGACCTCGCCGACGTTGTCGGGGCGCACGCTCCCGCCGGCGACGAGCACCAGGCGTCCGGCGGCGTGCTCCGCGAGCGAGCGAAGGACGTCCGCGCCCTCAAGCGCGGTGCTGCACCCGCCCGAGCTGAGGATGCGGCTGACGCCGAGCTCCACTAGCACGTCGAGCGCGCGCGCGAGGTCCCTCGCCCCGTCGAACGCGCGGTGGAAGGTCACCGGTGCGCCGTCGGCAGCCGCGACGAGCTCGCGGACGGCAGGCACGTCAACTTCCCCGTCAGGGGTGAGCGCGCCGATGACGAAGCCTGCGGAGCCTGCCCAGCGCAGCACCTCGATGTCGTGGCACATCACCGCCAGTTCCTCGCGCGAGTAAACGAAGTCCCCGCCGCGGGCGCGGATGAGCGTCATCACCGGGATTTCACGCAGGCTGGCGACGACCTCGTGGACGAACCCGGCGCTGGGCGTCGTCCCCCCGTTGTCGGCGAGCCCGTTGCACAGCTCGAGGCGGTCGGCGCCGCATTGCTCGGCAAGGCGCGCGCCGGCCACGTCGTCGAGCGCGATCTCTAGCAGCGTCACAAGCGCACCAGGCTCGCCGGGGGCGCCGGGAGTTTAGCCAGCGCGGCGGCAAGGCCCTCGCCAGGGACGATCTCGCCGACGCGGCGCCCGCCGCCGAGCACCGGCAGCTCGCGCAGCTGGCCGGCGCCGCAGACATCGACGCCGAGCGCGGCGAGTGCCTCGAGGGCAATCATCGTCGTCGCCCGAGGGTTGCCGTCAGCGATCTTCATCGCGACCGCCTCGCCGGTTGCGGCCGCGACCGCGATGACGCCCTCCGCGCCACCTTTTGCCAGCGCGCCAGGCACGAGGGTCATCGTCAGGGAGTTCTGGTGACCGCTCCCGCCGACATAGTAGGGATGCCGCCGCATCGCCTCAGCGATGGCGTGCTCCGCGCTTCCGGGCTCAGCCGTGACAAGCCGGCGGAACATCCGCGCCAGGCCGCGGACGGACGTGCCGAACAGCGGGGCACCACACCCGTCGACGGCGTCGGCGTCGACCGCCACGCCGGTCAGGCGGGCGACAGTCGCCCGCGTGTGCTGCTGCAACGGATGATCCAGGTCGAGGTAACGCGCCGTCTCCCAGCCGTTCACCGCAGCCGCGAGCAGCATGCCAGCGTGCTTGCCGGAGCAGTTCATCCGGATCGGGGCCTCGTGCTCGTGCGCGCGGATCATGCGTTCCCTGGTCGGGGTGTCCTCCGGCCAGTCGGGTACGCAGCGGAGCGCGGAGTCGTCCAGCCCGGCCGCGCCGAGGATCTCGCGCACTACCCGCACGTGCTCGTCCTCGCCAGTGTGGCTGCCCGCTGCGATCGCGAGCCGGGGTCCCGCCAACGGCGCCCCGGCGGTGAGCGCCGCCAGCGCTTGAGCGGGCTTAACGGTTGAGCGCGGCAGCACGAGGGCATCGGGGTCGCCGAGCGCGACTGCGACTTGGCCGTCCGAATCAAGAGCGAGCAAGGACCCGAAGTGGCGGCTTTCGATGACCCCGTTGCGCCGCACGGCGGCGAGCTCGGGCAGGTCGGTCAAGATGGCTCCTAATCAGTAAGCGTGATGCCCCGGCTGTCGGCTCGCCGCCGCAGCCAGGAGGCGAGGAAGCTGAGCAGCGCGTTCGGCACCAGGTAGATCAGCGCGATGACGAGGTAGTCCTGGATGAGCAGGTGGTTGTAGGACGACAGCACGTTGCCGGCCTGCAGCAGCTCGAAGAAGCCGAGCACGTAGCCGAGCGATGTGTCCTTCAGCAGGCTGACGAGCTGGGTGACCAGTGACGGCGTCACCGCGCGCAGGGCCTGCGGCGCCAGGATCGCGGTGAACACCTGGCGTCGCGGCAGCCCGACGCCGAGGCCCGCCTCTTCCTGCCCGCGTGGCAGCGAGACGATGCCCGCCCGCATGATCTCGGCCAGCAAGGCGGAGTGCGCCACTGTCAGCGGGATCGCGAGCTTCCAGATCGTCCCCGGATTGATGCCGTAGTGCGGCAGGGCGAACATCATCACGTAGACCAGGAGCAGCACCGGGATGGTGCGGGCCACCTCGATGTAGCCGGCCGTGATCCTTCGAACTGGGCCGAGGGGGCTGAGCCTGAGCAGGACGAGGACAAGGCCGAGCGGGGCCGACATGGCGAGCGTCAGGCCCGCGGCGGCGAGGGTGCCCGTCGCGTAGGCGTTGAGCATGTAGTCCCAGATCGGCCACTGCGAGAACGGCTCCCACACCCGGGAGTCGAGCTGCCCGTGCTGGGCGAACTGCCATAGTCCGGCCGCGATGACGGCGGCGATGACGAGCGCCGAGATAGCCGACCCGGCGAGCACGCGCCGCCGTGCCCTCGGGCCCGGGGTGTCGTAGAGGTAGCTGAGGTTGTCGCTCATCGCTTGATCGCCACCTTCCGCTCCACCCAGCCCGCGGCGAGGCCGATGGCCAGGGCGATGATCATGTACACCAGGCCCGACCCGGTGTAGATCGGGATCGGCTTGGCGAGCTGCTGGTTCAGGACGTTGGTCGCGGCCGTGACCTCGACGATGCCGACCGCGGCCAGCAGCGCCGTGTTCATGACCAGGGCGATCATGATGTTGGCGATCGGCTGCACGACGGCCCGCAGAGCCTGCGGGACGACGACGAGGCTGAGCGTCTGCGCCTGGCGCAAGCCCAGGGCGCGGGCGGCCTCGAGCTGGCCGACCGCGATCGTGTTCACTCCGCTGCGCACGGCTTCGGCCACATAGGCGGCCTCGTACACAGCCAGGGTGATGATCGCGGTCGGCAGCAGCGGGCCGATGACCCCCGCGTCCGGCAGGGCGAACACGGCGATGATGAGCAGGGCCAGCAGGGGGACGTTGAGGAAGAACTGCACGTAGGCGAAGGCCGCTGCCCGCAGCAGCGGGATCGGGCTGACTCGTGCGACGGTGATGAGCGTGCCGAGGATGATCGAGCCGGCGCCCGCCGCGGCGAAGACAAGCAGCGTCGTCCCGACGGCGTCGAGCACCCCGCCGGGGGTAAGTGCGTTCATCTCAGTTCCCCTCTGGTCTCATGCGGTCCGAGCCGGCTCAGGTGCCGGGAACCGACCCGATCTTCGGCGGGGTCGGGACGCTGGAGTGGGTGACCGTGCCCAGGGTGGCCTGCCACACCTTGCCCCAGGTGCCGTTCTGCTCGGTCTTCAGCAGCCAGTTGTCGATGAAGTCCTTGAAGGTCGCATCGCCGTGCTTGAGGCCGATTCCGTAGGCCTCCGAGGTGAACGTCGAGCCGACGACCTTGATCTGGGAGTTAGTGGCGGCGTCGCTGGCCAGCAGCGTCTCGTCCTGCACGTAGGCGTCGCCGCGGCCTTGGGTGAGGGCCTGGACGGCCTCGGGGTCGGTCCCGAAGGTGGTGAGCTTCGACGTCGGCTGCTGCTTGGGCACCTCGGTGACCGCCGGCGTGTCCGCGCCGACGATGACCGTCTTGCCCGCGAGGCTGCCGATGCCGGTGATCGTCGTGTTGCTCGACTTGACGGCCACCGCGAGGCCGTCATCGAAGTACGGGCCGGCGAAGTCGACTTCCGCCGCGCGCTGCGTGGTGATCGTGTAGGTGTTGAACACCACATCGACGGTGCCGTTCTGCAGCATCGCCTCGCGCGTCTGGGTGGCCGGCGGGATGATCTCGACGCTGGGCTTGCCGAGGATGTAGATGGCCAGCAGCTTCGCCAGGTCGGCGTCGAAGCCGGTGACGTCCCTGGTCGTCGGGTCCTGCTGCGACAGCAGCGGCGCGTCGAGCGCCTCGCCGACGATGAGCTTGCCCCGCTTCTTGATGGCGGCCATCGTCGAGTTCGGCAGGATGTCGGCCGCGCTGGCCACGAGGGCGTTCGAGTAGAGGTCATTGGCCGAGGCGGAGGCGCTCGGGTTGCCGGCCGGGACGCCCGTCGCGCCGCCAGATGACGACGACGAGCAGGCCGTGGCGGTCAGGGCAAGGCCGACGAGCACCGCTGCGGCACCGCCGCCTGCCCGCCACCGCCTGGTGGTGTTGCCGAACATGTGTTTCCTCTCTGCTGGTTAACCTGGTACGCACCGCCCGCAGAAGGGCGGGAGTCTCGCGAGCCGCCGGCGAGGCGCGGGCGGACATCGGTGGCCGCGTGCTAGTGATTCAGCACGGCGGCCAGGAACGAGCGTGCGCGCTCAGACGCGGGCGCCTCGAAGAACTCAGCGGGGGGTGCCTGCTCGACGACGGCGCCGCCGTCCATGAAGACGACCCGGTCGGCGACGCGCCGGGCGAAGCCCATCTCGTGGGTGACGACGATCATCGTCATGCCGTCGCGGGCGAGGGAGGTCATCACGTCCAGCACCTCGTTGACCATCTCGGGGTCGAGCGCGGAGGTCGGCTCGTCGAACAGCATCACCTTGGGATGCATCGCCAGCGCCCGGGCGATGGCCGCGCGCTGCTGCTGGCCTCCCGATAGCTGAGCCGGGTACTGCCTGGCCTTGTCGGCGATGCCGACGCGCTCGAGCAGTGCCGTCGCCTCGGCCTCGGCGGCCGCGCGCGAGACCTTGCGCACCCGGCGGGGGGCCAGGGTGAGGTTGTCGAGCACGGTGCGGTGCGCGAACAAGTTGAACGACTGGAACACCATTCCGACGTCGGCGCGGTGGCGCGCGAGCGCGGGACCCTCGGCCGGCAGCAGCGTGCCGTCGACGAGGATGCGCCCCGAGTCGATCGGCTCGAGCCGGTTGATCGTCCGGCACAGCGTCGACTTGCCCGACCCGGATGGGCCGACGACCACGACCACCTCGCGCGGAGCGACGTCAAGGTCTACGTCCTTGAGCACGTGAAGCGCGCCGAAGTGCTTGTTCACGCGCTCCAGCCGCACCATGGCGTCTTGCCTGCCACCTGCGCTCACGGCACCGTCCATCCTCGTTTGCATCAATTTAACCTGACATCACTCCAGTAACTTATAAACCTCCCTCACGATAGTGTCAAAACGTAGTAAGTTGTTCCAGATCTGGAGTAATGTGACGCATGAGTCATCACAGGTGCAGCTGATGAGAGGTCGGTGCTGAGTTGTCCGAGCCCACGGTGCCATCTGCCGCAGCGGCCATCCTCCGCCTCGTCCGCTCGGGCACGGCGACCTCGCGATCCCAGGTGGCCCGGGCGCTGGGCATCTCGGCAACGACGTCGGCGTCGAGGATCGACGCGCTCGTGGCACGCGGTTTCCTGCGCGACGCCGGCGCGGGGGAATCGCGTGCTGGCCGCCGCCCCCAGCGCATCGAGCTGGCCCCCCAGCAGGGCTACGTCGGCGTCGCCGACCTGGGCGCCCGGCACGCCCTGCTCGCCACCTTCGACATGACGGGCACGCTCATCGAAGACCGGCATCACGCTCTCGAGATCGCCGATGGGCCCGAGCGCGTGCTCGGCTGGATTGTCGGGCAGCTACGCGAACTGGCGCGCGGGCAGGCGCTGCGGGGCATCGCGCTGGCACTGCCGGGTCCCGTCGATTTCGGCTCAGGCCTGCTCGTGTCCCCGTCGCGGATGCCAGGCTGGAACGGGGTCGACGTGGCGGGGCTGCTCGCCCGCCTCTCCAGTGTGCCCGCGCTCGTCGACAACGACGCCAACCTGATGGCGCTGGGCGAATTCGGCACGGTTCCCGCGACTGTCCGGCATCTCGTGCTCGTCAAGGCCGGCTCCGGGATCGGGTCCGGCATCATCGCGGCTGGCCAGCTGTACCGCGGCGCGCACGGCATGGCCGGCGACATCAGCCATGTCACGGTCCCGGGCGCGGACGAAGTGCTGTGCTCGTGCGGGCGCTACGGCTGCCTGGACGCGGTCGCCTCAGGCGCGGCGATCGTCGAGGGCCTGCGCTCGGTCGGGGTCGAGGTGCCTGACACGATGGGCCTCCTGCAGTTGGCGCATGACGCCCACCCGCTCGCCACGCGGATGCTGCGCGAGGCCGGCATCCGCACCGGCAATGTCCTCGCCACCATCGTCAACTTCTACAACCCCGATGCCGTCGTCCTTGGCGGTACCCTCAGCCGCTCGGAAGCCTTCGTCGCGGGCGTGCGGTCAGCCATATACACCATGTGCCTGCCGATGGCCACCGACCAGCTAGACATCGCCGTGAGCTCTGCAGGCCGGCTAGGCGGCGTGCAAGGCGCGGCGCGGCTCATTCTCGACCATCTCTTCGAGCACGAACTGATCCCGGCCGCCGAGGACGCGATCTAACCGGCCACCACCTGTGAGTCACCTGCGATACGGTCTGCTCGGCTTGCCCGACGCGACACGCGCCGCTGGAAGAGGACGAGGAGGCAGTGTGAACGCCCAAGCCCGCTCCCACCCGTTCGCCGGGCCGGAGTACCGCCGCCTGCTGGACGCGGCGCGGCGTTCCCTGGAGCGCACCGGGGGATCGCTCGACGGCTCGGTGAGCGTCACCTCGCCCGACGAGGCGGAGCGCAGGGCGATCATCGGCATCACTGGCCACCACCGTTACGCGAGCGCCGGCCGCCTCACCGTGCGGCTGGCCGACCTGGACGAGGCCGTCCGCGAGGTGCTCGCGGACGGGCGCGGCCTCGCCGGCCTGCTCGCCTCCCGCGGCGGCGCCCCGCTGCGGGACCGGCCCGCGGAGCGGGAGCGGCTGGCGTCCGGGGTGGACACGTGCGTTCGCCTTGCCGAAGACAGCTACCTGTCCTCCTTCGCGTGGTTCGCCGAGTGGGTGGACGGGCTGCGCGGCGACGGGACGCTGACCCGGCTGGTGAACTCCGCGGAGACGGCCCGGATGGAGCAGGCCGTCGGCGTGCTGGAGGCGCTGGACGGCCGCGACGCGCCGGTGCTGCTGCAGGCCCTCGCCGCCGAGGTGACCGGCGACACCAAGGCGCTGTCCCCCGGGACCGTCTTGTCGACCCTGGTGCTGCGGGCGCTCGCGCTGCGGCTGGGCGTGGCCAGGCCCTCTTCGGCCGAGGACCGTCGCGAGCTGTGGGACGAGTTCGACGTGGTCGTTGACGACCTGGCCAGCCGGGTCCTCGTGCTAGGGCTGCCCGCCTTCGGTGACGGGCTGGGGGACTGGCTGACCGGCGCGGCCCGGCGCGGCGTGCCGTTCTATGCGACCCTGCAGCAGCTCATGGCGATGCCTGTCAGGGTCAGCGAGCCAGTGGTCTACGTGTGCGAGAACCCGGCGGTGCTGCGCGCGGCCGCCGGGTCGCTCGGATCGCTGTCGCTGCCGCTGATCTGCACCGAGGGCCACCCGTCCACGGCGTTTCAACGGCTGGCCGCCGCGGTGGCCGGCGGCGGCGGCGAGCTTCGCTACCACGGCGACTTCGACTGGCCAGGCATCTGCATCGCCGCATCGGTGATGGCCCGCCACGGGGCGGTGCCCTGGCGCTTGTCCGCCGCGGACTACCTGGCAGGAGTGCGCGCCGACCGCGAGCATGTGTCGCTGTCGGGCACCGCGCAGCCGACCCCGTGGGACCCGGTGCTGGCCGAGGCAATGGAGAAGGCGGGCCGCGTCGTCTACGAGGAATCGGTAACCGGCGCCCTGATAGCCGACCTCCAGGGCTAGCGTTGGCAGGCATGGGCCAGCAGCGCAACCTGCGCATTAGGGTCGTGGCGGTCGCCGAGAAGGTGCTCGCCGCGCAGAAGTACATCACGCCGCTGGATGTCGCCCTCGGCATCGGATGGCTGCACCAGCGCAACGTCGACGCCTGGCGGCAGGGACGGGTCGACAGCCTTGATGAGATCTTGCCGATTGACCCAGACAGGGAGGCCGAGTTCCTCGAGCACCTCGCCGACTGGGCGACGGCCAAGGGGCTGCGGCCACAGCAAGCCGACTACCTGGCCGCGACCAGGGACCGCCGCCCGCTGCGCTTCAGCGCCGCTAGCGAGGGCGCTCTCGATGCCGCCTGGCGAGCCCACTGGGTGGCGCCCGACCTGACGCCCGCGCAAGAGGAGCGGATCACGAAGAAGCAGGCTGCCGTCCCTGACCTCGTGGTCATCCAGCCTGTCAAGGAATTCACCTGCGCCGACTGCGGCGAGGCGCACGAGGACCTGCTGATCATGGATGATGCCGGGCCGCTGTGCATGACCTGCGCGGACATGGACCACCTGATCTTCTTGCCGGCCGGGGACGCTGCGCTGACCCGCCGCGCCAAGAAGGCCAGCAAGCTGTCGGCCGTGGTGGTCCGCTGGAGCAAGTCCCGCAAGCGGCATGAGCGGCAGGGGCTCCTGGTCGAGGAGACGGCACTGGAGCAGGCCGAGCAGCAGTGCCTCGCCGACGCCGACATTCGCCTGCGAAGGCGCGAGCGGGACGCGGTGCGCCGGGAGCACGAGGACGTCGAGTTCCAGCGCCGTTTCGCGGCCGGGATCGCCCGCCAGTATCCAGGCTGCCCGCCCGAGCGCGCCGAGGCGATCGCCCGGCACGCGGGCCTGCGCGGCAGTGGCCGGGTCGGCAGGTCCGCCGCCGGCCGTGACCTGGAGGAGGAGGCGATCGCGCTCGCGGTCATCGCCTCGATCCGGCACGAGGAAACCGACTACGACGACCTGCTCATGTCGGGTGTCGCCCGCGCCGACGCGCGGGCCCGGATCCGGCCGGCCATCGACGAGGTGCTAGCGGCCTGGCGCTAATCAACCGGCGGGGGAGTCACGCGGTAGGCGTCACGTGGGGCCGATGAAGGTCGCCAGACAAGCGTCCCCAGCTTGTCGCACCCGAATTATACATACTTGTGGCTTATGTGCGTCATGCTACAGTGAAGGTTTTTCCCGTCGTGAAGCACTTTCCCCATGATAGCGGGTAAAGTTCTTCATGACCGGATAAGTATTCACGATCGGATCTTCCGGCAGCCTCATGGCCCCGCAACCTGAGAAGGCCCGGCCTTGTGGGTGCGGCAGGATGGCTCTTATGTGCTGCATGTGCCGAACCTAGCCGCCACGCTGCACCCGCCACGCTGCACGGGCCAAACCAGCACACAAGCGGGCCGCGGGCCGCCAGCTAGCGCGCGTTAATCGAGTGGCGTCGCGACGTGGGCAAACGCGATCATGGGGGCATGGGCAAGGCTGAGCGGGTCACTGGGCTGGAGCGGCAGCGACTGGTCCGGCACGGGCTGGCAGCGGCGGTGGCCCTGGCGGACCGGCTCGGGCTGCCCGCCAGCGACCCGGTCGTGCTGTCCAACCGGGGCAACCTGCTCGTCCGCTTCCCGGCCGCCGGCCTGGTGGCGCGGGTCGCCACGCTCACCGCGTGGACGCGCCGCGAGCCGTTCCGCTGGCTGGCCCGCGAGGTCGCGGTCGCCCGGCACGTCGCGGGGCGCGGCGGCCCCGTGGTGCCGCCCGCCCGCGGCGTCGACCCGGGCCCGCATTGGCAAGACGGCATCGCGATAAGCCTCTTCGTCTACCTGGACCAAACGACTCCGGTCCCCGCTCCGCTGCCAGGAGACTGCGGCCGTGCCCTGGCCCGCTTCCACGAGGCGGCCCGGGACTGCCCGGCTGAGCTGGGGTATCTTTCGCCGGCCACCGAGCAGGTAAGCGACGCCCTCGCGGTGATCGAGCGGGAGAACCTGGCCGACGCCGCGACGATCGCGACCCTGCGGGCTTCCCACGAGCGCGTGCTGGGGGAGATCGTGGCGGCTGGCGATGAGCACACGGTGGTGCTGCACGGCGACGCGCACGTCGGCAACTTGCTCGCCGCAGGCTCGGCTGGCTGGGTGTGGACCGACCTGGAGGAGACCTCGCGTGGTCCCGCCGCCTGGGACCTGGCGACGCTCGCCAGCCGCTACGACGCGGCGGCGGCACGGGAAGCCCTGGTGGCCTACGCAGCTGAGGCCGGCACGCCAGTGCCGTCACCGGAATCCCTCGCGCCGTTCCGCCGTGCCCGTGCCCTGGAGGCCACCGCCTGGCTGTTGTGCATGGCGCACCTGTACCCCGAGCGCTACGCCATCCCGGCGCAGCAGCAGCTGAGGGCCGTGGTCAGCCGCCGGTGAAGTCCATGATCGCCGACTCCCAGGCGTCTAGTTCGCGCTCGACCGGCCCCCGGCCCGCCGACGGCAGCCAGTGCACGGCCCGGTCGAACCCGGCGCTGGCATAGGCCTCAATCGCCTTCGCGTCGGCCGGCATGCCCATGACCTGCAGCGAGACCGGCCGGTCGGCGCGCGCCCGCAGCTCGGCGGCACGGCCGGTGATCCCGTCGGGGGCGTAGTTCGGGAACCAGGCGTCCCCGAAGCCGAGC
>Ga0210389_10004930_pt1 | contig 10354 bp, 4 predicted proteins | sample IncBWH28OmetaG_FD_160127 | JGI IMG/M metagenome (GOLD analysis project Ga0210389, IMG submission 160127) | Forest soil microbial communities from Barre Woods Harvard Forest LTER site, Petersham, Massachusetts, United States - Inc-BW-H-28-O ...
TATTCAGTACGGTGCGCGCATGCATGTCGACGAAGGCGACACCATCAAGCGCGGCCAGCGTATCGCCGAGTGGGATCCTTATACCCGCCCGGTGCTGACCGAAGTCGAGGGCACGATCGGATTCGAGGATCTGGTCGAAGGGCAGTCGATCTCGGAAACGCTCGACGAATCCACCGGTATCGCCAAGCGTGTCGTCATTGACTGGCGCTCGACGCGGGGCGGGGCCGATCTGCGCCCGGCGATCGTCGTCAAGGGCAAGGACGGCAAGGTCCTCAAGCTGGCACGTGGCGGTGATGCCCGCTACATGCTGTCGGTCGACGCCATTCTGTCGGTCGACGTCGGCGGCAAGGTCAAGACGGGCGATATCCTCGCGCGTATCTCGACCGAAAGCGCCAAGACCCGCGACATCACGGGCGGTCTGCCGCGTGTTGCCGAATTGTTCGAAGCCCGCAAGCCGAAGGATGCGGCGATCATCGCCGAAATCGCCGGCACCATCCGCTTCGGCCGGGACTACAAGAACAAGCGCCGCATCTCGATCGAGCCGATGGACAAGAGCGAGGAGACGCGTGAGTACCTGATCCCGAAGGGCAAGCACATCCACCTGCAGGACGGCGACATCGTCGAAAAGGGCGATTTCATCGTCGAGGGCAATCCAGCTCCGCACGACATCCTGGCGATCAAGGGCATCGAGGAACTCGCCGCCTATCTGGTCAACGAAATCCAGGAGGTCTACCGGCTGCAAGGCGTGCTCATCAACGACAAGCACATCGAGGTGATTGTCCGTCAGATGCTGCAGAAGGTGGAAATCACCGACCAGGGCGATACCGACATGATCTCGGGCGAACAGATCGACAAGATCGAATTCGACCAGCTCAACGCCAAGGCCAAGGAAGAGGGCAAGAAGATCGCCACGGGAACGCCGGTTCTGCTCGGCATCACCAAGGCGAGCCTGCAGACCCGCTCGTTCTTCTCGGCGGCCTCGTTCCAGGAGACCACCCGCGTGCTCACCGAAGCCGCCGTCAACGGCAAGGTGGACCCGCTGGAAGGCCTCAAGGAAAACGTTATTGTCGGCCGCCTGATCCCGGCCGGCACGGGCGCCTCGATGGCCAAGATCCGCGAAGTCGCCACGAAGCGCGACAAGCTGATCCTCGACGAGCGCGAAAAGCAGGCGGCGATCGTTCCGGCGGCGCCGGAAGTCGAGCCGCTGGCGTTGCCGCCGGCTGAATAGGCCTCAAACGCCCCGCAAAACTACGTAAAAGACCGGCGAAAGCCGGTCTTTTTGCTATTTTTTGACTATTCTGCTTCACTGAACGGGTTCGTTCATCTTCCCTTCAGGGAAAAAAGCGCTTCATCTCAAGTAACTTAGTCTGGCGCCTCTGGGGTAGGCGGCCGGGCGACGGCGGGGGCCGGAAATAACCGGAAACAGATGTTGGATCTAGCTATTGTTGGCGGCGGGCCCGGCGGCCTGATGAGCGCGTGGTACCTGAAGAAGAAACTGGGCGACCTTTGCCGCGTCACGATTTTTGAAGCGTCCGATCGGCTGGGAGGCAAGGTCCTCACCGGCCGGTTCGATTCTGCGCCCGCGATCTATGAAGCCGGCGTTGCCGAAATCTACGACTACTCGATGACCGGCCCCGATCCGTTGCGGGAACTGATCCAGCATTTTGGTCTGCAAACGATCCAGATGGATGCCGAACAGGTTCTCCTCGACGGCGAACTCCTCAACGACGTGCCGGGCATGCGCCGCAAATACGGGGCCAAGACGGCGGATGCGATCGAGGCGTTCCGCAAGCGCTGCAGCCAGATGGTGTCGCCGATCGAATATTACGAAGGCGTCGGCGCCCACGACAACGAGCATCCCTGGGCCTATATCACCGCGGAAGAATTACTCGACCGCGAGGTCGATGACGCAACCGCCAAGCGTTTCTTCAAGGTGATGGCACGCTCGGATATCGCGACCGAGAGCCACAACACCAACGGCCTCAATGCGCTGAAGAATTTCGTGATGGATGTCGACGGCTATATCGGCCTCTATTCGATCCAGAACGGAAACGAGCAGTTGATCGAATGCCTCCAGTCGGAGGTCGATGCCGATATCCAGCTCAATCATCGCGTCCTCAAGGTCGGCAAGACGGCGGCCGGCCGCTACCAGCTCAACATGATGAACGGCAAGGGCCCGGAGACGCGGGATTTCGATCTCGTTTTGATGTGCCTGCCGCATTCCTGGCTCGCCACCATGGGCTGGGACGGCGAAGGCCTGCGCCAATCGATGGTTAAGCACGTCTCTTATTTCGACCGGCCCGCGCATTATCTGCGTGTTTCGATCCTGTTCGATTCGCCGTTCTGGGGCGACAAGATCCCGGGCTCCTGGTTCATGTCGGAAGCCTTCGGCGGCTGCTGTGTCTACAACGAAGGCTCCCGCCACGACGTCGGCCGTCACGGCGTGCTCAACTGGCTGATCGCGGGTTCCGACGCGCTCGCCTTCGCCAATCTCGACGACAAGGCGCTGATCGATGCTGCGCTCAAGTCGTTGCCGGCTTCGTTCGGTGATGCGCGCGAGCATTTCATCGAGGGTAAGACCCATCGCTGGCTGTCATCGGTCAACGCACTGCCCGGCGGCATGCCGGCGCGTGACGTCATGACCAACCACCGGCCGGACCCCAAGCAGCATCCGGGCCTGGTTCTGGTCGGCGATTACCTGTTCGATTCGACGCTGAACGGCTTGCTCGATTCTTCCGATGCGGCGACCGACATCATCCTGACCGAAATGATGCGGCTGCGCCGCGCGCACGGTGCGAATGGCCAGCCGCTGTCGGACAAGATCGATCGCGACTATTTCGAAAATTACCGCGGGCTTGGACCGTACCACCAGGTCTGGAGCCAGTTCACCGATCCTGTTTTTCTGATGGACCTCATCAAGATCGTCTGGAAGCGGGCGAAAGGCTACAAGCTCTTGATCGCCGGATCGGCCAGCGGCGAACTCGTCGGCGCGCTGCGGGCGCAGGGAATTGATGCCTGGGGCATCGAGAACAACCGCGCGATCCACGCCAAGACGCCAAAGGAATTGAAAAAATTCAACAAGCTCGGATCGATCGTCGATCTGCCGTTCAAGGACGGCGAATTCGATTTCGTGTTCGAGACCAGTCTTTGCCATGTTGCCGAAAAGCGCGTTGCAACGGCCATTCGCGAACTCAATCGTGTTGTCAGGACCGGGCTGGTGTTCGGCTCGGTGACATCAGACATGCCGGCGGCCTTGATCGATCGTTACGATTTGTTGCGCGGGGTCAAGAAGCTCGGCACCTGGTGGGAATGGTCGGAGTTGTTCTTCGGCAACGGTTTCGATCTTTCGATGCATCGCCACGACTGTACCGACGCGGTGTGGGCGGCGACACTGGCGGCCAACAAGGGCCCTAGCCAGTGGTATGCCGACTCCGACTCCTTGCGTTATTCGTTCTTCGATAAGGTTGAGGACGACGATTAGGTCCGCCGATCCGAGGTCGTTACGCTGCGAGCGGCGACTTTGTGACGGTGTGCGTTGCGATGAAGCACGACTTCGCAAGGTGCGCGCGAGCGGTAAGGTTACCTGCACCAATTTTTTTGCTGAACGCGCGCCGATCGCATAGGATAGCGGGCGTAGCACTTTCCCCTCATTCTTTGCGGTCATGCCGGCCGTGCAGCTTCGGTTGGTTTTATGGCTTCCAGGCCTTCCCCGTCAGGCGAACCTGTCGCAGCGTCTGCGGACGCTTCGGAGGCGGAGAAGAAGTTGACGACTGGCATCGAGTCCAAGCTGCCGGCGGACGATGACGAAGAAGATGAGGGCGACGAGCTTGAACTTGACGATGACGAGGACGACGAGGAACTCGTTGTCTATACCGCCAAGGAAGCCGCCGGCGCGCTCGCGACGATCTACGGTTTCGTCAAACCCTTCCTGAAGAACTACAAGAAAATACTTGCGCTTGTCAGCCTCGGCGTCCTGGTCGAGACGTTGTTCAACGTCATTATGCCGCTGAGCCTGAAGTTCCTGATCGACGATGCGCTCGGTGAGGAAGATTTTGAGGCGCTGATCAAGATCCTCTCGGTGCTGGCAGTTGCCGGCATCATCACCTCGATCGTCGCGGTCTGGTACGAGCGATGGGACGCCACGCTTGCGGCTTCGCTGATTTCGGACGTGCGGACGAGGTTGTTCGAACACGTCCAGGGCTTGCCCGCGGCCTTCTTCGCACGCACCAAGCGCGGCGAAATCCTGTCGCGGTTTTCAGTGGACATGTCGGCCATTGAAGGGACGATCAAGGGCTTCGCCAACACCGCCGCGCTGCCGTTCCTCGAATTGATCGCTGGCATCATTCTGATGCTGTTTCTGAACTGGCAACTCGCCGCGATTTCGCTGCTGGTGTTTCCGATCACGCTGATCGGCCCGCGTATCCTGACGCCCAAGGCCGTGCAGGCCAATTACGAGCAGAAGCTCAATGAGTCGACGCTGCTCGGCATGGTGCAGGAGAACATCGCGACGCAAGCGGTGGTCAAGGCCTTCATGCTCCAGCGCAAGACGCTCGGCTGGTTCACGATGCGCAACGACGACGCACGGCGGAAAATTGCGTCGGCGGCTTTTCTCTCGACCATGGTCGAACGCACCGTGACGATCTCGGTCCTGTTGCTGCACCTCGTGGTGCTCGCGATCGGCGCCTACCTCGCCACCAAGGGCCAGATCACCATCGGGACCTTCGTGACGTTCGAGAGCGCGTTCTGGGAGGTGTCCTACAACATCGCCCACATCATGCACTTCATCCCGGTGTCGATCTCGTCGGCGGCCGCCGTGCGTCATATCCAGGAATTGCTCGATGAGCCGACCCCCGGCGCGGATCGGCCCGGTGCGCCGGATTTGCCGCGCGTCAGCCACGACATTTCCTTTGAGCGCGTGACCTTTCAATATGAGGGCAGCCAGACCCCGGTTCTCGACAACCTCAGCCTCAAGCTCGATGTCGGCAAGACCATCGCCATCGTCGGTCCAAGCGGCTCGGGCAAAAGCACGCTGCTCAACCTGATCTTGCGTCTTTACGTTCCGGACGAGGGGCGCGTCACCATCGATGGCGTCGATATCCGCAAGGTCACCCGCGAATCCCTGCGGCGAAGCATGGCGGTGGTGTTTCAGGAGAACATGCTCTTCAACATGTCGATCCGCGAGAACATCCGTCTCGGCAAGGAAGGCGCGACCGACAAGGAAGTGGAGGAGGCGGCCCGCAAGGCCGAAATCCACCGCTACATCATGAGCCTTCCGCAAAAATACAATACGCCGGTCGGCGAGCGCGGCGACACTTTGTCGGGCGGCCAGCGCCAGCGCATCGCGATCGCGCGGGCGATCGTGCGCGATCCGTCGATTCTTCTCCTGGACGAGGCAACCTCGGCACTCGACCAGACCACGGAAGCCGCCATCAACAAGACGCTGATGAAGCTCGCCAGGGGGCGGACGATGCTGTTTTCGACCCACCGCCTGACCTCGGTGGTCGATATGGACGAAATCATCGTGATTTCCGGCGGCAGGGCGATCGAACGCGGCTCTCACGCCGAGCTGCTCGCGGCCAACGGCATGTATCGCCAGCTCTGGGACGACCAGAGCCTCAAGCCGCACGCGGCTGCGGGTGAGGAGGATGACGAGGACGACTGAGCATCGGCAAAACCTTCGCCCCGGGAGTTGCTTAGATTGTGGATGAGCTGCGTCACAATCTTTAGATGTCAATTCACGGGTTAATATCCGGATAAAAATAGGACCGAACCTTGTTCCGAGGCGAACGGCGACATAGTTAAACACCTATCGGGGCAGGGGGGCGCGGCGCGATTTCCCTCACTGGCAGAGGCGCTTCTTCAAGGCATCTCACGTGTTGTTTCGCTTGACTTGGCTGGTTCGCGCCGATAGAACCCGCCCACTTAACGACAGGCGGTGAGCTTCGCTTGCGTCGGAACGGATCACCCTTTCGGCCTCTCTTTTAGAGGTTCGGAACGGGCACCAACCTCGACGGATGTCGCTCAAACGCTGTCGAATATAGCTAGTCACTGCCGTATCGATCTCGGTTTTCGTGGGCAAATTCCCTCGGAATCGATCGGGTGCATGACCTCAAGTCCAGTTCGGCCGGCTCATACCGATCGATCGTAGCTTGCGGTCCTCTGTGGCGTCGAAGCGCTTTCTGCTCAGCGATGAGCGGTTGGCGCGATTTCGCTTTGCGCGGATGTTTTTCACGCAAGGCAACAGAATGGGACTTCTCGATGGTCCCGAACGAATTTTACGAGACCGTTTTCGGTTTCGTGCGAACTGAAGGGTGAAGGCTGACATGCCGACGATCAACCAGCTGATCGCAAGTCCACGCGTCGTACAGAAGTCGCGCAAGAAGGTGCCGGCGCTGCAGCAGTCGCCGCAGAAGCGTGGCGTCTGCACGCGCGTCTACACCACGACGCCGAAGAAGCCGAACTCCGCGCTCCGCAAGGTCGCCAAGGTGCGCCTGACCAACGGTTTCGAGGTCATCGGCTACATCCCGGGCGAGGGCCACAATCTTCAGGAACACTCCGTGGTCATGATCCGCGGCGGCCGCGTCAAGGATTTGCCTGGCGTGCGCTACCACATTCTCCGCGGCGTCCTCGATACGCAGGGCGTCAAGAACCGTAAGCAGCGCCGTTCGAAGTACGGCGCCAAGCGTCCGAAGTAATCGGGAACAGATTAGATGTCGCGCCGCCATTCCGCTGAAAAACGTGAAGTGCTTCCGGATCCCAAGTTCGGAAACATCATCATTACGAAGTTCATGAACTCGGTGATGTACGCCGGGAAGAAGTCGGTCGCCGAAGGCATCGTCTACGGTGCGCTCGGCATGATCGAGGCCAAGACCAAGCAGAGCCCGCTGACGGTGTTCGAGCAGGCGCTGGAAAACGTGATGCCGACCATCGAGGTCCGCTCGCGTCGCGTCGGTGGCGCCACCTATCAGGTGCCGGTCGAGGTTCGCTCGGTCCGCCGGCAGGCATTGGGAATTCGCTGGCTGATCTCAGCTGCGCGCGAGCGCAATGAAAAGACAATGACGGAGCGGCTTTCGGCCGAGCTACTCGACGCGTCGAATAACCGGGGGAACGCCGTCAAGAAGCGCGAAGACGTGCACCGGATGGCGGAAGCCAACCGCGCCTTCTCGCACTATCGCTGGTAACGGCGAAACGTCAGGACCCCAAAGGAACAGCCCATGCCCCGCCAACATGCCATCGAGGACTACCGTAACTTCGGTATCATGGCGCATATCGACGCCGGCAAAACCACGACCACCGAGCGCATCCTTTATTACACCGGCAAGAGCCACAAGATCGGCGAAGTGCACGAAGGTGCTGCGACGATGGACTGGATGGAGCAGGAGCAGGAGCGCGGCATCACCATCACGTCGGCCGCGACCACCGCGTTCTGGAACGGCAAGCGTCTGAACATCATCGACACCCCCGGCCACGTCGACTTCACGATCGAAGTCGAGCGTTCGCTGCGCGTGCTCGACGGCGCGGTATGCGTGCTCGATTCGAACCAGGGCGTGGAGCCCCAGACCGAGACCGTTTGGCGCCAGGGCGACAAGTATCGCGTTCCGCGCATCGTCTTCGCCAACAAGATGGACAAGACCGGCGCTGACTTCTTCAAGTGCCTTGCCGACATCGTCGACCGCCTCGGCGCCAAGCCGATCGCGATCCAGCTTCCGATCGGCGCCGAAAACAACTTCAAGGGTCTCATCGACCTCGTGAAGATGAAGGGCATCATCTGGAACGACGAATCGCTCGGCGCGAAGTTCGACTATGTCGACATTCCCGAAGATCTCCTCGATCAGGCCAAGGAATACCGCGAGAAGATGGTGGAAGCGGCCGTCGAGCTCGACGACGATGCTTTGGCTGCGTTCCTCGACGGCAACGAGCCGGACGAGGCGACGCTGAAGCGGCTGATCCGCAAGGCGGTGCTGACCGGCGCCTTCTATCCCGTGCTGTGCGGCTCGGCCTTCAAGAACAAGGGCGTGCAGCCGCTGCTCGACGCCGTCGTCGACTATCTGCCGTCGCCGATCGACGTGCCCGCGATCAAGGGCACCGACGAGGACGGCAATGAGATCATTCGCAAGGCCGACGACAAGGAGCCGCTCGCGCTGCTCGCGTTCAAGATCATGGACGATCCGTTCGTCGGCACCATCACGTTCTGTCGCATCTATTCCGGTACGCTGGTGTCGGGCACCGGCGTCGTCAATTCGACGCGCGACCGCAAGGAACGTATCGGCCGCATGTTGCTGATGCATGCCAACAACCGCGAAGACATCAAGGAAGCCTATGCCGGCGACATCGTCGCACTGGCGGGCCTGAAGGAAGCGCGCACCGGTGATACGCTGTGCGATCCGAACAAGCCGGTGATTCTGGAAAAGATGGAATTCCCCGATCCGGTCATCGAGATCGCGATCGAGCCGAAGTCAAAGGCCGACCAGGAAAAGCTGGGTGTGGCGCTGGCGAAGCTTGCGGCGGAAGATCCGTCGTTCCGCGTCTCGACCGATCAGGAGTCCGGCCAGACCATCCTCAAGGGCATGGGCGAACTCCATCTCGACATCAAGGTCGATATCCTCAAGCGCACCTACAAGGTCGACGCCAATATCGGCGCGCCGCAGGTGGCGTTCCGTGAGCGGGTCACCCAGCGGGTCGAGCACAGCTACACCCACAAGAAGCAGACCGGCGGTACCGGCCAGTTCGCCGCGATCACGATCGTGGTCGAGCCGAACGAACCCGGCAAGGGCTACGAGTTCGAGTCCAAGATCGTTGGCGGCGCGGTGCCGAAGGAATATATCCCCGGCGTCGAAAAGGGCCTGGAGAGCGTGTTGTCCTCCGGCGTGGTCGCGGGCTTCCCCGTGGTCGACGTCAAGGTGCAGCTGATCGACGGCAAGTATCACGACGTTGACTCGTCGGCGCTGGCCTTCGAAATCGCGACCCGCGCCTGCTTCCGCGAAGCGCTGCAGAAGGGCAAGTCGGTCCTGCTCGAGCCGATCATGAAGGTCGAAGTGGTGACGCCGGAAGATTACACCGGCTCCGTCATCGGCGACCTGAATTCGCGGCGCGGCCAGATCCAGGGTCAAGACATGCGCGGCAATGCCAACGTCATCAACGCGATGGTGCCGCTCATGAACATGTTCGGTTACGTGAATAACCTGCGCTCGATGAGCCAGGGTCGTGCCACCTTTACGATGCAGTTCGACCACTACGCGGAAGCACCCGCGAACGTGTCGGCAGAAGTCCAGAAGAAGTTTGCCTGATTGTCGCTAGCGGTAGCTAACGACTGAACGGAGAGTCAAAATGGCCAAAGCAAAATTTGAACGTAATAAACCGCACTGCAACATTGGAACCATCGGTCACGTCGACCACGGCAAGACGTCGCTGACGGCGGCGATCACCAAGATCCTGGCCGAAACCGGCGGTGCAACGTTCACGGCGTACGACCAGATCGACAAGGCGCCGGAAGAGAAGGCGCGCGGCATCACGATCTCGACCGCTCACGTCGAGTACGAGACGCAGAACCGTCACTATGCCCACGTCGACTGCCCCGGCCACGCCGACTATGTGAAGAACATGATCACCGGCGCTGCCCAGATGGACGGCGCGATCCTGGTCGTGTCGGCTGCTGACGGCCCGATGCCGCAGACCCGCGAGCACATCCTGCTTGCCAAGCAGGTCGGCGTGCCGGCGATGGTCGTGTTCCTCAACAAGTGCGACATGGTCGACGATCCGGAACTGCTCGAGCTCGTCGAACTCGAAGTTCGCGAACTGCTCTCGAAGTACGACTTCCCGGGCGACAAGATCCCGATCATCAAGGGCTCGGCTCTCGCCGCCCTCGAAGACAAGGACAAGGCGCTCGGCCACGACGCCATCCTCGAGCTGATGAAGAATGTCGATTCCTACATTCCGCAGCCGGAGCGTCCGATCGACCAGCCGTTCCTGATGCCGGTGGAAGACGTGTTCTCGATCTCCGGCCGCGGCACCGTGGTCACCGGTCGTGTCGAGCGCGGCGTGATCAAGGTCGGCGAGGAAATCGAGATCGTCGGCCTGCGTGCGACGCAGAAGACCATCGTCACCGGCGTTGAAATGTTCCGCAAGCTGCTCGATCAGGGCCAGGCGGGCGACAACATCGGCGCGCTGCTTCGCGGCACCAAGCGCGAGGAAGTCGAGCGTGGCCAGGTGCTGTGCAAGCCGGGTTCGGTCAAGCCGCACACCAAGTTCAAGGCCGAGGCCTACATCCTCACCAAGGAAGAGGGCGGACGTCACACCCCGTTTTTCACCAACTACCGGCCGCAGTTCTACTTCCGCACCACCGACGTGACCGGTG
>Ga0210389_10004931_pt1 | contig 10354 bp, 7 predicted proteins | sample IncBWH28OmetaG_FD_160127 | JGI IMG/M metagenome (GOLD analysis project Ga0210389, IMG submission 160127) | Forest soil microbial communities from Barre Woods Harvard Forest LTER site, Petersham, Massachusetts, United States - Inc-BW-H-28-O ...
TCACTTTTCACTACTTCCGGGTGGCCCGTGTTGCGTGGAATCCGGCCATACTCCACTACGAGCTGACCCAAGTCAGCACCGCAGCAATACCGATCCCTTCGTGTCGAATGCTCGCATCGGCATGAGCTCACTCACCGATCCACAACCTCAATAGGAGAACATCATGCTCAACGAAAACGTTCACATCGCACAGACGCCTACCCCCGCGGTAAAGAACGTCGTCCTCGTCCATGGCGCCTTCGCCGATGGGACGAGCTGGTCCAAGATCATTCCTATCCTCGAATCCGAGGGCTATCGCGTCGTCTCCGTCCAAAACCCTCTCACCTCGCTCGCCGATGATGTGGCCGCCACGCGGCGCGCGATCGCGCTGCAGGATGGTCCTGTCATTTTGGTCGGCCACTCCTGGGGCGGTGCGGTCATCACGCAGGCAGGCGACGATCCCAAGGTTGCAGGTCTCGTCTACGTCGCGGCTTACGCGCCTAATGTTGGCGAATCAGCCAACCAGGCGAGCACTCCCTTTGGCGTCACCGAAGGGCAGAAAGCTATTCGCGTCGACAGCGAGAAGTTCGCCTACATGACCTCGGACGGTATTCTCAACCACTTCGCGCAAGGGCTTCCCATGGAAGAGCGCCGGGTAGTGCTTGCCGTTCAGGGCCAGAGCTATGGCCCCATGTTTGACGAGAAGCTCACCGTCGCCGCATGGCAGACGAGGCCCTCATGGGTCGTCATCGCGGCGGATGATCAGATGCTTCCGCCGGCCATGGAAGCGGCTTCAGCGAAGCGTCTGGGCGCCACTGCGACGACCCTCCCAACCTGCCACCTCGCGATGCTCCAGCAGCCAGTTGAAGTAGCTGCGGTGATCGATCAGGCTGCAAAGACCACGTTGCGCAAATAACGCCACAACCTCCAAAGGAGAACTGCCATGCCAAGCCAACCACTCAACACCGATGCAGAAGCCAAAGCGTCCTCTGCGACACACGTCAAGAACATCGTTCTGGTGCACGGTGCATTTGCGGACGGATCAAGCTGGTCGAAGGTGATTCCGCTCTTGCAGAAGATGGATTACCACGTCGTCGCCGTGCAAAACCCAATGACCTCCCTGGAGGATGAAGTCGCCTTCACGAAACGAATCATCGCGCTTCAAGACGGTCCACTCATTCTCGTGGCCCACTCCTGGGGTGGCGCAGTGATCACGCAAGCCGGCGACGATCCAAAAGTCGCCGGGCTTGTCTACATCACGGCGTACGCGCCCGAGGTCGGAGAATCTTCGAATGATGCAGGAGGCCCCTACGGCTGGACTTCCGGGCAAAAGCAGATTCGTCTCACGGCGGACAAGTTCGCCACACTGACCACGGAAGGCATGCTGGACTACGTTACCGAAGGCCTGCCCATGGAGGAACGTCTGCTCGCTCTCGCAACCCAGGGCCAGAGCTACGGCCCCATGTTCGACGAGAAGTTGACGGTTGCTGCGTGGAAGACGAAGCCCAACTGGGCTCTTATCTCTACCCAGGACCAGATGCTGGCGCCTGCGATGGAAGCCATGATGGCGAAGAGAATGGGCGCCGTTACCGTGTCTATCGATAGTTGCCACATGGTCATTCAGCAGGCCCCGGCAGAGGTGGCAGCCATCATCGATCAGGCGGCAAGGAACGCGCTCAACAACCACCCTAACGAGTAGCTTGCAAAACCCCCTTGGTGAGGTGTTCACACCAGGCGGGCGGCGTCAGAATCACTTTCAGAAAGAAGAAACCGACTCAGTACCAACAAAGCCGAGTCTCCAGACAAACGCACCAGTCACCGCAAGAATCGAGGAGATCATGAGCACACTTACTTTGAAAGACGGAACTACCATTTACTACAAGGACTGGGGCACCGGTCAGCCAATCACCTTCTCTCACGGCTGGCCGCTGAATGCAGACGCCTGGGATGCTCAGATGCTGTTCTTCGGCAACCTCGGCTATCGCGTCATCGCCCATGATCGCCGCAGCCACGGCCGCTCCAGCCAGACCTGGGATGGCAACGAGATGGACACCTACGCCGACGATCTGGCCGAGTTGTTCGAGGCGCTCGACCTGAAGGACGCAATCATGGTGGGCCACTCCACCGGCGGAGGCGAGGTAGCACGCTACATCGCGCGCCACGGTTCGAGTCGCGTCGCAAAAGCTGTCCTCATCAGCGCTGTGCCGCCGATCATGGTGAAGTCCGAACAGAACCCCATCGGCACTCCGATTGAGGCGCTCAATGCGATCCGCGACGGCGTCGTCAATGATCGTTCTCAGTTTTACAAGGACCTCTCCCTCCCGTTCTTCGGCTACAACCGGCCGGGAGCCACGATCTCTGAAGGCGTGCGCGAGAACTTTTGGTTCGAGGGAATGCAGAGCGGCATCAAGGGCTCCTACGACTGCATCAAGGCCTTCTCTGAAACCGACTTCACCGAGGACCTGAAGAAGATCGATGTCCCGACCCTCGTCATGCATGGAGACGACGACCAGATCGTTCCGTACCCGGATGCCGGCGCGCTGACCGCCAAGCTCGTCCCGACTGCGACGCTGAAGGTTTATCCCGGTTTCCCTCACGGCATGCCGATCACGCACGCCGACGTAATCAACAAGGACTTGCTCGAGTTTCTCAAGAGCTAAGCCTCCTTTAGGTCGCGGGGCGCACGCAACGGCGTCCCGTTTCTTACCACCCCAATTTTCGCTGGAGCGCGTCATGACATACTCACTGACCTTTCCCGATTCAAACTCGAGCAACCACCAATCCGCTGGCATCTTCCACCCGATTCTCAGCCCCGCTCTGCTTGACCGCCTGAAGGATTACGGCAACGAAGAGCTCGTCTCGGAGTCCTCCTGCCTCTTCGTCCGTGGCGAGCGCGATGTGGACTGGTTCGTTATCCTTGAGGGTGCCGTCGAGATATTCGAAGGTTCCGGAAACAATCGTGGAGAACGTGTCGTTGCACTCCTGACCGATGGCCAGTTCACCGGTGAACTGGATCTCCTTGACAACCGGGAGACCCTGGTCAACTGCCGCGCTATCCGGCCCACGCGGTTACGGCGCATATGCCGTGCATCGCTGGCGCGGATCATGCGGTCAGAGACAGAGATCGCCAACCTCATCATGCAGGCCTCCATCAGCCGCAGGTGCAACCTTATTGAGCAGGCCACGAGCGGGGTCACCCTTCTGGGCCATGGGTATAGCATCGACACGATTCGCATCCAGCGATTTCTCAGCCGCAACGGCTATCCCTACCGCATCATCGACGCCGAACTGGATCAGGACGCCGATGCCCTCATCCGGACCTTCGAGCTCACGCAAGCTGGTCTTCCTGTCGCCCTCCTACCTGATGGCCGTGTTATACGCAACCCCTCCGTCACCATGCTCGCCGACGAACTCGGTCTGACCGACCTACGGGATAATGCAGTCGTCTACGATGTTGCGATCGTCGGCGCAGGCCCTGCTGGTCTCGCTGCTGCCGTCTGTGCGGCGTCCGAAGGCCTCAAGACCATCGTGATCGAAGGAGCCGCGCCCGGCGGACAAGCGGGGACCAGCTCCCGCATCGAGAACTACCTTGGCTTTCCTACCGGTGTCTCCGGTCAGGAACTCTCGGAGCGCGCACTCATCCAGGCGCAGAAGTTCGGAGCACACTTCTCTATCTCTCGCAACGTGGTCAGTATGAGCAAGCACGACGGCATGTACCGTCTGGAGATCGAAGACGCGCCCGCTGTCAGTGCACGCACCGTCGTCATCGCTACCGGCGCCCGCTATCGCAAGCTCAACGTCGCGAACTACCACCGCTTCGAGTACCAGGGAATCCACTACGCGGCTACGGCGATGGAAGCTGGTCTCTGTCGCGGCGAAGAGATCGTCGTGGTGGGTGCAGGTAACTCAGCCGGGCAGGCCTCCCTCTTTCTAGCGCAAACGGCGAAGCACGTCCATTTGATTGTCAGGGGTCGCAGCCTGCAGGCCACCATGTCGGACTATCTCGTCCAGCGCATCCTTGCCACCAGCCAGATTACCGTGCGTCTGCAGGCCGAGATCGTCGGTATGGATGGAGCCGATCGGCTCAGCACCGTGACGGTTCGGGACAATGCAAGCCGCACATCCGAAACGATAAACGTCTCGCATGTCTTCGTCATGATCGGCGCCAGCCCCAATACAACGTGGCTCCGCAACACTCTTTCCATGGATGACAAGGGCTTCATCATCACTGGCAGCAGCGCCTCATCAAGCGCCTTCTTCGGCACCAACCTCGAAGGCGTCTACGCCGTCGGAGACGTGCGCTGCGGCTCGGTCAAGCGCGTCGCCTCCGCAGTAGGGGAGGGGTCCGTCGTGGTCTCCGACATCCACAAATACCTGACTGCTTCGAAGCTGTCGCGGCAGGAAGGGGAACAACCGGACCTGCCGCTTGCCGTGACCCTGCGAACCGCGATGTCGGCATACAGCGCCGCAACGTTATGAAGCTTCCTACCAGTGGCTACAAACAACTCCAGGGTCGACACCGATCGTCATCTGGGCTACGGACCGTCTGCGTGTAATTTTTGCATGAGTGATGAGACGAGTTTTTCATGGGATTATCTCTTCGGTTTAGGATCGCAACCGAGGCAGATATCTAAAGAATAGGCGCATGATCGGAGATCTGACTCCATATGCCCGATTGGCTGGCACAGTGACTGTAATCCGAGTTCCATTGGCCGTTGAACTTGTACATTCAAATTTAGCGCCAATCTTAGTCGAACGTTCTTTCATCCCGCTCATCCCCCAGTGGCCCGATCTTCCATCAGTGAGAAGAATCGGATCTATCCCTTTGCCGTCGTCCTCGCAGGAGACAACGAACGCGTTTTTACTATAGGTGATCCTGACCTCAACAACGGAAGGATCCGCATGCTGAAAAGCATTCGTAATGGCTTCGCGTCCGATGCAGAAGACTTCTTCGAGAACGATCGGATCGACGACAACCATCGGTCCCTCGGTTTGAACATGAAATCTAATTTCGCTATAGCGCGTGAGATGAGTGCCGACCGCGGCGAGGGCTTCAGCGAGGGTGAGATCCTTGAATGTGTCGGATCGGAGACTTCTGACCCGGTCCCTTCCTTCTAGTAAAATCGTGTCTGCCGATTTGAGTGCATCCTCAAGCATCCTGCGGGCGCGTCCCCCTTCAGGGACTTCCTGGGAGGCGACATCAAAGCGAAGCATAAGTCCCTGTACTCCCTGCAGGAGGGTGTCATGCAGATCGCGCGCAATCCGTACCCGTTCGTCTGCGCGCTCTTCAGCCCTGATTCGCACTGTTTCGGTAACGCGTTGGATTCGCAGCATGAGTATGAGCCAAACCACAGCGGCTGTAAGAGCGAAACATGCGAGGAAGAACCACACAGTTTGGTAAAAAGCCGGCAGAATTTGAAAGTGAGTACTGGAGGGCTGACTCCAGATTCCCTCACCATTTGAGGCGAGTACGTCAAACGTGTAACGGCCTGGGCGCAGTTTTGTGTAAACAGCTTCCGTTCTAGATCCGACTTCCTGCCATGTCCTATCACTTCCTTCGAGCCGGTAGCGATACGTTACACGTTCTGGGGCAGGAAGATTAATCCCCGCATATTTGATAACTAGTGTGTTCACCCCAGGTCTAATTTGACGGTAATCGGTAAGAGTCGCCCCGTCCGCCGCGACCGCCGAGATGGTCAGTACAGGAGGTATCTGATTTTGGGGCAGTCGGCTTGGATCCACATAGAACGCGGTGCTGGAGTTCGCGAACCAGATTGTCCCGCGGGCGCCGCGAACGGCTGATGGCAGGGCGTAGCTGAGAGGTGCTGGCCCAATGACACTACCTTCAGTGATAAGTTGCGACTTCATTCGGTAGGCGGCGGAGTCGAGGGCTTTGAGGAATTCAGCTTTCGGAATTCTCACCACGCCGTAGGCGACGTTCAGCCATAAATCGCCACTGTCCGCCTCAACCAGACCCGAAATTCCACGCACGTGAAGTTCGTCTTCCAAAAGTAAATGTTCAAAGGTGTCTCCGCGCTGCACTGCTATGCCATTCATGCCGCCGGAAAGAAATCCATGACTGGTTTCAGCGAAAGCTGTGACGTCGCCCAGGCCCGGAGCTTGGAAGCCACGTCCGGAATTACCTTCGAGCTCAGTGATGGCGCCGTTGGCATAGCCTGCCCAGAGTTTTCCTGCCCGATCCCTGAAGATAACATTCCGTCCCTCCTTCTGAATCGCAGGAACGGCGACTTGAGACCATGTTCCACGTTGCCATCGCCAGAGGTCCACGGCATTGCGAAAGTTAACGAAGATGGATCCATCACTTGTTTCTATAACTTGCTTAGCCGAGGATGGCCGCATCCCTTCGGGGAGGGGGATGTGTGTGGTTGTTTTACGATCAAACCTTCCAATTCCTTGATCATCGGTGAACCAGATGACGCCGCTGGGGCCGCAGTAGACGGAGTCCATCTCATATGTTTTCTTTATGCGAGTGATCGTCTGTCCGTCGCGGATCGAAACCAGTGGAGCAAGAGGCACTCCTATCCACACTTCGCCGTCCGAACAACTCGTGACCATCATGCGCCGGTCTGATATCGGGACGTTTTCGGGTTGAATCAGCTTGGGCTGCTCGAATCGATCCAGTCCACGCATGGTTCCTACCCAGATATCTCCTGAGGCATCTTTGAACATTGCGGTGGCACTATCTGTACTCAATCCCTGATCGTGCCCAAACCATTTGAACTGTTTGTCCTGATCCACCGCTATGGAAGTCGGGGCTTTTGCGATCTCTCGTGGGTTGCCCTTCAAAAGACCATAGACCGATGCAAACCATAGCTGCCCTTCCGGATCGAAGAGGAGGGTATCCGATAGTACGTGCAACCGGACCGGATATGGGGACCGATGACCCTCCACGTCGAGGCGTCTTACGGTTGGGATAGATGTCTCCGCTCCCTCTTCGCCACCAACCCAAAGGCTGCCATCTGGCGACTCGGCGAACTGTATCAACTCCCCGCCGACCTCGTTTGTCGCTTCAAACTTATCCTGGTTGGGTTCTCGTCGGTAAATCCATTTGTTAGTTCCCACCCATTGTGTTCCCGCTTTATCGAAGAACATCTTATAAACGCGTTCGGATGAGAACGGTTCGCTCGGTGACTCTCGTTGCCACCGTTCTCCGCGTAGTTGCCAAAGGTGTAGACCGGCTATGGCCCACATCGTTCCATTATTTGCTTGAAGCAGCTGATAGGTTGTATCTGGTGGAAGGCCTTCCTGTACTCCGTAGAGTTTGACATGGCCATTCCTGATTGCAGCAACCCCAGCGGGTCTGAATCCTACCCACACCGTCCCGTCACGAGCCACGCAAAGCGTTCTGATCGAGATTCGCGGCAGCGGAGGCTCTCCCGAAGCGGGTCGAAAGAGAGAGAAACTTATGCCGTCGAATCGGTACAGCCCACTTCCACTACCAATCCAGAGCACTCCGTCGGTCGTCTGTCCAAGCCCGGCAATCTCTGAAGGAGCGCCCTCCCGAGCGGTCCATGACGTGTGATTGAGCTGAATCAGCTTGAGTGGATCCTGTGCATTGAGCTTGTGCACTCCGGCCAGGAGGAGGACCATGTAGATGTATCTGCGGGACCGAGGCGAACGGAAGGCCCTAAGGAAGATGATCACTGTTCTCTCACCATTCGTTCATTCAGTCATGATTGATAGTACTCACAATAAATCTTGGTTCATGAGAAAGGCAATTTCACCCGAAAGTTCGAACGTAAATGACTCGCTTTTTCGACGGATGTTCGAAGCGTCCAGAGCGCATTGCTGGCTGCTGCTGATAGGTGAATTGCCCGTATTTTCGGCAAGTTCTCGGGTCAGTTGGTGATATCAGGGCAACGTGCTCATCGACCTAGGGTTGAGCGGCATTCCGAGGATTGGTACCCGAAAACGCCGTAGCGTTCAGCGAAACGGCACTTCCGAATTGCCGGAGCCTGACCGATTTCTCGATACCGTGCGATTCCACCCCAGGGTAAAGGGCCGCAGCCAATGTTCTCTACAGGGAGCATGGCTATAATCATGAATTCAGGATCGGAAGAGGAAGAGAATGGCACAGGATAATGCCTCGATCGTCCGCCGCTTTGTGGACGAAGTTATCACAAATGGAAACCTCGACGCGGCAGCGCACTATGTCTGGGAAGACGTGGTTGAGCAGGTTCCACTGCCTGGCCAGGGTCCCGGACTTGATGGTCTGAAAGATATCCTTCGCGCCATGCGTTCCGGTTTTCCGGATATTGTCTTTTCCATTCAAGAGCAAGTCGCGGAACACGATAAAGTAGCCAGTCGCTTTGAATGGACCGGCACCCACAATGGTGAATTTCTCGGCATTCCCGCAACAGGAAGGCCTGTGCGCGTCTGGGGAGTTGTCTTTGATCGCCTGGAGGATGGCCGTATTAAGGACACTCGCATCATTATGGATACTTTGGGCATGATGGCTCAGCTCGGCGTTTTGCCTTCTCCGCCCACACCCTAATACATAGGTCCTCATAAACGCCCATCGCGACGGTTATTTGGTGATGGCTCACCTGGTGGTCCAGATTACAGTCGCCATGCCGACCTACAAGGACGAATTATCCGCCTCTTCGCCGTCGGGTATGCTGGATTCCGCAGTCCGACCACACGCCGTCTTGCGGGGAAACCGGGGAAGAAAACTCTGCTGTCCGCACTTATGTTCTGTCTCTGCCCTGCCGCCTTCGCTGCATCCGTTATGACCGCGCGTCCCGACGATTCCAAGGCCATCTATCTCGACGCGCCCGCCGCGAACGCCGACAGTTCTGCTGCGTTACAGACGGTCGTCGACAAGGCCGCAGGCACGGGGCGCGAAGGCATCGTCTTTGTCGCGGCAGGCCGCTATACGCTCACCCGCACCATCTATGTTTGGCCCGGCGTGCGCCTCATCGGCTATGGCGCCACGCGTCCCGTCTTCGTGTTGCCGCCCCAGACGCCAGGCTTCCAGAGATGTATGGGAGTCATGGTCATGTTCACCGGCCTCGCACCCAACGAGCCCACCCGTGCCGGCGGCCGTATCGCCTTTCCTCCGCCCGGTTCCGTTCCGCCCAACGACCATGTCGCCGACGCAAACCCCAACACGTTTTACTCGGCGATGACCAACATCGACTTTGAAATCGGCGACGGCAATCCCGCCGCGGTGGCTGTCCGCTTCCATGTAGCGCAGCACTCCTTTCTCACTCATATGGACTTCCACATTGGCTCTGGCCTGGCCGCGCTCTACCAGGTCGGCAACGAAGCCGAGGACCTGCACTTCTACGGCGGCCGCTACGGCATCCTTACTGAAAAGACCTCGCCCGCCTGGCAGTTCACCCTGATCGATTCCACTTTCGAGGGCCAGCGTGAATCCGCCATCCGCGAACACGAAGCTGGCCTCACCCTCATCCGTGACAGCATCCGCAACGTGCCGACGGCCATCGATCTCGACCCTGGTTATCCCGACCAGCTCTGGGTTAAAGACTCGCGCTTCGAGAACATCACCGGCCCCGTTGTCGTTATCAGTCTTGAGCAAAGCCCCCTCACTGAAATCGGATTTGAGAACGCAACCCTCAGCAACGCGCCGATCTTCGCCAAACTGCGCGAAAGCGGTGAGACAGTTCGCGGAAAGGGCGCACTCTATCAGGTCAAGACTTTCAATTACGGACTTATCGTTCCCGGCGAAGGCCAGATGGGCACAATCGGTGTGCAGTATGAAGCTATTCCGCTCGCCTCCATGCCCGTCGCGCTGCAGCCTGCCATCCGCGCTCTTCCTCCGAGCAGCGAATGGGTCAACGTACACACGCTCGGTGCGAAAGGCGACGGCGTCAGCGACGACACCGCCGCCATCCAAGCGGCCATCGAGGCGCATCGCGTGCTCTACTTTCCGAGCGGCCATTACGTTGTGCGCAACACGCTTACGCTCAGACCCGATACAGTGCTCATCGGCCTTCATCCCACGCTTACACAGATCGATTTGCTCGACGAAACGCCCGGCTATGAAGGCATCGGCGCACCCAAGCCCGTGATCCTCGCTCCGGCAGGAGGTGCGAACATTTTGAGCGGTATCGGCGTGTTTGCAGGCGGGATCAATCCGCGCGCCGTAGCGGTGCTTTGGAAAGCTGGCGAGCGGTCACTCATTGATGACGTGCGTTTTCTCGGCGGCCACGGCAGCGGCACCAACCCCTACAACAACAACCACACCGCCGACCCCGATCTACGCAAGCGCTGGGACAGTCAGTATCCCAGCCTCTGGATCGCTGACGGTGGCGGCGGAACCTTCGCCGATATCTGGACACCCCACACCTTCGCGCAGGCTGGCTTTGTCGTGTCGAATACAAAGACGCCC
>Ga0210389_10004932_pt1 | contig 10353 bp, 10 predicted proteins | sample IncBWH28OmetaG_FD_160127 | JGI IMG/M metagenome (GOLD analysis project Ga0210389, IMG submission 160127) | Forest soil microbial communities from Barre Woods Harvard Forest LTER site, Petersham, Massachusetts, United States - Inc-BW-H-28-O ...
GTCAGCTTCATCTTGACCAGGACATAGCCTGGGAAAAACTTGCGCTCCGCGTCGATCTTGCGGCCACGGCGCACTTCCGTGACCTTTTCGATCGGCACCAGCACCTGCTCGAACAATTCCTCGAGCCCGCGCTGTTTGGCCTGTTCACGGATCGATTCCGCGACCTTCTTTTCAAAATTGGAATAGGCGTGGACGATATACCAGCGTTTATCCATCGTCTGTGCTGCGGTGCTTGCCATCAGTGGATGCCCAGTACCAGGGTGACCAAATAGCGAATGATCTGATCGGAGGCGAAGAAGAAGATCGAGGCGAGCGCGACCATCACGAACACCATTATCGTGGTGATCATGGTTTCGCGGCGGGTCGGCCAGGTGACCTTGGCGGTCTCCGAGCGCACCTCTTGGAGGAATTTAAACGGGCTGGTCGCCATCGTTGCAGGTCCGCATCCGTCGTCGGATGAACTAAAGCTTGTTGTCAGGAATCCAAACAGCCCACTTTCGCCCAGCCCTCTTTTGAAGGTTGAGCCGCCAAGCGGGCTCGATTGTTCGGGGATTTAAAAAGCCGCGCCGGATATCCGCGTTTAACGGGCCGGCAGCAGGTGGCGGCTATGTACTGCGGACCGGTCTAAAGGTCAAGGCAGGACGAAGGCCCGACCGCTCTGGCCGATCCGGCAGGATGGCAAACAAAGCCTCAAATTCAAAGGCTTTGGGACAGCAAGGCTGCCTCGGCTTGGGCGCGAGCTCCGCCAACATTCAACTCGGGTCTAAAGGCTGGGCACAGCGCGATTGCGCACATGCCCAGCCTTTAAAGTTATCTGGCGTAGTAGGCAACTGGTGCGCGGCGAACCACCACAGGCGGCCCGATGTCGCGCTGCCAGACGCGGCCATCATCGAACTGGATGCGCATGCCGTCGGGCGAATAGACAGCGCCCTCGCCGCGCGCCTCGATCCAGATTCGGCTGTAGGGCGCGTTCCAATCCGGCCAGGCCCGGTATGCCTCCCCCACTTCCGTTGTGAGGTTCACGGCATACCCGTTCTGCGTGACGAAGGTGGGAGCGCCGATCTTGCCGTCTCGGCACAGTTGGATGCATCGGTACGTGCCGGTCAGGTTGACCGTTTGAGCCGAAGCAGCGGTGGCGCCGCACGCAGCCACGAGGCCCAAGGCCAGCGATATCAGTCTCATCAGGAAACTCCATCACTTGCGTGAAGATCAACCCGCAAAGCGGGCGACGGACAATAACCGGCGGAGGCCGTTCGTTCCCAACTGCCTGCAGGTCCAACGCCGTTGGCACAGAATGAACATGTTGGACAGAAGGCGGCGCGCCGAGTGGCAGGCATCGAACCTGCGGCTCCGTTTCTGGCGTTCGCGCGGGTGGGGATTGGATCAGACTGCCGCGATCCAAGTCAGGCCCGGCCGCCTTGTGCAAAATCAACCGGAGTTCAGATCGACAGACCCTGCATTCCGTCTAAGCCATTGATCATGCTGGCAGGAGTGGTAGGGCTCGAACCTACGACCCCCGGTTTTGGAGACCGGTGCTCTACCAATTGAGCTACACTCCTGTGGGAACCTGCGTCGCCGCCGTTCCGCGCCGTTTCAAGCATAGAGAACGCCTGGATTGCAAGGGCGGAGCGGCCAACACCCTGTTCAACGGGCATCTTCTCCGCCAAACTTGGCGTGCTCCGCCGACATTCGCCCGGCAACTAACAAAAACAAAAGGGAGAGAAGATGACCGCGCAAACCGCCGCCAAACATCCAGCTGCGCCGCAAACCCCGCCCCTCCCCGAGGCTAAACCGGAATCGCTCGGGCTTTCGCGAGCCCGTCTGCAGCGCCTGTCGGACACCTTCCGGCGCGAGATCGACAAGGGAACCATCCCGGGCGCCACCATCATGGTCGCGCGGCGGGGTCAGATCGGCTGGTTCGACGCGGTTGGCAAGCAAAATCCCGAAGACAGCGCGCCGATGGCGCGCGATACGATCTTCCGCATTTTCTCCATGACAAAGCCGATCGTTTCCGTCGGCGTCATGATGCTGGTCGAGGAAGGCCATCTGCTGCTCGATGACGCAATCCCCAAATTCATTCCGGAATTCGCCGGTCAGAAGGTCGGCGTCGAGAACAACGGCAAGCTCGATCTCGTGCCGCTAAAGCGGGCGATCACCATCCAGGATCTGCTTCGCCACACCTCCGGCATCACTTACGAGCATACCGGCAACGGGTTGGTTCAACAGCTTTATCAGCAGTCGCGGGTGCGCAGCCGCAAGATCAGCAATGCCGAACACGCCGCGCTGGTCGCAAGCATGCCGCTGATCTGCCAGCCCGGCGCCGAGTGGAACTACAGCCGCTCCACCGACATCCTCGGCCGCCTCATCGAAGTCGTCAGCGGCAAGACGCTCGGCGCATTCCTTAACCAGCGCATTCTGGCGCCGCTGCAAATGACGGAGACCGCATTTTATACCGGCGATGAAAACGCTCACCGGCTCGCCGAACCGTTCGCAACCGATCCCTGGACCGGCGACAAGGTGCAGCTCTTCAGCATGCTGGAGAAGCCGGTCATGGAATCCGGCGGTGGCGGCCTTGTCTCCACCACGATGGATTATGCGCGCTTCTCGCAGATGCTGCTCAACGGCGGCGCACTCGACGGCACGCAAATTATCGGCCGCAAGACGCTGGAATGGATGGCCGCCGATCACCTCGATCCGAGCGTCAAGATCCAGGGCACGCTGACCCAACCCGGTCACGGTTTTGGGCTTGGCTTTGGCGTGCGCACCGATACGGGCGTTGCCTCGACGGCGGGCTCGCCCGGTCAGTTCTTCTGGAGCGGCATGGGCGGCACTTTCTTCTGGATCGATCCGAAGGAAGACCTGTTTGCCGTCTTCATGTCGCAGGGGCCCGGCCAACGCGTCCATACCCGCGCGCTGATGCGCAATCTGGTGTATGCGGCGATCGAGTGAGACGGTTGCGCACGCCATAGAGCACAGACGGCGTCGTCCCGGCCAAGCGAGCACTTACGAGCGCGAGCCGGGACCCATACGCCGGGAAATTTCGATTTGGCATGGCGGCGGGCGCTTTGTGTAGCAAGCAAAGCCGGTGGTTATGGGTCCCTGCTTTCGCTGGGACGACGAGAGAACCTCAACTAATCGTAGCGCCGCCATCGATCACGATGGTCTGGCCGGTTGTGAAGGAACCGGCGCGCGAGGCGAGAAATACGGCGGCGCCGGCAATTTCGTCGGGCTCGCCGATCCGCAACAGCGGCGTGCGGGCGGTAGAGGCCTTCAGCGTTTCCGGATTTTCCCACAGAGCGCGCGCGAAATCGGTCTTGACCAGGCCCGGCGCGATGCAGTTCACGCGGATATTGTGCTTGCCATATTCGCAGGCGAGGTTGCGCGCGAGCTGCATGTCGGCGGCCTTGGAAATCGCGTAGGCGCCAAGAACCGTTGAGCCCTTCAGTCCGCCGATCGACGAGATAATGGTGATCGACCCGTCCTTGCGCTCGATCATCTGCGGCACGACCAGCGATATCAGCCAGTGATTGGCGACGATATTGTTGTCGAGAATTTTCCGGAACTGGTCGTCGGAAATACCCCCTTGCGGCCCATAATACGGATTGGATGCAGCGTTGCAGACCAGCGTATCGATCTTGCCGAAGGTGCGATTGGTTTCCTCAACAAGATGTTTCAAATCGTCCTTGGTCGAGATGTTGGCGGCAACCGCAAGCGCGACCTGCTTGCCGGCCTTGTCGTTGATCGCCTTGGCCACCTCGTCGCAGGCCGCCTGCTTGCGCGAGGAAATCACGACTTTCGCGCCTTGCGCGGCCATGTGCTCGGCGATCGCGCGGCCGATGCCGCGTGAGGAGCCGGTGATGACGGCGACTTTTCCCGACATATCGAACAAGGTCATGTTTCGCTCCCGTATGTTATGGAGGATTCAGGCGAGCTTGGTTTCGACAATCTCCGGCCCCGCCGGCTGATGCATGGCCTGGTGCGAGGCATCGGCGATCCAGGGCTGCTGGTTTACCATCGGAAGCCGCCAGCGACTGACGGTCTTGCTCGCGAAATGGTCAAGCCGGGTCACCGAGCAATTGTCGATGTCGAAGGCAAGACCCCTGTCCGGCTGTCCCCCGAGTGCCAGCCCGATCGCGGCCTTGATCGTTCCGCCATGGCCAACCGCGATCACGTCACAGCCGGCGTGTTCGACATTGATGCGATCGATCGCCCCGCAAACGCGGTTGTACAAATCCATGAAGCTTTCACCGCCCGGCGCAGGTTCGCCGATATCGGCAAACCAACTGCTTCCAACGGGTCGGCTGGCGAGAAACGCGGCGCGGTTCATCCCCTGCCATTGTCCGAGATGCTGTTCGGCAAAGGCGGCTTCCTTCGTCATCGTTTCCGGCTTTGGAAAGCCGGTCGCCCAGATCGCTTCGGCGGTCTGATGCGTGCGCAGCAGGTTGCTCGAATACCAGACCGCGCGGCGCGGCAGGATTTTTGCGACCGCCTCGAACACTTCGCGGTCGCCGGTATCGCAGGCGATGTCCTTCTGGCCGTAAATGTTGCCGCCGTCGCTGCGCACCGGTGCGTGACGCACCCACCACCAGCGTGTCGTGACAACGCCCGGTTTGTCGGGATTGGACATCTCAAAAACCCTTCAATAATGTCGTGTGTCGTACGTGAGTGCCTCCAATGCCTCAAGTCACTTCGACGTTTCAAACTTTGTTTGCCAGTGGAGCGGATTTGACATTCGCTACCCTCTGGCCGCGCATTCACTCGGAATCGGGACACTGGAAACCTATATTTGCTGGTGGTCCTTTGATTCTAACATTTGCAAAAGAGCAGGCCACACCGGGATGCAAATGTTAGAATCGGACCACTAGGAATAATTCCGCAAGGCGAAAACGCCGCGACACGCGCTAACTTGACCAAGGAAACACCATGGGCCGCCTCGAAGGCAAATCGATCATCATCACCGGCGCCGGAAGCGGCATCGGGCGCGCGGCTGCGCTGTTGTTCACAAACGAAGGTGCCAGATTGATCGCGGTCGATCGCACCGACGGCGTCCATGAAACCGTGGAACAGATCAAGAAGGCCGGTGGCGTCGCGCAAGGAGTGGTCGCCGATGCCGGTTCCGAAAGCGACGTGATAGCCTTTATCGGCAAGGCGGTTTCCGCCCACGGCCGACTCGATGCGATCTGGGCCAATGCCGGCATCAGCGGTGGACTGGTGCCGCTCGCCGGCCAGACGGTCGAACATTGGCAGGAGATCCTGCGCATCAATCTGATCGGCCCGTTTCTGGCGATCAAGCATTCGACGTCGCTGATGATCCAACAAGGAGCCGGCGCTATCCTTTGCACCGCGTCGGTCGCGGGCCTCAAATCGGGGGCCAGCGGCCATCCCTATGCGGCCAGCAAGGCCGGCGTCATCAGCCTTGTGCAGACCACCGCCTATTCGCTTTCCGGAACCGGCGTGCGGATCAATGCGGTATGCCCCGGCCTGATCGAAACCGGCATGACCAAGCCGATCTTCGACAATGCCCGCGAGCGCGGCACCGACGGCAAGATCGGCCAGCTCAATCCGCTCAAGCGCGCCGGCCAGCCGCACGAACTCGCCACAATGGGACTGTTCCTGCTCAGCGACGAGGCGTCTTATGTCAACGGCCAGGCGATCGCGGTCGATGGCGGCCTCACCGCCTCGATGCCCTATGCGGGGAAGCCGATCTAGAGGGCATCCGTCGCCGACCGTTGTCGTCTCTGCGAAAGCCGAGGGCCCATAACTATCTTGTTGGAGCAGGATCCGTTGGCTTAGGCTTGATCAAATGTCCGCAAATCCCGCTTCCCGCACGCGCGTCCCGATTGCCTTCTTCTCTTTGTTTGTGATGCTTGCGGCGGCCAGTTATTTCGCGACCGATCTGAGCAAGTTTCAGGAGCGTATTTCGACTCAGGAAGGTCTGGCGGCATTGGAGGGGATCACCACTCCGGGCCAAGTCGAGGACGCGCTCAGGCAGCACCCTTCGAACAATATCCTGCGGCTGATGGCAAAGGCGACCAAGGCAGCCGATGCCACGAAAGGTGCTATCGACCGGCTGTCGGCCCAGATTGAACCGGCGGGACTTTCGAGGGAGATCAATTTCGGTTCGGCGAGCCGTAACGATCTCGAAGCTTTTCGCAGTGATCTGAAGACGGCGGAAGCAAATGCGGCCGCCTTCCTTCCGCGCTACGCCGCCATCTACAAGACCGAGCACGACCAGATCGAAAGCGCGGCGCTTTCGCTTCATGTACCGAAGGAAATCGCCAGCCAGGTTTTGGACGGCCTCACGCAGCGGCACGCAAAGGCTCTCAATGCCATTTCAATCACGTTGTCGGCGCGCGCCGAATATTACCGTGCCTACGAGAAATACCTGGCGCTGCTGTCGAGCGAATTTGGTTCCTTCAAGGTGGTCAACGGACAATTCATCTTTCCGATTCAACGCACCGTCGAGCGCTACAACACCGTGGCACAGGCCATGACATCAGCCGCCAGGCGCGTCACTGAGCTGGAAATAGACATGAAAAAACAGAATCAGCCGCTACCGGAAGAATGGATGCAATTGACTGGCGCCAAGTAGCCGGTGACGGTGGCCGCCAAAATGCTGGGAGTAACGAACATCATGCAACGTAGTCGTGACCGAATTCTCACCACCCATACCGGAAGCCTGCCACGCCCGCCCGGCCTGACAAAGCTTTACGCCCGGCGCTCGCGTGGTGAGGAGGTCGATGCCGCGGAGATCGGGCAAGCCGGCCACGCCGCACTACAGGAGATCGTTCCGAAACAGATCGAAGCCGGCATCGACATCGGCAATAACGGCGAACAGCAGCGCGAGGGCTTTTTCCTCCATGTCCGGCACCGGATGACCGGCTTTGGCGGAGCGTGGAAGCGCTGGCCGCGCGCCGACGTCGAGAACTATCCGATCTTCAAGAAATCGATGGAACTTCAGAACGCCAGCAAGGAGATGGTTAGCAATTTTGCACCCCCGAAGGTGATCGGTGACGTCCGCTATATCGGCGCCGATGACGCAATCCGCGAATGCACCGATTTTCGCGAGGTCTTGGACAGCCGCGCGCGCGGCGGCCAGCGCGGATTCGCCGAAGCGTTTCTCACCGCGCCCTCCCCTGGCATTGTGGTGGCCGCGATCCGCAACGAGCACTACGACACCGAGGATGCCTATCTCGCCGCGGTCGGCCGCGCCCTTCAGGTCGAATATGAGGCGATCGCGTCCCAAGGCTTTCTGCTTCAGCTCGATTGCCCGGATCTCGCGCTGGAGCACCACATCTCGTTTCAGGAACGGCCGCTGAACGACTTTCTCGGCTTTGTCGAGCGCGTGGTTGCGACCATCAACGATGCCTTGCACAACATCCCGCGCGAAAAAGTTCGCATGCATGTGTGCTGGGGCAACTACGAGGGGCCGCACGATCGCGACGTGGCGCTCGAGGCAATTTTGCCGTTGATTGCGCGCATGAAGGTCGGCGCATTGGTGCTGCCGTTCGCCAATCCGCGGCACGCCCACGAAGTGCGGTGTCTCGGAGGCAAAGCGATCGCCGACGACCAGATCGTGGTGGCCGGCGTCATCGACTCGACAACGAACTTCGTCGAGCACCCCGAGGTGGTGGCCGAACGAATTGAACGCGTCGCCAAAATCCTTGGCGACCCCGCGCGCGTCATGGCGGGAACGGATTGCGGGTTCGACACCTCGGCCGGCGCCGGCCGGGTGGCCGACGATATTGTATGGGCGAAATTGGCTGCCTTGAGCGAAGGCGCCCGCATTGCCTCGGAGCGCCTGTTTCGAAAGGCCTAACTGGCGGGGACCTGAGGGGCCAGTCGATTTCGACTGGCCCGGAGGTATTCTTTTCGGAAATTATTTTGCGTCGACAACGTTCCGGAGAACGAGCTCCGACAGCCTGACTACAAGCTTGCGAAGCCGGGCATTCTCCTCGAGCAAAGACACAATGTCTTCGTCCGAGCCATCGTCATCGAGAAAATCGTCACGCTCAATTGACGATCCATGGAGTTCGTCGATCTCGTCTTGTATTTCAATTTTGTCGTGTAAACGCAGCGGTTGTGCGGGTACCATGGCTAACTCCCCAAAATACAAATAGCCGAACACGTCCCCAATCTTTCCACCCGGGACGAGAATGATTTGATTCGGGGGGCGGATTTGCGACCGAAATGGAAAACTATTGAGGCGCGTCGAAGTGACGCCGCCAAGGCGCCAGAGATCTCGCCGCGATCTTGCCCGAAGTCTCACCGCAATCTTAACGACCGGCGACGAATTGAAATCTCAAGCCGCCGGCAAACGCCGTCTGCCCCGATTGGACCGCATTTTTGCCGCCGCTCGGACCCGTTGTTGTGGAAATTCTGAGGAGACGCCTGCGTTTCGCTATCCGAAGATACGGCCCTCGAACGCATAGAACACGCAGAGCCCCAAGCTCGCCCAGACCGCTGCGCTGAAATAAAGCGACATCCAGGTAATCTCTTCCTTCCACTCGGAAAGATCGTGCGTGACGACCCAGCGCGTGCTGACGTCGCGAAGTCCCTCCAGCGGCCGCAACAGCCGGCTTCCCCCGGCAACGTCCGCCCGCCACCGCTTCAGGTACATCGGGACATCGACCGTCATCAGAAATGCCAGATAAACGGCGATCCCTACGACGGTACCGGCGAGAACGACACGGGCCGCGCCATCGAACTCCGGCAGCAGTCGGCAAATCCCGATCCCGGCGATGAAGAAGGCGACCGCCCAGATCGAATTCTCGATTGCGTTATAGAGATAGTTGGTGGTCACCACCGCATACCAGGAAAAGCATTCCGCGATCAGGATGAGCGGCACGATCACCCAGGCGGCGTTCACCGCGGTCTCGGCACCCGACATCGTCCCGAGTTGAAGCAGGATCATCGCCCACTGCGCCGCGAAGCAGACCTCGGCCGCGGTCGCCACCGAGCGGCCGACGGCGACGCTCGACAGCCAGGTGTCGAACAGGCAAATCCGTTGCACATCCGCGCGCGGGAGGAACGAGCGGAAGGCGCAGCCAAAAACGTAGGCCGCGCAGAGCACGAGCATGATCTCCATGCTCGCCGCACCTGATTTGCCGGCATATTGTTCGTGGAGCTGGCGATACATGACAAACCAGGCGGCGATATTGACGCCACTGACCAGAGTCAGTGTGGCCCACCACCACGACACTGGATTTGTCCAGGCCAGGGAATTCGACCGTGCCCGCGATTCCATGCGCATTAACTGCTCCGACCTCTTCATATGTAACCGAAGCTACACTCAGCTGTAGTAATTCTGTCATAAATTATGGCGAATCACGACAAAAAAACGTGTCCGGGGCCCCTCCTCCGCCGGTCCCATTGAAACGTTTCCCAAGAGAAATGATTGCGATGGCCCACCTTGCCGGCACGGGGACGTCGCCGGATTCGCCAAACCGCATCGCTGCTATAAGGTGGCCGTCAAAGAGCAAGCCGGGTCGACGCAAGCCCGGTCATTGACGATCGGCAGCACGCCGATCCGTTCGGGAGGGGCCATGTGCGAGATTTGCAGGCGTGATTTCATTCGCGGCGCCGCCGCACTCGGCACAACGGGACTGTTTGCATCGCCCCTAATGGCGCAGACCCAGCGCAGCGATGCCGGCTCATCCCGCCTTCCGTCGCGCGGCGAATTCACCATCGTCAATGCCTACGTGATGACCATGGAGCGCGACTTCGGCGACTTCGCCGGCGGCTCGGTGCATGTGAGAGACGGCGAAATTGTCGCCGTCGGCCGCGGTGTGAGTGGCGGCGAGATGATCGACGGCAGCGACATGATCGTGATGCCGGGGCTCGTCGAAACCCACTGGCACATGTGGAACACGATTTTCCGCAGCTTTGCCGGCGACAAGCAGGAAGAGGGCTATTTCCCGACGGTCGCGCGCTTCGGCCAGCAGATGACCCCGGACGACATTTTCCAGAGCACCCGGCTGTCGGCGGCCGAGGCCATCAACTCCGGCATGACCTTCGTGCACTCCTGGTGTCACAATGTGCGGAGCACCGCGCACGCGGAGGCCGATATCCGCGCACTCGCCGGCGCCGGCATCCGTGCGCGCCACTCCTGCGGCTGGCCGCAAGGCCTGCCCGACACGCAATCGGCCGACCAGGCGCCAATCGAAACGCTCGCCAAGAACTGGAGCAGCTATTCCAACGAAGGCCTGTTGACGCTCGGCATGGGTTGGCGCGGGCAGTTCCGTGCCGGCCCGATCAAGCCGGAGGTTTATCAGCCGGAGTTCGACAACGCCCGCAAGCTCGGCCTGCCGATCACGGTGCATGTAGCGGCTGCCGCCCATCGCGCGGTAAACC
>Ga0210389_10004933_pt1 | contig 10353 bp, 10 predicted proteins | sample IncBWH28OmetaG_FD_160127 | JGI IMG/M metagenome (GOLD analysis project Ga0210389, IMG submission 160127) | Forest soil microbial communities from Barre Woods Harvard Forest LTER site, Petersham, Massachusetts, United States - Inc-BW-H-28-O ...
GTCGGGATGCTCGATGTGCCTGGGGATGAATCCGGATGTTTTGGCGCCGGGGGAGCGGTGCGCTTCGACTAGCAATCGGAATTTTGAGGGCCGGCAGGGGCGGGGGGGGCGGACGCACCTGGTCAGCCCGGTTATGGCGGCGGCGGCGGCGATTGCCGGGCATTTTGTGGATGTCCGGAAGAGGTGATGGCGCTAGCTCCCGGTTGCCGGCGAAGGGGCATTTGGGGCAATCACAAGACATTTACCACAGAGTACACAGCGGTTCACAGAGGAAAACGCTTTAGCTTGGGAGATTTAGTTGATGCAGGCATTTCGAAAACATACTGGCCTTGTGGCACCGCTCGATCAGGTGAATGTTGATACCGATCAGATTATTCCGAAGCAGTTTTTGAAACGGATTGAGCGAACTGGGTTCGGGCAGTTTCTGTTTTATGATTGGCGGTTTTCTGCTGATGGAAAGGCGTCTGGCGAGTTTGTGCTCGATGCACCACGGTACCGGCGGGCTTCGATTCTGGTGGCGGGGAAGAATTTTGGCTGCGGGTCATCGCGTGAACATGCGGTTTGGGCGCTCGCGGATTTCGGGTTTCGGGTGGTGATTGGTTCTTCGTTCGCGGATATTTTTGCTAATAACAGTTTGAAGAATGGGCTGCTGACGGTGTCACTGGCCGAGGAGCAGATTGCAGAGCTTATGCGGAGGGCGCGGGAGGTTGATGGGTATCAGGTCACGGTTGATCTTGAGGCGTTGCGGGTTGAGGATGGGCGCGGGTTTTCGGCTTCGTTTGCGATGGACGAGTTTGCGCGGCGCTGTTTGATGAACGGATTGGATGATATTGGGCTTACTCTTCAGCATGAGGCCGAGATTGCGGCTTATGAGGCGCGGCATTCAGTGCGGGAGGAGATGCGGGGGCTGGTGTAGCGTTGATTTCAGTTGCGACGTGTTCAAGAGGCCCGCGTGAGCGAGGGCTTTAATCGGCGCATACAATCCTTCAAATCTGAACGCTGTGTTAAAAGGGGTTTCTTTCGCCCCTCCGGGACTATTTTTTTTCCGATTTTCGTTCCCACAGCTCGCGCCGTGGGCTGCATTCTTCCGCCGCTCCGCGGCTGGTGGTGGGTGTTCTGACGGCTAGTCCTTCCATCTTGTACACTTCTTTAGTTTCGCTTTGGATTTCACTCGTTGTTGAACTTCGTCGCCTGAGTTTCACCGGGCGATCATCTTGATTGGAGTTGGTTTGTGAATAGGCTCTCGCTCGCGATTTCGACCGTTCTTCTCTCATGTTTTCCGCAGGTTTTCATCCCGCAGCTTCACGCACAGACCTCCACGCCGGCCAGGCAGCTTACGATCGAAACTATTTTTGCCGACGGCGGGGTCACCGGACGTGCGCCGGAGACAATTCAGTGGAGTCCGGATGGATCCAAGGTTTCGTTTGTCCAGCGGGATGATTCCGGTGAGCAGGGCCAGCTCTGGTATGTCGATGTGGCTACGGGCGAAAAGAAAGTTCTGGTTAGCGATGTGAAGCTGGCACAGCTGGCGCCGCCGACTTCGAAGATTCGAGATGAACGGGAGAAGGAACGACTGAATCGGTATCACGTGGCGGCTTACTCGTGGTCGCCGGATTCGAAGCATTTGCTCTTCGATGCGCATGGGCAGCTCTGGTATTACAGCCTGGATACAGGGACGGCGGTGCAGGTGACTACGTCTCCGCAGGCGAGCGAGGATCCGAAGTTTTCTCCGGATGGAAAGCGGCTCGCATATGTGCGGCAACATAATTTGTATGTACGTCCGGTGTCGGGGGACGGAAGCGAACGGGCACTTTTAAACGAGGATAAAGACAAGCATAAGAAAAAAGACAAAGAGGATTGCGAAGCGAAAGAGGGCGAGGGCGATATTCTGAATGGCGAAGTTGACTGGTTATATGCGGAAGAGCTGGCGGTGCGCAGCAATTATTTCTGGTCGCCGGAGGGCGGCGAGATTCTCTTCCTACAGATGGATGAGACGCGGGTGCCTAGTTATCCCATTACCGACTGGCTACCTACTCATGCGCATGTAGACCAGGAGAAATATCCGCAGCCGGGAGATCCGAATCCCACAGTTCGGTTGGGCGTGGTTTCGCACGATGGCGGCAAACCGCTTTGGATCAAGCTCACGGATGACGATGACACTTATGTTCCGCGGTTTGGGTGGATTCGCGAGGATTGGGCTTGGGCGGAGGTGCTGAACCGCCGGCAGGATGTGATGGAGCTTTATTTTATTAATACGAAGTCGGGGAAGACGCGGCGCGTGCTGCGGGAGGAAGAGCCGGGCGCGTGGGTAAATGTGAACGACGATTTTCGCGTGTTGAAGTCGGGCGATCGCTTTTTGTGGACTAGTTGGCAGGATGGTCATACGCATATTTATCTGTACAGTTATGACGGGCGGGATCCGCTGGCTGGCGACGCCAAGATGAAGCGGCAACTCGAGAGCGGCGATTATGAGGTGCTGTCCGTCAATGGCGTAGATGAGGATTCGGGGACGGTATTTTTTACGGCTAATAAAGACGATCCGCGGCAGGAGAAGCTTTTTTCCGTCAAGCTGGATGGATCGGGGATGCAGGCGGCTTCTCGCGAGCCGGGCAGCAATGCGGCGAATTTTGCGAAGGACCACAAACACTATGTGGAGACGCATTCGGCTGCGCTCTCTCCGCCGAAGACTTCGGTATGTGCGGCCTCGGGGGAGTGCACGAAGATTTGGGAGGGACGGAGCGTCGCAGATTTCGATTTGATTAGGCCGAAGATGTTGGAGTTGAAGGCGGAGGATGGGACTCTTCTTTATGGGTATTTGATTTTGCCGCCTTACGTGGACGCCGGGGCAATAGGAAAGATTCCGGTAATTGATTTTATTTATGGCGGGCCGGCAGGGCAGACTGTCGCGGATGCGTGGGGAGGATCGCGAATGCTCTTCCACGAGATGCTGGCGAAGGAAGGATTCGCAGTTTTTTCTGTAGATAATCGGGGGACTCCGAATCGAGGGAAAAAGTTCTCGACGGCACTGCGTTCTCAGTTTGGCGGCGTGGAGTTGAAGGATCAACTCACTTCGTTGGAGCAGTTGTATACCGCATATCCGCAGCTGGATCGGGCGCGGACGGGGATTTGGGGATGGTCGAATGGCGGGTCGATGACTCTTTATGCCTTGACGCATTCGGACCGGTTCAAAGCCGGGATTGCAGTCGCCCCGATCTCGAATCAGCGCAACTACGATTCGACTTATACCGAGCGCTATATGGGTCTGCCGAAAGACAACGCGAATGGGTATGACGATTCAACCGTGAGCGCGGCGGGAAACTTGCGTGGGCACCTGCTGCTGGTGCATGGGACTAGCGATGACAACGTGCACTTCCAGAACACGATTCAGATGACCGATGCTCTCATCAAAGCCGGGAAGCAGTTTCGGATGATGCTGTATCCGAATAAGACACATGGGATCTCGGGGACGGAGACGCAACGGCAGCTGTTTCGGATGATGCAGGAATTTTGGGAGGGGGAGTTGAAATAAAGTTCTCAGTTCTCAGTTGTCAGTTCTCAGTAAAGCCCCTGGAATCGACTGTCGTGCTTTCGGTCTTACTGATAACTGACGACTGAAAACGGTTTCCTTATGCATCGCACTACTCTTGGCGATTTCGAACTTACTGTGGTTTCGGACGGGACTTATTTTCTCGACGGCGGGGCTTTTTTTGGCGTTGTTCCCAAGACGATGTGGTCTCGGAAGGCCGTCGCGGATGAGCAGAATCGGCTGGATGCTGGCCTGAATTCGCTTTTGATTCGGACTGGTTCGAAGAATATTTTGGTCGAGACCGGGATCGGCAATAAATTGCCGGAGAAGCTGGTCCAGATCTACAAGCAGCCGGCGCGGTTGCTCGAGAATCTTCATGCGGCCGGAGTGGCGCCTGAAGATATCGACATCGTCATTAATACGCATCTGCATTTCGATCATTGTGGATGGAATACGGTGCGGCGCGGCGATGGGTTCGTGGCTACGTTTTCTCGGGCTAAGTATTATGTGCAGCGTGGAGAGTGGGAACATGGGCGGCTCCAGTTGGAGCGGGATGCGGTTAGCTATATGAGTCCGAATTATGATCCGCTGCTGGCAAGCGGACAGATGGAGTTGATCGACGGGGATCGCGAGATTGTGCCGGGAGTTTCGGTGAAGGTCTTCCCGGGGCATACGGCTAATATGCAGGCGGTGATTGTGTCTGGCGGGGGAAAAACTGCTTGCTATATTTCCGATTTGATTCCTACCAGCTGGCACCTTGAACCAACATGGGTTATGGCGTTCGATCTTTTTCCACTGGATACGATTCAGAGTAAGAAGAATTATTATGCGCGGGCGATCGCGGAGAGATGGTTGACGGTCTTTACCCATGACGATGTCACGCCTTGGGGGTATATACAGCGCGGGGACAAGGGACGGCTGGCGGTGAAGAGTGTCTAGAGCATTTTCTTTCGCCCCGCTGGGGCTTCATCGTGTGTGCGGTCCACCCACTTGCGCCGTGGGCTGCATTCTTACGCCGCTCCGCGGCTAGTAATTTATCAACGGTGATCAACCTCAGCTTAAGCTCAGTTCAAGTTCAGCATTCAACCTCGCTCCTTGAAGTATGCCATCGGCGTTGTTCCTAGTTGTTTCCTGAACATCGAAATAAAAGCGCTCGGGCTGTTGTAGCCCGCTTCGAGAGCGGCTGCCGTCACTTTTTCGCCGGTGGCCAGCAATTGCAGGGCATGCAACAACTTTAATTGCTGGCGCCACCTGGCGAAGCTCATCTTTGTCTCGGTCAGAAAAATGCGTTGGATCGTCCTCTTACTGGCGCCGCAGGCTTTGCAGAGTTGATCGAGCGTTTGATTCGCGCTCGGATCTGCCAGCAAACTGCGAACTATTCGCGCGGCGCGCATGTCTTCTGGGCGCGGCAGTTGCAGGGGCACGGCATTTGCGGTTTTCAGTTGGGCGATCATGACGTCGATCAGGGAGCGTTGCAGTGCAATTCTGCGAGTTAGCGTCGACAGCTCGCAGGCGTGCAAAATCAGTTCTCTTAGCAGAGCAGAGATGTTCATCACGAAACATCTTTGCGGCAGGGCGCGGACCATTCCGGGGTGAAAGTACAGAGTTCGCATTGAAACCTGGCCACACATCTCGACTGAGTGGGGAGTTCCGGCTGGGATCCAGACGGCGCGGAGCGGGGGGACGACCCAGATGCCCTGTCTGGCGCTTACGATCATTACGCCACGAGAAGCGAAGATCAGTTGGTCTTCGGGATGGTAGTGCTCGGGAATGACTTGGCGATGGTTGAGGTCGATGGAGACGCTGGCGATGTGGGCCAGCAGGCGTCCGTTGGAGCGCGGAAGGATGCTGTGGCACTTTTCCGACATTACTTGTCACAATATCGAGAGAAAGAAATGCGATCAAGTGCTATTTCTTCAGAGGAAGGAATTCTCGGGAGGGACGGATGCTAGCTACAGCTAAGATGATTGGGTTTCTCTTTACTACTGACTATGACAAGACGAAGGCATTCTTTGTGGACAAGCTTGGATTTCAGTTTGTCAGCCAGGATCAGTACGGGCTGGTTATGCGGTGCGGTGGCAATACGGTGCGGGTGGCCAAAGTGCCGAATTTTTCTCCGGTGCAGGGTACTGTGCTGGGATGGGAGGTATCGGAGATTGAGAAGGTGGTTAGTTGGCTCAAGGAGCGCGGGATTACGCCGGAGAAATATCCGTTTATGAAGGACGCGGAGATTTGCACTTTTCCGACGGGGGACAAGGTGTGCTGGTTCAAGGATCCGGATGGGAATATTTTGAGCGTATCGCAGCACGTGTGAGAGGTCAGAGGTTAGAGGTCAGATTGGAGAGGTAAAAACCTTCGTTTCTCCGGACTGTCTGTTAAACGGTCGACTGCAGCTTTGCTCCAAAAAACTCTTCGACGCTTTTCAAAATTTCGGGGCCGGTTTTTGAATCGTAGATTCCTTTGCGGAGGGTGGCACCGCCGGGGATGCCGTGGGTGAACCAGGAGGCGAACTGTTTCATCTTACCTTCCGTGCCTTGCATCTCTTCTTCGATCAACATTCGGAAGTACGTGCGGATCATCTGGTAGCGATCGAGTTCGGTGGGGTGGTTGTAGAGTTGGCCCTCAGCAGCTAAAGCCGCGTCACCAATTGCTGGGTTTTCGGCACGACTGAAGTCGTGCCCTTTCCTTTTTTCCTTGTTCGCGCCGACGTACTCCTCGATCTGGCGGAAGATCCACGGATTGGCCGGTGCCATTCTGCCGATCATTACTGCGTCGCAACCGGTTTGCGCGACCATGGCGACAGCATCTTCTGGGGAGCGAATATCTCCGTTGCCGATTACTGGAATTTTTACGGCTTGCTTGACTGAGGCTATCCACTCCCAGCGGGCGGTGCCGCTGTAGCCTTGCTCGCGGGTGCGGGCGTGGAGAGCGACTGCGCCCAGACCACAGTCCTCGGCGATGCGGGCTAGTTCTACGCAGACGATTTCTTCGTCGCTCCAGCCGGCTCGGAATTTTACAGTGAAGGGAATCTTCACTGCGGCACGGACGGATTCGAAAATCTGGCGGATCAGCGGGAGATCTCGCAGGAGACCGGAGCCTCCGTTACACTTCACTACTTTTTTTGCAGGGCAGCCCAGGTTTAGGTCGACCAGATCGAAACCGAGGTCTTCAACCAGGCGGGCAGCGTCGGAGAGGACCTGCGGATTGCTGCCGAAGAGTTGGGCGGAGATGGGGTGCTCGTCTTCGTAGAAATGCAGGTAGCGGCCGGCAACTTTTTTGCTGCGGAGGACGCCGTCGGCGGAGGTGAACTCTGTCATGATCAGGCCGCATCCGCCGAGGTTTTTGATGAATCGGCGGAAGACGGTGTCGGTGACTCCGGCCATGGGGGCCAGGACGGTGGCGGGGCGGATGGTCACGGGGCCGATTTGGAGAGTGGAGGGGAATGGGCGGGGGACGACCTCCGTTGCCGAGAGGCCTCCGTCGGCCTTGCCCTGCGGACCGGCGTCCGCGTGGTTCGCGCGCGAGGTCTCGAGCGCGGCGGGATCCGATTTGTACCAGTACTTCTCCATCGCTCTTATTCTAGGTTGATTTCAGGATGAAGTCTCTTCTTTCGCCCCTACGGGGCTGGTTCATTTCTTCGCTTCCTTCCCACGGCTTGCGCCGTGGGCTGTAATCTTGCGCCGCTCCGCGGCTGGGGCCGTTTTGAAGCTGGCCAAAGCAAAGCCCCCGCTTTGGGCGAGGGCTTGATTGGTCACAAAACTGGAAATCCGGCGAACGGACCTACTTCTTGGCCGTCTCGGTTCTTGCTGCTTCGGCTTTGGCGGCGTCGCTTTTCGCATATTTGCGGCGGAAGCGCTCGACGCGGCCGGCGGTGTCCATTAGCTTTTGCTTGCCCGTGAAGAAGGGGTGGCAGGCGGAGCAGATTTCAACGCTGATGTCGTTCTTGTGCGTGGAACGGGTTACGAAGGCGTTCCCGCAGGCGCAGTGGACGCGGATTTCATGATAGTTGGGATGGATGGCTGCTTTCATATGGCCTCGATTCAGTCTTTAGATTCTATAGGGGATCGGAAGGATTCGGCAAGGGTCGGTTGTCGGTTATCAGTTGTCGGTCATCAGTGAAGGCGTTGGACTTTAGTGGTATCTACTGGGGGCCGAGGACGCCCCGCGACAGCCGGCGAGTCACCGGCGCTGCTCTTGAAAGCGCGTTACTACTCCAAAGGAAAACGGCAGGGGGTGTCCCTGCCGCTTGGGGGAATAATGCTGAAATCTTGGCCCTACGTCTCTTAACTATTTTCTTTTGCTCTCTTCGTTAGCTACCTACGTTAACCAGCTACTGGTTTGGGGTGGACTTTTTTTTGTACTTCTTTTTGACCGTGGGGGCTACTTTCCTTTGTTGACTACTTTCTTTAGTTCGTTACCGGGAGTGAATTTCGCAACTCTGCGGGCTGCAATCTTGATGGTGGCACCTGTCTGCGGGTTGCGGCCGTTGCGGGCCTTACGCTGCGAGACGGAAAAAGTGCCGAACCCAATCAATGCGACCCGGTCTCCTTTGCGAAGGGAGGAGGTTATGCTATCGACGGTTGTGTCGATAGCGGTTGTTGCCTGAGCTTTTGAAATACTGCAGGCTCCAGCAATCCGGTCAACCAGATCAGCTTTGTTCATGCTCTCTCCTGATACTTGCGATACGGCTCCCGCGCGAACGATGAGGAGAAAATCGAACACGCGAGTACCGAGCATCGCCATTTTCTCCGCTGGGCTGGGAATGTCAAGGGCTAATAGGTGCCAGTTGCTGGTTTTGACACGGGTGCGGAGTTGCGAGTGTAGGACGCCGTACGGCTGAAGCCCCTTGCAGAGAACGCCCTGCTGGGCCGGTAGCGGTGTTGAGAGGTATTAGGTCCCTTTGGCTTCGCTCAGGGCGGGCTCTTCGACTCCGTGCGATCTTCGCTTCGCTTCAATCGTGCTGCGCTCAGGATGACACTTCATTTTTGATGTCGCAGATTTTGATGTCCTAACTTTAGAAGGTCCGTTTCAAATGCGTTTATGAACTGCATTGTGTGCAGTTATTGTTTATGCAGCGGATTTTCCTCTCTTGTCCACAAGCTATCCTTCATCTCCACATCATCTGCACAGAGATGAGTCGAGTTTTCGCTTGCGCAAGATATGAGGCGGCGTGCATTCTCCTGAGTGCGATTCGAAAGTTCATGGCGGCCTCGTCTCCTACCTCACGTCGAAATCAAGTACTGGAATGGTTTCCATTCTATGTGCAGCGGTTTGTGGGAGACATGCGCTATCGCGCGCTGAAGGATTATCAGCAGGCCTGGTTTTTGAACTTGCTGTTTGCATCGTGGCAATCGGAGCGGCCTGGGTATTTGCCGGACGACGGGCAGTTGTGGCGCCTCGCGAATGCGCGGACGCGGCAGTTCTTTGAAAAAGAATGCGCCGTCGTTCTCTGCATGTTCGAGCGTGAGGGCACGACGACTGACGGTGTGATCTGGATTTACAACCAAGCGCTGGTCGAGATCTACGAGGAACAGGTACTGAAATTCCACAAGAAGAGGCAGCGATACTCAAAATCCACAAGTGATAACGGAACCTCTTATCTGGATTTTGAAGGTACACTTAACAAAAAAGAAAATGGAAGAGAAGAATGTGCGCTACATCCGGAGTCTGGCCTCACCCAGTGGGGAACATGCTGGGGGTGCTATGCGGACAGGCATAACAGCGCGGCAGTCTGAGATTGCACCGTGCGCGGTATGCGGCGGCTCGGGATGGCGGCAGGTTGCGGGAAGTCCTACGCAGCAAGTGATGCGGTGCGAGTGCTTTTCTGAATCACAGAAGAAGTCGCTGATTGGTGCGGCGGAAATTCCGGCGCGGTATGCGGGTTGCGACTTTGCCAGTTATCGGGCGGAGAATAGTCAGGCACTCGGTGCGGCCAAGCTTACTTTGGAGAAGTGGGCCGCGGAGTATCCGCTGAACCGGACTGGGCTGCTGTTGATTGGGCCTAGCGGTGTGGGGAAGACACATCTTGCGGTCGCGGCTCTCAAGGAAGCTATCAAGAAGGGGATACACGCGCGGTTCTGCGATTACCGCGAACTGTTGAAGCAGATTCAGAACTCTTATAATCCGTCGGTGCAGGCGACCGAACTTGATGTGTTGAAGCCGGTGTTTGAGGCTGAGGTTTTGTTGCTGGATGATCTCGGTGCGGTGAAGCCGTCGGAGTGGGTTTGGGATACGGTCAGCCTTGTGCTGAATACTCGCTATAACGATAACCTTACGACGATCATCACGACGAATTTTATGGATGGACCGGCTGCGGGAGCTGGGGCTGCGCGGGCTGGGCGCGAAGAGACGCTTGGGGATCGAATTGGGGAGCGGATGCGTTCTCGGCTATTTGAGATGTGCCGGTTGGTGCAGGTCCAGGGGAAGGACTATCGGCCTAATTTTCGGACGGCGGGACTGCGGTAGGACCGAGTTCATCTTCATTTTGGAGCGGGCGCGGATGCCCCTCGACAGCCGGCGGGAGGCCGGCGCTACTCTCCCGACGAGTGGTCGTGGATGATTTTCCAGCCATCTGGAAACTTCTTGAAGATCAGAGTAAACAGCCCATGGGGTGTCTTGCCGTCAGACATCGTCAGATGAAATTCGCCGCGCACGAAGGCCGCGTCTGGCGCGAGCATCTCGATGCGCAGGTTGGTGAATTCGAGCTTTCCCATCTCCTGGCCGGGGCCCTGGTATTTTTGCTTGTAGCGATCGATTGCGGCTTGCCAGCCTTTCGACTCGTGTGCGCCTGAGAAGAACGTCAGCTCGGGAGAGTTCCAATATCCGGC
>Ga0210389_10004935_pt1 | contig 10351 bp, 9 predicted proteins | sample IncBWH28OmetaG_FD_160127 | JGI IMG/M metagenome (GOLD analysis project Ga0210389, IMG submission 160127) | Forest soil microbial communities from Barre Woods Harvard Forest LTER site, Petersham, Massachusetts, United States - Inc-BW-H-28-O ...
TGCCTGAACATTGCCAACAATTTTGTCGCTTTTGGCAAGAATGCTATTGAGGTGATTGTAGGCCTGATCGTCGGTGATCAACTTGCCGAGAGTGCCGCGGCCGGCCTGAACGCCAGCAATCAGATCCTTGACGTTGTCGCTTAACGCCTGAAGGTTGCCGAGGACATCGGCACTGCGCTCGACGACTTCTTTAATGGCTTTCTCTTCCGTGCCAGGAACGATCTGGCCGTCCTTAAGAGCCACGCCCGTATACCCACGCTGAATGTTGACGTAGCGATTGCCGAGCAAGCCTTCTGTAACAAGCGTGGCAGTCGAATCAGTAAGGATGTCGTTCTCAAAATGGCGGTCGAGCCGCATGTCAATTTCGATGTTGTGCATGCGATCGGGAACTTTACCGTGCTCGCGGGGAACAAGCCTGATTTGTTCCACATTGCCGACGTTGACGCCATCCAGGCGGACAGGGGCACCCGCAGCAAGACCGGAAACTTCCGCAAGATACGTTTTAAGGTGATATTTAGGACCGAAGACACCGGCTCCGGTGACATAGAAGATGCCAACCGCCAAAACGCCGAGTCCCACAAGAACAAAGAGGCCAACGCGCAGCTCAGACCAAGTCACCTGCTTGCGTTGCGGCATTCCGCTGATCCTCCGTCCCGGTACAACCAACCAAGTGCTGCGACAACTATACCTGATTCAAATCAAAAAGCGCTGCAGATAGGAATCCTTTGAGTCCAAAAATTCTTGGGGAGTTCCTTCGAAATAAATACGGCCGTGGCGCAGCACCAGAAATCGTGTAGCTGCGGGAGCATCCTTTACGGAAGGATCGCGATGAACGCGTTTGGTTTGCGGATCGAAAAAGAAATTGGCAAGCGCGAAGCCGTCTTGAACACGATGGGTGGCAAGCAGTGCGGTGACGCCGAAGACATCACGCAAACGCAGGATCAGCGTGATGATGGTTTGCGCGGTGACGGGATCGAGTCCGGCGGTGGGCGAATCATAGAGCACCACGGGAGGCTGGGTGATGAGTGCACGAGCGATGGAAACGCGGCGACGCATGCCTCCGGAAAGCTCAGAGGGTAGCTGGTCAATAGTGTGTTCGAGTTCGACGAAGCGAAGAACTTCAGTCACTTTGGGCAAGACCTCGTCTTCTGTTGCGCCATCCTCAAGAAGCCGGTAGGCAACATTCTCGCCCACGGTAAATGAGTCAAATAGCGCACCCTCCTGAAAAACGAACCCGACCTGGCGACGGAATTGAAGAAGTTCGCGTTCCGTCATGGTGGAAAGCGTCTTGCCGAGGACTTCGATGCTGCCGCTGGAGGGCAGAAGAAGACCGGCGGCAAGTTTGAGCAGAAGGGTTTTGCCGGTGCCGGTTTCGCCAAGCAGTACCAGAGTTTCGCGGTGCTGTACGGAGAAAGAAATCTTGTTGAGAATGTCGCCTTCCTCAAAGCCGATGGTCACGCTGTCAAAGCGAATGGCAGAATCGGTGCTGGTCTGCGTGGTAGCGAGGCGGTTAGTGGTGGAATCGCTCATAGTGGTTAGAAAAATCTGTCCGCGAGAAAGAGTGCGAGTTTGGTGAGGAAAGTGTCGGCGACGATGATCAGAACGGACGAGATGACTACGGCCTGTGTAGTGGCGCGGCCGACGCCTTGCGTGCCGCCGCGTACATTGAGGCCTCGAAAGCAGCCTACCGTGGATAGGATAAAGCCAAAAATTATCGACTTACTAAAACCTTGCATGAGATCGGAAAACTGGAGAGCGGCAATAGCTCGCTCCCAAAACGTAAAGGCATTGAGGCGAAGAGAAAATACGCTGGCCACCATACCACCAAGCAAGCCGATGAACACGGAGATGGTAGTTAACAACGGAACAACCACCAGCGAGGCCAAAACGCGGGGCGAAACAAGTTTACGACTCGGGTCGGTGCCCATGGCGCGCATAGCATCGATCTGCTCAGTTACCACCATGGAGCCGAGCTCAGAAGCAATCCCGGAGCTGCAACGGCCGGAGACGAGAAGGCCCGTTATGGTTGGACCGAGTTCGCGCACCAGAGCTAGCGAGACGACGTCGCCGGTAAGCGAGGTTTGACCAAAGCGTTCGAATTGCGAGCCGGTTTGCAGGACCATGACTGCGCCGATGAAGAAACCGGAAAGAAGGACGATGGGTAGCGAGCCGACACCGATGTCGTCCATCTGCTGAATGGTGTCTTGGGTATAGCGAGGCGGGGTGGCCAGGTTGGTGACCGCGGTCCAGCAAAGGAAGGCATATTCCTGGACCCGCAGGACGGCTTGCTTTGTGGCATCGCGCAAGACATCGCGAACGGAGGGCGGTGCTTCGGGAGGAAGGGTCGAGTGCTGCGCAACCTGGGAAGGCGATTCGGCCACTGGGTCTCTTCGGCAGCTTTGCGTGAGCGGGTTGAGCTGCGGAAAAAGCGTAACTGGAGCAGCGGGAAGCGTCAAGAGATTCGGAATGGCGCGTGGCAATTGGCGATATCGGTTTTGGAGGGCCTGTTGCGTTGTATTTCACGTCCGGAATAAATCGATGAGCCTTGCCGCTTGCTGGACGGAAGTAAGTGGGGCCGCTACACTTGATAGTTTATGCTGCGCTTCTATACCGCGGGTGAGTCGCACGGGCAGGCACTCCTGACGTTTTTGTCGGGATTGCCGGCGGGGTTGCCGGTGGACCTGGAATTCATCAATCACGATTTGCACCGCAGGCAGCTTGGCTATGGACGTGGTGGGCGGCAGAAGATCGAGAAAGATCGCGCTGACGTCTTTGCGGGAGTGCGTCACGGCCAGACCATCGGAGCGCCTATCGCCCTGCGCATTGAGAATCGGGATTGGGCAAACTGGGAAAAGATACTTCCGGTGGAAGCTTCGAGCGGCGCCGAAACTGGCTCGCGGAAGCTGGTAGCACCTCGGCCTGGCCATGCGGATCTGGCCGGTTCACAAAAGTTTAATTTTCATGATGCAAGGTATGTGCTGGAGCGCGCTTCAGCTCGCGAAACGGCGGCGCGCGTGGCCGCAGGTGGGTTCGCGAAATTGCTGCTGAGGCAATTCGGATGTGAGATCGCCAGTCATGTGATTCAAGTGGGCCATGTGCGGTTGGAACGTGCGGTAAAATGGGGTGAGATTCAAGCGGTATGCGCGGATATCGAGTCTCCGCTACGCTGCGTGGATGAGAACATACAGGAGAAAATGAAGTTGGAAGTGGACACCGCGCTGAGAGCCGGAGACACCGTGGGCGGCGTGTTCGAAATTGTGGCCCACAACGTACCAGTGGGCCTGGGTTCGCACGCACAGTGGGACGAGAAGTTAGATGGCAAGCTGGCGCAAGCGCTGATGAGCGTGCAAGCGGTGAAAGCAGTAGAGATTGGATCGGGAATTTTGGCGTCGGGTTCGTATGGAAGCGAAGTGCAAGACGAGATTTCGTATGAGAAGAGCGCCCGCAGATTTCGCCGGTCAAGTAACCGCGCGGGCGGCCTGGAGGGCGGCATCACTAACGGCGAGGATATAGTGGTTCGCGGCTATCTGAAGCCGATATCGACCCTGCGCAAAGCGCTAGGTACGGCGGATATGGTGACCAAGGAACCGGTGCAAGCGGCTTATGAGCGTTCGGACTGGTGCGTGGTGCCGGCCGGAGGTGTTGCCGGTGAGGCGATGGTGGCACTTGTGCTAGCGGATGCTTTTCTGCAAAAATTTGGAGGAGATTCGCTCGCCGAGATGCGGCGGAATTTTGAAGGCTATGCCCAACAAATCGACGAGTACTGAACCGACGACTGCCGCAGCGGCAGTTCCGGAGACGCCCGCGCCTCCGCGGAAGATTTATCCCATTGTGAAGTACGGCGACGCCGTGCTGGAAAAGCCCGCGGCGACTATCAGAACATTTGATTCGGAGTTGGAAACGCTGGCTGAAGACATGTTCGCGTCCATGTATGCGGCGCAAGGTGTGGGGCTAGCAGCGCCGCAAATTGGAAAGGGTGTTCGCCTGGCGGTGGTGGATGTGACGGCCGGGAAAAATCCGGAAGCCAAAATTGTGCTGGTGAATCCCGAAATTATTCATGCTGAAGGCGAAGTGCGGGAAGAAGAAGGCTGCTTATCGATTCCTGGATTTCGCGGGTACGTGGTACGTCCTCAATTCGTGACGGTACGAGCGCAAAGCGTGAAGGGCGAAACATTTGAAATTCGTGGAGAGAATTTGCTGGCGCGTGCGTTCTGCCATGAAATCGATCACCTGAACGGCATTTTGTTCCTGCAACACTTGAGCATGCTGAAACGCGATTTGATCCGGCGCAAGATCAAGAAATTGCGAAAAGAAGGCGAGTGGTAAAAAGCCGTACGCGCACGGGTGATAGCGCTGTGAACCGCTTGCGAATTGTTTTCTGTGGCACGCCACACTTTGCTGTTCCCTCCTTGAAGCACCTGCTGGCACAAAATGATTTCGAGATTGCCGCGGTTTATACACAGCCGGACCGTCCACGCGGACGCGGCCAGGAAATCTCGTACACCCCAGTCAAAGAAGTAGCGATGGCCGCAGGTCTGCCCGTGCATCAGCCGCAGAAGATCCGCGCACCGGAAGTTGCCGACCAACTGAGATCCATTGCGCCTGACGTGATTGTCATTATTGCGTACGGACAAATCATTCCCGCGCGACTGCTGGACATACCGAAGCATGGCTGGATCAACCTGCACGCTTCCCTGCTGCCCAAATACCGCGGCGCGGCGCCTATCAATTGGGCGATCGCGAATGGAGAGACACGCACCGGCAACACCACGATGCGGATCGACGCAGGAATGGATACCGGGGAGCTGCTGTTGCAACAAGAGTTGGAGATAGCCGCCAAAGAGAGCGCACCGGAACTCTTGGCGAGACTCTCGGAAGCCGGTGCGGGGCTGCTAGCGGAAACGTTGCGAGGACTTCAGGAAGGCACGTTGCACGGTCGTCCTCAGAACAATTCGGAGGCGACGGCGGCGCCGATTTTGAAACGCGAAGATGGATTAATCGACTGGACGCGGAGCGCTGTTGAAATCTTCAATAAGATGCGCGGCTTTGCGCCATGGCCAGGGGCCTACAGCGTGTTTCGAGGGCAAACGTGCCACCTTCTAGGCGGGCCGGTGTCCAATGAAACGACGAGCGAATTGCCTGGGACTTTACTGGCGGGAAAGCAAGAAGTGCGAGTGGCGTGCGGGCAAGGCAGCTTATTAAAGCTTTCGCACGTCAAACTAGAAGGGCGAAAACAAGTTGCAGCGCCTGAATTCGCGAATGGGGCGAGGTTGCAAGTTAGAGAACGCTTGGGCAAGTGGTGATTTGCGGAGCGCGTTCCCCTCAGGCATACTCGCCAATTGAGCCCTTCGAGCATTAGCCGTTTACCGGGAGTAACAACCAAAATGACCAGAACGTATGCGGGAAACAGCAGACGCCGGATTTCCATCTTTGAACGGGTGAAACTGCGACAGGCGGCAAGTTGGATGCTAGCCGCACAGTTAGCTTGTTTTCCGCTTGGGTCGATGGCCGGTGAGAAAGAGAAGGCCGCGTCGAAGGGCGACGCAAAGGTCTCGACCGATCCGCTATTGAATGTGCTGCAGAGTGAGTTGACTCGCGCGAAAAGCAGTTTGTCGAAGGGCGAGCCTGCGCCGTACTACCTCAGCTACACAGTTTACGATCAGGATCAGATTGTGATCGCAGGCGCTTACGGCGGATTACTCACCGATTCCGATGGCAAACGACGGTCGGTGGACGTGACGATGCGTGTGGGCTCTCCCGAGATGGATAATACTCACGGACAGAGCCGGCAAAGTGGAATGGTATCGGGTTCGTTGCCGCTCAATGGAGATCCAGAGGCGACCGCACGAGTTTTGTGGGAGCTCACGGATCGGGCGTATAAGCGCGCGCAGCCGGCTTACTTGAACGTGAAAACGAATACCGCGGTGCAAGCGGAAGAAGAAGACAAGTCACCGGACTTTTCGAAAGAAGCGACGCAAACCCATGTTGGCGAAAAGCTGACCGCGCCGCAGTTTGACCGTGCCGCCTGGGAAGATGAAGTGCGACGATTGTCGGGATCATTCCGCAAGTACCCGCAAGTCTATTTCGCAACGGTGATGGTGCAGGTGTCGTCTTCGAACTCTCGCATGGTAAACAGCGATGGCTCGGAGATTGCCACACCGAGTGCATCCGCTCGCATGGTGATTGAAGCGCAGACTCGAGCAGACGATGGAATGGATTTGCTGCGCGTAGAGACTTTTCAGGCGCCCGTGGCCGGCGGATTGCCGAACGAAGCCGAACTAAATGCCAAAATCGAAAAGATCGCTGTGGATCTGGATGAGCTGCGGAAGGCGCCGGTGGCGGAACCCTATGCGGGGCCTGCGCTACTGAGTGGACGCGCTGCCGCGGTGTTTTTCCACGAAGTACTCGGCCATCGCATGGAAGGTCATCGACAGAAGGATGAAGAGGAAGGACAGACGTTCACCAAGAAGGTCGGCCAGGAAGTGCTGCCGAAATTTTTGAGTGTAACGGATGATCCGACACTAAAGGAGATGGATGGAATAAAGCTGGCGGGTTCGTATTCGTTTGACAACGAGGGAGTGCCCGCGCAGCGGGTAGTAGTGATTAAGGACGGTGTGCTGGAGAATTTTCTGATGTCGCGGATGCCGATCAAGGGATTCGATCAATCGAACGGTCATGGCAGGAGTCAACCTGGACTGATGGCGACCGGACGGCAGGGAAACTTGATTGTGACATCGAACCAGACAGTGCCGGAAGCGCAAATGCGGCAGAAACTGATCGATGAAGTGAAGAAGCAGGGTAAACCTTACGGTTTGTATTTCGATGATATTCAGGGCGGATTCACGCTGACCACGCGTTCGCTGCCTCAAGCATTTCAGGTGCTGCCGGTAATTGTGTACAAAGTTTACCCCGACGGGCGACCGGATGAACTGGTGCGTGGCGTGGACATCGTGGGAACGCCCCTGGCAGCGTTGACAAGGATTATCACCACCGGAGACAAGGAACACGTATTCAACGGCGTGTGCGGAGCCGAGAGCGGCAATGTGCCGGTATCAGCAGTGGCTCCGGCAATGCTTTTTAGCGAAATGGAAGTGCAGAAGCGGGCGCACGGAAGAGAACGGCCTCCGATTTTGCCTCCACCAGGCGCAGAGACAACGGCCTCGAATGCCGGCAATGGCGTAAAGCAAGCGGTGGCCAAGGCCGAGGTGAAGCCATGATCGGGAGGATGCTTCAAACAAAATCAATGCTGGCTGCAGCGATGCTCCTCTTGGGAGTGACGGCGAAACCGGTGATGGCGCGCGACGGGAACGATGACGCTGCGAAAAACACGGATGCCACGGCGACGGCGGCGGCACATGAGGCGGCGAAAGGTGATCCGCTGCTGCAAGCGCTGCTTGCGGAGTTAGACCGTTCGAAAGCGCAGTTGAAGATGGATCAGGTCAAGGCGCCTTATTACATCGAATACCGCGTGAACGACGTAGACGGGTTTGACTCGGAGGCAGCTTTTGGCGCGTTGCGGGATAGCCAGCGATCGCACCTGCGAGTGTTGCGCGTCGTGGTGCGCATCGGCGACTACAAACAAGACAGCTACTACAATCAAGGCACCGGCAGCGCGTCCATCCTTCCAACGGATGACGACCCCATCGCGCTGCGCAGGCAGATTTGGCTGCTGACCGACGACGCGTATAAATCCGCGGCGGATGCGTATGCGGAAAAACTCGCGACGCTCAAGCAATACACCGCAGAACTAAATCCTGTAGATGATTTCGCGCACGCGCCGGTGGTGTCTTCGGTCAGTCCGACGGTGAGCCTGAAAATCGATCAATCCGCGTGGGACAAGGCTCTGGAAGACGTTAGCGGGCTTTACCGTAAGTATCCGGACGTGCAGTCGGTGAGCGCGTCGGCACGGTTCACGGCAGTAAACGAATATTTCGTCAACTCGGAAGGAACCATTGTGCGCAATGGGCGCACGACGGCAACGGTCACGGTGAGTGGCTCGACGCAGGCAGAAGATGGGATGAGGCTGAGCCGGAATCCGTTCTGGACGGAGGAGCACGCCGAGGACTTGCCAAACCATGATGCGTTGTTGAAAGAAACGACGAAGATGCTGGACTCGCTGAGGGCTCTGCGCGATGCCCCCATTGTTGAAGAGTCGTATCGCGGGCCGGTATTGTTCGCGCCAGATGCTGCGGACGACATCATGTCCGGGCTGGTGGCTGGAAATATTCTTGGGCGCAAGCCACAACTTGGCAAACCAAATCGTACGACGGGAGCATTTGCGACCAGTTTGAAGACGCGTGTGCTGCCTAAGTTTGTAACCGTGACGGACGATCCGACGATGCAGCAATTCCAGGGCAAAACTCTGCTGGGTAGCTACGCTTTTGACAGCGAAGGCGTGAAGGCCCAGGAAGTTACGCTGGTGGATAGCGGCACACTACAGAATTACCTGGTGGGCCGCCAGCCGCTGCGGGACTTCCCTTCCTCCAATGGGCATGGCCGAGCCTCACCGGGCACATCGCCTCAACCCGCCGTGGGCACATTCATCGTTAAGAGTTCGGAGCCAGAATCTGCGGATTCGCTGAAACAGAAGCTAATTCAGATGGCCAGCGAGCAGAACAAGCCCTACGCGTATCGTGTCGACACGCTGGGGCCTGGGAATTCGCCGCGATTGCTCTATCGCGTCTACGTGAAGGATGGGCATGAAGAACTGGTGCGTGGCGCGGTGTTTAATGAACTGGACGTGCGCGCGCTACGAAATGATTTGGTGGCCTTGGGAGACGACCCGCTGGTGAGCAACCGGATGGGTGGAGTTCCACAGACCATCATTGCCCCGTCGCTGCTTTTCGATGAACTGGAAGTGAAGCGGGCAGACACGAGCAAGGACAAACTCCCCGAGTACCCTGCACCGGGATTAAAGAACTGAAGTCGTAATTCGCGGGTCTGATTAGAAGCCTGAAGAATTGAATGGCTGAGCCACGCGGTGTGCAATTAACTATTTAGCGCTACGGACCGACTGCTTGTAGCCGTTTTTCTGCGCCTTCTTCTCGGCTTTCTTCTGAGCCTTCAAGGATTTCTTGCCGAATTTCTGTTGACGCTTGGCGGCCTTCTTGTAGTACTTCTTTTGCTGCTTCTCCGCCTTGCGATTTTGCTTTTCACTTTGTTGCACGTTGCGGATCTGGGCGTTCGCGGGTCCTGCCCCCAGTACGCTTAAAGCCAGCAATGTGAAAAGCACCAGGCGCTTCATACAGAATCCCTTCACTTCGAGTTGCCAGTGTATACCCAACTCAATTTTAGTAACAGCTGCAGGGAGCCGGTGGGAACAGTTAGGGAAGAAATTAATTGACGGGGAGCAAATAGCGGCCGAGACTTTTTCGTATGAATCTGCGCGAACGACTGGAATGGGTAGGCAGGATGGGCTTTTTGGTGTTCATCCTGGCGTCGGCGGCCTTTTTGAGCGCTATTACGGCCATGCGGGTGGCAATCCACGGGCGCGAAGTGCCCATGCCCAACGTGGTGGGAAAGAACGTGGCCGAGGCCAGCCAGATGCTGCGATCTAAGGGTTTGCTGCTGCACGTGGCCGACCGGATCTATAGCGACGAGCCGATTAACCATGTAGTCCGGCAGACCCCTTCTCCGGGGATGCAGATGAAGGTCTCTCAGCAGGCCCACGTGGTGTTGAGCCTGGGACAGCGCCAACTGGAGATCCCGCCGCTGGACGGGAGCACGTTGCGGGTGTCACGCATTGAACTCCTGAGGTCGGGCCTGCAGGTTGGCGAGGTGTCGGCGATCTCTCTGACAGATCAGCCTGCCGACACAGTTTTAGAGCAGAACCCTAAGCCCGGCAAAGGAGCCGCCACGCCGCGTGTCGATGTATTGGTATCGGCGGGTGCACGCGAAACCTCGTACGTCATGCCATTTTTCCTGGGGCTGAATGAGACCGAGGTTCAGAAACGCCTGGATATGGCCAGCCTAAAAAGAAAAGTGAATTATGTGGCGGCCCCGCAGTGGCCGCACGGCACGGTGATCGATCAGACACCGCTGGGCGGGACGCGGATAGCGGCAACCAGCGAAGTAGAATTAACAGTGGCAAACTGAAATCGTGAACGTCCGTTGCCAGGAGCGCTGTGACTATTTCGTGGCGCCGGGCTTGTCGTTGTGGAGTTTCGTGCACATTGTCAAAGCGTTGTTGGGATTTACGGCGCTGTCGCCTTCTTCGATGTGCTGAATTACGCCATTCTTATCGATGACAATGTTTGCGCGCTGTGCCCACTCGTAGGTCTGATTTTCCTTGTCGTATCCCTTAAGGATGCCGTACGAAGTGAGCATTTTCTTATTCATGTCGCTCAACAGC
>Ga0210389_10004936_pt1 | contig 10350 bp, 7 predicted proteins | sample IncBWH28OmetaG_FD_160127 | JGI IMG/M metagenome (GOLD analysis project Ga0210389, IMG submission 160127) | Forest soil microbial communities from Barre Woods Harvard Forest LTER site, Petersham, Massachusetts, United States - Inc-BW-H-28-O ...
CTGGGACGTTGAGGCTGAGCGTGCCGGTGTCCACGTCGATATCGATGATGTCGCCCTCGTGAACGGCGGCGATCGGACCGCCGACAAAGGCTTCGGGCGTGATGTGGGCGGCCATAAAGCCGTGGGTTGCGCCGCTGAAACGGCCGTCGGTCAGGAGAGTGACCGTGTCGCCCAGACCGGCGCCAACCACGGCCGCGGTGACGAGCAGCATCTCGCGCATGCCGGGTCCGCCGCGCGGGCCTTCGTAACGAATGACAATGACGTCGTTGGGATTGATCTTGCCTCCGTTGACCGCGACGATTGCGTCTTCTTCGCGATCGAACACACGCGCCGGTCCGGTGTGCCTGCGTTTGTTGTGCCCGGAGAGCTTGATGACGCAGGAATCCGGCGCAAGCGTGCCGCGCAGGATGGCGAGGCCGCCCGTCGGTTTCACCGGCTTGTCGAGGGGCAGAATCACCTGCTGGCCTGGCGTCTCGACGGACTTGCCCGCTTCTTCGCCAAACGTGCGGCCCGTGCAGGTGAGCGCGGATGGATCGACGTATTTTCCTTCGGTGAGACGTTGCGCGATAACGCCGATTCCGCCTGCGTGATGGACATCCACGGCATTGTACTTTCCGCCGGGCTTGAGGTCGACGTAGATTGGCGTACGCTCGCTGATGGTCTGGAAGTCTTCGATTTTCAGATCGACGCCCGCTTCACTCGCCATGGCGAGCAGGTGGAGGACAGCGTTGGTCGAGCCGCCTGTGGCCGCCACACCGGCGATGGCGTTCTCGAAAGCCTTACGGGTTGCGATGTCGCGCGGGCGGATGTTTTTGTGCACGCAGTTGAGGATCACCGGGCCAAGGCTGCGGGCGACGTCTTCTTTGCGCACGTCGACCTGCGGCACGGCGGCCGTACCCATGGGTGAAAGGCCGATGAGTTCCATCACGGTTGCCATTGTGTTGGCCGTAAACTGACCGCCGCAGGCCCCCGCGCCGGGGCAGGCGTGGTTCTCGATTTCGAGGAGCTCGTTGTCGGACATTTTGCCGGCGGCGTTGGCGCCCATAGCTTCGAAGACGTCGAGAATCGTGATGTCCTTGCCACGCCAGCGGCCGGGGAGGATCGAGCCGCCATAGAGGATGATGCCGGGTACGTTGAGGCGCAGTAGCGCCATACCCGCGCCGGGAATGGTTTTGTCGCAGGCTACCAGCGCGACAATACCATCGAACATGTGACCGCGCGCCATGAGTTCGATCGAATCGGCGATGATTTCGCGGCTCACGAGCGAGGTCTTCATGCCTTCGGTGCCCATGGTGATGCCGTCGCTGATGGCGATGGTGTTGAACTCCATGGGCGTGCCGCCGGCGGCGCGGATGCCTTCTTTCACGTGAACGGCCAGGTCGCGCAATTTGTAATTGCAGTTCATGGTCTCGGTCCAGGTGTTGGCGACGCCAATGATCGGCTTCTTCAGATCGTCGTCATTGAAGCCGATGGCTTTGAGATAGCTGCGGGCTGCGGCGCGATTGCGTCCCTGCGTGATTGTGTAACTGTTGAGCGTCATTTGTCGGCTGAAATGTAATTATATTTCCCGCCTGGATTCATCCCGGAAAATGAGCCACGGTCTCGAAAGCTTCTTCGGGCGTGCCGTAGTGGTCACCGGTGATGAGGAATCCCTCCTGGTATTTTTCATGGGCCCAGGCGTACCATGCGAAACTCCATCGATCTTCATTTCCGCAATAACGGATTCGGCAAAGCGGTGTCGGAGTTTTTCTCAGCTGGTCGAGCCATTGTTCGAGCGTTTCGCCTTGGGGCGGATTTCCCGCGCCGCGCGCATCGGGTTCCTGGTATGCGTCGATATAGCAGAGGGCGCCGCGAAAACGAACATTAATGCGGATGAACCGTCCGGCATGGTGTTTGGCTGCGTACTCGAGAATGCGCTTTTCCGTACGCATTTTCACTCGCTCTGGAATGGCGGGCATATTGGTTGGCTCGAGGTTTGATCAGCCGTCCCGGTTCATCACATCCTGGTGCAAGCGGGGCTGTGATGTCATCATAATTCGAATGCGCATCGGAATCGATTCCGGCGGGACATTCACCGACTTCGTCGTGCTTGCAGATGACGGAAGCATCGAGTCGTTCAAGCTGCGCTCGAATCCGGCTTCGCCTGCGAGCGTGATTCTGGAAGGACTGGAGCGGATTGCAGCGAAGCGCGCCGATGTTGTGCATGGCTCGACTGTTGCTACAAATGCGCTGCTGGAGCGTAAAGGCGCGAAGACCGCGTTCGTCACGACGCACGGTTTCGAGGATCTGATCGCTATCGGGCGGCAGAATCGGCCGGAACTCTACAACCTCACGCCTGCGCTTTCCAAGCCTCTGGTTCCGCGAGAGCTGTGCTTCGGTGTGCATGAACGGATTCTGTTCGACGGGACCATCGAGCAACCGCTGCAGATCGGCAACCTGGCGGCGCGGATCGAGGAATCGGGAGCGGAATCGGTGGCGATTTGTCTGCTGCATTCGTATCAGAACGATATACATGAGCGCACGCTGGCGCAGGCGCTGAACGGGTTCGTGTGCGCGTCTTGCGACGTCTCGCCGGAGTTCCGGGAATTCGAGCGCGCCAGCACGACCGTGATCAACGCATACGTCGGGCCGTTGATGGATCGCTATCTCGGCGAACTGGAGCGGAAGAGCCCGCATCGGGTCGCGATCATGCAGTCGAACGGGGGCTTGTTGACAGCATCCGAAGCGCGGAAGCATGCGGTGCGAACGATTCTGTCAGGACCTGCGGGCGGGATCGTCGGGGCAGTTGAGATCGCGCGGTTATGCGGGTTTCGCAAAGCGCTCACGTTTGATATGGGCGGCACTTCGACGGATGTGGCATTAGCCGGTCTGCAGCCGCGACTGACAACCGAAGGCCGGGTCGATAACTTCCCGGTACGCGTGCCGATGCTGGACATCCACACGGTGGGGGCCGGAGGGGGTTCGATTGCGCGCGTGGACGCGGGCGGCAGTCTGCGTGTGGGTCCGGAGAGCGCGGGCGCGTGGCCGGGTCCGGCGTGCTACGGCGAGGGCGAGGAAGCCACGGTCACGGATGCGCACGTTGTGCTGGGGCGAATTGCGGCCGAGCAACTGGTGGGCGGCGCGATGCGGATCGACGCCGGGAGGGCACAGAGGGCGGTGGAGCGCGTGGGGGCTGCGCTGGGTCTCGATGTGGTGAGCGCCGCAGCTGCGATTCTGCGAGTGGCGAATTCGAATATGGAACGCGCCATCCGAGCGGTGTCGGTCGAGCGTGGAGAAGATCCGCGCGAGTTCCCGCTGGTGGCTTTCGGAGGGTGCGGCGGACTGCACGCGTGCGAGATCGCTAAAGAGTTGGGTGTGAAAACGGTAATCGTCCCACGGATGGCGGGAGCGCTCTCGGCGCTCGGGATGCTGCTGGCCGACCGCGCGCGCGATTACTCGATCGGGGCGCTGGGCGCCTCTGACTATGAGACGCGGTTCCGCAGGATGGAAAAGCAGGCGCTGAAAGACGTGCGCGGCGCGACCCTGGAGCGCTTTGCCGATGTTCGTTATGCGGGACAGAGCTACGAGTTGACGGTGCCGTGGGGCGGTGACTTCCATAAGGAACATCGGCGCGTTTATGGGTACTCGGATCCAAAGCGGCCGACGCAAATCGTGACGCTGCGGGTGCGCGCGACGGTGCCCGTTAAAAAGCCTACGCTACGTGTTTCGCAGAAACAGAAAGATTTTGGCGTGAGCCGGCGGGTGTGGATGGATGGACGATGGCGCGAGGTTCGTCCTTCAATGCGCGGGCTGGCCCTGATCGTCGATTATGGTTCCACCACACTCGTACCCGCAGGATGGGCGATCCGGCAGGATGCGAGTGGGAGTCTGATTCTGACCAGCCGCTGAGAACCGGCGGCCCGCAGTGACCCCGGATAATTTGGCAATCTACCTAGGCGTGGTGCTCATGATGGACGTGACCGTGATCCACCGGTATGACGCATCCCGTGCCGGAAATCGCGCAACTCATATGCTCGAACTGGACGGTCGTGTGGTGAACGTGAAACCGGTCGCTGAGCACATGTTTGAGCTGGTGCAGGATATGATCGCTCTTCGAAGGCGGCATGTCCTCGATGAGCACGTGGCAGCTTAGCGCGTGGGAATTCGATCCCAGGCTCCAGATGTGGAGATCGTGCACATCCATCACGCCTTCGACTTCACAGACAGCGGCGATCACCTGCTTCAATTCAAGCCCCTTCGGCAGCCCTTCGAGCAGGATGTTCAGCGACTCCCGGGTGATGTCCCACGCCGTCCAGACAATCAGCAGCGAAATCAGAATCGAAAGCAGGGGATCGACCTGGACCCATCCCGTCAATCGAATGGCGATGGCTCCGACCACAATAGCGGCGGCTCCGAGAAGGTCGCCCAACATGTGCACAAAAGCTCCGCGCACGTTGATGTCGTTGCTGCCTGACCGGTGCAATCCCCACATGATCCCGCCGTTCAGGAACAGCCCGAGGCCTGCCACAACGACCATGACTGTTTCGTTGACGGCCGATGGCACGAGCAGCCGCTGCCAGCTCTCATAGAGAATCCAGGCCGACAGCACCATCAGGATCAGAGCATTGACGAAAGCGGCGAGGACGCCGGCGCGGTGATATCCGAACGTTCGCGATTCATCCGCTGGTTTGCCCTGCAGAAACACTGCGAACCACGCCAGCAGCAGCGCCAGAGCGTCGGTGGCGTTGTGCCCCGCATCGGAAATCAGGGCGAGACTGTGCGCGCGAATCCCCGAAACGAGTTCGATCGCAACGAATACGATCGTCGCTGCCAGAGACCAGACCAGAACGCGACCCGAAGCTCCGTGCGCATGCGAATGCAAACAAGCCTCCTATTGCCATTGTAGAACCGCTTCGTGCTATGTAGTAATAACCATGGTTAAAGCCGGACCACTTTTGCGGCGTTTCGCATTGTGCACGGCGGCAGTTTGCGCTTTGATCGCAAGCTGTTACTGGATTCTGCCCGTCAATATCACGACAGTCGCGCTGATGATGCTGCTGCTGGTGCTGGGCGCGGCAACTACCTGGGGCCTCAGGGAAGCGATTTTCACATCCGTCATTTCCATGCTGGGGTTCAACTTCTGGTTCCTGCCACCCATCGGCAGATTCACCATCGCCGACCCCGAAAACTGGGTGGCATTGTTTGCGTTCCTGGTTACCGCATTCACTGTGAGCCAGTTGTCCTCCCAGGCAAAGCGGCGTACAGAGGAGGCGGTGGCCGGGCGCAACGAAATCACCAGCCTCTACGAACTCAGCCGCGCGATGTTGATGGACGAGGCGCGGGACGCGGTGCGCGTCTCGGTCGCGAAGACCGCTCAGATCCTGCATCTCAGCCACATCGCCTTCTACGATCTGGCGGCCAACCAGCTGTATGGCTCGATTCAGGATTCCGGTATCTCCCAGGCTGACCTGGTCCGCGTTGCCGAAACCGGCGAGGCGACAGGGGATGGGAATTCCAGCGTGGTGCCAGTGCGGCTCGGAACGCACGTGGTCGGCAGTCTGGCGCTCGAGGGCGCACGCCTCAGCCCGAATACGCGCGATTCCATTGCCAGCCTGCTTGCGATCAACTATGAGCGTGTACGGGCTCTCAATCGGGCTGCGGCCGCCGAGGTGGCCCGGCGCAACGAGGAGTTCAAATCGTCGCTGCTCGACGGCCTGGCGCACGATCTCAAGACACCGCTGACGGCGATTCGAACGTGCGTGACCCGGCTGATCACGATTCCGCCTCGCAGCGACGAGGTGCGGCAGGAACTTCTGACCATCATCGATCAGGCGTCGGAGCAGTTGCAGCGATCAATCACGGAGGCCATCGAGCTGGCGCGAATCGAATCGCAGGAATTGCGCCTCCATCGGGAAGTAACCGGGATGGCCGAACTGGCACGCTCCGCCGTGGCAGAGACGCGGGATGAGAACCCGGCGCGATATACAGTCGAGGTTCCGCCTGGTCTCGCTCTCGACATCGACTCCGGCCTGATTCGGCGGGTCTTAAAGCAGCTTCTGGAGAACGCCTACAAATACTCCCCGCCCGATTCGCCGATTCAGATCGAGGCCCGCATCGAAAACGGCCAGGCGATCATCCAAGTAGTGGACAGGGGGCCGGGGATTGCCCCGGATGAGATCGAACGGGTCTTCGACAAGTTCTACAGGGGCCGCAGGAACCGATCCAGGACCGAGGGCACCGGTATGGGGCTCGCGATTGCGAAAGGTATCATCGAAGCACATGGGGGGAAAATCCGGGCGCAGAACCGGTCCGGCGGGGGAACCGCGATTGTCTTCACTCTGCCTCTGCAGCACGTTGTCTCACAGTAAATGAATACGGCCACCATACTCGTCGTCGATGACGAACCGCAGTTGCGACGCGCCATGAAGGCGACCCTCACCGACCTTGGCTACTCTGTGATGGAAGCCAGGACCGGTGAAGAAGCTCTGGGAGTGTTGCGGCGCGATCCTGCAGATCTGATTCTGCTCGATCTCAACATGCCTGGCATTGGCGGGCTGGAGACATGCAGAGCGATCCGCGAGAATTCCGAACTGCCGATCATCGTGCTTTCGGTGCGGAACACCGAGCGCGATAAAGTGGACGCGCTCGACGCGGGCGCCGACGATTACGTCACCAAGCCATTCGGGATACAGGAGCTACTGGCACGTATCCGGGCCGCAATGCGGCGAGTGCCCTCAGCCGGAGAGACAGGTTCACATGTTTTTGTGAATGGCAATCTGCAGATTGATTTTGACTCCCGGCGGGTGACGCGGGGCGGACAAAGCGTCCGGCTTACGCCCAAGGAATTTGATCTTCTGAAGTTTCTGGTGGATCATCCGAACCGGCCCATCCCTCATCGCAAACTGCTCCAGACCGTCTGGGGGCCGGATTATGGAGATGAAGTCGAGTATCTGCGGGTGGTTATCAATCAGCTGCGGAAGAAGATTGAGGCCGTGCCGTCGCAGCCCAAATATCTGCTGACGGAACCCTGGGTCGGCTACCGGTTCGCGACTCCGGAAGCGAAGACGGAGTAAAGCGCCACGCCGTCATCGGACAGATTTCAGGTGTTTGGCCTGGCGCTGGGTGTGCGAGAGCAGGCGCTCGTTTTCCGCATTGAATTCGCAGCCAAAAAGAGCGATTGCGGCAAGAAGATACATCCAAATGAGGAGCGCGATGCTGGTGCCGACGCTTCCATACAACACGTTGTAATTCGTGACATGACGGACGTACCAGCCGAAGCCCAGGGTTCCGAGTAGCCACAGAGTGGTGGCGAGAATCGAGCCTGGCCACACGCCTCCCCAGCGTTGCTTCCGATAGGGTCCGTAGACGTAGAGGATCGCGGTCACGGTTGAAGTCGCGACGAATGCGATGACGTACCGCATCACCCGCGACAGGAACTCCCACCACGGGGCGAAGGGATTCAGAATCGGATCGACTTTGATCAGCCTGAGAACTACGGCTTCGACTGTGCCTCCGAAGAGGATGAGCGAGGAGGCGCCGAGCAGCGGAACGATCGATAGAAGCGCCAGCATCAAACCGACGCCGTTATGGGCAAGCATGGAGCGGTTGCGGGGCACCCGATACGCGGCATTGAACCCATCGATCAGGCTCTTGATAACGCTCGATGCAGCCCAGAGCGCCAGGACGATAGCCAGAATCAGCAACGTGAACGGCCGCGGACCCCGGGTACGGAACTGATCCAGGACAACCTCTTCGGTTCCAGGCGGCAGTATTTGCGAAAGAAAGGCGATCACGTTCTCGCGTACGAAATTCGCGCGCACCTGCACGAAGATCGTCGCGGCTGTAGCCAGGATGGGGAAGAAAGACAAAAGAGCCGAATACGCAGCCCCTTTGGCGATGGTGAAAAGTCCGTCGTCAAACGAGGCGAACAGCGCCCGGCGCAACAGGTAGGGCAGTCGGCGCACCGTTCACAAGGATGTCACACTCGTGCAGTAGCGGCGCGGGCTCGCCATGCTTTGAAAGCCTCGTTGAACATCGGCAGCAGGGAGACGAAGATGATTCCCAGAACCACTTTTTCGAAATGGCGGCGAACCAGCGGCACCTGCCCGAGTTGATAACCGAGCGTCATCATGAAACCGATCCAGAGAGTCCCGCCGAACAGACTGAAAAGCAGGAACCGCGGATAAGGCATTTGCGCGACGCCGGAGACGAACGGTGTGCACGTGCGGATGATCGGAACGAAGCGCGCGTAAACGATGGCGCGGGCGCCATATTTCTCGTAAAACATCTTCGTGCGCTGCAGGTGATCGGGGTGGAAAAAACGCGATTTCGGCCGGCTGAAGATGTGCGGACCGGAATGATAGCCGAGAAAATACCCCACGTTATCGCCGGCGATCGCGGCGCACATCAGCATGCCGGAGAGCACATACAGGTTCAGCCCTCCCGCGCCGCTGGCGAAACCGACAGAAAACAGCAGTGAATCGCCAGGCAGAAAGAAGCCGACCAGCAATCCTGTTTCGGCGAAGACAATCCCGAAGAGGCCGGCCAGGCCGATTGAACTGCTGAGCAGAGTCCGCGCCAATGCCAGAAGGCGGTCGGCGTTATACAGCGATCGCAGGAAGTCCAGTATGGCGTGCATCGGGACGGCGGGGCTAGCTGCTGCGCTGAGTATAGTTCTGGATGATCCGGGTCAGCACGTCCTGATTGATCTTGAGCTTGCCCTGGGTCATCAGGCGCTTCTTCAATCCCTCCTCGAACAGCGTCGTCCGGTCCGCAGTCTTTTTCTGCCGCAATTCGGTTCGAATAGAATCAGCCTGCTTCGCCAGATCGGCCGGGTTGGCGGGGGTTTTCGCGATGACCTTCCCGATGACTTGTCCGCCTGTTACGCTGAGAGGCCCGAACAATGCGCCTTCCGGTTTGGTAAAGGCATCGGGAACGCTGGAGGCCGAACCAACGCCTTCGATCGCGCCCTGGCGGTCAACATCCATCGAGGTCTTCACCTCGAGTCCCATCTCTTTCGCCGCCTTTTGCAGATCGCCACCCGCTGCCTGAGCTTTGGTGAAAAGCTCTTTGGCCTTATTGGCCAGAATCTTTTCAAGCTTCTCCTGGCTGGCCTTGTTCCGCACGTCAGCTTTGGCTTCTTCGAGCGTGGCCTGATGCGCCGGCTGATAGTCCGTAATGGAGGCGATCACGATCTTGTTGCCGGGGAGGATGATGGGACCCGCAACTTCCCCCTTGCGAAGGGGCCTGATGGCATCGGTCACTTCCTTCGCGGTGCCCACTTCAGGGATCGGATCACCCGCCTGAATGTTATCCGCCCGAATCAACATGACCCCGATCGCTTCAGCGGCTTTTTCGGGATGCAGCGGATCTTTGCGCATTTCCGCAGTCGCTTTGTCCGCCATCTTCTGCAATCCATCGCTGGACTGCCGCTGCATGGCTTCGACGGTCAGTTGCCCTTTCACCTCGTCGAAGGACTGCAAATGGGCCTGCTCATGCTTTTCCACCTGGATGATGTGATAGCCGTATTCGGTCTTCACCAGACCGCTCATCTGGCCGGGCTGCAGCGAAAAGGCAGTCTTCTCGAACTCGGCAACAGTCTGACCTTTTTGCAGCCAGCCCAGCTCTCCGCCCTTATCCTTTGACCCGGGGTCGTCGGAGTTAGCCTGCGCGAGTTTGGCGAAATCTCCGCCCCCCTGAAGCTGCTTCAGGATGCCCTCGGCCTTCGCTTTCATTGCCGCATCGTTCGAGGCATCGGACTTGATCAGAATGTGGCGCGCGTCTACGCGTTCGGGAGTTCGGAACCGGTCCAGGTTCGCGTTGTAATCCTTGCGGAGTTCCGCATCGGTGGGAGGCGCTGCCTTCACTTTCGACGGATCCAGCAGAATCACCCCGAGGCTGCGCTTTTCCGGCGTCTGGAACTGAGCTTTGTGCGTGTCGTAGTACGCCTTGATCTCGGCATCCGTCGGCTCCGATTCCGCCTGATATTTGGCCGGCGCCAGCACCACATACTCAATGCGAGTCTTATCGTTCTTCTGGTGGAAATCCTGCTCCACTTCCTGCGGAGACACGATCACGCCTTCACTCACGATCTGGCGCAGACGTGTGATGAGCATCTGGCGCGCGGTATCGTTCTTGAGGTCGGCCATGGTCAAGCCTTCCTGCGCGAGGACGGCGTTAAGGGTCGCCCCATCAACCTTCCCGTTTTTGATGATCTGGGGCGGGAGGCTGTCCATGATCGCGTTTTCGGTTTCGTCGTCAGAGACGCGCATCCCGAGGCGGTTGGCTTCGTAAGCCAGAGCGCGCTCGGAGATCATCTGCTGTACGATCTGGGGAACGTAGATGGCGAGGAGTTCAGGCGGCATGTTGCGG
>Ga0210389_10004939_pt1 | contig 10346 bp, 9 predicted proteins | sample IncBWH28OmetaG_FD_160127 | JGI IMG/M metagenome (GOLD analysis project Ga0210389, IMG submission 160127) | Forest soil microbial communities from Barre Woods Harvard Forest LTER site, Petersham, Massachusetts, United States - Inc-BW-H-28-O ...
ACCGGACGCGCAGGGCCGCGTAGAGCGTCTGGGCGTAGTGCCCGATCGCGTGCAGCAGGTGGGTCTTGCCCAGTCCCGAGTCCCCGTAGATGAACAGCGGGTTGTACGCCTTCGCCGGCGCCTCCGCGACCGCGACCGCCGCCGCGTGGGCAAACCGGTTGCTGGACCCGATGACGAAGGTCTCGAACGTGTACTTCGGGTTCAGCCGGGGTGACGGCCGTGGCGTCGTCGCACCCGGAATGACCGGAATCGGGCCGGTAAGGTGCGAGGCCGGAGAACGCGGCCCCGGGTTAAGGGGCAGGGCGTTGCGCAACCCTGCGCTGAGCGCTCCTGGGTTGAGGGGCAGGGCGTTCTGGGTCGTTCCGTGCGGCATCGTGGTGAGCGGCACGGCGTTGAGTGGCCCTGGGCTGAGCGTGCCTGGGCTGAGCAGCCCAGGGCTGTGCGGCAGGGCGTTATGCGGCACGGCGCTCGGGGAGCCCGCGTTGTGCGCCCCTGGACCCGGGGATTCCGGCTGGTGCCCAGCGACCGGGCGCGGACCGCTGTGGTGCAGGCCGGGCGGCTCGACGGGAAAGTCGCGGTCCAGGGGCCCTTCCGCGCCGTGCCAGGCGAGTTGCGTGCGTCCGACCCCGAACTCGCGGGGACCGTAGTCCTGGCTTTCGTAGTCTTGGCTGTTGTAATCCTGGCTGTTGTAATCCTGGTACGGCTGCCCGCCACCGTAGACCTGAGCCGAGCCGTACTGGCGTGGGTCCGCGAACGGTGCGGTGTCGCCGTACGGGACCTCGGGCCCTGCCCCTGGATGCACGCCCAACTGCGCCGCCCCGGCGGCCGGTTGCGAGAACCCGGACTGCGGCTGGTGCTCGAGTGCAGGGTCCCGCCCTTGGCCCGGGCCAAGGGCGGCGCCAAGGGGCAAGTCCGGCAGCGCGGGCTGCGGCGCAGCGCCAGGACTGCTACCGGGACTCGGGTCGACCGTCACCGCGAGCTGGATGCTGCGGCCGAGCTCGCGGGAGAGCGCGTGGGTGACAAGCGGGCGGAGCTTGGTCTCCAGCTGGTCCTTGACGAACGCGTTGGGGGTGGCGATCAGCGCGGTGCTTTCCACAAGCCCCAGGGGCCGGGAGAGCTTGAGCCAGGCCAGCTGGCTGGGCTGCACATGGAGTTCAGCGAGGCCATCCAGGCATCGTGCCCACACGTCCGCGAGATCTATGTCAGTCACCGATGAGTGCTCCCCGCCGTGTTGTCCACAAGTTAGTCCACAAGCTGTTGCGTGATTTTCCACAGCCTAAGCTGTCCGCCCTGGCAGTGTTCAGCGAACGGCCAACCACGTTAGGCCACTCGCACCACCGCCATCACCACCCGCACTCCCTGCCCACCGGGGACGCCTTGTCCGCGGGCTGCGCCTGGTCCCGGCGCTGCAGCCTGGTCCTGGCAGTGCGGCCGGGGCACGGAGTCGTTCTGGGTAATCTAGGTGACAGACCTCGGGTTATGGCCTGTATGTCGACAGGGACGCGGGCGGTCGCACTGACCGGCCTGCGTGATTTGACCTGCGCAGCGCTGCCCCTTACCGTTAACAGGCTGACCCTGAGATATGTATCGGACACCTATTCCCTGGAGCTCCAGTGAGCAAGCGTACGTTCCAGCCGAACAACCGCCGCCGGGCGAAGACCCATGGCTTCCGGCTCCGGATGCGTACCCGTGCCGGCCGGGCGATTCTCGCCTCGCGCCGCGGCAAGGGGCGCGAGCGGCTGTCCGCCTAGCGTCGGACGGGACGGCGGACCTTGTTCGCTGCTTTCGGGCAGCTTCTCAGAGTCCGCGGTGTTTGCCAAGGGGGCGCCCCCGGTGGCGGACCCCAGGGATCCCCCGGCGAGCCCAGAAGGAGGCGTCGTGCTGCCGCAGCAGGCACGAGTAAGGCGGCCCCAGCAGTTCCGCCTCGTGACGCGCACGGGGCGGCGGGCCGGCGGGCGGACTGTTACTGCCCACCTACTTCTGGTTCCAGATGGTGAGCCGGCGAAGGTAGGCTTTGTAGTCAGTCGTGCGGTCGGTTCTGCCGTGGTTCGCAACCGGGTGAAGCGGCGGCTACGGGAGATCATGCGAGCGCGCCTCGCCAGCCTCCCGGAGGGGTCGATGCTCGTGGTGCGCGCTCAGCCGGCGGCTGCGCAAGCCCGCCAGTCGGACCTCGCGGCCGACCTCGACCGGATCCTCCGCCGGCTCGTGCCGGGCTTCGCGACCCCGGGTTCACCCATGCAGCGTTTGCCGATACAGCGTCACCCAGTACAGGGGCCCCAATGACTGGTCATGGTGAGCACGACGGGCGGCAGGCTGCCGCTGACGCCGTCGGCGGGGGCACCGATTCCCAGGTCAGCATCGCAGCGCGGGCGCTCATCGCCCCGATCGCCGGATACCGGCGGTTCATCAGCCCCTTGCTCGGCCCCCGTTGCCGGTTCTACCCGTCGTGCAGCCAGTACGCCCTGGAGGCGCTGCGAGTGCATGGTGCCGCCCGCGGCCTGTGGCTGACCGTGTGTCGGCTCGCCCGGTGCCACCCCTTCAACCCAGGCGGATATGACCCCGTGCCGGGGCGTCTTGCCGTACCCCCCGCGAGGCCTCAAGGAGTTACCCAGTGCTAGGCTTCCTCAGCCCTCTGTACGATGCGGTCGCATGGGTGATCATGCGCATACACGCGTTGCTCGCCGTGCCCTTCGGGGCGGACTCGGGGTGGGCCTGGGGGCTGTCGATCGTCCTGCTCGTCGTCCTCCTCCGGCTGATCATGCTGCCCTTGTTCATCAAGCAGGTGCACTCGCAGCAGCGGATGCAGGCGCACATGCCGCAGTTGCAGGAGCTGCGCAAGAAGTACAAGAACGACAAGCAGAAGCTCAACGAAGAGACGATGAAGTACTACCGGGAGAACGGGGTCAACCCGCTCTCCGGCTGCCTGCCGCTGCTGGCGCAGTTCCCGGTCTTCATCTCGCTCTTCAACGTGCTGCGCGCGATCGCCGATTGGGCCCCAGGACATCCCACGTCCTATGGCCTGACGCTGCCGGTCGTGGAAAGCGCGCGGAGGGCCCATGTCTTCGGCGTGCTGCTGTCGGACACGTTCCTGCACAGCACCTCTCCCTGGTCGGTGCGCGGCGTGATCCTCGCCTCCACCTTGATCAGCGCGGCCACCACGTACCTGACCATGCGGCAGAGCATGAAGCGCGGCATGATGCAGCAGGGGCCGGTCGACCCGGACAACCCGATGGCCCAGTCGCAGAAGATCATGGTCTACATCGCGCCGCTGTTCGCGCTGTCCGGCCTGTACTGGGCGTACGGCCTGGTCATCTACTGGGTTACCAACAACATGTGGACGTTCGGCCAGCAGTACTTCCTGTTCCGCAACCTTCCGATCGTGGGCAGCGCTACGGTGGGCGCAGCGGTCGACCAGCCGGCCGCGGGCAGCGCCAGGTCGGCCGCCCTGACCAGCAAGCCGAGGCAGGCTGTGCAGCCAGCCAAGGCTGGGCAGCCGAGCAGGACCGGACAGCCGGCTCGGGCCGGTCAGCCGGGCAAGGCCGCACAGCCAGCGAAGGCGGCGCCCGCGAGTGGCAAGTCCCAGCCATCGAGCGGCGCGGCGCGAGCCTCGTCCACCGCTGGTGCGTCCTCTAAGGCGAGGCAGTCGGCTGCTGCGACGGGGCCGGCCGCAGCCGAGGCTGGCGCGGCGGGCAAGCAGGCACCTCCGGCCGCGAAGGCCGAAGCAGGGTCGGGCGTTAACGGCTCGTCCGCGGCTGCCGCCTCGGGCGTACAGGGCGGGGTGCAGGGCGTGGCCCGCAGCCTGCTGCGCCGCGGCAAGGACAAGCCGGAACCGGAGCCGGAGGCGCCGCAGAAGGCAACTGTCCGGCAGCAGCCGGTTCGGTCGACACGCAGCAAGCGTTCAGGCAAGAGGTGAGCGACTGTGGGGGATATTCCCGGTGAGGGGTTCGGCGCGGTGGTAAATACCGAAGGCGGGCTGTCCGGTGTCGCGGACCTGGAGCCCGATGAGGATGAGCTCGGCAATGAGTTTGACGACGAGCTCGAGGACGAGGACGAGGACGAGCTCGACGATGATGAGCTCGACGAGCCCGACGAGGTTGATGATGAGGCCGGCGACGTCGGGGCCGACGATGACGCGGACGACGAGGACGACGGCGAGGACGAGGACGATGAGGCGCCGGCCGACGAGGCTGAGCTGAGCCTGCTCGAGCAGGAAGGCGAGATCGCGGCCGACTACATCGAGGGGCTGCTCGACATCGCGGACCTCGATGGCGACATCGACATGGACGTCGAGGGCGATCGTGCCGTCGTCTCCGTGGTGGGGGCAACGCTTGACGAGCTGGTGGGCGAGGACGGCGAGGTCCTGGAGGCTCTTCAGGAGCTGACCCGGCTCGCGGTGCACCGCCAGACCGGCGTTCGTGCCCGGCTGATGCTCGACGTCGGAGGGTTCCGGGCGCAGCGGCGTAACGAGCTGGCTGAGCTTGGCCGCTCAGTAGCCGACGAAGTCGCCCGCACGGGCGAGCCCAAGAAGCTCGCGCCCATGTCCCCGTTCGAGCGGAAGATCATTCACGACGCCGTGGCCGATGCGGGCCTGCGCAGCGAGTCGGAGGGCGAGGAGCCGCACCGCCGGGTCGTGGTCTTCCCGGCTAGCTGAGGCACACCTGATGACCGAGGCGGAACTGGCGCCTCCTCCTGCTGCTGTCGAGGTCTTTGGCGAGGCCTTGGGAAAGGCGCATCAGTTCGCCGTCCTCTTGGCGACCGAAGGAGTGACCCGGGGGCTCATCGGGCCCCGGGAGGCTTCGCGGCTGTGGGATCGTCACCTGCTGAACTGCGGCGTGGTGGCGGAGTTGCTGCCCGACACCGGCAAGCTCGTCGACATTGGCTCGGGAGCGGGACTGCCGGGCATTGTGCTTGCCTTGATGAAGCCGAAGCTGGACGTGGTCCTGCTAGAGCCCATGCTGCGACGAGCGGCCTTCCTGCGGGAGTGCACGGAGTCGCTGGGCATGAAAAATGCGTCAGTGGTCCGCGGCCGAGCCGAGGAATTGTCCGGGAAAGTACGGGCAGATATGGTAACGGCGCGCGCCGTCGCCTCGCTGGACAAGCTGGCCGGCTGGGCGGCGGGACTGCTTCGGCCCGGTGGGACGATCCTGGCCATCAAGGGGCAGTCCGCCGAGGAGGAAGTCATGGCTGCCCAGCCCGTATTGACGCGACTAGGCGCGCGGACCACGGAGATCTTGCACGTGGGTCACGATAAGGTCGTGCCAATGACCACGGTAGTCCGTGTCGTCATGTCAGGACGCGGTCGAGAGGAGCAGGCTGGTGCCCACCGCAGACGGCCTGGGGTGGCCTGACGGGGGATCCTCGGGGTCGTTCGCAGGCGAGGCCGGACTCGGGTGGCCCGGGACTCGTGGGGGCGATGGACCGTTGGGGCCGTCCCGGGTGACTTCCCAGGATCCGGCCATAGGCTCGGCTGAGGGTTTGGCGCATGGCCGGGCTCAGTCGGAGCGGTTGTCTTCACCTGAAGACGAGGGGTCGAGAGGTACGCTGGTGAACAGTGAGGATACGCCGGCCATCCCAGGGTCGGAGCGGGTGCGGCAGGCACTATCCGCTGCAGTTTCACGTGGAACTCCTGGTCCCGGCGGAGTTGGAGACAACGTACCGCCTCTAGTCTCAGCTAATGCGGAGGTGGTTGTGCCAGAGGTCCGGGCTAATCCTGCGGAGACTCCCATCGGATATGCCGCCGAGACGGCCGTGGGAGTGCGCGTTGGCGGAAAGGCGCGCGAAGACTGGCCGCGGCCGAGTCGGTGCCGCATCATGACGATCGCGAACCAGAAGGGCGGCGTGGGCAAGACCACGACCGCGGTCAACCTTGCTGCGAGCCTCTCCCAGCATGGCTCCCGCGTGCTGGTCGTGGATCTCGACCCGCAGGGCAACGCGTCCACCGCCTTGGATGTTGAGCACCACGTCGGGGTCTCGTCTGTCTACAACGCGCTGGTTGAGGAGGCCTCGTTCTCAGGCATCGTGGTTGAGGTTCCAGGCATGCCAGGGCTCTACTGCGCGCCTGCGACCATTGACCTGGCCGGTGCGGAGATCGAGCTCGTTCCGATGGTGGCCCGGGAGCAGCGCCTGTCCCGTGCGATCAAGTCGCTGGACATGTCCAAGTTCGACTACGTGCTGATCGACTGTCCGCCATCGCTAGGGCTGCTGACCGTCAATGCCCTGGTAGCGGCGGAGGAAGTCCTCATTCCCATCCAGTGTGAGTACTACGCGCTTGAGGGCCTTGAGCAGTTGCTGCGCACGGTCGAGCTCGTCCGTGGCCATCTGAACAACCAACTGCGCATCTCCACGATCCTGCTCACCATGTACGACGGGCGCACTCGGCTGGCCACTCAGGTGGCGGACGACGTGCGGTCGCACTTCGGCGAGGTTGTGCTTAAGACCATCATCCCCCGGAGCGTCCGGGTTTCCGAGGCGCCGAGCTACGGGCAGTCAGTGATCACTTATGACCCGGCTTCGAGCGGCGCGCTCGCATATGTGGAAGCGGCCCGCGAGCTTGCGATGCGCTCAGCCAGCATGTAAGCGTCGTCGCATGCGCCGCGGCTAAATTTTTGAGCGGTGGCGCCGGCTTATACCGACGCCACCGCTAAATTTTTGGCTTGTTTCAGAGCCATCCTGCGCCTTCCATCCAACCGCGGCTCGTGGGCTGGTCCAGCAGAGCGGCTCTTCCTAAACGTGCGTATATTCGATTAAGGTCGCCGACTAGGTTGATAGTCGTGCTTTGGTTCGACCTGCCGAATGCCGTGGTCGGGTCCCTGCGTCCGCAGGGTCCCGTCGCGCTCCGTTCGTCGCAGCATGAGCCTCTCGAGACCGTGAGCCCCCGGCTCCGGCTCCCCACTGGCTCCGTCCCGGCTCCCCACTGGCTCCCCACTGGCTCCGCCTTGGCTTCCCTCTGGCTGCGGGCACGGGCTAGCGGCACCTGCGCGGCAGCGCGAACCTGCCGCCGACGTTCAGGACCCCGCTTCCAAGGCCCCGGCCGCGACTACTGGCACTTTCTGCTTCCGATTTGTCTCATTCATGCCCATTGTAAAGAGCGTTTTCGAAGCGAAAAATGCCAGTAGTGGCCAGCCATCACATCCTGGTGCCACCGACGACGCCACCCACGGCTCCCGGGTCCCGCGCGGAGTACCCCTTGCTTCCTAGGAGGCCCGTCCTGGCCAAGGCCACAGGCTAAGCCAACAGGATTGGGCAGTGGTCACGGTGCCCCGAAGATGACGTGCTGCCTATCCGGGGCAATGGCGATATCACCCCGGAACATCCCAGGTATAGGTTGGGTCAACTGCCTCGTCACCACCGAGCCTATTCAGGGTGATGGCCCCTGTGCCCCGAAACGGGCGTGATGCCTATCCGCGGTAATGGCGGCAACGACCCGGAACGCCCCGGGTAAAGGCCGGGTCAGCTGCCCCGGTGCCCTGGAACCTAATCGGGGTGATTGCCCCCGGACCCCGGGTAGAGGATGGCAAAGCACAGGTCAAGTGCCCCAGTGACCCGAATAGAGCAGGGTGCTGGCCCCAGCACCCCGGCACCCTGCGCCCTGCACCCCGCGCCCTGCGCCCCGCGCCCTGCGCCCCGCGCCCTGCGCCCCGCGCCCTGCGCCCCGCGCCCTGCGCCCCGCACCGCCGCGGCACTCCGGAACGATGGCGTGCAGGACGGTTGGCCTTCACCCGAACGCGTTAGGTGCCCAGAGTGAACGAGAGGCGGTGCGGCCGAGTGTCCGGCATACCCTCGGGGCATGGCCTACGCGGGTGCTGAGTTCTGGGATCGGTTCTTCCGGCAGCGGCGAGAGTCCGGGAATGACCTGGACTGGGGAGGCCTGTGGACCGGGCCGTTCCTGGACCCACTGCGCGAGGCGGGCGTGCGAACCATCCTTGAGTTGGGATGCGGAACGGGCAACGATGCGGCGCGATTGGCCCGCGAGGGCTATTCGGTCACGGCAATTGACTTGTCCGACGAGGCCATCGGGCAAGCGCAGGCCAGGTTTGGCACGAAGGCCACGTTCATGGTCGCCGACATGGCCTGGCCGCTTCCCTTTTCCGACGGGGGGTTCGACGCGGTCATGTCCAATGTGGCCATGCACATGTTCGCCGACAGCCTGACTCGCAGCGTGTTCGCGGAGATAGGCCGGCTTGTCCGCCCGGGCGGGCTGTTCATGTTCCATGTCAACGCACTGGAGGACCGGGCGCTGCGCGCCCGCTGGCAGCCCGCACGCGAGCTTGAGGACGATTACGTTGTCGAGGAGTCCGGCCAGACAGTGCACTTCTTCTCCGAGGGCTACCTGCGGGAGCTGCTCGGTGAATGGCGTGAGCTGCATCTGGTCCCGGTCTCGATCCCGCGTCGAGAGACGGGTGAGCCGTACAAGGAAGTCTGGCGTGGCATGGCCCGTCGCTGAACCAGCCCGTGGAACCACTGCCCCGGGTCAGGGTGCCGGGACATGGGACTACCAGTGGCAGGGCGAAGAGGCGGGCAGCCTCCGCGAGGCGGTCGAGGGCGTCTGCTACTGGGCCTGTGACGGGAGCGACGAGACACCCGGCCCGCTCCGGCTCGATGAGCAGAACCTGCAGGCATCGATGAGGCGTGGGTTGCGGTGCTCACGCAGACGGTCTGGCGTCCTGGTCTGGCCCAAGTCTGACTGAACTGTCGCTGGAGCGCCGAGACCCGGCAAGGAAGCGGCTTACGAGCCTGCCGAGTCTGGGCGGGTGTCGTCCGGGGCCATTGCCTTGACGATTCGCTCGAGGTCATCGATGGTGGCGAACTCGACGGTGATCTTGCCCTTCTTTTGGCCGAAGTCGACCCTGACGCGGGTCTCGAATCGGTCGGACAGGCGGTCAGCCAGAACGCGGAGTGCGGGCGCGACAGGCCGGTTGGCCGGTGGCTTCCGTGAGGACTTCAGCGCCGCGTCTTTGTCAACGGCGACGATTTCCTCCACAGTGCGCACGGAGAGTCCTTCTGCGACGATGCGCTGGGCGAGGCGCTCCTGTGCCTGTGCATCGGCCATAGAGAGGAGGGCACGAGCATGCCCGGCGCTGATGACGCCGGCGGCGAGTTTCTTCTGAACTGCTGGCGGGAGGTTCAGCAGGCGAAGCGTGTTGCTAATGTGCGGCCGGGACCGGCCTATCTTCTGCGCGAGCTGTTCGTGCGTGGCACCGAAGTCATCGAGGAGTTGCTGGTAAGCGGCGGCCTCTTCGAGCGGGTCGAGTTGCTGCCTGTGCAAGTTTTCCATGAGGGCGTCACGGAGCATGTCGTCGTCATGGGTTTCCCGGACGATCGCGGGGATGACCGCGAGGCCCGCCTGCTGGGAAGCGCGCCAGCGCCGCTCGCCCATGACGAGCTCGTAGTTGTCATCCCCGATCTTGCGCACCACGACCGGCTGCAGCAGCCCGACTTCAGCGATGGACGCTGCTAGTTCCTCGAGGGCGTCCTCATCAAAAGTGCGGCGTGGCTGCCGGGGGTTCGGCGCGATGGATCCGACCTGGACTTCTTCGAAGTACGCGCCTGCCACGTAGCGGAGAGGAGGGTCGCTCAGGGATTCATCGGGGACGCCAGTCGCGGAAGCAGTGGGGTATGAGGCGAAGGAGCCGCTTGCGGGTCCGGAGGATGCTGGGGAGTTCACACCGTCGGGGGCCGTGCGTGGCGCTTCGGGGATGAGCGCTCCGAGTCCCTTGCCAAGGCCTCGTCGTTGCGGTGCCACTGATTCTCCCTGCATCCGTCTGGTTGAGGGTCGCGTCTCCGGGGACCCGGAAACGTAAGTCTAATCCACTGACGGCTCCCGGTCTCGTTTCACGTGAAACGAGACCAGGAACACATGCGCACCCCCGCACATGGTGAGCCAAAGGGAAATGCGCAATGGTGACGCAAGTCGGCTCTGTTCAGCCAGGCAAGCGGTCAGCCGGTTTCACGTGAAACCGGCTGACTTGGCTGCCCGCCATGAGCACCGCTGCCGAGCAGAAGGGCCGCCGAGCCGAAGACCCGGCCTGGACTATGAGCCCGTGCCGGCTGCCGTCGCGGAGATGGCGGCAAGGAACTCATCGACGTCGGCTTCCGGCGTATCAAACGCGGTCATCCAGCGCACGATGGATTCCTGCTCATCCCAAACGTGGAAGGTCCAGTCCTTCTGCAGCGCGGCGATGTGCCCAGGCTCTAGCCTGGCGAAAACCGCGTCTGACTCGACGGGGTAGACCACGGAGACTCCGGGGATGGCTGATAGCCCGGTCGCCAGGCGAGTGGCCATGGAGTTGGCTTGCGAGGCGTTGCGGAGCCACAAGTCACCCGCAAGCAGCGCGCCAAGCTGAGCG
>Ga0210389_10004942_pt1 | contig 10342 bp, 9 predicted proteins | sample IncBWH28OmetaG_FD_160127 | JGI IMG/M metagenome (GOLD analysis project Ga0210389, IMG submission 160127) | Forest soil microbial communities from Barre Woods Harvard Forest LTER site, Petersham, Massachusetts, United States - Inc-BW-H-28-O ...
CGACCAACGGCGCCAAATCCCTCGATGACCTGATGCGGGTCGCCTTCGACAAGTTCTCCGGTAACCGTGGTTTCACGCCGGATCAGTTCAAAGCGACAGCGGAGAAGGTGGCTGGCGTTCCCCTGAGCGATTTCTTCCGGCGGACGGTGGAATCAACCGAGGAACTCGACTACACTGAAGCCCTCGACTGGTTTGGATTGCGTTTCAAGCAGGAGGCGCGATCCGCGGGAAAAAACGCCAACGGTCCAAAAGCGTGGCTCGGCGCTGAAACCAGGACGGATAACGGCCGTCTGATCGTCCGCCGCGTGCCGCGTGAAACGCCGGTTTACGAGTCCGGACTAAGCGTCGACGACGAAATCCTGGCCATTGACGACTTTCGTGTGCGCCCCGATCAGCTTTCGCAACGGCTGGAGAACTACAAGCCGGGGGACAAAGTTTCCATTCTTGTGGCGCGGCGGGATCAGCTCATGCGTATCCCGCTGACGCTTGGCGAAGAACCGAAAAAGTGGCAACTCGAGATGCGGCCCGACGCCAACGAGGCGCAGAAGCACAACCTTGACGCGTGGATCGCGAACCAGCATGGGAATCCATGAGAGAATAGCGGCTACGTGAGCCGGTTCGGGAAAATATCAGCGATCCTGACGATCATCGCGATTGTCCCGGTCGTTGCCTTCGCCAGAGACAGCAGGAAAGATCCGGCCGCGATTGGCAACCGCAAGGTCGACAAGGGGCTCAACTTCTACACCATCGAGCAGGAACTGGCTCTCGGCAAGCAATTGGAAGCCGAGGTGGAGAAGCAGGCGAAGATGGTTGACGACCCGATGATTTCGGAATACGTGAATCGCCTCGGACAGAATCTCGTGCGCAATTCCGACGTCACGTTCCCCGTGCAGTTCAAAGTAATCCAGTCGGATGAGATGGACGCCTTCACCCTCCCCGGGGGATACGTTTTCATCGACACCGGATTGATCAAGCTTTCTTCGAACGAAGCCGAACTGGCCTCGGCGCTCGCGCACGAACTTGGCCACGCTGCCGCCCGGCACGCCACAAGACAGGCTTCCCGTAATCGGCTCCTCGGCGTCGGGACTTTTCCGCTCGTCCTCTTCGGCGGCATTCCGGGACTTGCCGTGCGACAGGCGGCGAATGCCGTGGTGCCGATGGCATTCCTGAGCTTCTCGCGCGAATACGAGACGGAAGCCGATCTGCTCGGTCTTCAGTATCTCTGGAAGGCCGGCTACGATCCGAACGCCAGCATCGATCTCTTCGAAGCCATGCAGTCGACGGAGCGCCGGCAGACCGGCAAGGTCGGGAAACTCTTTCGTTCGCATCCGCCGACGCCCGACCGCATCGAGAAAACGCAGAAGAACATCGACACACTGCTGCCGCACCGCGATTCCTACGTCATCAATACTTCCGAATACGAAGAGGTGCGGGCTCGCCTCTATGACCTCCTGCAAAAGTACTCGATGAGTCCCGCCAGCCCGCCTACGTTGAATCGCAATTGACCATGGCGGCCGATCGCTTCGCGATCAAATCCACCGGCGCGGTGGAAATTTCTGTACTCAAGTCCGGCTCCGGGCCCGCGCTGCTTCTGGTTCACGGCGCGCTGCTCAATGTGGCGATGACCTGGTTCGCCGTTCTGCCGAAACTCGCGGAACAGTTTACCGTGTATGCCATGGACCGGCGCGGCCGCCCGCCAAGCGGTGACGGGAAGGAATACTCGATCGCGCTTGAAGTCGACGACATCACCAGCGTGATCGCGGCCATTGGACAGCCCGTGATTGTCCTGGCGCATTCCTATGGAGCACTGGTTGCGCTCGCAGCTGTGCCGCGGCTGCAGGCAGTAAGACAACTGATCCTCTATGAGCCCCCTGGCATCATCCCTGGCCCTGAACAGACCGATGCCGTTCCGAAGATGGAGCGCGCGCTCGAGGCTGGAAACCGCGAGGAAATTGTCACCTTGTTTCTGCGTGACCAGATTGGCGCGCCTCCGGAAGTCCTGGCCGGCTTCAAACAATCGCCGTTATGGCCCAAGGTATTGGAGATTTCTCCGACGCTCCCGCGTGAAAGCTGAACCGTCAATGCCTCCCCCCTGTCCCTCGAATCATTGGCCGCGTGCAGCATCCCGGCGGTGATCCTCGCCGGAAGCGAAACGCGCGGCCGCATGCGGGAAGGCGTCGATCTGCTCTGCAGGACGATCCCGGATTGCCGTCTTGTGGTTCTGGAAGGCCAGGGCCACACCGCTATGATGCAAGCGCCGGAGTTGTTCGTCGACAAGGTCCTCGAAGCAGCTCAGCGCTGATCAGAAAATCTTGTGGCGGACCCGGAGATATTTTTTCGGGTTTTCGCCGAAATCCTGCAGCATCGCTTGCAGGTCCTTCATCGACCCGCTCAGCGACTCGTAGAGCTGCGCATTCGACAGCAGATTGCCCACCGCTCCCTGACCTGCATTCAGCGCTGCCAGTGTTGCGTCCGTAGACTTGAGCAGCCGCGCAAAGTTCGTGTAGCTTTCATCGTCCTGCAGGAAAGTGCCGAGGCGGCCCTTGCCGGCATTGGCGTCCGCGATATAGGCACGAAGATCCCCGATTTCCTGGAGCCATGCGTTGTATTGCTCGTCAGTGGCAAACATGTGCCCTGTGGTCCCCTCGCCATTCTGAATGGCCGCGAGCGTCTTGTCCGCGTTGGAAATGAAATCCCTGTCCTTGTTGTATAGTTCCGGCGAAAAGATGGCCCGGCCGAGATCGCTCGTAGGGCTCACGAAGGTGCGCAGATCTCTATCGAAGACACCGATACCGGTCACCACGGCGTCATATTCTCTTTCGCCGTGCACGAACTTGCCGATGTCTGTGTCCGGAGACGATATGTTCACCAGAATTTGATCGACCTGGCTAAGCCGGTCCTGAAGCGCCTGGATCACAGAACCGCGGTCGTTCGCCAGCGGCATCGGCTTACTCTGCAAAACGGCGTTTTCCGGGGTCGGAAGCGCGCTCTTTCCCTCGTCCACATCAACGTATTTGTCCGCGACGATCGTGTCGGCATTGACGTCGGTTTGTGAATCGGAGGGAATATATTTCAGATAGCGGGTGAGGACGCGCATCTGAACGCGAACAGCTCTCTGCGGGTCAGGCAAATCCGTGAGTTCGACGCCGCTGACGTCCCCGATATGAAGACCGCTCAGGCGCACTTCGGAAGCCGTGGTGACTCCGGCCGCATCCGCCATATAAGTCGTCAGAGTTGTACGTCGCGAAAAGACGTCACTGAGTCCGCCCGCAAGCAGGTACATCTCGGTAGAGGACAGAACAATGCCGGTGGCGACGAGCAAAACCACCCGCAGAATCATCTTCGAACTCGGCCGGATCTCGAGTTCCGCCATCTGTGCGTCAGTCTAGCAGCCACGTGGGGTCAGCGCTTCGGCGCTGCCGCCGCCCTTCCGGGCCGCGTCTTTGTCGCCGGGAAGAAGACCTTTACCGTTTTTCGTGTTACTGCATTTCCCCCATCAGGCCGTCGAGACTGCGATCGAGATGGAGTTGCGCGAAGTTGAACTCCTTCTTCAGCATCGCGGCCACTTCATCGCGCGATTTCTTCTGTGTGACCATCTGGTGCACGCGATTGCGCAGCGTGACCGTGCTGTCGCGGAATTTCGCCATTTCCGCCCTGGTGGTGACCGGGCCGTGACCCGGAACCACTGTGTCAAATGGAAGCATCAGAGCCGAGTCGAGTGTGCTGGTCCACTCCTTGCCGCTGCCGCCGCCCGCGTAGTCGATCAGTTCGGGAACATCCTTCCCATACGTGAACATGTCGCCCGCCGCCAGCACCCGTTGCGCTGGGAACAGAACAACGATATCGCCATTGGTGTGAGCGCGCCCGAAATGATAGAGCCTGACAGTCTTGCCGCCCAGGAAAACATCGGATCGGTGGTCGAAGACGACGTTCGGCAGCCCGGGCAGATTGCCGTCGACCATGTTCTCCCGAGCCTGCTGCGAGGCCACAACCTGCACGTCCATCTTCTGCATCTTCGCGTTGCCGCCGCTGTGATCCGGATGATGGTGCGTGTTGATCACGTACTTCACCGGCTTGCTCGTGACCTTCTTCAGTTGCGCCATGATGCCGTCGTAGTCCACGTCAAATTTGTCGTCAACGAGAATCACGCCATCGTTCGTGATCAGAGCCGTTGAATTGCCCGGAACGAGATCGTTGTGGATGACGTAGAGATCATCCTTCACCTTGACAAGATCGAGCTTCGCGGGAGCCGGACCGCCCTGCTGCGTATGGGCGATCCACAGCCCGCCGGCGAGAAGAACAGCCGCGGACAAACGGAAAAGGAAGCCTCGGGACATGGGCGGCAGTATATCAGGATGTCGGGTTCGCGAACCCGGTCACGGATTCGATTTTTTTGTCCGCACCGAAGATGAAGACGCTGGTCCCGGACGTGCCTGCCTTCCCGTCCTGATCGACAGCAATCCAGTCTGCGAGCACCATTCCCTGGCAGTGTCGAACATCGCCTTTTCGCTGCATCGTGATGCCGGGCTTGTAACGCTGGACCGCGCTGGCGTGAGCCGGAAGATCCCCGACGCCCCGGGTGGAGCTATGGCGGTCGCGGAAGGTGATTTCGGGAGCGGCGATGGCGGCGAGGGAGGCTTCGCGCTCTTTGTCGTCCTTGATCCCCCAGGTAGCGAGCCAAACATCCACCGATTTCGTCGCATCGGCGAAGAGATCGTTCGCGACCGCGTTGCTGAACAGCGCGAGCTGGAAGCGCCAACCCTGGACATGTGCGTCGCGAACGTCCGGCTCTGAGAATTCGTGCAGGAGATGCAGGCGCGTGCCGGCACTGTCGGGCTCGAGTCGAATAGTAACGCGCGAGCTTCCGGGCGGAATCGGATTGCCGGTGGCGTAGCCATAGGTGAAAACAATATGCTCGGGAGCGTGCACTTCGAGAACTTCGCCGACGGTTTCGGCCCCGTTCGGATGCCGGATATACACTTTGCCGCCTGGCGTTGCGTCGATAGTCGAGCCGGCGCCCCACCAGTTCGCCCAGCGGGTGCTGTCCGTGAAGAACCGGAAAACGGTATCGCGCGTGGCTCTGATGACCACGGTGCGTTCGAGTTCGTAGGGCAATTCGGGCATAAGGTCCTCAATGGGTTCGTTTGTTCTTTTTGCTCCCGCGGGGTTGGGGGCCCCGGCGGGTTTGTTCCAGTTCAGCCGCGAGTTTCAGTTTCCACAGCGCGTCGTCCCACATGCGCTCGAGGATTTCGGCGACAGGTCCGAACGACTCGCGGCGAGCCTTGTAGAACCGGTTCCGCTGTTGCGTTCGGGCCTCGACCAGGCCAGCCTCAAGCAGCCACCGCAACTGCAGCGAGACGGCCCCGAATGTGACGTCGGGCATGGCGCGATGAATCGCGCCAGCCGTCTGTTCTTCGCTCCAGACAAGGCGCAGGATCTCTCGCCGGCGCGGGGAAGCGATCGCATCCAAAACAACCTGGTCCATCTGATTTAGTTTAGTTTAAACTAAATTATTGTCAAGGGGAATTTTAGTGTCCATCTCCGGTCTACCCACCGTCTTCCAGATGATGAGCTTTCAGCAGGTTTCACCTTTGCGCTTCTGCGCACGTGGCGCGGACTATGAATCCGCCGTGCCTGCATTCATGCAGGCACTTGTGGGCGGTCGAAGCGTGGGTCCCCCACAACGCGACGTGCGTGCGCCACGCTTCTTCAGGCGACTTTCAGTTGCTACCCATCACGCCGGCCTTTTCCCCGATAGTTGTTTAGAAGAAGAAAAGCCCGTCCGATGTAATAGCGATATGGTTGTTATCCAATCTTTCGCGGATGAGCGCGCGCAAAAGCTTCTGCACCGCGAACGAGTGAGAGAGCTTGTGCAGATAGAAGATCGGGCTCGAACCAGACTGGTCCGGCTCGATTCGACCGTGTCACTTAGGATCTGCGCGCGATTCGCGGAAACCGGCTGGAGGCCCTGAGCGGAAATCGCAAAGGACAGTTCAGCATCCGAATCAACGATCAATACCGAATTTGTTTCATATGGGAGGCAAAAGGACCAGCCAATGTCGAGATCACGGACGACCACTAAAGCGGATTCGAAGCTCCCGCCGATTCATCCTGGCCGGATACTTCGCGAGGATATGATCCTGCCAACCGCATCAGTTTGATTGTGAATGAAAGACGAGGCATTACGGCGGACACGGCGGTCCGGTTGGCGCGGTTCTTCGGTACTTCACCGCAGTACTGGCTCAATATCCAGAATCGTTATGACCCGGAACTGCTCGATTGCGACGCCATCGAGAGAGACGTGATCCCGCGGCGCGCTGCATAGCGTGTCGCTACGCGTAAGCCGCCTGGTATTCCTCGTAGGCGCCTTTGAAGTCTTCGATGCCATCGGCGCCGAAGTGCCAGATACGAGTCGCGACCTCCTCAAGAAGATCGTGATCGTGGGTCACGAGGAATATCGTGCCGTCGTACTTCTGGAGCGCGATGTTGAGAGCGTTGATCGATTCCAGATCGAGGTGATTCGTCGGTTCGTCCAGCACCAGCACGTTCGGCTTTTGCAGCATCAGTTTGCAGAAAATCAGACGCGCCGCCTCACCACCTGATAGTGCTTCGGTCGGCTTCATCCCTTCCTCGCGCATGAAGAGCATCTGTCCGAGCAGTCCGCGCAATTCTTCCGTGCCGGCCATCGGATCGATTTCCTGCAGCCATTCCAGAACCGTCGAGCCTGGCTGAATCGTTGCGCGATGATCCTGCGCGAAGTAACCAACCCCAACCTCGTGCCCCCATTCGACCGAACCGTCGTCGATCGGAAATGGTTCGTCCACAGCCCCCGGCGCATTCGCAATCAGCGAACGCAGCAGCGTCGTCTTGCCCACGCCATTTCGGCCCAGCAGGCCGACTTTCTCGCCCCGGGAAACGCTCGCCGTGAAATTCCGGATCACCGGATGATCGCCGTATGCCTTTGAAAGTCCCTTCACTTCGAGCGGATGCCGGCCCGAAGGACGCTTCATCTCGAACCGGATGAACGGCCGCGCAATGTTCGATTTCGCCAGTTCGGCCGTCTGCAGCCGTTCGACTTCCTTCTTTCGCGACATCACCTGGCTCGATCTCGTACCTGCCGAAAAGCGCGCGATGAATTCCTTGAGCTGATCGATTTTCTTCTCGCGCTGCGCATTCTGTGCTTCAATGCGAGAGCGAATCTGCGTCTTCGCCAGCACCATCTCGTCGTAGCCGCCTGTGTACGTGATGATCGTCTGATAGTCGATATCAGCGATGTGCGTGCAGACGCTGTTGAGGAAATGGCGATCGTGCGAGATAACGATCAGCGTCCCCTGATAGCGCACCATGAAATCCTGCAGCCAGTGAATCGAGTCGAGGTCGAGGTGGTTGGTCGGTTCGTCGAGCAGGAGCGCGTCGGGCCCGCCGAACAGCGCCTGCGCCAGCAGCACACGCACCTTCTGGCCGCCCTGCAACTCGCCCATTTTGCGGTCATGCAGTTCTTCGCGGATATCCAGGCCGTCGAGCAAAATCGCTGCGTCGCTCTCGGCGGAGTAACCGTCGTTTTCGGCAACGATTCCTTCCAGTTCGCCAAGCCGCATGCCTTCTTCGTCGGTCATGTCGCTCTTCGCGTAGAGTGCATCCCGCTCCGCCAGCGCCTGCCAGAGCGGACGATTGCCCATAATCACCGTATCGATGACGCGGAAAGCGTCGAAAGCAAACTGATCCTGGCTGAGAACACCCACTCGCTTGGGGCGAACGACGACACCCTTCTGCGCATCGAGCTCGCCCGACAGGATCTTCATGAATGTCGACTTCCCGCAGCCATTCGGCCCGGTCAAACCATAGCGCCGCCCCGCGTGAAAGACGGTGGACACTTCTTCGAAGAGAATCTTTGCGCCGTAGCGCATGCTTACGTTGCTTACTGAGATCACAGGTGAATAAAAGGAAGGATGAAACTCCAGTGTACCGCAGCGTCCTCGGAGATACACGCCGCGTGGAGCCGCGTTTCCCGCATTTTCGGAAGAGGCGTTTTCTCTTGCGAACGGCAACCCAGGCGAGTTCGCCCCCGGACCGCTATTGGTGGGGTTGAAACCGGACGTTTATATAAGCTTCCCGCTCGACAGGCGCGGCGCCGCTGGCTGTTTTCATGACGCCGAACTGCGAGCCATTCACCAGGTCGAGAGCCGCCGCGCTGACGCTGGATGTCTGTAGAACCTCGGACTCTATGACCTTGCCTTGCGTATCCAGCGTAACGTGGACAATCGCCGGCTGGATCATGCTCCCCAGCGCCGGCGTGCCACCACCCGGCAGAGCGAAACGTTCTGGCTGACCCAACGCCGTCGCCGCGCCTTGCGCGACCATCTGAGCCGTCGGGGTGAACGGCGAAGTATCTTTGGAGTCGATATCCGCGATGCTGGTCAACTGCGCGTCCACAACCGTCGCACCGTTTTCGCAGATCGTCACTTTGCCCGGAAGGACGTGTCCATGGAATTGCAGCGCGTTGCTGTAGTCGTAGACGGTATAGACACCCGGCGCGAGCGAGGCAATGTCCAGCAGTCCCGTGGCAGGATCGATGCAGAATTCCTTTTCGTACCATTGCCGGCCCTGGGCTCCGATTTGTGCACTGCCTTCGCTCGAGGTCATGATGCACGTGATTTGCGCGCCTTTCCACAAAACGGTGGCGCTTCGCAAAGTGGCCCGCCGAGGCGCGGCTTCGATGGGATTGAAAATCGAGCTGGCCAGCATCTTGAAACGCAGGGGGATGGCGCTGTTCGGATTCTGATCGTAGATAGCCGTATTCGAACTGATGCGCAAAAGCGTATAACTGCCCAAGGCGCCGTCCCAGCGCAAGTTCTGGCCGTTGATCCAGGTTTCGCGCAACTGTCCGGCTCCGCCCTGGTAGCGCGTTGACGCCGTCGCGTTGAATGAAATCTGCAGAACGTGGGCCGGGCCGCCGCGCTCGTGCATCGCATATTTTTCGGTGGCGTTGAGCAGCAACTGGACGAGCGCACCACGTTCGGCGGGACTCGCCGGGACCTGCGTAAGTCCTGTTACAAGCTCAAGGGGATCAGGCGGGACAGGAGCGACAGCGATCGGACTGACTACCTGGCAAACACCGGCTGAAGCAGCTAGAAAAAGAAGAGGCAGCGTACGCATTGGTTTGCTCCGCTGCCTCCGAGACTAACACACACCCTTGCTGTTCCAGCGTGCGAAAAAGCACCTGGATGTTGCGCCTCTAACTGTTCTGCTTTTCCGCGATGATATGAACCCGGCGGTTCTTCTGCCAGCAGCTTTCCTCATGATCGGTGCAGACCGGCATTTCTTTTCCGAAGCTCACCGTATCGAGTTGTGCCGAGGCGACGCCGGCATTCACGAGATAGTCTTTGGCGGCTTTGGCGCGCGCATCGCCCAGTGCAATGTTGTACTCCGCCGAACCGCGCTCATCGCAATAGCCTTCGATCTTCAATTTGTAACCGGGATAATTCCGGAGAATCTCCGCCAGTTCCTTGGAATCAGCTGACAGCGTGGCAATGGCGTCGTTTCGCAGCGTATGTTGATCGTAGTCGAAGTACGCGTCCTGAATGCGGGCGATCAGCTCGTCAATTCGGGCGCGCGTAGCGGCATTGGGATAGCTGGATGGCGCTGAACGCGCTACGGGCTGAGCGGGTGTTTCCCGGGGTGGCGGAGGCGTTGTCTCGCGCGGCGCCGGTGTGTTATTCGCTACCGGAGCCGGGGGCGGCGGAGCCACCGCAACTTGTTTCTTTGCGCACGCGGCGCCAAAGACAAAGAGTCCCGCTGCGACGATGAGGTTCGTGTATCGAAAGCTCTGCATGAATTCAGTCTGACCGCTTGAGCAGCCAAAGACTATCCTGTCGAGACAGGATTTTGGCAGCCGTGAGTCAGATGTCAGAATGTAGGGCAGGATGGTATACGAACGATGTATCCTCCGGCAACCAGGTGCATCATTTCGCAGAAAAGGTCACGTTCCCGGCAGTCCTTGTGGGTACGGGCTTCACTTCAGCCTGTACGGCCGAGCGCCAGCTCGGCAGCTGGCTTTGTCGATGCGTGATCGCACGTATGAAAGCGACGACTAAGTGAATGCCGCGCTGCGCAAGCTTCGCCCGCTGTTCGTTCTTTCCGCCGGTTTTGGCGGACTGATCCTTTTTATCCTCGCTGCCGCAACCGGAACTATCGTCCTCCTCAATCGTGTTCGCACCGATGAAACGCATATTCGGCAGGCCTTTCTCGGACGCTTGCGAACGCTCGAACAGATCCGCTCGGAAATCTATCTTTCCGGAACCGATATGCGGGACTTCCTTCTCTCGCCGGGGGCGGGAGGAGG
>Ga0210389_10004943_pt1 | contig 10342 bp, 10 predicted proteins | sample IncBWH28OmetaG_FD_160127 | JGI IMG/M metagenome (GOLD analysis project Ga0210389, IMG submission 160127) | Forest soil microbial communities from Barre Woods Harvard Forest LTER site, Petersham, Massachusetts, United States - Inc-BW-H-28-O ...
CGGGCATACACTGCACATGGCTCCCTACGGCACCACAGACGGGTGACGCATGCCCTGGCACTCCTCCACGCTTCGCGCCCGGCTGCCCGGCTACCTCGCCTGCTGCGCCGCTGGCCTCGCGCTCAGTCTCGTCGCGGCCTACCTGGGGCCCGCGCTCATGCCGGCCGCGTCCCGCCACCTGGCCCGCCCGGTGGCGCACGCCAGCACGGCGGCGCACGCCAGCACGGCGGCAAGCCGCGCCAGGTGGGTCGCCACCTGGGCCGCCAGCCCGATGGCCGCCACCGACGGGGTGCTGCCATCGAAGGGCTTTGCGAACCAGACTGTCCGTGACGTCATCTACCCGAGCGTCGGCGGCGACGCGCTCCGCGTGCACCTGAGCAACCGCTTCGGGACCAGGCCCGTGACCGTCGGCGCGGCCAGCATCGGTGCCGTCCTTGACGGGGCGGCGCTGGTGCCGGGCAGCAGCAGGACGCTCACGTTCGCAGGCAAGCAGGCAGTCACGATCCCCCGTGGCGGGACCGTGACGAGCGATGCCGTCACGGTCACCGTCTTGCCGTTGCAGGACCTGGCGATCAGCCTCTTCCTGCCGCACGCCACGGGCCCAGTGACCAATCACCTGGTCTCGCTGCAGACGAACTACATCGCCTCCGGCGATCACGCGGCCGACCAGAGGGCCACCGCCTTCACGGGCTTCGAGCAGGCGGCCTGGTACTTCGCCACCGAAGTCGATGTCCGGTCCATGACGGCGGACGGGACGATCGTGGCGTTCGGTGACTCGATCACCGACGGCAACGCGTCCCTCCCCGGCGCGGAGGACCGCTGGCCCAACTACCTCGCCCGCCGCCTCATCGCCGCTTACGGTGACCGCGCGCCCGGCGTCGTCGACGAGGGCATCGGCGGCAACCGGGTCCTGACTGGCTCCTCGTGCTTCGGGCAAAGCGCCGTGCAGCGCTTCGGGCGGGACGCCCTGTCCGTGGCCGGGGTGCGGGCCGTCATCGTGCTCGAGGGCACCAACGACTGGGGCTTCTCCCACGGCCCCCCGCACTACTGCACCATCCAGCAGGACAAGAACGTGACAGCAGCCGACATCGAGCTCGGGTACCGCCGCCTGATCGCGATGGCGCACGCCCGCGGAGTCCGCGTCTACCTGGCCACCATTACCCCGCGGGGCGGCAGCGTGCCGATGATCACCGCGCTGAACCGCTGGATCCTGGCCAGTCACGCGGCCCGCATCAGCGACGGGGTGATCGACTTCGCGGCGGTGGTGGCCATGCCGGGCTACCCTGACCGCTTGGACGTGCCCTACAACAGCGGGGATGACCTCCACCCGAACGACCTGGGGTACGGCGCCATGGCGAACGCCATCCCGCTGCCCTGGCTGCGCTAGTGCGCGTGGGGATCGCCCATCATCTGGGCTGGGCCGTGGCCGTCACCGCATCGGCCGGCCACGTGGTCGTGGACCGCCGGCGCATTGAGCTGGTCGAGCCAGGCACCCCGACGGCGCCGGTCGAGCACGAGATCACGCTTCTCGACGATGACGACGCCGCGAGGCTGGTGGCAGGCGCCCGGGCGTCGGCCCTGCGGGCGACGTCCGCGTCGCTGGACCAGCTCGCCGCCTCGTTGCCGGGGCCGGTCGCCTCGATGTCACTGCGCGCCTGGCCGCTCGACTTCCCGGACGACATCGCCATCCAGCGCCGCCCGCCGCACGAGTCCCGGGCCGACTCGGTCATGTACTGCCAGGTGCTCGCGGAGTGCGCGCACGCGCGTGGCTGGGAGGTGCACCTCTTCAACGCGGGCGACATCGAGGCCCAGGCGGCCAGGATCCTCGGCAGCCGAGCAGGCGATGTGCTCCACGGGCCCCGGGCAACGCTGGGGCCGCCGTGGACCAGGGACCACCGGATGGCACTCGCCGCCACAGTCGTGGCGGGGCCTGCCGCAGGCTAAGAACAGGGACGGCCCGCGGGCCGTCCCCGTTCTTCACGCGGCTTACCGGTTGGCTGCCAGGTCCCGCACCTCAAGGGAGTGCACGACCCGCTCGGTGCTCGCCTCGTGCGCCGTCAGGTCGGCCAGGGCGAGCAGGCCCACCGCGATCGCGTCGCCGAAGGCGAACCAGGTCAGCAGCGAGCCGCTGAAGACCAGTGCCGCGATCAGCGACCACACGGCGGCTACGGCGATCAGCCCGTGGCCGAAGCGGTGCGAGGCCTTCGTGGCGAGTGCCGCGCTTGCCGCGGCGATGACGGCGATCCCCGCCGACACCCCGAAGGCGGTCCATCCCGCCGTCCCGGCCGACCATGCCATGGCGGCGACCGTGAGGAACGCGCCCGCGACGACGTAAAGGCTGTCGAGCATGAACCGTGAGCTGAGCTTCATGACTGAGCACCTCCATGACGCTTGCTGTCCGCAGCGTCACCCGTGTCCTAAGACGGCGGGTCGTTGGCGGGCACCCGAGGGTGGCCAACCGGAAGGGTGTCCGTCCGGCTCGTCGGGCGGCCTGGTGGCCGCCACCCAGTCTCAACATATAGGCATATACCGATATTTCATCAGCGGATGTCTGCCAGGTCACACTGCCAGGGCTCGTCCGTCCCTGGATCGTCAGGCTGCGGGTTCACAGGTGGAAGGCACTGGTCATCGTCGCGGCTGACGATGCCTGGCCGAGCCTTGGCAGGCCGAGCAACTGCTCCGTTGTGGCGAGCAGTGAGTAATGGCTGAAGAAGGCCCTGGAGGTGGCTCCCGCCGGGGTGCTCGGGCTGATGACGAGGGTGGGCACCCGGCAACTGGCGTCCTTGGCGGTGGGGTCGTCGCAGTCCTCGATTGGGTAGCCGCCCGACCCTTCATCCCAGGTGATGAACACGACGGTGGTACCGGCCCGGTACGGCGCGCTGGCTACGATGGCGGGCAGGTTGCGGGCCAGCCACGCGTCGCCTTGGGCAATGGTGCCGTCGTGCATGTCATCGACCAGGTTCGGGGTGATGAACGAGAACGCGGGCAGCGCATTATTCTTCAGGTCCGTGGCGAGCTGGGTGTAGGGGACGTCGCGGGTGGCGCACCCGGACAGCGACGTGTAGTACGGCGGGGGATCGTGCCGCACCGCGTACTCGCCGAAGTTTGACTTGTCGCAGGCGGACGGCATCGATTCCTGGTAGGCCTTCCAGGTCTCGCCCTGGCCGAAGATGCTCCGGGCGGAGGTGCGGCAGATGATCGAGACGTTGCAGTCCGCGAAGGACAGGATCGGCAGCCTGGCCTGGGCGAGGCCGGAGGTGGCGGCCAGGTAGTTGGGCAGGCTGGGGTGCGTGGTGACGTGGTAGTTGGTGGCCAGCCCGCACTCGGTGGCGAGGGAGTTGAGGTACGGCGCCTGGGACCGGTTGCCGATGATGTCGCCGAAGCTGTGGTTCTCCATCCAGATCCAGATGACGTGCCGGTACGCGGGCGCGGCGGACGTGGTGCCACACGGCCGTGACGCGGCGGACACCGGCGACGCGGACATCACCCCGGTCACCGTCCCGATCGCCGCGAGCACGATGGCCCCGATGAGAAGGAATCTGCTACGCACGGTCACCTCCGGGCGAACGTCGCCTCCGCTCCTGGGACAAGCCTGCACCCGGCACCCCGCGCCGTCTACCAACTCCGCGAGAACACCCGGCGTGACGGTGCTTCCAAGACGCCCGGATGCCGCGCCGCCTGCGCGCCCCCACCCCCGGTCGGCGTTAAGCAGACCCTTCAGCGCACCGGAAATCACCGGCTCGCCGGCGGCGATTCTTGCTGACATCCCGGATCTGCATTGACGGGCCGCCTGTCCGGGCGGCCAGCGCAGTCAGGAACGGAGTCATCACCTTGCAAGAAACGACTGCCCGGCCCAGGGTCGCCGCGACGTTGATCCTGGCGTCGGTCGGTGCCTTCGTCACGTCTCTTGACGTCGTGGTCGTCTCAACGGCCCTGCCGTCGCTCAGGGCACACCTGGGCGCGAGCCTGTCTGACCTCGAGTGGACGATCAACGCCTACAACCTCGCCTTCGCCTCCCTCATGCTGACCGGTGCCGCCCTTGGCGACCGCTTCGGGCGCAAGAAGCTCTACGTCACCGGCCTGCTCCTGTTCACCGCATCATCAATCGCGTGCGCGACAGCCGGCAGCGCAGGTGCGCTGATCGCCGCGCGGACAGTACAAGGGGCGGGCGCGGCTATCGTCTTGCCGGTCTCGCTCACCTTGATCAGCGAGGCGTTCCCGCTCGAGAAGAGGGGTGCCGCGATCGGGATCTGGGGCGGCATCACCGGCCTCGGCGTCGCCACCGCTCCACTGCTGGGCGGCGCGATCATCCAGGGCATCGACTGGCAGTGGATCTTCTGGATCAACGTTCCGGTGGGCCTGGCAGCCGCGATCGCCTCCGCGGTCCTGCTGACTGAGAGCCGGGGCCCTCGCCCGAGGCTGGACCTGGTTGGCCTGCCGCTCATCATCGCCGGCCTGTTCGCCCTGGTCTGGGCGCCGGTCCGGGCACCGTCGGCCGGGTGGGGCAGCGCCGAGGTGATCGGCTCGCTGGTCGCCGGCGCCATCGCGATCGCCGCCTTCGTTGCCTGGGAGCGCCGCGCCCCGCTGCCCATGATGCCGCCTGAGTACTTCCGGCGGCGAGCCTTCACCGCCGCCGGCGCGGTCGCCCTCCTGTTCTCGTTCGCGCTCATCGGCTCGGTGTTCTGGATCGCGCAGATGCTCCAGGCCGGGATGGGCTACTCGCCGCTGGCGTCGGGAGTCCGCATGCTGGTGTTCACCATGATGCCGATGGTCTTCGCCCCTCTCGCCGGGGCCGGCGCGGACCGGATCGGCAACCGCCCGTTCATGGCGGGCGGCTTGCTCCTGATGGGCGCCGGGTTCCTCTGGCTTGGCCTGACCGTCAGGGCCGGCGTCAGCTATGCCTCGCTCGTCATGCCGTTCATCGTGGCCGGCATCGGCATCTCGTTCGTCTTCCCGACGCTCGCGAACGCCGCGGTCGGCTCGGTCCCGGTCGCCGACTCGGGGGTGGCAGCGGGGGCTAACAACACCCTGCGCGAAGCCGGGGGCCTCTTCGGCGTCGCGATCCTCGCCGCCGTCTTCACCGCCAACGGCGGCTACGCCACCCACGCGGCCTTCATGCACGGCCTGAGGTACGCGCTCATCACCGCGGCGGCGGTCGCACTTGCCGGGATGATCCCCGCACTTGCGAGCCCGTCGAAGGCCACCGCGCTGGCCAGCGCCGCCGGGCTCACGCCGGCATCACGCCTTCCTCGGCCACTCGCGCCCGAGGAAGGCAAGGAGGCGATCAGCCGGAGTCGCCAGCCGGGTCGCCGGTAGCGCGGGCGCGAAGAGCCCATCCCGGGCGGTGCCGGGAAGGAGGAGCGGCGCCCTTTCAAGCAGGGCGCTGGCCAGGCCGTCCGGGATGGACCGCGGGATCCCGCAGGCCGCCGAGATGTCCCAGCCATGCACGGTGACCTCGATCGCCCCCGCGCACGCGAGGACGCCGTCGGCCAGCTCCCGGTCGCCGATCACGATTCGCCTGCCCGCGGGCGCGGCAGGGACTACCGCGAGGAGCCGGCCGCACCTGATGCGCAGGCCAGCGGGCTGGGCCTCCGGCCCGCCAGCGCCGGCCATCAGGCGCACCGCCCCGTGCGCCAGTCCCTCGGTGAGTGCGTCGAGGGAATCGCTCAGGTGGCACAGCAGCATGCCGAGGTTCCACTCGGCGCAGGGTGTCGGCTGCGGCAGCAGCGACGGCGTCACCAGGTCCGCGCTGGCCAGCGCGTAGCCGATCGCTTCCCGCAGCAATCCGGCTCCGGTCGCGTCCGGCGCGTTTGCGCTCACCACGATCACTCCCTCTGAGATAGCTCTCATGGTGCTGACCGTGGTGAGCGGGTGAACTCATCGCTGGCAGGTCAGGCGGCAGGCTCAGCCACCTGGCTGGCAGGCCCCGTGGCCGCCGTCGTTCCTTCGGGCAGAGTGTCTTCGGGCGCAGTGTCTTCGGGCACAGTGGGGTGGGCGGGCAGGATGAGGCCGACCAGGATGGCTCCGGCTGCCGCGATGCCCCCGGCGACGAGGGCACCGACGGTCAGTGCGTGCAGGAACGCGTTGCTGGCCGCGACGTGCAGTGCCTGCCCGAGGGCCGGGTGGCCGGATGTCGTTATGCTGTGGGCTGCTGTGAACGCCGCGCCGACCGACTGGTGAGCGATCGCCATGACCGGGGCTGGCACGCCGGCCGGCACGGTGGCGGTGAGCCGCGACCCGTAGACGGAAGCGTAGACGCTGCCGATCACGGCCACGCCGAGCGTCCCGCCGACGAGCCTGGTGGTGTCGTTCACCGCCGATCCGACGCCGGCCATGCTCCGGGAGATGGCCCCCATGATGGACTCGGTAGCGGGTGCCGAGGTCAGGCCCATGCCAAGGCCGTAGAGCACCATCTGGATGGCGATGATGCCATAGCTGAGCGTCGCTGTGGTGGTCGCGGCCACCCAGGCGTAGAACGCCGCCATCGCGACCAGCCCGGCCGTGACGATGAGCTTGGTTCCCGCCCGGACGGCCAGTTGCGTCCCGGCCACCGACCCCAGGCCCACCGACAGCGCGACGGGGAGCAGTCGCACGCCGGCGGACAGGGGACCGTAGCCCCGCACGAACTGGAAGTACTGGGTGATCAGGAAGATGAAGCCGAACAGCGTGAAGAACGACACCGTGACCGCCGCACTGGCGGCGCTGAAGCGCGGGTTGCGGAAGATCCGCACGTCGAGCATCGGGTGCGCGGTGCGCCGCTCCCAGGCGACGAACGCGGCGAGGCTGGCCGCGGCGGCGGCGAAGCCCGCAATGGTCCGGGCCGCGGTCCACCCGTAGCCGGGCGCCTCGATGATCGTGAAGACCAGCAGCGCCATCGTCGCCGCCGACAGCACTAGGCCCGGGATGTCGAGGGCCGCGGCGTCCGGGTTCCGCGACGCGGGGACGGCGAGCGCCACGAGGATCATGGCGAACGCCGCGACCGGTGCCATCGCGATGAAGATGCTGGCCCAGCTGAAGTGCTCCAGCAGCCAGCCGCCGACGATCGGGCCCAGCGCGATGGCAACCCCGCCGACGGCGCCCCACAGGCCGATGGCGCGGGCGCGCTCTCGTCGCTCGGTGAAGACGTTGGAGATGAGCGACAGCGTGGCGGGGAAGGTCATGGCGGCGCCCAGCCCCATCACGGCGCGGGCAGTGATGAGCTGCGCGGCCGTGGTGGTGTAGCCGCCCGCCAGGCTGCCCGCGCCGACGACGGCCAGTCCCGCCAGCAGCATGCCCTTGCGGCCGAACCGGTCGGACAGGCTGCCGAAGGTGAGCAGCAGCGCGGCGAAGACGAGGTTGTAGGAGTCGACGACCCACTGGAGCTGGGTGGTGGTGGCGTGCAACTCGCGCACCAGCGCGGGCAGCGCCACGTTGACCAGGGTGGTGTCGAGGTTGACGAGGAACGCCGCGAACAGCAGCGCGAGGAGGATCAGGGCTTTCGAGCGCATGATTCAGATGCTCAAGCATCAACTTGAGAAAGTCAAGTTATAAATTTTAAAAGTCAAGCTGTAAGAATTGAAAGTAAAGCTGTGATCCGGTAGCCTGGGCAGCATGCGGAGTTATGGCCAGTACTGCTCGGTCGCCAAGGCGCTGGACGTGGTTGGCGACCGGTGGACGTTCCTGATCGTGCGAGAGATGCTCCTGCGCGGGGCGTGCCGGTACACCGACCTCCGCAACGGCCTGCCGGGAATCGCGACCAACATGCTCGCCGACCGCCTGCGCGAGCTGGAGTCGGCGGGGCTGGTCCGGCGCGAGGAGGCCCCGCCGCCTGTCGCCACCACCTTGTTCCAGCTGACCGAGGCGGGACTGGACCTGGACCCGGTCGTGCGGGCCATCGGCTTGTGGGGCCTGCGGTACATGAGCGAGCCAGCGGAGGGCGACGCCTTCCGCGGCCACTGGTTCGCCTTCCCCGTCTCCTACTTCCTGCGAGACCGCGACCCCGGCGCGGCGCCAGCCTCGATCGAGCTGCGGGCCGCCGATGATCCCGTGGTCATCGAGGTCTCCGGCGGCACCGTCCGCACCAGGCTCGGCCCGGCCACCGCGCCGGACCTCGTCCTGGCGGGTGACCCGCAGCTCATCATGGCCCTGCTGTCCGGCTACCGCACCGCCGCCGAGGTGACAGCGCTCGGCCTGGAGATCACCGGCGACGACAGCCTGCTGCGCCGCGTCCTGCCTGGGTCGCCGGCCTTCTAGCCCCCCGCCTGGCCCTCCCGCCTGGCCCTTCTCGTCCGAACGGAGCCCGCGATGCCCACCACCGAAATCCAGGCCCAGTACACGACCGGCCTGTCCAGGCACAACATCGAGCAGGCCCTCATCGAGGCCGGCCGCGACGTCACGCGGCTGGACCCGGCAGACCTGGGCCCGCTTGAGGACTTCCATACCCTCGGCCGGATCGCCACCGGCCAGCTCGCCGAGCTCGCCAGGATCAGCGGCGAGGACCGGGTGCTCGACGCTGGCACCGGGATCGGCGGGACGGCCCGCTTCCTCGCGGGCCAGCACGGCTGCGCCGTCACCGCCATCGACGTGACCGAGGAGTACTGCGAGACCGCTCGCTGGCTCAACCGCCTCGTCGGCCTCGACGCCGCGATCACGGTGCGCCAAGGGGACGTCACCAGCCTGCCGTTCAGGGACGCGTCGTTCGACGTGGTCTTCAGCCAGCACGTCCAGATGAACGTGGCCGACAAGGGCCGCCTGTACGCCGAGGCCCGCCGGGTGCTCGTCCCCGGCGGCCGGCTCGCCATCTGGGACATCACCGCCGGACGAGGGAGGGAGGGCGGGGATGGCGGGGAGCTGAGCTACCCGCTGCCCTGGGCCGACCGGCCCGAGCGCAGCCATCTCGCCTCGCCGGCCGCGCTGCGCGCCGCCATCGAGCCCGCGGGGTTCACCATCGAGCACTGGAACGACCTCACCGAGCCGACGGCCAGCCTCATGCGGTCCTTCCTTGAAAGCCCCCCGCAGCCACTCGGGCTGCACGCCTTCATCCCGGATTTCGCCGCGAAGGCCGGGAACCTCGCCGCGGGGCTTGCCGGCGGCCGGCTGCGCGTCATCCAGGGCGTCGCGCTGGCGAGCTAGCGCCCGCCGCCCGCCGATCACAAGCGGATGGTCATTGTCGCGAGCCTCTTACAGTCGCGAATGCAGGCGGGCCCCGCGCCCTGACGAAGCGTGCCTGGCCAGGCTCGCGGGCATATAATGCCCGGCAAACCACTCCTCGGTGCGGAGGGAGGTTACGGTGGCAGAGCTCGGGCTGGTCGATACCAACGGCATCTTGGATCAGCCGTGGATCAATCCGGTGCGCACGAGCGCCGGGCTCGGCTGGGACCGGCTCTACGTGTCCACGCAGGCAGAACGGCCATACCGGGCGAGCTTCTGCTCGGCCCGGACCCACCAGCTGATCCTGCACCTGGACGGCCCGGTCACGGTGCGGCGCGGGCACGGCGGGCTTGGCGGCCCGCACCGAGTGCCGCCCGGCGGGCTGTTCCTGCACCCGGCGGCGCACGACCTGACCGTCGAGCTCGGCGGTGACCTGCAAACCGTGCACGTTTACCTCGCCGACGAGGCAGTGCAGGAAGCGGCGGATGCGCTGGGGCGGGTGGAGCTCGCGGAGGAGCTCGGGCGCCGAGACCCGCTCATCGAGCAGCTCGTCCTCGGCCTGGACCGCGTGCTGCGCAGCTGGGAGCCGGCCGCGCGCACCTACGTCGACCAGCTGACCGCCGCACTGGCGGCCCAGCTCGCGCGCTATCACTCGGTGCGGCCGGCCGGCGGCTGGCCCAGCGGCCGGCCAGGCCTTTCCGCGCGCCAGCTCACGGCCGTCCGGGAGGTCATGGACGCGCGGCTGGCCGAGCCGATCCCGCTGGCCGACCTGGCCGCCGCCGTGTCGCTGTCGGTCAGCCAGTTCAGCAGGCAGTTCAAGGTGAGCACCGGGGAGACGCCGCACCGGTTCCTGATGCGGCTGCGGGTCGAGGCGGCCTGCCGGCTGCTGCGGTCAAGCTCCCTGCCCATCGCCGAGGTGGCCATCCGGTGCGGGTTCTCGCACCAGGAGCACCTGACCCGGGTGCTGCGGGCCCAGTCGGGCAGCACTCCGGCGGTGGTGCGCCGCGGTTAGCCGACCTGGCTGCCCTGCTCTCCTGGCCCAGGTCGGCGGGCCTGCCCCGGATGAGCGGCCCGCAGGGCGCGGCGGCCGCGCGCGAGCTCGGTGGCCAGCGCGTCGAGCGGCTGGCTGAACGGCCCGAGCGGGTCGGCGAGCCGGGCCAGCCATGCCAGGGCGGCGTCGAGCCCAGCTTGATCGAGGGCGTAGATCCGGCGC
>Ga0210389_10004945_pt1 | contig 10340 bp, 7 predicted proteins | sample IncBWH28OmetaG_FD_160127 | JGI IMG/M metagenome (GOLD analysis project Ga0210389, IMG submission 160127) | Forest soil microbial communities from Barre Woods Harvard Forest LTER site, Petersham, Massachusetts, United States - Inc-BW-H-28-O ...
TCCGTTGCCGTTCGTGGGAGTTGCGGCTGTTTTGATCGGGGTCGCGGCGTTGGCGAGCTGGCTCCCGGCGCGCCGCGCGGCACGGCTCGACCCGGTGGTGGCCTTGCGGTCCGATTGACTCAGAAGAGTAGATTTTCGCTTCATGGTGACTTCGACAGCCACAGCGATCAAGCAGGCGCTGCGCCGCACGCCCCCGGCCAACACGCCGGCTTGGCGAATATTACGGCGCCAATGGTCACGCGAGCTTCGATCTTCGACCCCGAAAGCCGTAATTGCGGTCGCGCTCGGTATCGTCGACGAAGGTTTCTGGGGACGCGTTACGGCGTATGAACTCATACTTCATCACCCGGGCGGGATCGAAGCGCTGACCGCCCCAGCCGTCGTGCGGCTCGGACGTGGATTGTCGGACTGGGCGAGCGTGGATACCTATGCGTGCTACGTCGCGGGGCCGGCGTGGCGCGAGGGCGTGCTCCCGACGCGTGTCGTGCATCGCTGGCTCGTTTCGAAGGATCGCTGGCTTCGGCGCACCGGCGTCGTGTGCACCGTCGCCCTCAACATTCGCGCGCGCGGCGGCCGCGGAGATCCGGCGCGAACGCTTGCAGTGTGCGCCAAGGTCATCCACGATCGCGACGACATGGTGGTGAAAGCGCTCTCGTGGGCGCTCCGTGCCCTTGTGGAGTGGGACCGCAAGGCAGTGCAGTCGTTCCTCGCAACGCATGACGGCGCACTGGCCGCGCGCGTGAAGCGTGAAGTAAAGCTGAAATTGCGGACCGGTCGTAAGAACGGCTGAACGGCTCGTTGCGCTCGACCCGCTATCTGAACTCAGCCATCAGTTCGTCGAGCGCCTTGCTCCCCGGGCACAGATCCGCCTGCGGAATCTCCACCAGCGGACGCTGCACGGTCTTGTTGAGTGCGTGCATCTCGCCGCCCGAACCTTCTTCCAGATACAGAAGCCCCGTCGCGATCTCGCCGCGCTCGCCGCACGCCTTCACATGCGAGTACGCGCCAATGCGATTCGTGGGATCGTAGTCCTCCGAAGTTCTGCGAAACCGCACGGTGCTGCCGTCGTGCATCGTCACGCTCGTCACGCCGCCGGCTGCATTCGATTCAGCCGAGATCTCTTTGCGAAGCGGCACGAAATCGGCGTGCACAATTTCCACTTCGTGCTCGCGCGTGAACTTATAGCTCTTCGTGCTGCCGTCGTGATCGTTGAAGCTCACGCAGGGCGAGATGATGTCGATCATCGCGAACCCGTTGTGCATGAGCCCCGCTTTGAGAATCGGAATCAACTGCGCCTTATCACCCGAGAAACTGCGCGCAACGAATGTCGCGCCGAGCGTCATCGAGAGCAGGCAAGGATCAATCGGCTGATTCAAATTCGCTTCACCGCGCTTGGACGTACTGCCGACATCCGCGCTCGCCGAGAACTGCCCTTTCGTGAGGCCGTACACGCCGTTGTTCTCCAGCACGTACAGCATGTTCACGTTGCGGCGGATCGCATGGCACAGTTGTCCGAGTCCGATCGAGAGCGAATCGCCGTCGCCGGAGACGCCGATATAAATGAGATCGCGGTTCGCCGCGTTCGCACCGCTCGCCACGCTCGGCATTCTTCCATGCACCGAGTTGAAGCCGTGCGATTGCTTCATGAAATACGCAGTGGTCTTGGACGAGCAGCCGATCCCGCTCATCTTCGCCGCGCGATGCGGCGGAATGTTCAGCTCCCAAAACGCCGAGATCAACGCCGAAGTCACCGAGTCGTGGCCGCACCCGGCGCAGAGCGTGCTCATCGCGCCTTCGTAGTCGCGCTTGGTGAGGCCGAGCGTGTTCTGCTGAAGGCTCGGATGCTTTACGGGCGGCTTTACGATGCTTGTCATGCTTTCACTCCAGCTAGTTGCTTCACCTGGCTCTCAACCGAATCCACCACGAACTTCGCGGTAAGCGGCAGGCCGGCGTAGTCGAGTACGGGTGTCATATTGTCGCGCGGAACGCCGAGCTCGATGGCGAGCATCGAGCGCAACTGCGCATCACGGTTCTGCTCCACCACGAAAATGCGTTCGTGATCCTTGATGAACTGCTCGACTTCCGGCCCGAACGGAAATCCACGGATACGCATGTGGTCGCACGCGATCCCCTGCGCACGCAGCAGCGAAACGCCCTCGGTCACCGCGCCGTGCGTGCCACCCACCGCAATGATGCCGATGTCACTGCCCGTGCCGTCAATCGCGGGTTTCGGCACTTTCGTCGCCGCTGTGCGAAACTTCCGCGCGATGCGATCGAGCACCGCCTGATATTCCGGCGAATCCTCGGTGTACACGGCGTTGAGATTGTGGCCGGATCCGCGCGTGAAGAACGCGCCCTTGCCGCCGCTTCCCGGCAGCGTGCGCGAAGGAATGCCGCCGCCTGTATCCTGATAGCGGCCCCACTTCTCAGCCTTCGCAACTTCGTCCGCCGTGAGAACCTTTCCACGATCCGGCACGTAGCTGTCGTCCCACGTGAACCTCGGAACCATCCAGTCGTTCATGCCGATATCCAGATCGGTCACGACAAACACGGGCGTCTGAAAACGCTCGGCCAAATCAAACGCAACCGGCGCCATCTCGAAGCATTCCTTCGGATCGCTCGGATAGATACAGATGTGCTTGGTATCGCCGTGTGATGCGTACGCGCACGAGAACAGATCGCTTTGCTGCGTGCGCGTCGGCATGCCCGTGCTCGGACCGACTCGCTGCACGTCCACGAAAACCGACGGCACTTCAGCGTAGTACGCCAGCCCGATGAACTCCTGCATCAGCGAAATACCGGGGCCCGCAGTGGACGTGAACGCGCGCGCGCCAGCCCAGTTGGCGCCGATCACCATTCCCGCGGCCGCAAGTTCGTCTTCCGCCTGGATGATGATGAATTTCTTCTCACCTTCGGGCGTCGTGCGATATTGCTCGCAGAATCCCTTGAACGCATCCATCAGCGACGTGGACGGCGTAATCGGATACCACGCACCGACCGTCGCACCGGCATAGACCGCGCCGAGCGCGAACGCCGTGTTCCCATCTATAAGGATGTGCTTCGACGTCTTGTCTAGCCGTTTGAGCGAAAACGGCAGCGGGCAGGTGAAGTGCTTCTTCGCGAAATCGAAGCCAAGCCGCACGGCTTTGTGGTTCGACTCGAGCACGGCTTTCTTCTTGGCAAACTTCTCGTTCAGCAGCTCGTCGACGACAGCCATGTCGAAATCGAGCAACGCTGCCAGTGCACCGGTATAGACGATGTTGCGCAGCAGCACGCGATCGCGATCGCGCACGAACGATTGCACGCACATCTCGCCGCACGGCACGCCGAGGAAGGTGATGCCGTCGCGATGCAGTTCGGTTGGGAGCGGATAGCTCGAGTCGTACAGCAGGTAGCCGCCCTCGCGAACCGTGGCGATATCCTGCTTGAGTGTCTCCGGATTCATCGCGACGACCAAGTCGAGTTCGCCGGGCCGCGCGTTCCAGCCGTCCGCGCTCACGCGGATTTCATACCAGGTGGGAAGTCCCTGGATGTTCGACGGGAAAATATTCTTTCCCGTGACAGGAATCCCCATCCGGAAAATCGACTGCATGAGCATGGTGTTCGCGCTAGCGCTGCCGGTGCCGTTTACGGTGCCGATTTTGAAGGCGAAGTCGTTCAAGCCGGAAGCCGGAAGCGCGGAAGCCGGAGAACTGCGTTTCGCGGTGCTCATCGAACACCTCCGCCTGCGACTTCCGGCTTCCGGCTTCCGGCTTCCGGCGTAGTCGCAAACGCATACGGTATCACCAACTCAAACTTCCTCATATCCCACGCCGCCGTCGGACACCGCTCCGCGCAAAGCCCGCAGTGGAGGCAAAGATCCTCGTCCTTCACCATCACGCGCTTCGTCTGCGGGAGCGCATCGCTCACGAAAATATCCTGCGTCATGTTGAGTGCGGGCGCGGAGAGACGAGTGCGCAGGTCGGTTTCATCTCCGGCCGGTGCGATCGTGATGCAGTTCTCCGGGCAAATATCGACGCAGGCATCGCACTCGATGCAGAGCTTCTCCGTGAAGTGCGTTTCGATATCGCAGTTGAGGCAGCGCTGCACTTCGCGCGCGGTCTGTTCAGGCGTGAAGCCGAGCTCGACTTCGACATTCACCGCCGAGAAGCGCTTCACGAGCTCCTCGTGCGTCATCTTCGCGCGCGGCGACGGATTGTAATCGTTGCTGTACATCCAACCGTTCATGCCGACTTTCGCGCTCACGAGATTCATCCCGTGCGGCGGACGTTCGGTGACCGGCTCATTCTGGCAGTGCTGGTGAATCGAGATCGCCGCCTGATGTCCGTGCTCGACAGCCCAGATGATGTTCTGCGGTCCCCACGCGGAATCGCCGCCGAAGAACACGCCTTTGCGCGTGCTCTCCATCGTCGTCTTGTCGACCGTGGGCATATCCCACTTGTCGAACTCGATGCCGATATCGCGCTCGATCCACGGGAAGGCGTTGTCCTGGCCGATCGCGAGGATCACGGAGTCGCATGGGATGACTACAGTTCCTGTGACGCGACTCTTCTGCTTGCCGCCTTCTTCGGTCCATTCAAGCTGTTCGAACTCCATGCCGATCAACTTGCCATTCATATATATGAATGTCTTCGGCGCGTGGTTCTCGACGATCTCCACCTGCTCTTCTTCGGCGTCCTCGAGTTCCCACGGCGACGCCTTGAAATAGGGACGCCCGCGGCGCGCGATGACTTTCACGTCGGTCGCACCGAGCCGCTTTGATGTGCGGCAGCAGTCCATTGCCGTGTTGCCGACGCCGATGATCAGCACGCGCGGCTCGATCTTTTCGATATGACCGAAGTGCACGGACCCGAGCCATTCGATGCCGATGTGGATCACATCCTTTGAATTGCCTTCGCGACGACCGGGGAGGTCGAGCTCTTTTCCCTTGGGCGCGCCGCTGCCGACAAAAACGGCATCGTACTTCTCATCGAGCAGAGTCTTCAGGCTGTCGACGTTCGTGCCGTACCGAACCTCGGCGCCCATATTGATAACGTTGTCGGTCTCTTCGTCGAGCACGCTCGCCGGCAAACGGAACGCCGGAATATTGAAGCGCATCAGGCCGCCGGCCTGTTTGTACTTCTCGTAGACGACTACTTCATAGCCGAGCGGAAGCAGATCATTTGCGACCGTAAGCGAAGCGGGACCAGCGCCGATCAGTGCGATGCGCTTGCCATTTTTGACGGCGGGCGCTTTCGGAAGGCGATCGGTGATGTCGTCGCGCAGGTCCGCTGCGACACGTTTCAGCCGGCAGATCGCGACAGGCTTTCCATCGACCCTGCCGCGGCGGCACGCTGGTTCGCACGGACGATCGCAGGTGCGACCGAGAATTCCCGGGAAGACGTTCGACTCGCGGTTTAGCATGTACGAGTCGGAATACTGTCCCTGAGCAATGAGCCGGAGATATTCCGGAACATTGGTGTGAGCGGGACAGGCCCACTGGCAGTCTACAACCTTATGGTAGTACCGCGGATCGTTCACATTCGTTGGTGGCACGCGCTTGCTCGCTTATCGGGGCGAAAGTCTGACTGCTGGAGCGGGTTGAGGAGTGAGTACTACTGCACTGTCGAACGCCAACTGATGACCTTCAACTGTCAACTCGTGCCACGACCAACTCGCAACGCTCCACGCTCGACGATCAACGGTGCGTTGCAGTTATTGACTGTCGAAAGTTGGAGATTGATGATTGGTCGTGGCTTGAGTTGACAGTTCCCAGTTGGCGGTCGGCGTTCGACAGTGTGGTACACTCACCTCTCTCAACTCACCACTTACGGAACAATATTCCGAACTGTGGGATACTTGATCCCCAGCTGCTCCAGATATGTCGAATACTTCTTCGGATCATAGTAAAACGGCTTCATGAGCGGCCGGTACTTCTCCATCCTTTCCTTATTCAAGTACGTCGGCGGCTGGTCCGTCGCTGAGAAGAACGACTTGTACTTCACATCCTTCGTCTCGACGTTCGTGAAATAATCCCAGGCATCCTTCACCAGCTGCGGCTGCAGGAGAATATCCAGCATCGTCATCGCCTGAACCTTCGCGCCGGCTACGACTCCCTTGTGTGCAATCGGCGTCGCCATCGAAATCGCGTTGGCCCAGTGGTGGCCCGGGAGTCCCGGAATATTCGACGGATAGTTCAGCGTGATCGTCGGTACGACCCAGCTCACGTCGCCGATGTCATCCGAACCACCACCCGTCCGCTGCGATTCGATCGCGCCGCCGCTGAGCTGCAAGCCACGATCGCCTTCAAGCAGACCCGTCTCGCGCGCGCCGAGTTCCCGCTGCGTTCCCTTCGCGAGGAGCTGATCTTTGTCGTCCCACTTCGGCATGCCGACGCGCTTGATGTTCGCGTACATGTCTTCGGCGACCGGGCGGCTGAAGTGTCCGCTCCATCCCGACCCGAGCATCATGACGGTGTCGACCTGCGTGCCCGTCATCATCGCGGCGGCGGTCGCCTTCTTTTTTGCATCCTCGAACATCGCGAGCGTGCGATCGTAGTCGAGATTGCGGAAGTAGAACCAGATGCTCGACGTCGGCGGGACCACGTTCGGCTGGTCGCCGCAATCGGGAATCACGTAGTGCGAACGCTGCGCGAGTTCCATATGCTCGCGCTGGAATTCCCACGACATCCCCATGAGCATCGCCGCGTCGCAGGCGCTTTTTCCGCGCCACGGTGCGCCGGCCGCGTGCGCGGCCTGACCCTTGAACTTGAAGATGGCGGAGATCAACGCGTTCGAGCTCGACTGTCCGTACGAAACGGCGAGGCTCTGGCCGACGTGCGTGAACAGCGTGATGTCCACGTCCTTGAACACACCCGCGCGCACGAACCACGCCTTGCCTGACATCAGTTCTTCCGCGACACCGTCCCAAATCTGGATCGTGCCGGGGATGTGATCGCGCTCCATGATCTTCTTTACCGCGAGCGCCGCTGCGATGTTCAGTGGCTCGCCGGAATTGTGTCCTTCGCCATGACCCGGCGCGCCTTCAACAAGCGGATCGTGCCAGCCGACGCCGGGTTTGTTGCTCGCCTGCGGAATGTCGTCGATGTCCGATCCAAGCGAGATCACCGGCTTCCCCGATCCCCACGTCGCCACGAAGCCGGTCGGAATTCCCGCGACGTTGCGCTGAACCTTGAAGCCGTTCTGTTCGAGGATGCCCGTGAGATATTTCACGGTCTCGAATTCCTGGAAGCCCGGTTCGCCGAACGAGAAAACTTCGTCGACCATTTCCTGGATCTGTTTTGCTTCGCCGTCGATGAGCGTCGCGGCCTCGGCTTTGAGCTTGTCGAGTTGAGGTGTCGTCGGGTAGACGTATTTGATCGAGTCGGCAGCTCGGCCGCCGCCGCGGCCGCCTTGGGCGAGGAGCGAGGCGGGGGCGATGAAAGCCGTGAACAGAAAGAGGCGAATTACGAAGTTGCGATTCATCGAGCGATCTCCGGTGGGGTCAAGAACATTCAAAGCGGGTTTTCAGACGCTAGACAGAAGACCTTAGACTGAAGACACCATCTTGAGTCTGGAGTCTTCTGTCTAGCGTCTGATAACGCAGTCAGCAGTTCACAACTGAAAACAGTAGATCTAAGCTCTCAGCAGCCGCTTAGCGACCAGATATAGAGGATAACTTGCAACCAGCACAGCCACCGCGCGAATGCTGTTGTCGCGGTCGCCAATGAAGTTTCCGGCGATAAAAGCAAGCGCTCCAAAGAGCACCAAACCTGGGACCCACGGATAGCCCCACGCGCGATAAGGCCGCGGTGCATCGGGCTCCCGCCGGCGAAGCACGAAAAGCGAAAAGAAGGTCACTGCGTACTGCATCACAAAGAAGAACGCCGATATCGCGATGACCGTTTGAAAGGTCCCCGATACGACAAACGCGATCACGACAACGGCACTGGCCGCGAGCGAATAGTGCGGGGTTCCGCCGGGATTCACGCGTGAGACGAATCGCGGCAGCAAGCCATCCTCGCTCATCGCGTACGGGGTCCGCGATGTGAGCATCAGGATCGCGTTGGCACTGCCGAGCAGCGTCACGACCATCACCGCGCGCACGATTCCCTCACCGGCACTGCCGAATACGATGTGCGCGGCGGTCGCCGCCGGAAACTTGTCGGTGGCCAGCTCACCCATTCCCAGTACATGCAAAAACGCCGAGTTCAGCACGAGGTAGACGACGAGCACGGCGATCACGCCGTACGCCATCGCGCGTGGAATCTGGCGCCCGGGGTCCTTCATCTCGCCGCCGAAGTACGTGACGCCGTTCCAGCCGTCGTACGTATAAAGCACGTTTTGGAATACGAAGACGAGCGCGGTCACGAACGCGAGGCCGGACGGGATCTTCGGTACAAGCTGATCAGCCGGGGGCACCGCAGCCGGGACGGTGAAGCAGGCCATCGCTACCGCGATCAACGCCACCGCCTTCATTAGACTCAGCGCCTGCTGCGTGCGATCCCCCGATTTCACGCCGATCCAGTTCACGGCGGTGAACCCGAGCGTCATGACGATCGCCGTCGCGGCCTCATGGCCGGCGAGCGCTGGCGTGATCTGTGCGCCGAGTTCACCAAGCGCGATCACCGTCGCTGCGATCGCGCCACAAGACGAAATCCAGTCGGTCCACCCAATCACGAACGCGGGATACTCACCGAGCGCCCGCCGCACGAACACATACTGTCCGCCGGATTTCGGGATCATTACCGCTAGTTCGGCCATCGTCATCGCGCCGAGCAGGGCGTACACACCGCCCGCCACCCACGCGCCAATGAACCAGGCCGAACTCGGCAGCATTGCCGCGACATCGCCCGGTGTGCGAAGAATTCCGACGCCGATCGTATTGCCGACGATCATCGCCAGTCCGAAGGCGACGCCGAGGACTTTGAGCAGCTGCGAGGGGCGAACAGGTGAGGGGAGTTCTGTAGCCATGCAGGCCGAACTTACGACATATACTTAGAACATGCCCAGCCTGCTCCCACTCCTCCTGGCGCTCTCGCTGCAGCAGCAGAGCCCCGACTCGATGGTCGCCCGCGCACAACGGGCGATCAAACCGCTGACCGACTCGGCGTCGTTGCACGCCGCGGGCTTCACGCCGCTCGCGTTCGGGCCCGTTCGCGATCTCACGCCGTTTCAAGGCCAGCACTGGCTCTCGCTGCCGCGCATCGCGGGAATGGCGTTCACCAACGCGCCGGTCGATATCGACAGCCCGACCTTCATGATGTATCTGCCGATCGACGGGAAGCTGATTCCGGTGGGCGTTGCGTACACCGAGCGGATCGGCGGGAGAGTTGCGCCCCCGACGACTTTCGGCGGCGCGCCCGCGATGTGGCATACGCACATGTTCTGCCGCAATGTGCCGGGCGAAGGACAGGTGCTCTCGGACGGTCTCGAAGATTGCACCGATCGCGGCGGCCAGCCGACGCGAAATCAGATCGCGATGATTCATACCTGGACCATTCCGAATCCGGACGGTCCATTTGCACACGACAATCCTTCGCTCCCGTTTGTTGCGGTCGGGCTCAAGCCACCCGCACATCCGACGCGCGATGACCGGCTCTTTGGCGTGGCACTCGGCGAGTCGTACGGAGCGAAACTGCCCGAGGCCCATCGGATCGATCACGAGGCGCAGGCGGCAGGGACGCTGCCGATTCTCGGCACTCACCGCGCGACGCTGCGCGAGTTGGTGCCTCAGCTCGTAGCTGCTGAGAAGAGCGGCGATAACGCGAAGTTCGAGGCGCTGCGGAAGAAGACGATCAATACGTACAACTCATTGTTGGCGGCGTACAGATCGCTGGCTTCAACGCCGCAGATCAAGAATCGGCTGGATGTGGAGCTGGCGGAGGTACTTGGGGATCAGGAGATGAAGATGCCGCACTAACGGCAACTGTCGACAAAAGACTGCCAACTACCGACTATCAACAAAAGGCCCTTCGTTGACAGTTGCCAGTTGGCAGTCTTTTGTTGACAGCGTAGTTCACCGTTATTGCTTTCTAATCCGCGCTACCGACACCGTGATGATCTTTTCTAACACCTTGATGTCGATATCGGAAAGGTGGTTGATATAGAGGCACCCTTTTCCGTTTTTGTACTTGCCGAGTTTCTTGAAGAGGGCGGGGTGGGCCTCGATCCCCGTCATGATGTAGAAGGTCAGGTTCGCCTTCCGCGGTGAGAAGCCGATCTCCATCCAGGTCGCCTCCCCGCTCGAGCCCTGATAGACCCGGGTCCCGAAGCCAACGATGCTGGCGCCCCACATCTTGGGCTTCGCCTTCGTGATCTTCTGCATGAGTTTCGACACGGCGCGGCAGTCCTCGCGGCGCT
>Ga0210389_10004948_pt1 | contig 10338 bp, 8 predicted proteins | sample IncBWH28OmetaG_FD_160127 | JGI IMG/M metagenome (GOLD analysis project Ga0210389, IMG submission 160127) | Forest soil microbial communities from Barre Woods Harvard Forest LTER site, Petersham, Massachusetts, United States - Inc-BW-H-28-O ...
AGATGATTATCGTTGGTTAGAAAATGATACATCAGCCGAAACAGTTGCCTGGGTTGATGAGCAAATAAAAACTACGCAAAGTTATTTAGAGAAAATTCCGTTTAGAGATAAACTAAAAAAACGCATAACTGAGTTGGTTAACTATCCTAAATATGGTTCGCCTTTTAAAATTGGTGATTACTATATTTTTTCTAAAAACGATGGTTTGCAAAATCAGTTTGTATACTATATTCAAAAAGGTTTAGATGGTAAAGAAGAAGTTTTTTTAGACCCAAATGCGCTATCTAAAGATGGAACTGTTAGTGTAGAACTTGCAGGAAGCTCTAAAGACCATAAATATATTGCTTACATATTGCAACGTGCCGGTAGCGATTGGCAAGAATTATATGTAATGGATGTTGCCAACAAAAAACAAATGAGCGATAAGCTTGAATGGGTAAAATTTTCGGGCGCATCGTGGTATAAAGATGGTTTCTTTTACAACAGCTTTGATAAACCTACCGGTAGCACATTAGCAGCAGCAAATGAGTATCAAAAAGTTTACTACCACAAACTGGGCGATGCACAAGCAAATGATAAATTAATTTACGAAGACAAAAAAGTAAAACAAATGTACTATAGTGTTTATTCTTCGGAAGATGAGCGCTATTGGTTTTTAGATAAATCTAAAGGGACAGGAAATAGCGATTTATATTTTTGGGATAAAAATAATGCTACTCAAAAAGACTGGAAACAATTAACTTTTGATTATAGCAGTCGTACCGGAGTTGTAGATGCGGATGGTGATAACCTTATACTTATAACCAACGATGGCGCACCTAATAACAAACTAGTTACTGTTGATATAAAACATCCTGAAAAAGCAAGTTGGAAAACTATAGTTGCTGAAAGACTTGAATTTATTGAAAATGCAACGGCCGCAGGAAAAAACATTTTTATTACTTCTTTAAAAGATGTTTGTTCTCAGGTTGAACAATACGATTATACCGGAAAACTTATCAGAAAAATTGAATTACCTGATTTAGGTACCGCTAATGGCTTTGGTGGAGAAAAAGATGTGAAAGAAGTATTTTACTCATTTACATCTTTCCTATACCCTCCAACAATTTTCCGTTATGATATTGCAAGTGGAAAATCGGAAGTGTTTAGAACTGCCGATGTAAAATTCAATAAAAACGACTTTGAAACCAAGCAAGTATTTTTTGCAAGTAAAGATGGTACTAAAGTGCCTATGTTTATTATCTGCAAAAAAGGTACCGAGTTAAATGGCAAAAACCCAACCTTAATGTATGGTTATGGTGGTTTTTCTGTGGTAATTAATCCATCTTTCAGTCCTAGTAGAATTGCATTTTTAGAGCAGGGTGGCGTATATGCTTTAGTTAATTTACGTGGCGGACAAGAGTATGGCGAAAAATGGCACGAAGGCGGTATGTTACTTAATAAACAAAACGTATTTGATGATTTTATTGCAGGTGGCGAGTATTTAATTAAAGAAAAATATACTTCTTCTGATTATTTAGCCATTCAAGGTGGGTCTAACGGAGGTTTACTAGTAGGTGCTTGTATCACTCAACGTCCTGATTTATTTAGAGTTGCTATACCAATGGTTGGTGTAATGGATATGATGCGTTTTCATAAATTTACTGTTGGTTTTGGCTGGATAGATGATTATGGAAACCCTGATGAAGCTAAGTTTACTAAATACATTCATGCTTATTCGCCTTTTCATAATATTAAAGACGGGGTAAAATATCCGGCTACTTTAATAACTACCGGAGATCATGATGACAGAGTTGTGCCTGCCCACTCATTTAAATTTGGCGCTCGTTTACAAGCTGCAGCTGACAAATCAAGCCCTGCTTTATTATATATTGAAAAACAAGCCGGGCATGGTGCCGGTAAGCCTTTATCAAAAACTATAGAAGAGTTAACCGATGTTTACTCATTTATATTCTATAATATGGGGCTTGAAGTAAAATAAGCTCATAAAATCTTAATTAAAAGTCCTTGTTTTGTAAAAACAAGGACTTTTTTATTGATTATTGGTTGATTAATCTCATAAATCATTTACTACTTTAATTCTATGATAAAACAAGGTTTTTGTACCTTTGCAGGATGGAAATTAAATTAGATACAATTGAGGCTGCCATTGCCGATATTAAAGCCGGTAAATTGGTTATTGTGGTTGATGATGAAGACCGTGAAAACGAAGGTGATTTTATTACCGCTGCACGCAATGTTACTCCCGAAATTATAAACTTTATGGCCACTCATGGTAGAGGCCTTATATGTGCTCCTATTAGTGGAGAACTTGCTCATAAGCTGAATTTAGAAATGATGGTTAGCAGTAACTCATCATTACACGAAACTCCTTTTACTGTTTCTATAGATTTGTTAGGCCATGGTTGTACTACCGGTATATCTGCATCAGACAGAGCAAAAACAGTACAAGCCTTAATTGACCCAAATACACAACCTGAAGAGTTTGGAAAACCGGGCCATATTTTCCCCTTAAAAGCAAAAAAAGGCGGCGTGTTACGTCGCATTGGTCATACAGAAGCAACTGTAGATTTAGCCGAACTGGCAGGTTTTGAACCTTGCGGTGTGTTGGTTGAAATTATGAACGAAGATGGCACAATGGCTCGTTTGCCTGATTTGGTAAAGGTGAGAGAAAAATTCAATCTTAAAATTATAAGCATTAAAGATTTAATTGCTTTTCGTTTAAAAAAAGAAAGCATTATTGAAAAAGAAGTTGAAGTTGAATTACCTACACAATGGGGCACATTTAAAATGGCAGCCTACAAACAAGTTACAACCGGGCAAGAGCATTTAGCTATATACAAAGGTACTTGGAGTAAAGACGAGCCTGTGTTAACACGCGTGCACTCATCATGCGTTACGGGCGATATTTTTGGCTCTTGTCGTTGCGATTGCGGACCACAATTACACAAAGCACTTGAGATGATTGAAAAAGAAGGTAAAGGTGTGTTGGTGTATATGAATCAAGAAGGTCGTGGCATTGGTTTACTGAATAAATTAAAGGCATACAAATTACAAGAACAAGGCAGAGATACTGTTGAAGCAAATGCAGAATTAGGTTTTCAGCCTGATGAGCGCGACTATGGAGTTGGTGCACAAATACTACGAGATTTAGGTATAAGCAAATTAAGATTAATGACTAACAACCCTAAAAAACGTGCCGGATTAATTGGTTATGGTTTAGAAATAGTTGATAATGTAGCTTTAGAAATTAAAAGCAACCAACATAACAGCCTATATCTAAAAACTAAAAAAGAAAAATTAGGTCATGATTTAACGCTGGAGTAAGTTTTACTCACTTTTATTTTGTACTGAAATAACATTTTTATTTTATGATTTTATCCATTATAGTTGCTGTTGCCGAAAACAATGTAATTGGCAAAGACAATACACTTATTTGGAGTTTACCTGCTGATATGAAGTTTTTTAAAGAGAAAACTAAAGGGCACGTAATAATTACCGGAAGAAAAAATTACGAATCAATTCCTGAAAAATTCAGGCCATTACCTGACAGAATAAACATTGTAATTACACGTCAAACAGATTATAAAGCACCCGGGACAATTGTTGTTGCTTCTATCGAGGCTGCTATGCAATATGTAAAACAAAATCATGCAAACGAAGAAATATTTATTATTGGTGGGGCCGAGATATACAAACAAACAATTGCTGCTTGTCATAAAATTTATTTAACCCGCATACATCACAGCTTTGAAGGTGACGCTTTTTTTTCTGAATTAACTCCTGATTGGAAATTAACTCATGAGGAAAACGTTTCTGCCGATGAAAAAAACAAATATCCATTTACCTTCCAAACCTGGGCTCGTTAAGGCTTTAATTACAAGCTTTTGGCTTGATAATTGCTTATAACTTGTTAGTCTAAATTTGTTTTGTTAATTAACCCAAATGGTTAATTTGGCAGCCGCAAACTAAAAAATAAAATTATGAAAGAAGTATATATCGTATCAGCCGTAAGAACACCAATAGGTTCGTTTAACGGTGCGTTATCAAGTGTATCAGCTACTAAACTAGGCGCAGCAGCTATAAAAGGCGCTTTAGATAAGATAAAATTAAGCCCGGGTGAAGTACAGCAAGCCTATATGGGTTGTGTATTACAAGGTAATTTAGGTCAAGCACCTGCCCGCCAAGCCGCCAAATTTGCAGGTTTACCAAACGAAACGCAATGTACTACCATTAATAAAGTTTGTGCATCGGGTTTAAAATCTATCGTAATTGGTGCCCAAAACATTATGTTAGGTGATGCTGAAGTTGTAGTTACAGGAGGCATGGAAAACATGAGTGCTACACCTTATTATTTAGACCAAGCACGCACAGGTTATCGTTTAGGTAACGGAACTGTTATTGATGGTGTAGTAAAAGATGGTTTAACGGATGTATATCATCAAAACCACATGGGTAATTCTGCTGAGCTTTGCGCTAAAGAATATAACATTACTAGAGAAGCACAAGATGCTTTTGCAATTGAATCATATACGCGCGCTGCTAAAGCATGGAAAGCGGGTAATTTTACGGAAGAAGTTGTGCCTGTTACCGTAAGCTCTAAAAAAGGCGATGTTATTGTAAGTGAAGATGAAGAATACAAACAAGTAAACTTCGAAAAAATACCGCAACTAAAACCAGTATTTGATAAAGCAGGAACTGTTACAGCAGCTAATGCATCAACATTAAACGATGGTGCTGCTGCTTTAATTTTAATGAGCAAAGAAAAAGCAGAAAAATTAGGCTTAAAACCTTTAGCTAAAATTATTGGTTATGCAGATGCTGAACAAGCACCTGAGTGGTTTACTACTACACCATCAAAAGCTATACCAGCTGCGGTACAAAAAGCAGGTTTAAAAATGAGCGATATTGAGTACTTTGAAATAAACGAAGCATTCTCTGTAGTATCTATTGCTAATAATCAGTTAATGAAATTAGACCCTGCTAAAGTAAACATCAACGGTGGTGCAGTAGCTATTGGACACCCATTAGGATGTTCTGGCGCACGTATTGTGGTTACTTTACTTAATGTATTAAAACAACAAAACGCACGTTATGGTGCTGCGGGTATTTGTAACGGCGGCGGTGGCGGAAGTGCTTTAGTTATTGAAAGACTATAAAATTATTAGTTAAGGGTGAGAGATTATAAATCTCTTACTCTTAATTTTTAAATCAATAATATGTTCGGAATTTGTAACCAAAGTATAGTGCCTTGCCGAAGTGAAGCTGCTCATCGCAGCGAAATGGTTACGCAACTTTTGTTTGGCGAACATTTCACCATTATTGAAGAAACCGAAGAATGGTTACACATACTTACTGCCTACGATAAATATAATTGCTGGATAAACAATAAGCAGTACTTACCCATAAAAGAAGAAACATTTAAAAAACTAGAAAGTCAGCCGCAACCAATGTGTGCTGAGCCCATGCAGCTTATACAAGATAAAAGCTCAGCTAGCTTTTTCCCGATTGTTGCGGGAAGTACACTCCCTTTCTTAAACAAAAATTCTATTCAGATAGAAAACTACACGTATGATTTTTCGGGTGAATATATTTTACCTGATGAAAAAAAAATAACGCGAGCTAAAATTGTTTCTACCGGGTTTAATTATTTAAACAGTCCTTATCTATGGGGCGGCAGAAGTTTTTTTGGAATTGATTGCTCAGGCTTTACTCAAATTGCCTTTAAATTAAACGGGTTTAAATTACCAAGAGACGCTTCGCAGCAAGCTCTTTTGGGCACTCCCCTATCTTTTGTGGAGGAAGCGCAAGCAGGTGATTTAGCCTTTTTTGATAACGAAGAAGGCAAAATAATTCATGTAGGCATTGTATTAGATGAAGGTAAAATAATTCACGCATCGGGTAAAGTACGTGTAGATAAAATAGACCACTACGGTATTTTTAATGTAGACACTAAAAAATACTCGCATCACTTGCGTGTAATTAAAAAAGTACTGGCTTAATTAAATTATTACTTAAGTGATTTATCAGTTATTTCTATAAAAAGATGTTCTTTAGCTCTGCGAACTTTTTTAGCTTTTACTAAATAATCATTCGCTTCATCTCTATAACCTAATGGCAATAAGGATACACTTTGCAAGCCCCTTTCTTTAAGTTTTAAAAGTTCATCTAAAGCAAGAGCATTAAATCCCTCCATAGGTGTGCTGTCAACTTCTTCAACAGCTGCGGCAACTAATGCTGAACCTAAAGCAATGTATGTTTGACGGGCAGCCCAGTTAAAATTTTGCTCAACCGGACGAGTCATAATTCCATTCATATAATTAGCTTTAAATGCAGCTAACGATTCTACTGTAACACCACGTTGTGTAGTAATATCAGCTATAAAATCATCAAAATGCTTTTCGGTCATTGTACTCCATGCTGCAAAAACTAATAAGTGAGAACATTCAACAATTTGAGGCTGTTTGCAAGCATTTTCATGTATTTTCTTCAACAGAGCTTCATCTTTAATAACAATAATATTATAAGGCTGTAAACCCATTGAAGATGCTGATAAACGAGTTGCTTCTAAAATAATATCTATTTTATGTTGGTCAACTTTTTTGCCATTCATTCGTTTGGCAGCATAGCGCCAGTTAAGGTGTTTTAATAATTCCATCTTTCTTAAAATTAATCTTCTTTTATTTTTAAATAGCTGCTAATAATTTTGCTTTACACTCGCCAAAGCCAACACGCACATTATTTTTTTGACAGTAGCCTTTTATGATAACACTATCATTATCATTAATAAATTTGCGCTCGCTGCCATCCTTCATTTTTATAGGATTTGTGCCGCGCCAGGTAAGCTCTAACATAGAGCCAAACTGATGTTTCTCTGGTCCACTTATGGTACCCGATGCCATCATATCACCTACATTAACATTACAACCATTTACAGTATGATGAGCCAATTGTTGCTCGGCTGTCCAATACATATATTTATAATTGCTTTGCGAAACAGTAGTAGCTTCCCCTTTTTCAGGCTGAATTAAAACTTCTAAGTTTATGTCTATGTTTTTATTTCCTGTATATTCTAAATACGGAAGCACCTTAGGCTCTTGCTTATAACCTTCTACACGAAATGGCTCTAGGGCATCCAATGTAACAATCCAAGGTGACATGGTTGATGCAAAGTTTTTTGCTAAAAAAGGTCCAAGAGGCACATACTCCCATGTTTGTATATCGCGAGCCGACCAATCGTTAAACAACACCATACCAAAAATATAATCATCGGCTTTCTCGGTTGAAATGCTTTCGCCCATTTGTGTTTGCTTGCCAATAATAAAAGCAGTTTCTAATTCAAAATCTAACAATTTACAAGGACCAAAAACCGGGGGCGCATCAGTTGGTTTCATTTGCCCTTTTGGACGATGAAAACTGTGCCCAGAAACACAGATAGATGAAGCCCTACCATGATAACCTACCGGTAAATGTTTCCAGTTTGGTAGTAAAGCATTCTCTGGGTCGCGAAACATTTTACCCACGTTAGTAGCATGATCTATGCTCGAATAAAAGTCAGTATAATCACCAATTTGCACAGGCATTAGCATTTGTACGTTGCTTTGCTTTTTAAATATTTGGTCTTTATTAGGCGAATTTTGTAGCTCCGTGTTAACGCTGCTTAAAAGCTCAGAAACTCTATCTCTTAATTTGCGGGTAACTTCTTTTCCCAAAAAGATAAAATCATTTAAATATTGGTTAGCAAAAATATTTTCGGGTAAACTTAATCCTTTAAAATAATGTAAATGGTGTGCCATGTGCAAATCCATTAACTGATCACCAATGGCTATACAGGCATGATGAGTAACTTGTTTATCTGAGTAAACTCCAAAAGGTAAATTTTGAATAGAAAAATCTGAATCGGGTTTTACATCTATCCATGATTTTAACGAGGCACTGTTAGCTTTTATTTCCATATAAATTGTTTCTATAATATAATGTGGTAAATTTAATCACTGTAATTTATATTAATGAGTAAAAACTTCACAAAAGAGTTAGAAGAATTAACAAAAGCTGAAATTATTTCGGACGATACTGCCGAAAAAATTCGTAACTACTACCACAGCAAAGAAAGTAATTCAAGCACTATACTTATTGCTTTTGCTGTTATAGGTGCTATACTAGTAGGCTTAGGCGTTATTTTAATTATAGCCCATAATTGGGATGACTTATCTAGACCCACAAAGGTAGTTTTTGCTTTTATGCCCCTAATTATAGCACAATTACTTTGTGGTTTTAGTTTGGTAAAAAAACAAGGGCAAGCTGTTTGGGTTGAAAGCACCTCTATTTTACTGTTTTTTGCTGTTGGGTCTAGTATTTCGTTGGTTAGTCAGGTATATAATATGCATGGTAATTTAGGCGTCTTTCTTTTTGTTTGGAGTTTATTGTGCTTGCCAATTATATACATTATGCGTTCTTACGCAGCCTCTTTACTTTATATTACAGTAATTACTTATTACGCTGTTGAAAGCAATTATACCTGGAATTTTTCAATGAATAAAGAAAACATGCACTATTGGTGGATGTTTTTATTAGTTGTGCCTAATTACTTAATGAATTTCAAAAAATCTCCATATTCAAACTCTATACGAGTACATAATTGGATAATTCCAATATCCCTAAGCATAGCATTAAGCACTTTGTCGCACAGGAGCGAAGATTTTTTATACATGGCTTATCTAAGTTTATTCGGTGTTTTTTATGCAATTGGCAATGCATCTATATACGACCAAAGTAAACGAAGAGCCAATGGTTTTTTAGTATTAGGCTCTCTTGGTACCGTTAGTTTGCTACTTACTTTAAGCCTTAATTGGTTTTGGGAAAGATCGCATAACACCGACAACATTTTTGGTTTAGAATTTATGGCGGCCTTAGTTACTTCAATAGCAGCATTGGCACTAATTGGCTGGCAGTTAAAACAAAAAAATAATAATGGTATAATGCTATTGAAATTTGCTTTTGCTATTTATATAGTGCTTTACATTCTCGGAAATTTTTCCCCATTCCTTTCTCAAGCACTTATAAATGTGTTAATATTAAGCATTGGCATAAATCTGATACGAAGTGGCGCAAAAGAAGATCATCTTGGTTTAATTAATTATGGCCTACTTGTAATCACATCTTTAATTATATGCAGATTTTTTGATAGCGATATGAGCTTCATCATTCGAGGTTTATTATTTATAGCTGTTGGTGCAGGCTTTTTTACAGCAAACTATATTATTTTAAAGAAAAGAAAACAGAAGTAATTTATAAAACATGAAAAAACCATTACTTATATTTTTTGTTTTAGTTGCGCTATTGCAACTGGCTGTGCCATTAAAAATGGTATTTGATCAGGAAAAAATTATTGCCACAGGTATTGAATATAAATTCAGAATTGCGCCAGTAGATCCTTACGATGCTTTTAGGGGAAGATACATAACCCTTAATTTTGAGAAGAATTCATTTGAAGTTTTAAACGCAGATACTTTTGTTAGAGATGAACCTATCTTTGTTTACTTAACAACAGATAGTGCAGGTTTTGCTGATGTTGCAGATGTTTCTAAAATGCCTCCTACCTATAAAACTGATTTTGTAACTGCTAAGGTCAATTACTTTTATGATGGTAAGTTGAATTTTAATTTCCCGTTTAATAAATTTTTTATGGAAGAAACTAAAGCCCCTGAGGCTGAAAAAGTATATCGTGAAGCGCTTAGAAGGGATACAATACAAAATGCCTATGCTTTGGTTAGCGTAAAAGATGGCGAAGCCGTTTTAAAAGATGTTATTATAAACAGAGTTTCTATTAAAACCTTGGCTACTAAACATGAGTAAAAAAATTGCTTACATTTTTTTATGGCTGGTTTCTTTTTCTCTTTTTACTACAAATGCTTATGCGCAGTCTATTACTGAATTTATAGACCAATTAAAAAAAGAGAATGAGTTGCAAAATGCGTCTATCGGTTTATACGTGGTAGATGCTCAAACAGGCTTACAAATATGTGAGTATAACAGCAAACTTAGCTTAACACCGGCAAGCACCATGAAAATTATTACCACAGGTAGTGCTTTGCAATTATTAGGTAAAGATTTTAAGTACGAAACTTTATTGCAGTATTCGGGAACATTTGACAAAGCAAGCGGTATTATAAACGGAGATTTATATATTAAAGGTAGTGGAGACCCATCGCTTAACTCAGAATATTTTAGAAAACCCGAAGACACTTTTTATGTAGCTAATAAATGGGCGGCAGTTCTTAAAGAAAAAGGAGTAAAAAAAATAACTGGTCAGTTAGTTATGGATATTAGTTGTTTTGA
>Ga0210389_10004949_pt1 | contig 10337 bp, 10 predicted proteins | sample IncBWH28OmetaG_FD_160127 | JGI IMG/M metagenome (GOLD analysis project Ga0210389, IMG submission 160127) | Forest soil microbial communities from Barre Woods Harvard Forest LTER site, Petersham, Massachusetts, United States - Inc-BW-H-28-O ...
CCAGCGGCCGGCCATCTCCAGATAGCGGTGCCTGTTGTATGCGTGCAGCAGATAGAGGTGGCGCGGATTCTCCGTCGTCTCAATCAATCGCTCCACGGCGGCGTTGGTCTGCGTGATGTCGAAGCGGCTCATCTCGTTCCCTCTGTTACAAGTCGTTTTGTTTGATCTCGGACCACTCGCTTTATTCTCGTCCGGTACCTGGTCCTCGACCAACGACTGTTTGGCCCGGAGTTAAGGGCGAAGAGCCGCCTAGTCAGCCAAGCCGCCCCAGCCGTCAACGGGCTTAAAGTTTCTTTAGCCAATCGGTACCGCGCACCACGTCACTTCGGCTTGTCTTTCCTGGTTAGGTCGGTATTTCGCGAAGGCTGCACCCGCTTCGGTTCGCCCGGCATCTTCGGGTAATTCGGCGGATACGGCATGTCGCCGAGTCCCCGCTCTTCGTCGGCCTCGGCCATCTGCAGCAACGGCGCAATCGACTGCACCCCGTCCTCCACGCTGGCCCACGGGTCATCCCGGCGCTGCACCAGATCGGGCACCGTCGCCATGGTGTAGTCGTCCGGATCGGCGGTGGCCAGCTCGTCCCAGGTCAGCGGCGTCGACACGGTTGCGATCGAGGTGCGTCGCACCGAATACGGCGACGCCATGGTGCGGTCCCGGGCGTTCTGGTTGAAGTCGATGAAGATCCGCTCGCCGCGCTCCTCTTTCCACCACGAGGTGGTGACCGCGTCCGGCGCGCGCCGCTCGACCTCGCGGGCCAGCGCGATACCCGCCCGGCGCACCTCGACGAAGTCCCAGTCGGTGGCGATCCGCAGGAACACATGGATCCCGCGACCTCCCGACGTCTTCGGGTACCCGACCAGACCGAGTTCGTCGAGCAGCGGTCGCAACACGTTGACAGCGACCGCCCGCGCCTGGTCGAAGCCGGTGCCAGGTTGCGGGTCCAGGTCGATGCGCAATTCGTCGGGGTGCTCGGTGTCGGGGCAACGCACCTGCCACGGGTGCAGCGTGATCGTGCCCATCTGCGCCGCCCACACGATCGCCGCGGGATGGGTCACCTTCAACGCGTCGGCGGTCCGGCCCGACGGGAACGTCACCCGACAGGTCTCCAGGTAGTCGGGGTGGTGCTGCGGTACCCGCTTCTGGTAGATCTCCTCGCCGTCGATGCCGTCGGGGAAGCGCTGCAGATGAGTGGGCCGGTCGCGCAGCGCGGTCAGCATCGGACCACCCGCCACTGCGAGGTAGTACTCGATGAGCCGCCGCTTGGTGCCGTTCGACCCTAGGGCGGGGAAGTACACCTTGTCGGGATTGGTAACCCGCACCGCGATGCCGTCCACATCAAGTTCTTCTGCTGCAGCAGCCATACCTGGATTCCAACACGCCGGAGGCCAGAATGAACCAATGGACTTACCCGTCATGCCGCCGGTCTCGCCGATGCTGGCCAAGTCAGTCAAGACGATTCCACCGGATGCGTCGTATGAGCCCAAATGGGATGGCTTCCGGTCCATCTGCTTTCGGGACGGCGATCAGGTCGAGCTGGGTAGCCGTAACGAGAAGCCGATGACCCGCTACTTCCCCGAGCTTGTCGCGGCGGTGACCGCAGAGCTGCCAGAACGATGCGTGGTCGACGGCGAGATCGTCGTCGCCACCGACCACGGCCTGGATTTCGAGGCGCTGCAACAGCGCATCCATCCGGCCGATTCGCGGGTGCGGATGCTGGCGGAGAAGACGCCAGCTTCCTTCATCGCGTTCGACCTGCTTGCCCTCGGCGACGACGACTACATAGGCCGCCCGTTCAGCGAGCGGCGCGCCGCGCTCGTCGAAGCGGTGGCCGGTTCAGGGGCCGGCTCATCCATCCACGTCACCCCGGCGACCGCCGATCTGGCGACCGCGCAGCGCTGGTTCGAGGAATTCGAGGGGGCGGGTCTCGACGGCATCATCGCCAAGCCGCTGACCATCACCTATCAACCGGACAAGCGCGTAATGTTCAAAATCAAGCACGAGCGCACCGCCGATTGCGTGGTCGCTGGCTACCGAGTCCACAAGACCGGCGGCGATGCGATCGGTTCGCTGCTACTCGGGCTCTACCAAGATGACGGCCAACTGGCATCGGTCGGCGTGATCGGCGCCTTTCCCATGGCCGAGCGCCGGCGACTGTTCGCCGAGCTGCAGCCTCTGGTCACCACTTTCGAGGGTCATCCGTGGAACTGGGCCGCCCACGAGGCCGGCGAGCGCACGCCACGCAAGAACGAATTCTCCCGCTGGAACGCGGGAAAGGACCTCTCATTCGTGCCGCTGCGACCCGACCGGGTGGTCGAGGTCCGGTACGACCACATGGAAGGTCGACGATTTCGTCACACCGCACAGTTCAGCCGCTGGCGCCCCGACCGCGACCCGCGCTCATGCACCTATGAGCAACTCGAACAGCCAGTCACCTTCAGCCTTGGCGAGATCGTGCCCGGTCTCAGCCCGGCTTAGAAGAGTTCTCGGGTTCGGCGGCGCTTGGGCATCATCAGGCCGCGCTGAGTGGGCCGTCGCTGTGGTACACGCACAGGGCCGGAAACCATCGGGCGCTGACCGGTCTGACGATCAGATCACTGGCGCGCGGGCTAGTAGACGTCGATCTCCTCGGTGAGGAAGTAGGTCGAGCGAGCGATGTCGATGAACGTTTCCTCATCGTCTGCCAGCATCTGTATTGCCGCAGCGCCCGCCTCGCTCGTCATTGCCGCTGTGAAATCCTCCATTGAGTCCCACCACAACTCGGTGATCCCCTCGTAGGCCGCAATCATCCCGCGGCTTGCCGGCATTGCGTCGTTGAGCGGTGTCTGCAGTGTGTGGCTTTGCACATACCGCGTCGCGCGAATCGCCTCGGCGACAGCCTTCACCTTCGCCGCGTGCTCCTCGCGCCAGTAACGATGGAACTCCGCCCGGGGCACGTCGTCCCGAGATCGAATGACATAGACCAGCTTGATCATCCGCAGACCTCCGGTCATTGATTGGCCCAGCCGAAGTATGACGGGCTTGGATCTCAATGTAGGACGACGCTCGGGTTACCACTGCCGCGTCATCAACAAGCTGGAGCGACCCGACGCTTGCCCACCCCGTATCGAACATATCTTCGATTCTACGGATCTTCGCCGACGCCGAAGAGGCGCAGATCTCGAACCTGTGCACAAACTTCCAACTGTGGATAACGCCAGAAGCGGCACGTGCGGCCCACGGAATTGAAACGTGCCAATCCAGTCTGTGGCACACCATTAAGCTGTCGTGATGCTGCACATCGCCGCGCTGTTCGTGGCGGGCACCGCCGCGCTCGACGATCACGGCTCGATCCAAGCAACGCGCGTACCTACGACCTGGTTTCAGGTCGAGAAGATCCCTTTGATGGCAAGCGTTCCTGTCGTCCTCGTGGTGTACACACGCGCCGGTGGCGATTACGACCCGGAGTTGCATGTGGTGTGCAAAGACCCCGACGGGGTGCCCCGGGGGACCCTCAAAGCAAGTTGGCACTGGCCGGACGAGGAAAACAGACCATCCAAATACCGGTGCTTTACCCAAGACCTCGCGTTCCCGGTCGAGGCCGAAGGTGAGTACACAATCGGCGCCTATTACGACGTGAACGGCAGAATCGAGATGGCCACGCCCATACCGATTTCGATTGCCTTAGCCGAAGAGCGTTAGACCGTAACCGTCAGCTCCGACAGACCGCGCAGCGTGACGTTGGGCTTGTACCGCGGCTCACCGTAAAGCCGCGCGTCCGGGAACCGTGCGGTCACCGCCGACAGAGCCACAACCGCTTCCAGTCGCGCCAGGGGAGCGCCCAGGCAATAATGGGCGCCACGGCCAAATCCTAAGTGCCGCAACGTTCCACGATCGGGATCGAATGCATCGGGCCAATCAAACTCGGCGGGATCACGCTGCGCCGCGGCGATCAGCAGCAGCATCACGTCGCCCGCCGGCACCTCGATGTCGCCAATCGTCATGTCGGCGGCGGCAACTCGGCCGACCAGTTGCACGGGCGGGTCGTAACGCAGGGTCTCCTCGATCACTGCGGGCGCACGATCGGCGTCGGCGCCCAGCGCCGCCCACTGTTCGGGGTGGCTCAACATCGCCAGCATCGCATTGCCGATCAGGTTTACGGTGGTCTCGTGGCCGGCGATCAACAGCAGGATGCAGGTGGAGACGATCTCCAGTTCGGTCAGCTGATCGCCGGACTCTTCCACCGCGATCAGGCCCGAGAGCAAGTCGTCGCCGGGCTGCGACCGGCGCCGGTCGATCAGCCCGTGGAAGTATTCGCGCAACCACATTGCGGCCTGCATCCGCTCGTTCATCACCTCCGGCGGTAAACCGGTGATGGTCGAGAACGGGTCCAGCGCCTGAGCCAACAACGCCGACGCGTGGCTGAACCGCGGTTCGTCGTCGAGAGGGACACCCAGCAACCGGCAGATCACCGCAACAGGCAGCGGATGGGCGAAGTCCTCGACCACATCGAATTGGCCCTTCTCGGTGATCGCGTCAAGCAATTCGTCCACCAGCGCGGCGATGTCGGGTTTCAACGCATTGACCACTCTCGGCGCGAACGCCTTGCTGACCAGCTTGCGCAGCCGGGTGTGATCGGGTGGATCGAGAAACAAGAAACTCGGCGGCACCTGCCGGGGCGGCACCAAACCGGACTCGATCTGCCGCTTGGCGACCGTGGAGTGCATGTTGTCGCTACTCGACGACGGGTGCCGCAACACCTCGTCGCAGTCCCGGTAAGCCGAGAAGACGGCGAGGTTGGCCTCGGGCAGCCGGATCGGCCCGAGGTCGCGGAACTGTGCGCAGAGCCGATACGGGTCGGCGCGGTTGGCCGGGTCGAGCAGCTGCAACAGCAGCCCTTGCGATTCGGCCTGGGTGGGCGCGGTCGTCATCCTCACATTCTGCCCTCGCCGCCCGACGGGGTTCAGCGGCGGAGAAACTCGACGATGTGGTTGGCCAGTTCCTCGCCGGCGTCCTCCTGCAGGAAGTGTCCGGCGCCGCGGATCGTCGGGTGGTCGATGCGCTGCGCGCCACGCATCTCGCGCCGAAAGATCAGACCCATCGGTCCGGTGATGGGATCTCTGTCGCTGAAGGCGACCAGCATGGGCATCGGACTCACGGACAGCTTCGCCCACGCCGCTTTGTTCGCCGCCGCCGCGGGATCATCCGGTGAGGTCGGCACCAGACCGGGCATGGCGCGCGGCCCGGCGCAGTACTCGTCCGCGGGAAACGGCGCGTCATAACCCGCGCGCACGTCTTCGCTCAGCGGCTGGCGACAGCCGCTCTGCACAAACGCGCCGATGTCCAGCTGCGGCGCCGTCGTGATGGCCTCACGGAAGCGCCACCACACCTCGGCCATCGGCTGATCTCCGTTGGGCAGCCCGGTGTTGGCGACGACCACGCGGGCAAACCGTTCGGGATGCTCGGCGGCCAGCCGTAACCCGATCAGTCCGCCCCAGTCCTGGCCGACCACCGTCACGTCGTGAAGGTCCAGGACGTCGAAAGCCACCGCCCGCATCCATTCGACATGGCGGGCATAGCTGTGGTCTTCGCGACGCGTCGGCTTGTCCGAACGACCGAACCCGACCAAGTCGGGGCAGATGACTCGGTGCCCGGCGTCCACGAGTATCGGAATCATCTTGCGGTACAAGAACGACCACGACGGCTCGCCGTGCAGCATGAGAACCGGATCCGCGCGTTGCGGGCCGTCTTCCACCCAAGCGACTCGCAGCGCACCACCCTCATCGTCGGCGATCTCGCAATACCTTGGGGCATAAGGAAAATCGGGCACGTCGTCGAACCGGTCGTCGGGTGTGCGCACTATTCGCATATCAAGTCCCTTCGGTTGATTCCGCCAACGCCGGATGCGTCATCAATTGATCGAGAAAGCCGCGTTGTCCCTTCAGTAACTTCGTGCGCGCCTGCGCCACCGAAAACCACCCGACCCGGTCGACTTCGGGGAACTCCCGCATCGTGCCCGAGCCCTTGGGCCATTCCATGACGAAGGTGTTGCTGTGCGCCTCGGTGACGTCGAGGTCGCCCCGGATGGCGAAGGCGGTGACCACCTTGCCTCCGGGCTGTCTCAGCGCAGCGAATTCGGTGCGCGGCCCGTCCGGCACCGGCAGCCCGAGTTCCTCGGAAAACTCGCGACTCGCGGCCGCCCAGGGATCCTCGCCGTCGTTGTACTCGCCCTTCGGAATCGACCATGCCGCAGCGTCTTTGCGGGCCCAAAACGGGCCGCCCGGATGCGCGATCAGGACTTCGACGACGCCCTCACGGGTCCGGTACAACAGCACACCCGCACTGAGTTTGGGCATCTATTTTTCAGACTCCGACGGCGCGTTCCAGATCCTTCAGGGACGATTCCAGGTGGGTAAGGAGGCGCTGCAGATGCGGCACGCTGCGCCGGCAACCGACCAGACCGAAATCGAGCTTGTCGGCGTTGCTGACCAACGTGATGTTCAGCGCTTGCCCGTCCAGAATGGCGGACATCGGATAGTTGCCGTCTAGCCGGGCGCCCCCGCAGTACATCGGCTCGTGCGGTCCCGGCACGTTCGATATCACGAGATTGAAGGGCGGTGGCGTGGACGCCACCCAACCCGGAACCGCCGCCAGCGCAAGCGGACCCATGTTCATTGCCGAAAGCGCCAACGCCTGGAAGCGCGGCAGTTGAGAAAACACCTTCTTGTTGCTGCCCATGGATTCGCTCACGGTCTGCAATCGGGTCGCCGGATCCTCGGCGTCGGTGGCCAGGTTGCACAGAATGGCTCCGACGAGGTTGCCACCGGCGTCGGCCTCATCCTCCCTGCGCAGGCTCACCGGGACCATCGCGACCAGCGGCGTGTCCGGCAGCGCGTTCTGCTCGAGGAGGTAATACCGCAGGGCACCCGAACACATCGCCAAGACGACGTCGTTGAGGGTCACCCCGGCCCCCGCGGCCCTCTTGACGCTTTTGATGCGGTCTACCGACCATGACTGCGCTGCGCACCGGCGGGCGCCCCCGATCTTGACGTTCAACATGGTGCGCGGGGCCCCGAAGGGCAACGTCAGCTGCTGCTCGAGCAACGCCGCGCGGGCCAGCTTCACTGTCGACGGAGCCAGTCCCGCAATAGATCCCGCAGCGTGCACCAGTGAGTTCAACGGGGACGACGGGTTGGCCTTGCGCTTGCGTTTGGGGAGGCTCCAGATCGCCCGGATCTCGGGATCATCCGGGTCGTTGGACAGCGCACGCTGCATCAGCTTCAGCGCAGATACACCGTCGATCAGCGCGTGGTGAAACTTTGTGTACAGCGCGAACCGGCCATCCTGCAACCCTTCGATCACGTGCGCCTCCCACAGCGGACGGTGCCGATCGAGCAGGCTGCTGTGCAGCAGGGAGGTCAGCTCGAGCAGATCGCGGACCCGCCCCGGGGCGGGCAACCCCGAGCGTCGGACGTGGTAGTCGATGTCAATGTTCTTGTCGTAGGACCAGGCCAGGTTCGCGATTCCGCCCAGGAAAGTGGCTGGGCGCTTGCGGAAGGTGGGCTGGAAATCCTGCTGGGCCACCAGGCCTTCGTAGAACTCGCGGACGAAGTCACGATCGGCGCCCTGCGGCGGCTCGTACAACTGCAAGCCGCCCACGTGCATGGGGTGTTCGCGGGATTCACCCATCAGAAATACCGCGTCCGTGGGTGTCATCAGTTCCATCCACCAATTAGACCGCGAACGGGAAGGGACCCGCCAGGACCGGGTCAGCAGATCATTCAGGAGCAAGCGACCAGGCCGAAGTCGCGATGAAGTCGCCACGGTCGAGTCCGCCGGCGCGGTACTCGTGCACCTTCGCGTACTCGGGTGTCGCCACCATGTCGATGAACGCCTGCGGGGTTGGGTATTCGACGATGAGAATCGCGTCCCACCATGGCCTTTCGCCCTCACCGACGACGACCGTTGGCGCCGCGCCGGCGTACCGGAGGGTGGCACCCACCCGTTGCAAGTGCGGCGCGACCTCCCGCCCGTACTGGAGATAGGACTCGAGGCCACCCGCGGCCTTGAACTTCAAGAGATTGATCATCACCACCGGTGCGTCCGCCGGCCGCCTGGCCAACACCGCGAACTGTTCGGGGGTGGGTTCCAATGCGTGACTCATATGAATCCCCCTGCCTTGGTTGGGCTCTCAAACATTCATCGCCGCACCCGGGCGACGTCTTGACACTTCGCGACTGCCTTTTGACAATTCAAGACACATGTCTGTGGTACGCGGGACGTCGCTCTCAAACTACCCGAACCTGGTCGCAGAATTGGGCGGCGACCCGGCCGGCCTGCTGCGCGCGGCGGGCATCAGGAAGCAGGATCCCGGCAACTACGACGCGTTCGTCCCCTTCCGGGCGGCGATCCAGGCCATCGAATCCGCCGCCGAGGCCACCAAGACACCGGACTTCGGGCGCCGGCTGGCTCAGCGGCAAGGCATCGAGATCCTTGGCCCGGTCGGGGTTGCGGCCCGTACCGCGGCGACGGTGGCCGACGCACTGGGGATCTTCGGCACCTACATGACGGCCTACAGCCCGGCGATCGCCATCGGCTTTGCGCCGCTGAACGAACCGAGGCGGTCATTCCTGACGATTGAGTTCCTCCTCGACAAGCCGCCGCCGCACCCGCAGACCACGGAACTGTCGCTGGGGGTCTCGCTAGGCGTGTTGCGGCTCCTGATGGGTTCGGAATACGCACCGCTGTCGGTGCACCTCCCCCACGACCAGCTGACCCCAAAGGCGGACTATGTGCGGTATTTCGGCTGCACGCCTCACTTCGCCCAACGCTCCGCGGGTTTCCTGGTGCGCACCGCCGACCTGGGCCGGCCCCTGAACCGCGACGACGTCGCACACCGCGCCGTCGTCGACTACCTGAACGGCATCACCCCTCGAGATGCCGGGATAGTGGAATCGGTGCGCGTCATCGTTCGCCAACTGCTGCCCACCGGCGCAGCCACGCTTGACCTGGTCGCCGATCAGTTCGACCTGCACCCAAAAGCGTTGCAGCGCCGTCTCGCCGAGGAGAACACCACCTTTGCCGCCCTGCTCGATCAAGTCCGCAAGGACGCCGCCGATCGCTATCTGCGGACCACCGGCATCAGCCTCACGCACTTGGCGCGCGAACTCGGCTACGCCGAGCAAAGCGTGCTGACGCGTTCGTGCAAACGGTGGTTCGGCACGGGACCGGCCGCTTACCGTAACCAGACTCGCATTCAGCCGGCCAACGCCGGCTCGAGCAGGTCGGCGGGCGCCGAGGTTCCGAATCGCAGGTTGCCGTCGTCGACCACGCCCTCGCGCAGCCTCCGGTAATCGGCGCGATAATCCATGGGGGTCCGCCACGGGCCTTCGACGCCCTGGTGGGGGAACTGGCCGGCGGATCGCTTGACGTAGCCCGAAGTGACTTCCAGCAGGGGACGGGTCTCCATCGGGCCGGGCAGCTGCGGGTAGCAGATGGTGTGGCCGTGGGCGTCCATGTGGGCCAGCAGCCTGCAGAAGTGCTCGCATACCAGGCCGACCTTCAACGTCCACGACGAGTTGGTGTAACCGAACATGTACACGAAGTTGGGGACGTCGCTGAGCAGGAAGCCCTTGAACGCCACCTTCTCTGGCAAGTTGACCGGCACCCCGTCCACCGACAGGCTGATGCCTCCGAAGGCCAGTAGGTTCAGGCCGGTGGCGGTGACGATGATGTCGGCTTCCAGTTCGCGTCCGGATCGCAGCCGGATTCCGCGCTCGGTGAAGGTGTCGATCTGGTCAGTCACCACCGAGGCCCGGCCGTCGCGAATGGCCTTGAACATGTCGGCGTCCGGCACCGCGCACAGTCGCTGGTCCCACGGGTTGTAGGCCGGCTTGAAGTGCTCGTCGACCGGGTACCCCTTCGGCAATTGCTTGGCGTTGAGGTGACGGATCAGTCGCCGGGCCGCGCGAGGGTATTGCTGGCAGAGCCGCCAGACGAGCCGTTGCTTGGCGACGTTCTTGCGCCGCGTGATGGCATACGCGCGGTCCCGGCCAACCAGTTTGGGCAGGGTGTTGGCGATGCGGTCCTCCGAAGGCACCGGCACGATATAGGTCGGCGACCGCTGCAGCATGGTCACCTGGCCGGCGGTCTCGGCCATGGCGGGCACCAGGGTGACCGCGGTCGCTCCGCTGCCGATGATCACGATCCGCTTGCCGCGGTAGTCCAAGTCCTCCGGCCAATGCTGCGGGTGCACGACCTGCCCGGAAAACCGTTCCCGGCCAGGGAATTCCGGCGTGAAGCCTTCGTCGTAGCGGTAGTAGCCGCTGGCGCAGAAGAACCATCCGCAGCTCATGGTGATG
>Ga0210389_10004952_pt1 | contig 10336 bp, 10 predicted proteins | sample IncBWH28OmetaG_FD_160127 | JGI IMG/M metagenome (GOLD analysis project Ga0210389, IMG submission 160127) | Forest soil microbial communities from Barre Woods Harvard Forest LTER site, Petersham, Massachusetts, United States - Inc-BW-H-28-O ...
CGCCCGCTCGTGCTGGCGCGCGCGCCGGGTCGTCTCGACCTGATGGGCGGGATCGCCGACTACTCGGGCTCGCTGGTGCTCGAGCTGCCGCTGGCGGTCGCGACCTTCGTGGCGGCTCAGGAGACCGGCGGCGAGGAGGTCGTCATCGAGAGCGACCAGCTCGGCGATCCCGACGTAGAGGCGCGCGCGACGTTCGCGCTCGCCGAGCTCACCGCGAACGCGGCGCCGCTCGACACGGCGGCGGCGCGGACGCTGTTCGCGCGCGATCCGCGCCGGGCCTGGAGCGCCTACGTCCTGGGCGCGCTGGTGATCCTTCACCGCGAGCACGGTGTCCGTCCGCGCGCCATGCGGCTTCTGATTCGCTCCGACGTCCCGACCGGCAAGGGGGTGAGCTCGTCGGCCGCGCTGGAGGTCGCCGCGCTGGAAGCGATCGCCGCCCTCCAGGGTCTCACCCTCGACGCCAGAGCGCTGGCGCTCCTCGCGCAGAAGGTCGAGAACTTCATCGTCGGCGCCCCCTGCGGCGTGATGGACCAGATGACCTCGGCCTGCGGGCAGGCCGAGCATCTCCTCCAGATCCTCTGCCAGCCGGCGGAGCTCCTCGGCAGCCTGCCTCTACCACCGTCGATCGAGGTCTTCGGGATCGACTCGGGCGTGCGGCACGCGGTGTCGGGGGCCGACTACGGCAGCGTCCGGGTGGCGGCGTTCATGGGCTATCGCATGATCGCCGCGGCGGCCGGGCTCACCGCGCGCTCCGTCGGACCGGGTGGCGTCGCGGTCGACGATCCGCTCTTCGGCGGTTATCTGGCGAACGTCACGCCGTCACGCTGGCGGGGCCACTTCCGGGCGCTGGGCCCCGAGCAGATCGACGGGGCGCGATTCCTCGCCGAGTTTGGAGGCACCACCGATCCGGCCACCCGGGTCGACCCCACGCGGACCTATCGTGTACGTGCCGCGACCGAGCACCCGATCGAGGAGCACCAGCGGGTCCGCCTGTTCAAGGCGCTCCTCGCCGGAGGCGCCGCCAGCGAAGAATCGCGGACGCTGCTGGGCGAGCTCATGTACGAAGCGCACGCCAGCTACTCGGCCTGCGGGCTGGGCGCGGCCGCGACCGATCGGCTGGTGGAGCTGGTGCGCGCCGCGGGAGCCGCGGGAGGCCTCTACGGCGCCAAGATCACCGGTGGCGGAAGCGGCGGCACGGTCGCCGTGCTCGCGCGCCGGGGGAGCCGGGCCGCCGTCGACGCGATCGCGGCGCGCCACGGCGAGGAGACCGGTCGGGCGCCCGTCGTCTTCGCCGGATCGTCGCCCGGGGCGCACGCGTTCGGCGTCCGCCGATTTGCCGTCGCGACCTGAGTCAGCCTCCCCCGGCTGGGGTCGCCGAGAGCGCCTTCATCAGTCTGGCTCGAAAGATATCGCAGCGAACCCGTCGGGGAAGTGTCGAGAGCAAAGGGTCGGCGCGTTCGCAGGTTCGCACCGCGGTGGTCCAGGCGAGCGGAGGGACGGCTGCGGGGACCAATGTCGCCCGCGGCACGTCGCCCGCGATCTCGGCGACGAGCGAGCTGTCGCTCGGTCCCACGAGCACCGAGCAAACACCGACGTCGGTATAAGCCACCAGCACACGACCCAACTCGGACTCGACCGTGGCGTAGCGTATGCGCACGCCGGCCCCGCCGCGCCTGTAGGTGGCGGGCGTCATCCCCAGGCTGCGGCGGCCCTTCTCGTAGAGCGAACGGATCGAGCCATACCCCGCGCTGTAAGCGGAGTCGCTCACCGACGCGCCGCTCTTCAGCAGCTCCTTCAGGCGGGTGAGCCGCCGATGGTCGCAATAGTCGCGAGGCGAAATGCCGACGATGCGCACAAACCGCCGCTGGAGATGGTGAGGGCTGAGGCCCACCACCTGGGCCAAGCGCGGAAGCGTGATGGCTTCGTCCGGATGAGTCTCGATGTAGACGAGAGCGCCTGAAATGCTCTGCTCGGCAGGCGACACTGCTTCCGGATGACACCGGCGGCAAGCGCTGTAGCCGCGCCGCTCCGCCTCCGCGACCGTCGAAAGAACCAAGACCCGATGGCGCCCCGGACGCCGGGCGCCGCATGACGGGCGGCAATAGATGTTCGTCGAGAGAGCCACCCAGACAAACTGACCGTCCCAACGTCGATCGCGATCTCGAATCGCACGCCACGCTTCGTTGTCCACCACCGTGCCCAAGCGGGTCGAGGTTATGGCGCAGGACCATTAAAAGACCGTTAAAACCAGCTCCCGCGACCGACCCCGGCTTTTGACGTTTGACCGCACGAAACGGATAGAGCGACGACCGCCCGCCCGATACCGTGAACAGGTGATGCGAGAAGCCAGCTTCGAGTCACCACGGGTCATTGATATTCGAACGATGGGCAACGACCGATGCCTCGGCACCGTGACGACGTTGCTCGGAATAGGAACCGCCGAAATTGCGGCGGCCGCCGCGCTCGTCGCCTTTCGAAGTCCTGGTGTGGCTCTGGCGGCCCTGGGCGCGGGCATCGCGGTCATGTTGAGGTGGGCGAAAGAACGGCGCGATCTGGCCGACGCTTCGGTGGCCGCGGAGATCGCGGCGGCGAACAGTTTGCGCGCGGAAAGCCGATATCGAGAAGCCTGGGCGCTGGCGCGCGCCGCCGCCGGACACGCCTCACGTCCCCGCTCGCGCAGCTCGGCGCTCACCCTGTTGGCTCGCGTCGCGTTGGAAGAGGGGCAGATTGAAACGGCGCGCAACGTGTTGAGGCACGTGCCGATGGCTCACCGGGTCGATCTCCCCGTGCAAGTCGCGCTCGAACGCGCGGACGCGTCGCCCGTCGCCTTCCACCAAGCGAAGCTCGTTCGAGGCTGGTTTGGTGCTCTTCCTCGAGCCCCGTTTTAATGCGTATTTAACAACGCTGGTGGGAAGCTTTCATCCAAGTCAACCAACGCCGCACGGTTGGTGCAAAGCGGAAGGGCGACGAAGAAGAAAGAGAGAACACCATGTTTGCGAAGAACGGAATGTCCAAGGTAGGCGCCATCATGATCGCTGCCGGCGTGGCGCTCGGCTGGTCCGCGGGTGCCGAGGCGCAAGCCGGTGACGCTGCCACCTTGCAGGCGCGTGCCGCGACGGCCCAGCAGCAAGCGGACGCGGCTCGACAACGCGCCGCCGAGCTCGCGAAAGCCGGCGGCTGGGCCTACAAGACCGGCCAGGTCCAGCAGGCTCAGCGCGACGCCGCTCGGTACCAGGCGGAGGCGGACAGTGCGCTCGCCCAGGCCCAGTCGTGTCCGGCGGCCACGACGCCGTCCCCTGCGCAGGCGGCCGCCCTGGCGCGGCTGGAAGAGCTGCGCCAGGCCGGCGGCTGGGCGTACAAGACGGGTGCCGTCGCACGCGCCGAGCATGAGCTGCAATCTCAGGCCGGGAGCAACGAGGTGGAATCGGTCGTGCCGTCACCCGCGCAGGCGGCCGCGCAGGCGCGGCTGGAAGAGCTGCGCCAGGCCGGCGGCTGGGCGTACAAGACGGGCGCCGTGGCGCGCGCCGAGCGTGAGGTGCAGTCGCTGACCGCACGGCAGCCGACGGCGATCTGCGGCCGGGAAGCTCAGCCTCAGGTCGTGATGATGTCCAAGATGTGACCGCGATGTGACCGCGCAGGCTGGGGCCGCCCTCATGGGGCCCCGGCCGCCTTCGTCTGGGGCCGGAAGCTGTCGGTCTGTCTGTGCCGGCGCGTCTCAGCCTCTCGATAGATCGCCAGGGCGCGATGGGCGAGGGCGGACCAGCTCAGCTCGCGCTCGAAGTGGGCGCGGACGATCGCGCGACGGGCCGTCCAATCGCCCGACGATTCGGACGTCCCGAGACGTTCCAGCGCGCGCGCCAGGGCGTCTGCGTCGCCGACCGGGAACAGGGCGCCGATGCGTCCCCCATTGGTCAGCACGCGAAACGGTGGAATGTCGCTCACGACCGGGACGACGCCGAACGACAGCGCCTCGATGAGCGCGAAGCCGCTCCCTTCGTGGTGGCTGCCGAGCACGAACAGATCGGCCGCGCGATAGAGCGCCGCCAGCTCTCCCTGTTCCAGCTTGCCGAGCAGATGAACCCGCCCTGCCAACGTCGCCGAGTCGGCGATCCTTCGCTGAACCTCGGCGAGCATCTGACTCGCTCCGAACACCATCGTGAGCGCCGCTTCCGGGAGGCGCCCAGAGGCGCGCTCGAATCCTTCCAGAATCGTCAGCGGATCTTTGTTGGCATCGAGGCGGGCCACCCAGAGCAACGCGGGGCGGCCGGGCAAGGCGCGCTCGCCGGCGCGCGGTGGTGGCGCTTCCCGCATCGTCGAGCTGCTCTCCATCAGCTCGTAGATGGCCTGCTTTGGGCCGATGATCCCCGCCCGCAGCCAGGGCGTCGCCAGCTCACGCGCCGAGAACAGGAAGCCATCGGCCGCCCGCAGACCAAACGCGTGAAAGGCGCGCGACTTCCATTTGGTGAAGATCGGCGCGTTTGGGTAGACGCCCCCGTGGTCCTGCACGAGCAGTGGCGTTCCGCGCGGCAGGCGCAGGCGCAGATGTCGCGAGGGCAGGGACAAACAGCCGTTGAGGTGTACCACCGCCGGCTGGAGCGCCACGACCGCGCTCACCAGCCGCGCCGCCCACAGGCGATCGGCCCGCGCGCGCGGTGGCCCGTCGGCGACGAAGCGGTAGGTGACCGGTCCGTCGCGCAGCACGAGATCTCTCCAGAACCGCTGCACGACCGTCACCGCCACGTCGCGCGCGCCTGCCTCGGCGACCGCCTTCGCCCATCCGGTCAGCACGGGGTAGCGCCGCAGCAGCGCTTCCGGAGCCTCCACGCCGTCGTCGTACCCGTAGCTGACGTAGGTGAGCCGCACGCTTCCGGCTGAACGCTAGACGGTCGTGAACCGCGATTCAATCCACGGAGGCCTGAGAGTTCACACCCCGGGCGTTGACCATCACGCAGTCAAATTCTATGACGCGCAATCGTTCGTCTCGCCCCACGGGAAACATCGCCGTGATGTCGAAACCGAGCTCGGTCAACGCGTCCAGCATCTCGCGGTAAGAGGGGGCTTTCTCGTAGAGGGGACGGACGGAGATCTCTGTTTGCAACGCGCGCATCGCCGGCAGCGTCGATGATGCCCCGCGGATGACCTCGAGATCGAAGCCCTGCGTGTCGAGCTTGAGATAGGGGTTGTTCAACGGATGACTGCGACGGAGCTCCCCGACGACGGAGTCCAGCGTTCGGACGTCGACGGATTCGACGTGGTCGAACACCTCGCGCTCGGTGTAAAGCCGGACCTTGGAATAGTCGGGCGTCCGGAACGAGCTGAGGAAGTCCGGCTTCATGACGTTCATCGGCTGGCGTCCCTCTTCACTCCCCAGGGCATATCCCTGGATCAGCCATCGCGGGTCGGTGGCGGCACGGTCGCGGAGCCGCGCGACAGCCGGCGGGACGGGTTCGAAGGAGATGATCCATCCCTCGAAGCCGACCCGATCGCGCAGAAAGTCGCGGTATTGCCCGCGATTGGCGCCGACATCCAGCACACAGTCGATCTGAAGTTGGCGAAACAAAGTGTCCAGGTGGCGTGCAAACGCATGATGTTCGAGAAACGCGGTCGGCACGACTTCATATCCCACCCTCCGGACCAGCTTTCGCATCGCGCGCTTCAGGGCATTCATCGGCCCGCCGTCACCGGCACGAGCGCGCGACCGCGCGCACGGCAGTGCTCTTCATAGAGACCCGACACGTGGTGCATGCCGCGACCCTCGTTGACCCGCTGTTCGTGAACGGCGACGCCAATGAGCGCGGTGTGCGATCCCATGTTCTCCGTTCGGAGAATCTCGATTTCCGTCGTGGTCAGCGCGCCGGCCGGGATCCGGTAGCCGAAATGCGCGGAACGGGCCAGCGCGAAGGGGACGGCCTCCCAGTCGATGTGCTCGGCGCGATGCATGTCTGCCAGCGCATAGGCCGCAATGCCCAGCGCGAAGGGGATCTTGCTCACCACCATCCTGCGCGATCGGCGGACCTGCTCCATGGCGCGATTGCTGTTCTTCAGCGCCGCGACGAACGATTGGGGGCCGACCTGGGCAAGCAGATCCATCGGGAACAGGTTCCCCTGGGCACCGTCGGTCTCCATGACCGTCACCAGCGCCACCGGTCGCGGACAGATGTAATGGATCAGAAGATTCTTGAAGTCGGCAAAGTCGGGCTTCGGCCCAGGTCGGTGGCGCCCTTTCCAGCGCTTCCAGCCGTAGTAGAACGATCGGCGGAGTGGACTGACACACGCGTCCGTACCCCCGATCGGCCGAAAGACGGCCAGCTCGCCGTCCGGCAGCGTGATGCATTCGTGCAGTCGAAGATCCAAGCGACCGACCTCCGCTCGCTCGTCGATCGTCTCGCGAAAGGACAGCGCCGCAACAGCCGGCGGGGCGTCCGCCCGCCTCGGCAGACCGACGCCGATCCGCAGAGGATCGAGGGAGACCGCCACGGTCCGGGAGGTGACGTCGACCGCGCCGAGGGGCCCCCGCAGCGTGACTTCGATCTGCCGTTGGGGAGCGGGGAGATCGACGATGGCGAACTGGGGAATCGTTCTGACTCCCAGCGTGGCGCGATGGGCCGCGTGTTTCGCCAGGCCCCGAACCAGCCCCACCATCAGCCTCGTCGGACGAGGTCTAACACGAAGAAGCGGCCGCAGGCCAGAAGCGCCGGCACCCGGCCGAGCACCGCTTCGCCCGCCCCGAGCAGATCGAGGAGCCTGCGGGAAGCGCGCCGCTCCATGGCCGGAGAAACGAGGAGACCGACGGCGTGGCAGGCGGACCGCTCGAACGATGCCGCAAAGAAACGATCGTAAACGTCTCGTGGGTCGAGGTTCGAGTGGTCGATGCGCTGGTCGGCGAGTCGGACCTGGATCGGCCGTGGCTGGCCTCTCTTGAGGCGGCCAGCCGAGGTCAGCAACAAGGCCAGGCGGTGACCGTGGTAACCGGGCGCGAGCATGTGACACACCAGGTGGCCTCCGGGCCTCACCAGCCGCGCCGCCACACCCGCGAACTCGTCGAGCGCAACCATATTGAGCGCCGCGAACGACGAGACGATGCCGTCGAAAGGCCCCGGGAGCGCCGCCAGGGCCTCATTCATCTCGCCGAGCACGGTGGGTGGTGAGCGCGGCATCGCCCGACCGCCCTGCCGCCTTGGCGCGCAAGCAGGCGAGCATCCCCGGCGACGCGTCCACTGCCGTCACATGGATGCCGCGCTCGGCCAGGTGGAGGGCGTCGATTCCCGTGCCGCAGCCCGCGTCGATCACCCGATCGCCGACGCGAAACAGACGGTCGAAACGCTTCCAGAGGAGGCGCCGAATCCACTCGTCCCGTGCGAGCTGGCGGTCGTAACCCGCGGCCAGACTGTCGTACGCACGCGCGATGATTGATGCATCGGTCATCCGCGCCCCCGGTCGCCCATACCCCAGGGCAAACCCTTAGTGCCGGCGGCTCGGCAAAGCAAGGGGCAGACCGCCCACGCTGGGTGGGAAAAATGGGCGCCCAGGGCAAACTCCAGCCGCGCTGTGACTCTTCCCACGTCGCCGAGTTGGGCGGGGGAGGACGACGGCTTGCCGCTCTCCGGGGCAGCCCTCGTGGCAGCTCAGCTCATCGAGGCGTGGACGGCGGATGACTCGAGGCGCGCCGCGAGCGTCTCGACCTTCTCCAACTGCGCCCGCAGCCGATCCCTGAACTCCCGGGCGTCGGTGCTCGTCAGCTCGATCATCAGGCCGTGCCGCTGCTCCTCGAGCGCGAGCGTGAGCTCGCGCAGCTCATCGTCGGTGAATTCCAGGTTTACGCTCATACCTCACAACGTAGATCCGGAATCCACGGTCTTCGCAGATTCAGATGCTCTCCCGCTGGGGATCGCGCAGACGGACGAGGCGGCGGGCCAGCTGCAGCTCCCACGGATGGTCGTAGATCCGCGTCGCGTAGCGCCAGCTGGCGAGGCCCCGCAGGGCCAGCTTGGCCGGTCGGGGGAGCTCGTGATCCTGGGCCGTCGGGAAGCGGCAGGCCAGCACGCGGGCGAAATCCTTCACCCGCCGCCGGGCGCGCGGGGTCAGCCAGGGGGCGTCCTCGTGGCAGACCCAGCTGATCCACTTGGGTTGGGCCCATTCTTCGGGCGTGGTCGGCAAGGCCGGCCCGGACGGACCGTAGCTGCCGAGCACCGGCAGCCGCGCCGTCCCGGCCTGACGGTGCTCGGCCCCGCGTTGGCGCTGCGGGGTGGGGCTGTAGAAGTAGAGGATGATCTCCGATTCGGGGCTGAGCGTCTTCAACCGCCGGATGAACTCGAAGGTGGTCTCGATCTCCCCCTCGGGATCTTCGGGTCCACCGAGCACGAAGGAGAACTCGGGGATGATGTCGTTCTCGCGGCAGCGGCGCGCGACCTCGAAGGTGTGCTCCACGCGGGAGCCCTTTTGCATGCTCTTCAGCACCGCGTCGCTGGCCGCCTCGGCGCCGACGTAGGTCATGCGCATCCGGCTCTTGCGAACCTTCTCCCAGGTGCTGGCGCTGAAGTTGGCCAGCGTGTCGGCCCGCGCCCAGCACCAGTAGGGCATGTTCAACTTGCCGAGTGCCTCGAGGATCGGGATCGACGAGTCTTCCTTGTCGAAGAAGTTGTGGTCGAGGAAATGCACGGCGTCCGCGCCCCACCGATCGCGCAAGGCTCCCAGCGCCAGCGTCAATCGCTCGGGCGCTTCGAGGGCGGTGGTGCCGTTCCACATCGACACCACGCCGCAGAAGCCGCACTTGTATCGGCAGCCGAGCGCCGATTGGTAGGAGGCGGTGCGGCGGCCGAGAAAGGTCGGGCGCAGGTAGGCGGCGATGTCTCTGATCCGATCGTAGGGGAGCAGGGGGAGCGCAGACGGTGGGATCACCGGCCGATCGGGGTTGTGGACCACCCGGCCGCCGTCTTTCCAGGTCAGCCCGGCGACGTTTCGAATCGCGGCAGCGCCTGATGAATCCGTCACCGCCGCCAGCAGCTCGAGCAGCGTCTGCTCACCCTGGCCGCGCACCAGATAGTCGACATAGGGGGCGTTGATCGCCGCGTCCGTGTAGAGCGTCGGGAAATAGCCGCCCCAAACGATCGGGAGGGCCGGGAAGGCCTTGCGGATCGCCGAGGAGATCTCGATGGCCGTCACCACCTGAGGGCCCGGCATCACCGTGATGCCACAGAGCGCGTGGGGGCGCGCCGACAGCCGCGCCAGCGCCGTCCGCACCGGATCTGGCTCGCGGTTGCCGTCGACCATGTCCCAGTCCCAGCGCCCTTCGAGCGCGGCCCCGAGGTGAATGATCGAAAGCGGCATCCCCGCGTTCTTCGGCGCGCAGCTTCGGGGATTGATGAGCAGCACGGCGGGCGACTTCTCGCTCGATTCGTCACCGCGCGTCGCCGCTCCGGTCATCCCTTCGAGCCTAGCACGCGGGTCCCCGCGGCTCTTCTGGATGCCCTCGGGCGGCCCTTTCGCCGCCGTTCGGCGCGTTCAGTTCACGAACTTCGAGAGCAGGCGGATGTACTTCGCCTGATAGCCGTCGTCGGGCTCGGTGATCGACCAGGAGTCGAGCGGCCAGCCGTCGTTGAAGTCGAGGTACGACTTCTGGTCGGGCTGCCCGGCCGGCGGCGAGAGCTGCGCGGCGCCGCAGGAGTAGCCGCTGCAATTGCCCGGACAGCAGCTGTCCCAGGTGTAGCTGGGGTTGGGGCCGCCGGTCAGGTAGCCGGGCGGCGGCCCGTACTCCGAGACGCCGACGGCGTCCCAGTTCGAGCCCTTGGCGTACCAGGAGTGAAAGAAGCGCGTCACCGATTTTTGCGCGCCGTAGCTCCCCATGTTCGACAGATAGACCAGCTGCAGCGGGTTCACGCCGTGCAGCCAGTGGACGTAGCGCTCCGCGCCCTTGGCGGCGATGGCGCTGCTCGACGCATCGAGCGCGAAGGTGACGACGTCGTAGAGGAGGTTCCCCTGGTCGCTCTTGATCTGGTTGATCCCCCACCAGTAGCCCTCCGAGAGGTAAGCCAGGTACGGATCGGGGTTGCTCGTGATGGCGCCCAGGTTGGCGCTGGTTTGCACCGCGCCCAGGGAGGCGGCCTTGATCTTGGAGACGACCGAGGCGGTCGCGTTCGGCGCCTGGGTGTAGGCGAGCAGCGTCTCCTGCTCCTCGCCGTGCGAGCCGTCGGCGTAGCCGGTGGCGACGACGTTGATCCCCGCGTAGTGGGCGTCGAAGAAGTCGCGGTAGCTGGTGGTGCCGGTCGCTTCGAAGAGGTAGAGCGCGGCCTGGAGCTGCTTCACCAGGAGCGCGTAAGCGCGGTCGGTGGCGTCGGTG
>Ga0210389_10004957_pt1 | contig 10333 bp, 8 predicted proteins | sample IncBWH28OmetaG_FD_160127 | JGI IMG/M metagenome (GOLD analysis project Ga0210389, IMG submission 160127) | Forest soil microbial communities from Barre Woods Harvard Forest LTER site, Petersham, Massachusetts, United States - Inc-BW-H-28-O ...
CGCGGCGGAGACGGCGGTCACGATCTGGGCGTAGGCCCGCGCCGCGGCGTCGGCCGAGCCGACGCCGAGCACCACCCCGCCCGCCTCGGTCTTGTGCGCGAGGCCGGTCGCGCTGACCTTCAGCGCGACCGGGAACCCGGTCTGCTCCGCGGCCGCGGCCGCCTCGTAGGCCGAGGTCACGAGCAGCCGCGGGACGACGGGCACGCCGTTGGCGGCGAGGAACTCGCTGACCTGCCGCTCACTCCACTCTCCGTGCGTGCCTGGCACATGTACCACGGCCGGGGCGGTCCCGGCGGCCGTGGCAGTCTCGCGGGCAGCACGGCGCAGACCCGACCACCAGATCGCCTTGGCCAGTGCCGGGATACCGCGGGTCAGCGAGTCGACCACGTAGGGCGCTCCTTCGGTCCGCCGGAACTCACGGCTGAACGCAGTCTGGTCCGACGGCAGGAACTCCATGGAGATGACCGGCACTGGGCTAGTCTTGGACAGCTCGACCCGGCGCTTGAAGTAAGGCGACATGAACGTGGCGGCCTCTTGCGTCAGCGGCGTCGTGCCGTTGACGACGAGCATGTCGATATTGGGGTCACGAGAGACAGCCGCCTCGGAGTTGGGCAGCAGGTTCCGGTCGATGACCACGTACCCGGTGGTGTCGAGCGGGTTCTGCGCTGTCGCGAACTCAGGCAGGCCGACCGCCCGCAGCTCCTCGACGGTTGACTCGGCGAAATCAGGCAGCTCGACCCCGTTGGCCTCGGCCGTGTCGCCGATGACACCGCACATCGCGCCCGAGCCGGTCACGAAAGCGACCCGTGAGCCCGGCAGTTCGCCGTAGGCGTCGAGCAGCCCGCAGGTCGTCACCAGGTCCTCGATCGAGTCCACGCGGATGATGCCGTGCTGACGGAACACCGCGTCGAAGACCCGGTCGTCGCCCGCGAGGCTGCCGGTGTGCGCCGCGGTGACCTTGGCCCCGAGCGCGCCGCGCCCGGCCTTGTAGGCCACGATCGGCTTACCCGCCTTCATCGCCCGCTCGGCCGCGGCGAGAAAAACGTCTGGGTGCCGCACCGACTCGAGGTAAAGCGCGATGACGCGGGTCCCCTCCTGTTCGACCAGGTAGTCGATGCCCTCGGCCACGGTCACCATCGCCTCGTTGCCCACCGTGACCAGGTGGCTGATGCCGACGTCGCGGTTCTGCAGGTAGTTGAGGAGGAAGATCCCGAGAGCGCCGCTCTGCGACATGATGCCGACGCCGCCGGCCTGCATCGGCCACGGCATCGCCTGACTCCACGGCATAGTGGCGTCGGGCGTGTTGATGAAGCCGAGGTTGTTCGGGCCGAGGATGAGCTGGTCGTAACCGCGCGCGAGCTCGGCCAGCTGTTCTTCGCGCTTGTGCCCCTCCTCCCCCATCTCGCCGAATCCGGCGGCGATCACAACGAGGTTGGACACCCCCGCCGCCGCGGCGTCGGCCATGACCGAGGGCAGCGAGGCCGGGCCGGTCAGCACGTAAGCGAGATCCGCCGGCTCGCCGATGTCGCGCAGCGAAGTGACGACGGGCTGCCCGTGAACCGGCTCACCCCGGCGGTTAACCAGGTGGATGGCGTGCGGGTAGCCGCCTTGCTTGAGATTGGCGTAGGTGTAGCTGGACCAGCCCGAGTTGTCGCTCGCTCCTACGATCGCGATGCCACGGGGGGCCAGCATCGACGTGAGCCGGTGCTGGCCGCCGACCTGCCGCGATCCGGTTGCCCCGAGTTTGCTGCTCGAGGCACTCTCGTCGGTGGTTATCGACACGGAGAACTCACCCGATCCCGTTCCTGGCGTGGGCCGCGCTCCACGCGGTCACGTCTGTCTGCTCAGCAAAAACCTCAGCTAATACTGAAACGTCGTTTCTGTTCTGTCAAGGTACCCATTCCGTCTCTACCAGGTACTTGACAGTACAGATAGCGTAACTAGGGTGAGCCTTAGAGTGAACACGGTTCCACTCAAGAAGCCCGCAGTACCTACATGGGGACGCGTGCTAGAGGAGAATTGAAATGACCTACCAGGCCACCGGTCTTAGGACAGCCGGGCTAGGCCAGCTGCTGCTGCGGGGCGCCCTGGGCGGCACCATGATCGCGCACGGGCTGCGCCATGCCCGGACGCAGGAGGGCACGGCGGCCTGGTTTGGGTCCATCGGATTCCGGCAGCCCCGGCTGCAGGCTCAGCTGAGCGCCGCGGTCGAGATCGGCGCGGGTGCCGCCCTGGCCGGCGGCGCCGCCACTCCCCTGGCCGCGTCCGCGGTCGTGGGCACGATGGCCGTCGCGTACCGCACGGTGCACCGGCCGAACGGGTTTTTCATCACGGCGGAGGGCTGGGAGTACGTCGGGCTCATCAGCGCGACCTCCGTCGCGCTTGCCGGGCTCGGCCCTGGGCGGTTCAGCGCCGACCATTTGCTCGGCGTGGATGAGGTCGGGTCACCCTGGCAGCGGGCGCTGCTCGCGTTCGGCCTGGGGATCGGCGGTGCGGCAGTTCAGCTTGCGGCCTTCTGGCGGCCGCCGCGGCAGAAGGCCGCGGAACCAGTGGCGGAATCGGCTACCGAGGAAGGGCGTTCCGCTTGACCGGCGGCGATCCTCACCTTCCCGCCCACAGGGACCCTGCAAGGCCAGCCGCGGAGATCACTCGTCGGTCGTCGTAGCGGCGACCGATGAACGACAGCCCGACGGGCATCCCCGCCGGCCCGGTGTGTCCCGGGATGTTCACCACCGGGACCTGCAGGACCGTCCATATGCCGTTGAACGATGCGTCCCCGGTGGAGTCGATACCGACGGGCGCCTCGCCGGTCGAGCTCGGCGCCAGAATGACGTCGTACTGGGCGGCGATGTCGTCGATCTGGGCACGGCAGCGGTCGGCAAGCTTGTAGGCCTCACGGGCTGCCGTCGGCGTCAGGCCGTTCCGGTTCTCGACGATGCACTTAAAGGAGTCGAGGAGCCTGGGATTGCTGCGGTACTCACCCAGGAACGCCGAGCGCCCCTCACGGTCAAGGATCCGGCGATGGGCGTCGATCAGCCCGAGGAAGTCGCCGTCCAGCGTCAACTCGGTGACCACCGCGCCAGCCGCCGCCAGCGACGCCGTGCCGTAATCCATCGCTGTCTGCGTGGCGGGCAGCGCCTCGGGCCAGTTCGGGGTTTGGCACACGGCCACCTTCAGGCTGTCGAGGGAGGTCGGCAGCGGCGTCTCGGGCGGGTCGAGGTCGAACACGTCGGCGAGGAGCATCAGGTCAGCTGCGGACCGGGCGTAGAAACCTGCCGTATCGCACGTCGCGGAGTACATCTTCAGGCCCTCGCGGCTGACGATGTTCCAGGTCGGCTTCAACGCATAGATCCCGCAGAACGAGCCCGGCCGGATCGTCGAGCCTCCCGTCTGGGTGCCAAGTGCCAACGCTGCTTGGAAGTCCGCCACAGCGGCCGCGGACCCACTCGAGGAGCCGCCCGGCGTACGGGTCGGATCCAGCGGATTCTTCGTCGGGCCGCCGTTGCCCGTGGCGGCAAACTCGGTCGTAACGGTCTTCCCCACGAACAGCGCGCCCGCCGCGCGCAGCGTGTCGACGCACGAGGCGTCGATCCCTGGCCGGCTGCCGGCATACCGCGCGTTGTGGTGCTCGGTCGGCATGTCCCTGGTGTTGATAACGTCCTTGAGCCCCACGGGGACACCGTGAAGCGGACCCTTCTCGCTGGCAGCGTCGAGCTTCTTCGCATCGGTGCGGATCTGATCGGGGTCGAAGAACGCGAACGCCTCGACGTCGGCGTTTCGCGCGTTGTAGCGGCCAATGATCGCCTCCGCGACGTCGGTCGCGGTGAGGTCGCCCGCCTTGACGGCCGCGACGACCTCGGTAGCGGTCATCTGCTCGGGGGAGGTCATGCCTTCGTGTAGCGGCTGGCGATCGCTAGCCATTTGTCGAGACGCGGGGAGGACTCGTACTCCTTGTCGATCAGATAGAGGCTCGGCGCCGGACAGCTCGCTCCGATCTCGACCAGAACGGGCCGCAGGGTCAGCTCAGGTGCTAGCGCATGAGTGTCGGAGCCGCCGAGCATGACTGGGAAGGTCAGCTTCTGATCCAACTCGCCGGCCCCGAACTGGTCGAGGAAGAGCTTCAGCAGCCCCGTGTAGGTCCCCTTGAAGGTCGGGGAAGCCACGACGAGCGAGTCCGCCTCCATCACGGTCACCTTGGCTTCGGCGACCTTCTGGTCACCCCAGCCGAGGAGACCCGCGCCGAGGTCGATCACATCGATGACGGCCGTGGGTGCCTCGCCAGTGAGCTTCGTGGCAATCAGCTCCGCCGCCGCGCGGGTGCGTGACATCGGTTTGGGATTGCCCACAACAACGATCGTCATCTGAGTTCCGTCCTCACTGGCTCGCTTTTCGAACAGATCTGGGTGGTCCGCCTGACTGGCCGTCAGGCCACCGACGGCTTGAGGGGCCAGTAGCGCATACACATCTCCGGGGAGATGGTCACGCCCGTCATGCCCTTGGCGGTGACGATGACGCGGTCGGCGTGGACGATCGGGATGATCGGCGCAGCGTCGGCGATGATCTGCTGCGCCTCCTCGTAGGCGGCCGCACGCTGGGCCGAGGCAGGCTTCCCGAACCACTCGTTCGAGATCTTGTCGACCCGTGGGTCGCTCCACAACGGGTAGTTAGCCACGCCGCCCTTGGTGAAGAAGTAGCCGATCGTGATCGACGGGTCGTCCATCCACACACCCCACTTGTAGAGCAGGGCGTCGGGCGCACCCTTCCCCGTCGTGGCGCGCGTCGTGGTGAGCGCCGTTTCCGACGCTGGCGTCTCCGGGGTCAGGACGAACTCGATGCCAGCCTGGGCCGCGCTCGCCTTGATCAGGATCGCCATACTCTGAATCGTCGGGTCGGAGTTCAGGAAGTGCAGCGGGGCCGACACCTTCGGGTTGCCGGCCTGGCTCATCAGTTCCTTGGCCTTGGCGATGTCGGTGGTGTACTTCGCCCACGCCGGGGAGTAGCCGTTGGCAGCCGTTGTCACCATGGATAGGTCTTTGGTCACCTCACCGTTGAAGAGCGACTTGATGATCTGGTCGTAGGGAATGGTGTACGCGACGGCCTGACGGACCAGCTCGTTGCCGAACGGGCCGTTGGCGTCGCTGCCCAGCTGCAGCATGAAGAACTCCGGCGCCTTGGAGTACAAAGCCTGCAGGGCCGAGTCGTTCGCGAGGCTGTTGACGTCCTCCTGCGTCAGCCCGTAGACCGCCAGGTTGGCCGAGCCGCCCTTGAGCAGCGACAAGACGTTCCCGGTCACCGTGATCGTGACATTCTGGTAGGCGGGGTTCCTCGGGTTGCCCGGAACCGCCGCGAGCTCTATCTGCTGACCGATCGTGCGGTTCTTGACGTAGTAGGGCCCGGTGCCTGCCGTGTTGGTCTTGAGCCAGTTCGTGCCGGTGGGGTCGCTGCTGGTGACGTGCTTCTTCAGCTCCACCGAGTCAAGGACCGGCAGATTCGGCCACCGGAAGACCGCGAGCTGGAACCCGTTGACCTCGATCGGCTTACCGTCGGAGTCGGTGAACTTCATCTCCACCGTATGGGCGTCGACCTTCTTGATCTGGTCCATGCTGAAGATGCCGGCGGTGTTGAGCGAGCTCTGCTGCTTGAGTGCGAATAGGCGCTGCATCGAGTAGAGGACGTCGTCTGCGGTCAGGGGGTTGCCGGTCGGGTAGAACTTCCTGGTCTTGTCCAGGTGGAAGGTCGCGGTGTCGCCCTTGGTTGTGTACGAGGCCAGCCCCGGCGCGAGCTCCAGGCCGTCCCACACCATGACGCCGGCGCCGTTAGGTACGAACTTCGGGGACACGAGGGTCTCGTACAGGTTGCAGCAAAGATCCCAGTCCTCGAACGAGTACGAGCTGTTCTGCGGGTCCAGCGAGTCGGCGTCGATCGGCCAGGCGACGATCAGCTGAGCCGTGGACCCCGCGCCCCCGTTAGTAGCACTACTACCCTGGACGCTGCACGCGGTGAGCAGGGCGAGCACGCTTAGGCCCGCACCACCCGCAAGGACCTGGCGCCGACTCGGTATGAATTCAACGTTTGACACTTGTGAACCTCATTACTTCCTGGGAACAGCCGGCTATACGGCTTGTGCAATTCGCTCGCTGCTGAGCACGACGGGACAGGCAACCTCGTGAGTCGGCGAGACGGAGGCCAGCACGGGGCGTTCGGCCCGGCATGACGGCTGAACGAGCGGGCACCGATTGTCAAGGCGGCAACCGGCCCCTACGTCGAAGGGACTGGGGATCTCACCCTCGAGACGGAATCGCTCACGGCGCTCCTCGGGGTCGATCCGCGGCGCCGCGGAGAGCAGCGCCTTCGTGTAGGGATGAGTCGGATGGGAGAAGATCTCCTCTGTGGGCCCCGACTCGACGATCGCGCCCAGGTACATCACCATGACGCGGTCGGAGATCCTGCGGACGACGTCGAGGTCGTGGCTGATGAAGAGGTAGGCCAGCTGCTGCTGCTGCTGAAGCTGGCGGAGAATCTCAAGAACCTGCCCGCGGACCGAGACGTCGAGCGAGGCGGTCGGCTCGTCGAGAAGCAGCACCTTCGGCGAGACGGCGATGGCCCGCGCGATCCCGACGCGCTGGCGCTGCCCGCCGCTGAGCTCCGCGGGATACCGGTCGAGGTGCTCCTCCCCGAGGCCCACCATCGAGAGAAGCCCGGCGGCCCGGGCGATGCGGGTGCTCTTGTCCATGTCGGTGTGCAGTCGCAGCGGCTCGGTCAGGATCTGGCGAATCGTCATCCGAGGGTTCAGAGACGAGTTCGGGTCCTGGAACACCATCTGGACGTCGCCGTAGGCCCGGGACAGCTCGCGCCGCGTCATCCCGACCATGTCGCGTCCGTCGACGGCCACCGCACCCTCTGTGGGATCGATCAAGCGAACGATGCAACGGGCCACCGTGGACTTCCCCGACCCGCTCTCGCCGACCAGGGCGACGGTCTCGCCCGGGTGGACGTCGATGGTGACCGAGTCCACCGCGACGAGAGTGCGGGCACGCCCGCCCCGCTTGACGCGGAACTCCTTCCGCAGACCGACCACGTTCAGGGCCGGGCCGTGCGACATCGGACTGTTCATGCTGACAACTCCTCAAACCGGCTCGATCGCAGCAGTTGCTGGGTGTAGGGATCCTCCGGGTACTGAAGGATCTGGGCGCACGGTCCGATCTCCCGGACCTTTCCGCGGTACATGACCACCACGTCGTCGCACGTCTCGGCGACAACGCCGAGGTCGTGCGTGATGAGGCAGGTGGTCATGCCGCTGGACCTGACCAGGTCGACGATCAGCTCCATGATGTCGGCCTGGATGGTGACGTCGAGCCCGGTCGTTGGCTCGTCGAGGATGAGTAGCTTGGGCTGGCAGACCAGCGCGAGCGCCAGCATGACGCGCTGCGCCATGCCGCCTGAGAACTCGTGCGGGAACTGCCTCATGCGCTGCGCCGGCTCGGGAACGCGGACCTTGCGCAGCATCTCCTCGGCGATCTCCCGAGCCTGCGCCACCGAGACGCGCTGGTGGGCACGGCAGGCGTCGATGAGCTGCTTGCCGACCGAGATGACCGGGTTCAGCGCGGCGCGGGCGTCCTGGAAGGCCATGGCGAACTCGCCGCCACGGATGCGCCGGTAGGCCCGGTCGTCGTAGGTCGAGATGTCGTCCCCGGCATACTCGATCGAGCCTCCGGTCTTGACGAAGGTGGAGGCGGTCAGGCCCATCATCGACAACGCCAGCAACGTCTTGCCTGACCCGGTCTCCCCGACGATCGCGGTCATCGCCGACTCACGCAGGCCGAAGGAGACGTCATCGAGCACGTGCTTGAAGCCACTGGGCGTCTTGAACCCGCCGCTGTAGCCGCGGACGCTGAGCAGGTTTCCTGCCTCGTTTGCCGTCATCGCTGCTCCCCTCGGTTGCGCGCTGCGATCCCGTCGCCCACCAGCTGGCAGCCGATGGCAAGTACCAGGACTCCAAGACCAGGGAAGAGGGCCTCCCACCACGCACCAGCGACGACGTCGGACTCACCGCGGGCGATCATGGAGCCCCACTCGACGGCATCCGGCTGGATGCCCACCCCGATGAAGCCGAGTGCCGCGATGTTTCCGCACACCCACGCCGCACTGATCGAGGCGTACGCAAGGAGCGGACGCCAGCTGTTCGGCATCAAGTGCTTGAAGAGCACCACCAGCGGAGGGTTCCCGACCATGCGCGCGGCTTCGGCGAACTGCCAGGTCTTCTTGGTCAGCACCTCAGCCCGCGCCAGCCGCACGAAGTCGGGCAGCGGGAGGATGGCGACGACCAGGATCACGTTGAAAGTGCCTGGGCCGAGGATCGAGATGACAAGCAGTGCCATCAGCAGGGCAGGAAACGCCTGGACGACCTCCAGCAGGCGCAGGGTGACCGTCTCGAACCAGCCACCGAAGAAGCCGGCGAGCGCACCCCAGGCCGAGCCGATCACCAGCGCGATGGCCACAGCGGTGACGGTGTAGAAAACGTCGGTGCGACCTGCGGAGATCGTGCGCGAGAAGACGTCCGAGCCCACGGCGTCGGTGCCGAACCAGTGCGCGCCACTGGGTGCGCTGCTAAACGCGCCCGTGCCGGTCGCCGTCGGAGGATACGGCGTCCAGATCAGGGACACGAGGGATATCAGCACCAGGAACGCCAGGAGGCTCAGTCCGATCGGCAGCGTCCCTGACGATGAGCGGAAGCTTCGGATCGCCCCGAGAACTGCGGCTGCCACGCGCGAGAGCCGAGCCGGCTTCGGTGCAGTGATTTCGACTGCTGGATCAAGGGATGTGGTCATGACCGGATCCTCGGGTCGGCGAAGGTGTAGGCGATGTCAAGCAGCTGGTAGATGATCACGTAGAGAATCGACGCGTAGAGCACGAATCCCTGGATGGCGGGGAAGTCGGAGTTCTCAAGCGCGTTCAGGGCATACTGTCCGACCCCGGGCCAGCCGAAGACACCCTCGATCAGCACCGTGCCGGAGAACGTCCACGCGACGGTGCCGGCGAACATCGTGATGACCGGCAGGATGGCGTTCCTGAACGCGTAGACGAACCAGATGCGGGCTCGGGAGAGTCCGAGGGCGCGAGCGGTGCGGACGTAGTCCGCCTTCAGCGCCAGGATCATCGACGCTCGTGCGCCCCTGGCAAGCGGCGACGCCACTCCGTACCCGAGCACAAGCACGGGCAGGATGAGCTGCCGCAGAGCGGGCAAGAGGATGGACAGGTGCCCGGTGATGATGCTGTCGATGAGGTAGAAGCCCGTGACCTTCGGTGGTGGCAGCACGCCGATGGGCAATCGCCCCGTCGGGCCAGGGAGCACGTGCAGCTGGTCGAAGAAGATCACGATCAGCATGAGTGCGACCCAGAACTGGGGAAGCGCGAGTCCCGCGGAGGTGAAGACGCGAACGGCACGGTCGAAGATCGAGCCCTCGAAGACCGCGGACAGGACGCCGACGGTGACGCCGACGACGACCCCGAAGATCAGGGCATAGGTCGCGAGCTCGGCGGTCGCCGGAACCCTGGTCAGGAGGTCCGATGTGACCGGCCGGAACGTCAGGTAAGAAGTACCGAGGTTTCCGTGGATCACGTCGCGCAGGTAGTTGACGTACTGAACCGGAATCGGGTCGGCGAGACCCAGGCGCTGACGGATAGCCTCGCGGTCGGCCAGCGTGGCCGTGGGCTGCGCGAACAGGTTGACCGGGTCGCCTCCGAATACGCGGGTCAACAGGAACGTCAGCGTCACGACACCCCAGATGACGAGGATCGCGCCGAGTATCCGGCGACCGATCACGTTAGCGACCTTGGGGACGGCGATGCCGTGAAGACTGCGCGGCGGTGGCGCCGAGATTTCAACCGCCATGAGACAACTCCTCCGGGGGAGCGCGCGAACGGGTCTGGGAAGGGGTGACACGGCGGTGTGCCGAAACGAGCCCGGTGGGCCGACCACCACGTCGCCTGCGCCCGAGCTCAGGAAACTCGCGCTGGGCGAGGGCGAATCCTGAATGGATCTCCGCTGCGACCAGCGGTGGTCGCAGTAAAGGCAATGCTCTCCGGACATCCCTCTTCTTCGGTAACTGCTGCGTTACGAGTTTGCTGCGCGAGGAGAGGTGCTCATTCGCCGCCCACCTCGTTCGTCGTGAACGCCGATCCGGCGTCGGAACAGCGACGTTCACCCAGTCGGCGGGGCAGGTCACACTCCCGCTGTGGCCGGCGCGCCGAGCTTGCCGAGGTACTTGATCATCTGCTCGAGGTGGACGACGTCGGCGTACCGGTCAGCGAGGTCATACAGCGCGGCCACCGT
>Ga0210389_10004959_pt1 | contig 10331 bp, 10 predicted proteins | sample IncBWH28OmetaG_FD_160127 | JGI IMG/M metagenome (GOLD analysis project Ga0210389, IMG submission 160127) | Forest soil microbial communities from Barre Woods Harvard Forest LTER site, Petersham, Massachusetts, United States - Inc-BW-H-28-O ...
TGTCATGTTCATGGCGGTTGGCAGCTGCCTTTGCGAACAACTGACGATTGGCGCAACCCAAGCGTTTCAGTCCCTCGAGCGCATGGAGGCCACAGCTGCGCTCAATCAGATGACGTCGATGCTTCGCACCATCACGGCGATCTGCATGTTGGTGACTCTACACCACGCAAGCGCGGCACAGTGGGCTATCGCCTCAATGCTTGCGTCCGCGGTGGGCACTGCGATCGCCTTGATCGCCGTAACAGTTCGGCTCGGCTGGCCTCAGTTTAAGCCCCGCCTCTTGTTGCGAAGCGCCGGGGAAGGGTTCGAATACGCCTTTGCGTCGTCGACGACCAATGTCTACGACGACATCGATAAGACCATGCTGAGTCACTACGGCATGGATGAGGCAAACGGCATCTATGGTATGGCCTATCGCATCATCGAAATGGCCACGGTGCCGATCGCCTCTATTCAACTCGCCACGGAACCGCGATTATTCCGTTTAGCCGCTTCCGGGCCAGCGGAACCGATACTGCTTGGCCGCCGGCTTTTGAAATATGGCCTGATGATTAGCGCCGCTGCCGCGGTTTGCCTGTTTGTGTTTGCTCCCCTAATCCCGTTATTGGCCGGCAAAGGATTCACGGAAGGGATTTCCGCGCTCCGGTGGCTGTGTCTGATACCGCTGTTCCGTAGTGTTCACAAATTAACGGGTAGTGTGCTGACGTCGATCGGGCTGCAGCGCTACCGGACGTTGACGCAACTCGCCGTCGCCTGCTTGAATTTTGTACTGAATCTGTGGCTCATACCTCGATATGGATGGCTTGGCGCCGCGTGGGCGAGTCTCGCCACCGATGGCTCGCTAGGAATCATGAACTGGACCTTGCTGCAGCGCACGTGCCGCAAACTTTCATCTGCCGAAACGAATCTTGGTGGTCTAGCTGGAATCGTTCGCTCGGATAGAGAGACGATGACGACAACCCCGAATGGAAGCCCTGCGTATGGAAATGTTTCGAGGGCGGAAAATCCGGTGCGGAGGTCGCCCATCATTTCCAACCCTCTCGTATCCATCGTAATTCCCTATTATAAGCATCCGGATTTCATCGCGGAAGCTGTCCTGAGTGCTAAACGCCAGACCTATGCGAATACCGAGATCATCGTAGTTGACGATGGGTCGCCGGAACCAGTTGAACCTCGTCTAAGACATATCGGTGGGTTGCAAATTTGGCGAACTGAAAACCGAGGCGTCTCTGCGGCTCGAAACTTCGGCTGCCGCAAAAGTTCCGGAGAGCATCTGATTTTCCTCGATTCGGACGACGTTTTGGCGCCAGGCGCGGTCGAGGCCCACTTGAAGGTACTACTCTCAACGGAGGCCGCCCTGAGCTTCGGCGCCATTCGCTTGGTAGATGAGAACGGAGTGCAAGTACGGCCCCCACATTCCTGCAGGCCACGAGAGGATTATTTCAAGACACTTTTGGAAAGCAATCCCATCGGTTGTCCGGGAGCCGCGATGATTCGCCGGAAGGCTTTTTTGCAAGTGGGAATGTTCGACGAGTCTTTGAGGATCTGCGAAGATTACGACCTCTACCTGAGGATCGCCCGACAAATGCCGGTGGGCCAATGCAGCTCCTGGGTCGTCGACTACCGCCGGCATCGCACCAATATCTCTCAAGCCAAAGAGCGGATGTTTGCTGTCACCATGACCGTGTTGGACCGAATCGAAACGACACTCACAAAAAACGAGTTGAAACGACTCCGGCACGCTCGCCGTCGTTGGAAGCACGAGTTCTTACGCCAGGCTACGCCCGCTTACCGGATTTGGGGCTTGTACTACAGTTTTCGTGCAATGTTGACCGTTCCAGTTCGCTTCTATTTCACCCAAGAGCATTGATCACTCCACGCCGTCACCCTGAAAGTAAAGCAGCCGGGCCCACCAGTATTCGATGGAAATTCTCTGTTATCGCGACAGTGCGGGAAATTTCGGAGACGATCTAAATGCGTTTCTATGGCGGGAATCTCTGCCCGCGCAGGTGTTTGATATTCCCGATATCGTGCTGATCGGAATCGGAAGCATTTTCAATGCCTACTGCGCGCCGTTGTCAGAAACCCGAGGGAAGCGGGTTTTCGTTCTTGGTTCCGGTGCAGGATATGGACCGCTGCCGCCGGACTGGGAAAGTTGGAACTTACTCGCGTTGCGAGGCCCGCTCACGGCGGACTTAGTCGAGAGGCCGGACCTCGCGATTACCGATTCCGCTGCGCTGCTCTCGCTGTTGCCGAGCATCAACTCCGCTCCGCGCCTCAGAGAGGCCGTATTGTTCATGCCCAATTATAACTCGGTGCCTGGCGGACAATGGGAATGTGTAGCTGCGCAAGCAGGCATGACATTTGTCGATCCGAGGTGGCCAGTACCCAAGGTCCTCGAGCACTTCTTGCGCGCAAAGTTGGTGATCACCGAAGCGATGCATGGAGCCATAGTCGCCGACTCCCTGCGGATTCCGTGGATCCCTGTATCGATTGCTCCGGACACGCTATCGTTTAAATGGTGGGACTGGGCCCTTTCTCTGGGTATGGTTTACGAACCGGTACGACTACCTTCGAGTTCGTTGCACAAGAGCCTGTATCACAGGCTGCTCATCCGCCAGGCGAAACGTAATGCGGTTGCCGCGCCCGCTTTCGTAAGCAGCTCAAACGCTTCCGCTCTGATTGCGGACTTCAAGACACGCTATAAAGCCAGCGCTCCCGAAAGTCCGCGACTCGCGAACGGATCCAAGCCGCAAAACCATGTTCGCTCATTGGTCCATTCCGCGTTGCGTACTTTCGACGGATTTTTTGTCGACAATGCCGTGAAACATCTTCGCAATATCGCGCTGGAGAGGACGTATTTGAGCTGCGATGACGTGTTTCAGGACAAGGTTGAGCAATTGCAGACCGCGGCCGCAACGTTCGTGAAGCTGATACGCGACTGAGCGGATTTAAAGGCGACCAGGAACACTATGTCAGTTATGACTAGTCGACGCGTATCGCTGTGCGGGGTCCGGTTAGATGCTCTTACGCGTAGTGATTTGCTCCAGATTTTGAAGAAAGCGATCGACAAGCGAGAGAAGTCACTCATTTTGAATCACAACTTGCATAGTCTCTATCTCTATCAGATGAGTGCCTCGTTCCGGAATATCTATGCGCTGGCCTCGCGCGTATACATCGATGGCTTACCGGTCGTGTGGTTGGGAAAAGCGGCAGGTTTGCCGTTGATGGCGGAACACCGCATCACTTTTCTTGATTGTTTCGAAAAGATCCTTGCGGAAGCATCCCAGAATAGTTGGCGCGTGTTCTACGTTGGTTCGAGCGGCGCGGTGATGGCCAAAGCTTTGCCTCTTCTGAGAGCACGCTACCCGCAGCTAGTTATTGATGGGCGCGATGGGTTCTTTCCGCGAAATGGTACCCAGGATGACGCACTGATCGCGCAGATTAACGGTTTCCGAACCGATATTCTGTTTGTTGGAATGGGTATGCCCCGCCAGGAGGAATGGCTTGCGCAGCATTATCAAAAACTGAAGGTTGGGGCAGCTCTAACCAGCGGTGCTACGTTGGACTATGTCACCGGTGATGCGTATCGGCCTCCTGCTTGGGCCGGGGCGCTGGGGCTCTACGGAATATTTCGCATGTTTTCTGATCCAAAAAGACTTTGGCACAGATACCTTGTCGAGCCAATCCATGTCGCGAGACATTTCTTGCCGGCGATTATTCTAGATCGATTTCGTCAGTGGCCAAGCAGTTCGCGTTCAGTGAATGGAAGGTTTGACTGAGAAGCATGCCGGAATTTCATGGAGACAAACCATTGCGCGTCTGCATCATGAACGATAATTTCTACCGAAGCAGCGGCGCCGCCATCGCCATCCGGCGAATCTCGCGAGAGTTAACTGGAGTTGAGTATTTTATTGCTGGTTGCCGCAACGATGGGCTTCCAGAAGATCTCTCCTGGATTCCGGCCCATAGGTACGAGAGATTTGATCTCAAGACTTCGAACCCTGCGCGCCTTGCCAATGAGTTAGTGCGATTCAAGCGTTGGTTCAAACGCCAGAAACTCGATCTGGTCCACTGTCACCATCGGCGGATCTCGGCGTTGATCAACGCCTGGGGCATTCCGGTTCTTTACACCGGACAACTAACGTTTCCGCATGCCATATGGTTCCGTTTGCTTCACCCCAAGCGCATGACCGCCATTACACCTTCGGTGGCACAGAATTTGCGAGAGACTACCGGAGGAGAGGTTCTGGCGTGCATTGGCAACCCTACAGAATTTCCTAAGACTCCTCCTTTCATCGATTTGGAAAAGGTCAAGAACAGCGCGGTTTGCGTGGGGCGCCTGGAAGCGGTCAAAGGACACAAACACCTCTTGGCAGCATGGAAATTACTCCTCGACCGTGGACATCGCTACAGGCTCGATATCGTGGGTGAAGGCCCGTTGCGAGGCGAATTGGAAGAACAGTCCCGCCACGATGGGACCAGCAACCTGATACGCTTTTGTGGGTTCAACCAGAACGTCTCGGAGTTCCTCGGCAATAGTTTATTCGCGATACTGGTGAGCAGAGTGGAAGGACAGGGGATCGTTACGCTGGAGGCCGCCGCCATGGGGCGAGCGACGCTGCTGACCGCGGTCCATGGGTCGGTCGATCTCATACCGCCTGGTGCGAAACTGACGAACGGATTAGCTTATGGAAATGTAAAAGAACTGGCGGAGGCAGTGCAATCCTGGTTTGCTCACCCGGACGATGTCGTTAGAGAAGGTGAACAGTTTTTTCATTTCCTGAAACATTCCAGCGATCCCAAGATGGTCGCATGCGCTTATCGGGATATTTATCGCACCATTGTTTCGGGAGCCGCCTAGCTTGGTGCGGCGTGGCGCAAACAGCACGCTCGCGGCCTCTCGCATTCCGTTCCATGTTCGCTAGGAGTGCAGTACTGCTGACCTGCCTGTGTTCGGTGCTAACCGCTTGGCAATTCGCCGAACACGTTGTCAGAGCATCTGCGCTGCAGTCTAGTCCCAATCCGCCAGCGCCCGTCACTTCGCCCCTGCTTGTTCCCGCCAAAAGCGCGTTCACGGCCCCCGCTCCGAACGCCTGTCAATCCAGATACGACCAGTTTTACGGCTCGGAGCCGGGAGTGTATGCGTACTGGCCGATGTGCGAATCGGGCGGCAAAATCAACGTGTACGATTACGTGGGGAAATGGGATTTGAGTTCGACCTATGTGGGCGGCGGATCCCCGGCATTTGGGTCTGGAACTGTCACCGGAGGCAGACCTGGTCCGGTGCCCGATGGTGAGACCGCAGCTCAGGTGACTTCGGCCTCCAATGATCTCGAGAACCAAAACATTCCGGTGAACAAAAACGAAGGCACGTTAGCAACATGGATCAACGCAGATTCTACTGACTATCCGGTCACCGCTGTCTTCCTCGGGGGCATTCATGGCAAATCCCTGATCTCGATCGGTGTTGCAAACTCGGGTTCCACCTGCTTCAACGGCACGTATGTTGATTTCGAGGGCGTGACAACGGTCGTAAAGAAATGCGGCTACACCGTCAATACCTGGCGTCGCCTGGTATTGACGTGGTCGTCCGGAACCCTGAGTCTGTATCTTGACGGCGTCTCCGTGGCCAATGGAACGTACGCCGAAAAAATTGACGACAAGCTTTTTTATTACCGTTTGTTTCCGGGTTGTTGTGATACCCGGAAGCAAATGACGCTCGCCAAAGCCTTGGTTGCGAATCAGGCCTGGAGTTCTTCGCAGGTGGCCCAGGACTTTGCGCCGGGCTTGATCACTCCGCCAACCGGAGGTGTGTATGTCACCAACACCCGGTTGGGAACTATTCATCGCGACGTTTTGGGTTACGCGGACTATAACGCAAATCTCTCCAGTTCGAAGTTGATCGCAGCGCTGAAGGAGGGCCTGCGGACCGCGGGTGTGACCTCAGTACGCTACGCAAACGGCGCCGGAGGCATCACCGCAGATCTCGAAAACTGGCAAGGTGGCCCAGCTTGTACGCACACTCCGCGCTCGACCACGCCGCCACAAAATAGCACGACCGGAAATAAACTCGATGCCTACTTGTCTCAAATCGCCGAGCCCTTGCATTTGCATGTCGGGTTTACCGTTAACTATGGCACCAATCCCCCAGATTGTGACGCTGGAGGCGACCCCACGATAAACGGGGCGAATCTGGTGAGATATGCCAACCAAAGCAAGAATTACCAGATTAGATACTGGGAGATTGGGAATGAACAATACAGCCCCAGCACCGAGGCGGATTTTCATCCCCAGGCAAATACGGGTGGGAGTTACGCCAGATACGAACCCGCGTTTTACGATGCCATGAAGAAAGTAGACCCTTCGATTCTGATCGCCGTTCCCATCAGCGGTGCAACCTACGGGACGCAAACGGATTTTGATTTTCCCGTATTAGCAGGCGCGAAATACGATGCCATCGTTTATCACAGCTATCCGATGACGGATCCCATTTCGGACGGCAATACTCTTTATCAAGACAGGGTTTCGTCAAACCTCTACCGAATTCGCGGCGCGCTGCTCACACTGCAAACCGAGCTTCTCAGCCATTCCCAAAAACCGGATGCGATTTGGATTACCGAGTGGGATGGCAATGTTTCAGGCAATAAATGGTCAAAACAAAGCATGGGAGCGGTCATGCCGCTTTTTGCTGTCACGCAACTGGCGGAATACATGCAGGCGGGCGTCCAATACGCCACTTGGTGGGCACAAGGAGAGACCAATGTTTGTTCTCGTTTCAATTACGACCCCATCGCCGAGAAGGCCTACAGTTGGTGGGAATGCGGCTCCGGATTTTTGACTTATACCGGGCCGCTTCCCGAAGCCGGGGAGTTGCCCGTTGGTCTGAAACCCGGCGATCTAACTCCAGCCGCCCGCGCGTTTCAACTTTTGTCTGAGAGCGGCTTTGTAACCGAAGGCGAACATATGCTTCGGACCGTAGCTGACGGTAAGGCTGCTCCGTGGCTCGTGGCCTATGCGGCTACGCACGGTTCGTCCTACTCACTCATTCTGATAAATCGCGATCGCGATAACGCTCATACCGTGCCGGTGTCAATTGCTGGGACGAAGTCATGTCCTGCAACCGAACAGTGGACCTATGGTCGGGACCAATACGACCGCACTTCCAGGGGTTATTGGTCCGCGGATCCCGTCCACTCCATATCCGATCCTAGATCGGGAAGTTGTGTACTTACAATCCCTCGCTGGAGCGCAAACGTAATATTGTTGGCGCACTGAGATATGAGGTATGTTGTGACTCGCGTCACTCAAAAACCACCGTACTATACGCGGTTCTGTCTTGCGTCTGCCAAACTGATGAGGTCATGCCAAACATCTACTTTTGTCACGCAATTCACCAAGGTCCGGGGATGTTGCGAGCCGTCTTGACCTCGGAAGAGGCGGCAAAGCTCATGGAATTGCGATCGACTCATTACGTCGGACCGCACTTCCCGACGACGCCGGAGAACAGTAAAGCCGATTTTGGAGTGCTGCGCGTATCTGACTCTGAAGGCCACGGAGAATGGCGGGTTGGATTCTATTGTTTTGACGCTGACCTCATGGGCCTTGAAGAGGCGATACAGACCTGTACCTCAAAACTACCAGCGATTGGAACGAAGTCAGTTGAGAGCCACCCAACTACCACTCCGTTACGCTGAGCTATACAATCGGTATGGCGTTAGACGCCCCGAATAGTTCCATGAGAGAGATATGGGAGGCTTTGGCGATCGTCTCAGGGAAAGGTGTCCGTCAGTTTTGATGTCTTCACTCGAGTGCCCGCGCGAGGGCAACGATATTGAGAAGCACAATATTTGGCTCGCCTGGTTGGAACCAACCGTTTTTTTTCTCCTGGGCTCCGTGTTCTGTGCATGAACCAAGTCATCGAAAAGCGTAATGAATTCCTGCAGCTGATGGATAGGTATCGTTGCATGCTGCCTTAGAATGATTCAGTACGAAGAGGTCGTCACTGGCATTTCCCTATTTTTCGGGAGGCGTAGGCTACGTGAGGGGATGAAATCGGTGGTGTAATTGTATTGTTGATTGCTGCCGTCGGCATTAGTACGGTCGACGCTAACTTTCATGCCCGTGGGAGACCATTCAACGATCCGCGTCTCACTCTTGCGCTCGGCGCCGGGTCCGAATTTGGATTTTGCTACGTTCAATTTCCAGGTACCGACGAAAGGATCGGCTTGCGCCAGCGCCAATCCGGAAGTAAGAAGAGCCGCAACGAGAATACCGGCAGCGGCGAGCAGCCAACTGCGCGAACTTCCCTAAGCCTATTTTCCGAAAACTGCCGAGTGACGAATTGCGACACCAGGGGCCGAATGTAACCAACGAATCACCAAAATACATTCATGTTTGCTGCCTCCAGGGTCAGCCTTATATCAGGCACCTTTATCCAGTTAGAGAATGGCGTACGCGGATCATAGTCACGACTTGGCGACCACTACATCCAGTTCGCCTGTCTTATTATTCACCACTGCTGCTCCGCACTCCGTATAATTTCCGGAAGCGTCGAACTTGCAGCCAAAGGTTCCTTGCTTTGCGACGCCACACTGGCCAGCATTCAAGCCCACCACGTACCACCCGGACCCCACGGGCTTTCCGGCCGTGTTGCCCTTGGCGTAGATACCCATGAGGATCTTGCCGGTTTCGGGTTTGCCGTTGGCGCAGGTGAAATCATCTTCGCGGTAGGTGTAAAGCACGCCGCGCTGGGCATCCCACAAGAATTGGTTGTCTTCGACGGTGCCGTCATCGTCGATGTCCAGCGGTCGGTCCAAAATGAGGCTGGCGCGGACGACTTCACGGATGTTGCGCCTTTGCCAACACTCGATTTCTGGCTTTGATTCTTGGCTGTCGCGCTTGGGGCGGGAGAATTGGACTTTGCCGCCACAGTCGGTCCAACGTTTACCTTTGGTGCTGTTCCGGTGGTCGTCTGCGATTGCGCCACGCCCAGTGCAAGCAGTCCGGCGCTTACAATAAGTGTCGTCGGCAATCTTTCTCCTTGCGAAAAATTAATGAATACGAGAGTTTTTTGGTCGAGCCCCTGATGGTATGGTCCGCGACAAGTCGGACGACGTTTCATAACCCTCATAACCGTCCCGGCCCGGTTTTGTGCACAAACCGGGACACACGATTCCGCGCCCACCTTGTGCCATTGACGGTGGTTCATCCACAAAAGTATCGAATAGGTGGCGAAGAATTTCGCGCTGAAGTGCGCGTAGGAGTTCCTGCTTGTTCATGGTGTCCTCGAAGATTTTGATCGGTAGGCAGGAACGGGAAGGAAAGAGTACGCGCATGCGGGAGGGCGTCTAGTGAAGAAGGCACCCGAAGAAGACGGAAAGCAATGCAGTAGGCGACAAGATCGCCGCAAAATTCCACGACGGTCGGAAAGTTGACGCCATGTTCCGAGCTATCTATCTACCAACAAGACGACGAAATTAAACTGAATATTGACTTCGGACACGAGGAAACCGCGACCGTTGCGCTGTGGCAGGTGGTAGAATGACGATGAGGTGGCTTTGTGTTAAGTCAACAGAAATTCCTGACGGCCATTAAGAATGACTTGCGCGTGCGTCGCGCTGAGATTCATGAGGGCGGTGTAGATGGTCAAAACGAGACGTATTTGGAGTGGAGTGCAATGGTCCGATATCAGCGACGGGTCCAAGATGCTGGCGACGACCAGTCTAAGCTCGAAATAGTTGTGAAATCTCTTGAGAAGAATCATGCGGTTGGCCGTTCCCAGAACTGGCGCGGACGAGCTACGGTTTGAGGCGGTTGGCACTGGATAGACGGCGACGAGAATACCAAGTAGGGGAGGTACCGTGTGGGCGATTTGCGTGCCTACGATCCATAATGATGGCGTTGCGTCCACTCTGACCAGCTTATTGGCTTTCGCTTCGTACTTCCGCTGTCAGTTGCTTTCCTCAGTCTCCCGCTCTTTCAGCCATCTATTCGTCATTCTTCGTATCGGTCGCGCTGCGTGGGAGCCTGTGTAAACCGAAAATTGTCTGCCCCCAGCTCCATTTCAGCTTGCGCCGTACAAAACGGCGACATAACGGTGCACTCCGTCCCATCACAACCTGCTGGATCAGTACTAAAACGAAAAAACGGCACTCAATTGACCGCTGCGGGGAGCCACCGCAACACCGCCATTTTGCGTCGCGGCATTTATCTCCCCGAAATTCGCTGCTCCTAATACCTGGCCCGGAATTCCGAGGCTCGGATGATTCAGAGCATTGACAAAGTCCGCGCGCAGCTCCAGGTGGAAACGCTCCTTGACGCTAAAGCTC
>Ga0210389_10004961_pt1 | contig 10329 bp, 6 predicted proteins | sample IncBWH28OmetaG_FD_160127 | JGI IMG/M metagenome (GOLD analysis project Ga0210389, IMG submission 160127) | Forest soil microbial communities from Barre Woods Harvard Forest LTER site, Petersham, Massachusetts, United States - Inc-BW-H-28-O ...
GAGCGTATGAATTGTGCCTATGTGCGCATCGCTTCAGTGCCGCTCGACCGCCCGGATCGCATGATTGTTTCGCATGATCGCAACGGCGCTGCCCAAGCGGGGCAGCATCTGACCTCCCTGGGGCATCGCCGCATTGGTTTTATCAGCGGGCCGTCCACCTTCCGCTCCAGTTACGAACGGCGAGCAGGCCTGGAAGAGGGCCTAGCCGTAGCGGGCCTGCAACTGCGTCCGGAGTTGATTGCGGAGGGCGCCTACACATTTGAAAGTGGCAGATCCTGCGGCGAAATTTTGCTGAACAAACCGGACCGCCCTACCGCGATTTTCTGTGCCAACGATGAGATGGCCGCGGGCTTGCTGTTGGCTGCGCGGCGTGCACATCTTCGCGTGCCAGAGGATCTCTCTGTGGTCGGCTTCGACGATTTTCAGGTCGCCACACAGGTATTTCCCACCTTGACCACAGTGCACAGCCCAATACGCAGCGTGGGGCAGTTGGCCGCGCAAAAACTCTTTGCGGGCGAGGGCGCAGCCTCTGCCGTCGGCACCGCGGCAACTCCGCTTCCCTCGTTGGTGGTCCGCGAGTCAAGCGGCCCCGTGCCTGGGTAGGCTTGCCCCCTACCCCGGCCTGGAGTTGGAATCTTCAATGACACCGGTTACTATGCCGGTCCTTCGACCGGGAAGCGCTCCCATGTACCACAAAACCATTCAGGCCACTCACCCCGACATGATGCTGCACGCAAGCGCGGAAGCGTTGCGCGAGCGGTATTTGCTGTCTGGGTTGTTCGTCGAGGATCGGGTTGTCTTGGACTATCTGCACTATGAGCGCTTTGTGATCGGTGGTGCCGTACCTCAAAGCCGATCCATTGACCTGCCGACTCAAGCGGCCCCAACCGCGGGGGCGCCGTTCCTAGCGCGGCGCGAACTCGGCGTCGTCAATGTAGGTGGTCCTGGAAGAATCATTGCTGACGGCACTACGTTTGATCTTGAGCAGCACGACGGTCTCTACCTTCCGATGGGCACCCAGGCTGTGCGCTTCGAAGGTAGAGATCCTGGCAATCCGCCGCGATTTTATTTAGTGTCGACACCGGCACATGCGCGCTTCGATGCCGTCAAAATTCCCATCGCCCAAGCCGTCGCTCTCGAAAGAGGTGCGTTGGCGACCAGTAACGAGCGCACGATATATCAATACATCGTGCCCGCAACGTGCCGCTCGGCGCAGTTGCTCCTGGGCGTCACGCTTCTCAAAACAGGTAGCGTTTGGAATACGATGCCGCCGCACCTCCACGATAGGCGATCCGAAGTGTATTTCTACTTCGGACTGGGACCGAACGAGCGAGTCTTTCATTTCATGGGAGAGCCTCACGAAACACGCCCCATTGCGGTAGCAAATAACGAGGCCGTCGTCTCGCCGCCATGGTCGATTCACATGGGAGCCGGCACTCAATCGTACGGATTTGTCTGGGCCATGGGAGGCGAAAATCTAGACTACACCGATATGCAGGTGCTCGACATCTGCCAACTGCGATAAGCATCGATGATTTCCAAGGCCTTCTCGCTGGCGGAACGTTGCGCCATGATCACGGGAGCCAGCACCGGCATTGGTCAGGCGGTCGCCATCGCTCTCGCAGCTGCCGGCGCCGACATTATCGCGGTCGGTCGAAGTGAACCCGCCGAAACCCAGTACGCGGTTCGCAACATGGGCCGACGCTTCTCAGCGATTCACGCGGATCTAAGTCAGCCTCAAGACATGTCCGCGGTTGCCGAAGCGGCCAGCGCTGAGTTTGGGGAAATCGACATTCTGGTGAACAACGCCGGAATCATTCGACGCAACGACGCCGTCGATTTCGGTGCGGCCGACTGGGACGCAGTGATGGATGTCAATTTGAAATCGGCTTTTTTCCTGACACAGGCCGTCGGGCGCCGCATGATCGAAGCGCGGCGTGGCAAGGTCATCAATATCGCTTCATTGCTGTCATTTCAAGGCGGAATTCGGGTTGCGAGCTATACCGCGAGCAAGTCTGCTCTCGCTGGGTTGACTCGATTGTTAGCCAATGAGTGGGCTGCCAAAGGCGTCAATGTGAATGCCATCGCTCCGGGCTATATCGCCACCAGCAACACACAGGCGCTGCAGGCCGACGAGACTCGCAATCGAGAGATTCTTGCGCGCATACCGGCTGGACGTTGGGGACAACCTTCGGATATCGGCGGCGCCGCCGTGTTTCTAGCCGCCAGCGCCTCCGACTATGTCCATGGCGCGATTATTCCGGTCGACGGTGGCTGGCTCGCCCGTTAGTCTTTGCTTACGCTACCGGTGTCAGCCGCCAGTTTCGGCGTATTAAACTGCGCTGATATATCCTATTTAGCGAGAAAATGTGCCTCGGCAATAACTCAACGGCTTGACAATCTTTTCATGACACCGGTAGCATAAAGGGACAAGAGTTTTAAAAACCGACTCGTAAAAGGCTCGTCCGGGGGAGAATTATGAGCTTTGGATCGAATCTTCGAATCTCAACGGCTGTTTGCGCGCTCAACTGCTGCGCTGCGGTGGCGCTGGGGCAAACAGCAACAACGGAAGCGAGTTCGCCGCTCGAAGAGATCGTTGTCACCGCAAACAAGCGGGCGGAAAGACTGCAAGATGTTCCGGCATCTGTTTTGGCGATCACATCGGAACAACTCAAGACGCAAAATATTCGCGACTTCGATGATTTGATCGAAGTTGCGCCGAATCTCACGATTACAAAAACCTCGCAGCCCGGCAACAACAGCATCAATATGCGTGGCGTGGGCACCTATTCCTTATCGATCGCTTCGCAAACCAGCGTGGCAGTCGTCGTCGATGATGTGCCGCAGTCAATTCAAGCAGAAGCATTTTCACACCTGGTCGGTGTGCAACAAATCGAAGTTCTGCGTGGACCCCAAAGCACCTTATTCGGGAAATCGGCTGACGCAGGTGTGATTAGCATCACCACGGCGCAACCCACTGATCACTTCTCGACGGAAGGCTCAGTGATGGTGACCAGTGACAATGAACAAGAGGTTCAGGCCGCGGTCTCCGGGCCCATTACCGATCAGCTGAAAGCCCGTTTGACGGTCAATGATAGCCATTACCGAGGCCGGATCTTCAACGTAACGACGCGCAATTGGGTGGATGGCGATTCGGATCGGACTGCGCGTCTGAATCTTTTGTGGCAGCCGACAACCGAGTTGAGTGTCTCGCTAATTCCCTACTACACCAACACGATCGCAAGTTGCTGCGCCGTCGTTTTGAGTGGAATTACGCCGGGCGTTACCTTCCCGAGCACCAGCAAGACCTTGGTTCCCCTCTCTCAAGCCTATCCCGGCATCGCCCCACGTGCCGACAACACCGAGATTTCGCAAAGCGTCGATGCTAAAGGAAACGCTCTAGACTACGGTACCGGTCTAAAGGCAGCCTACAATTTCGCGAACGGTTACTCTCTGATATCGATCACCTCCTTCGATCACTATGAACTCGATGATCTTCAGAGTACCGATCAGAGCGCTTACAACTTCGCGTTGTTGAATCCGTTGCTGCCGAAGGGCGGTTCTGCCAATGGGGGCTATTTCAAGGTCAAGAACTATACCGAGGAAATTCGGCTGACTTCCCCAGGCGCAAGTCGATTTCGATATGTAGCGGGAGTTTTTTGGAGCGACACCCGAGCTGAGCGGCTTTTCGTGCGTGGCTCTGACGAGCTTGGCACCTTCAACGGTCAGCCGCCGCTTGCAACCTCGTCCCCTTACTCGTTTTACGACGCCTTCGACACGATCGAAACCGCGGCACTGTTCGGCCAAGCAACGTGGGATCTCACCGACAGGCTTTCGCTCGTCGGCGGAGCACGATTCGAGCATGAGGAGAACAGTTACCGATTCTACGACATCGGTAATGACGTGGTGTACGGCGCACCGAGGTGCTCGACGGTGACGCCGTCGCGTCTAGCGGGTGACACATGTAACAACACCAATGCGACCACCGGCAAAGCAGCCATTCAGTACCGATTCACACCCGATTTTATGGTGTTCGCCGACTGGGCCTCCGGCTTCAAGGGCGAAGCCTACGATCTGACCAGTTCAATGACCGTGCGCACGCCGGTCAAAGGAGGCGCGTTCAATGGCTTTCCGAACGCGGATGTGATCGTCGCGCAACAACCCATTGCGGCCGAGACGAGCAGAAACTACGAGGTCGGATTCAAAGGTCAATTCTTCGATCGACGGCTAACCTGGAACACCACCGTTTTCTATGAGGAATTCCACAACTATCAATCCTCTCGCGAAGATCCGCTGACTCAATTGAAGGAACTGCAAAGCGTTCCGCTGGTGACTACCAAGGGTGTAGAGACTGAGTTGGCCGCAGAGCCGCTTGCCGGTCTTATCTTCACCGCCAGCGGAGCCTATGACATCGCTAAATCCAACACCTTTCCCGGCGCCGCTTGCTTCGCATCTCAAACAGTAGCGCAAGGTTGCGTCAACAGCGTCCAGGATCTCTCCGGCATGACCTTGTCAAACGCGCCCCGCTGGAGTGGGTACCTGAACGGCGAGTATGACTTTCACCTCGTCGGTGATTTCTCCAGCTTCGTAGACTTGAACTATCGATATCAGTCAAAGGTGTGGTTCAACACATCGCTCGACCCCAATTCGATTCAATCCGGATATGGGCTGATGAATTTGTCGGTAGGCGCAAAGACCGACCATTGGAAGGTAGCAGTGTTTGTCAACAACGTGTTCGACAAGCAATACGCGCTGGAACGTGGCTCTCAAACGCTGTTGAACGTCAATCCCTATGGCGGCAAAGCGGGCCCCATCACGAACGCGACGTTCTGGGTTCCGGGTCGGGACGCATTCCGTTATGCCGGAGTCAGATTCGATTTCAACTTTTGAAACGAGCCAGGCCTTGCGTTCCAAGAGCAGCGCGGCTTGGAGTTGTGAAACGAACGAATTCGGGCGCGACAAGCGATGCGAGCGATTGCGACGATGATGCTCGGGGTCCTTGCCCTCTGCCTAGGATCAGTGGCAGAGGCGGACCCGGTTGCGCCTGCTTACAACCAAACAATCCGCAACTCGCTCGAGCCGCAAATCGAAGCGCTTTTGCTCGGCCTGGTCAAAGACGGACGCGCGCTCACAATGGATGGCGTGGCCGTTTTCAACGGTCAAGACAAGTTCCTCCCCGGCAAGATCGCCGTCTCGCTCGCTGAATTTCTCAGCCTATTGCCTGCCGGTGATCCGCGGTTACCGACCTATCTAAAAGACTTCCGGAAAATCGCGCAGTTGACGGTGGACGACGCAAACGATACCTGGGGCGCTTACTATTATTTGCTGGCATTGAATCAATTGCGTCGAGCCGACTTGCTGGACCAAGCCATCGACCGCCTTACATTGGCCAAATTGCGCGTCAAGCTCGACTGGCGCATGTTTGTGGATGTAAACGATTTTTCCCTCATCGATCATCCTAACAACTACTACTGTGTCGCGTTCGGCATTGCGCGGCTGCGGATGCAGATGGGATGGGATGATGGCGCCGGCGCCGCGGCACTTTACGAGAAAATTGTCGCGCACTATCAGCAGTATTCCGGCATCTACGGTTTTGCAGACGAAACTGACGGGGACGGTCGCTTTGATCGCTACAGCGTACTACTGTCTGCAGAGCTCGCGCATCACTTCATGGAAACTGGAGAACGTCCACCACCCGCCGTTCTCGGTTGGTTGCGCAAGTCGTCGGAGCTGATGCTGCTCCGCATTCACGAGAACGGAGCCGGTTTCGAGTATGGGCGCAGTCTCGGCCCTTACAGCGAGACCGCGATCATTGAGGTTCTCTCGGTCGCAGCGACACTCAACGTGTTGAGCGAATCTGAGAAAGAGATTGCTTATGCCTATGCGTCGCTCGCGGCCCGGCGTTTTGTCACCTTTTGGACCAATCAGAACACAGGCTCCGTGAATCTCTGGGACCATGGGCGGCGCACTGACGCGTATCGCGGCAAGTTTCGCATTCTCGGCGAGAACCTTTCCCTATCCCACCAGTTTCTCTACACGAACGCGCTATGGAACGATATGGGCTTTAAGGATAGGCCACCCATGGCGAAATTTGCCACCGCCCTGCAATTCTTGCCGCGTGAGAATGTGACTTGGTTTGCGAGAGGAGCTTACGATCGAATGCTGCTTACGCGACGCGACGGCAGACACGTGATTGGCCTGCCTCTGGTCAATGGGGGAACTTCGCAGCATATGCACAGTCCTTATTTCCCGATTCCTTTTGCTCGCGACATGCTCTCGGGCGTGGCCGATGGCACGAGACCGCTGCTCTTACCTTATTTCTCGCTGGCCGATGGCACCCACTTGATGCCTCTCGCTTTTATCCGGGATATCAACATAACGCATCGGCTGCAAAAGACGATAGTGACCTATCGCCAGTCGGAGCTCGATCGCCTAGGCGAGGACAGTCCTATCCCCGATGATCGGTTATCGTTGGTCTCCACCTATGTCTTTGACAAAGGACGCATTACGCGCACCGATGTCTACACCCCCAAAGGCCCCCTTGATATCGCGAGCATCCGACTCGACTTCGCGAGTTTCTCGCATCTGCTCACCAACACTTCCCTGAGCGTTCATCTCAGTGGTGCGATTACAGATTTCAGAGTCGAGGGACTCGATGCCTGCGTTGCAGAATCGATCCAAGAAGATCCAGACTACGAATCGGATGTCGGCCCAATGATAACGCGAGTCGTTTGCCGGGGCGGCCCGCGCAAAGGGAATGCTCCATTCATCGTTAGCTGGTCACTTTCTTATCGATAAGCCGGGCATACGCTTGCATATTAGTAGAATTGCTGCAATCGCACCGGTCATTCCTGTAGTCACCATTGATGCTTTAGAGGATGCGGTACCGTTGGCGCGCGCTTTGTTGGCCGGCGGCTTGCGCGTGATCGAGATCACCTTACGCACACCGGTTGCTCTTTGCGCCATTGAGGCGATCGCAAAAGAGGTCCCAGGTGCCATTGTCGGAGCCGGCACACTCACGCGCGTCGGCGATTTTGCGGCAGCCGCTCGCGTGGGCGCTCAATTTTGTGTGACACCGGGACTTACGGCCAGTCTAGTGGCCGCCGCGAATGCGGTGGGCCTGCCACTTCTACCCGGTGTGATGACCCCGAGTGAGGTGATTGCAGCGCGCCATGCTGGGTTCGACGTGTTGAAACTATTTCCTGCATCGCAGGCCGGAGGCATTGGCATGCTGCGTGCGTTGGCAGCACCATTCCCGGATGTGGCGTTTTGTCCAACGGGCGGGATTACACGAGACGCCGCTGTGGATTACCTAGCGCAATCCAATGTCATTTGCCTCGGCGGTTCATGGGTGGCGCCGTCAAATCTAATAACCAATAAGGATTGGCGCGGCATCGAAACCCTAGCGCAGGATGCCGCGAGTTTGAGCACCGCTCGCTGAGAACTCGGCATGGTCGTTACGATCGAGTCGCTTCGTTCCTCATTTCCCGGGAGATCTGGGGCGGCAATGAGCGCATCCTCAAGATGGTGTGCGGGTCACCACATTGACGACGGTCAAATTCAGGAAAGTGCATGGCCCACATTCCGCTGGTAGGATAGTAATACCATCGTTTAATCGACGATGAGCAACGCATTTGGTGTCATGGCATAGGTGTTTCGGACTGGAATACTGGCGGGGGTATTCGACGCCTTCAGCTTCATATTCGACAAGATAGTTACGTCCGGTGAATGTATCACTACATCGGTAGGGTTCCCGCGGTGCAGACCGCATCCAGCGAGGTGTCGACATGATCACTCTGAGTATCAATGGCGAATCGCGTGACGTCGACGTGCCCGGGGATATGCCGCTGCTTTGGGTTCTTCGCGACGTACTCGCTCTCACGGGAACGAAGTTTGGTTGCGGCATAGCGCAATGCGGCGCATGCACCGTGCATCTGGAGGGCGAGCCCGTACGGTCCTGCCGGCTGCCGGTCGGGTCGATTGGGAAACGTCGGATCACGACGATCGAAGCCATCGGTTCAACCACCGTGGGAGCCAAGGTGCAAAAGGCCTGGCTCGACCTTGAAGTCATTCAGTGCGGCTATTGCCAATCCGGGCAGATCATGTCGGCCGCCGCCCTGCTTACAACGACACCAAGTCCCGACGACGCGGACATCGACGCGGCAATGGCCGGCAACATCTGCCGCTGCGGCACCTACGTGCGCATCCGCGAAGCAATCAAACAGGCAGCCAAGTCCTAGCGCCTGCGGGAGGTCGATCATGACTCAATTAGAAGAGAGGGTGACTTCCGGCACGCCGGCGTCGCGCCGTGAGTTTCTTCAAGCTAGCCTGACAATCGGTGGCACGCTCGTGTTCGGCTTTCATTTCCCATTGGCGAGCACCGCGGCGGCGATGCAAAAGCAAACGCCGTTTGCTCCGAACGCCTTCATCCGGATCGACTCCAAAGGCGCCGTGACGTTCATCATTCCGCAAGCCGAGATGGGTCAGGGGGTATATACCTCGATCGGCATGATCTTAGCTGAAGAACTCGATGTCGCTTGGGAACGGGTGCAGGTCGAAGCTGCACCGCCGAGCGACAAGCTCTACGGCAATCCCGTTTTCGGAATCCAGGTCACCGGCAATTCCAACACGATCCGTGCGTTCTGGATGTCTCTGCGCAAGGCCGGCGCCGGTGCGCGTGCGATGCTGGTGGAGGCCGCCGCGCGCCGCTGGAGCGTCGATAAGAATGCCTGCCGCACGGAAAACGGCGCAGTGATTCACGCGACGAGTGGCCGCAAATTCGCCTACGGTGATCTGCTTGGTGACGCGAGCAAGCTCATGCCGCCGCAGGATCCGCCGCTGAAGGGGCCTGCGGATTTCAGGATAATCGGGAAGGCGCTGAAGCGGCTCGATACGCCGGACAAGGTCAACGGCAAGGCCGTTTATGGCATCGACGCCATGCCGCCCGGCGTGAAATTCGCAACATCCGCCGCCTGTCCTGTGTTCGGCGGCAAGGTCGCGCACGTCGACGACGTCAAGGCAAAGCAGATTCCCGGCGTGCGCCAGGTGCTGGTGTTCGACAATTTTGTCGCAGTGGTCGGTGATCACATGTGGGCGGCAAAGCAAGGCCTTGCGGCGCTCGCTATTAGCTGGGACGAGGGCCCGAATGCCCAGGCCACTTCGGACGCCGTCTGGAAGCAGATTCGAGCGGCGAGCGAAAAAAGTGGGGTCGTGGCCAAGACCGCTGGCGATGCGGCCAAGGCGCTCACCGAGGGCGAGCGCCTGGACGCAGCGTACGAGATGCCATTTCTCGCACACGCGACGATGGAACCGATGAACTGCACCGCGCACGTGCGAGCCGATTCGTGCGAAGTCTGGGTCGGAATTCAGGTGCAGACGCGAGCCCAAGCGATCGCAGCCAAGGTGACCGGCCTGCCGCCGGAAAAAGTGTTGGTGCACAATCATGTTCTCGGCGGCGGATTTGGTCGTCGGCTCGAGGTCGACTTCATCGAACAAGCCGTGCGCGTAGCCAAGCAGGTCGAAGGTCCGGTAAAGCTGATCTGGAGTCGCGAAGAAGACATTCAGCACGATATCTACCGTCCGGTTTATCGCGACGTGCTGGCGGCGAGCATGAGCAACGGCAAGATCTTAGGCTGGACGCATCGCGTCACCGGTTCATCAGTCATAGCGCGTTGGCTGCCGCCGGCCTTCCAGAAGGGCATCGACATCGATGCGGTCGACAGTGCAGTCGATATTCCGTATGACATTCCTAACCTGCGTGTCGAATACAAGCGCGACGAGCCGCCCGCGGTGCCGACGGGATTTTGGCGGGGCGTCGGGCCAAACAACAACGTGTTCGCGGTCGAAAGTTTCATCGATGAACTGGCAAAGAAAGCCGGCAAGGATCCGGTCGTCTTTCGACGCGACATGCTTGCCAACAACCCGCGCCTTCGCGCAGCCATCGATCTGGCAGCAAGCAAGGCTGGTTGGGGGGGCGCCCTGCCGGCACGCAGCGGACGCGGCGTCGCGGCGCAAGTCGCTTTCGCAAGTTTCATCGCCACCGTCATCGAAGTGGCCGTGGACGAATTCGGCGAAGTGTACCTGAAGAGAATCGTCTCTGCGGTAGATACCGGCATCGTCGTGAATCCCGATACGGTTGTCGCGCAGCTGCAAGGCGGGCTCATCTTCGGCCTGACAGCGGCGCTGTATGGCGAGATCACGATCGAAAAGGGGCGCGTGCAGCAGAACAATTTCCATGATTATCGAATGCTGCGCATAGACCAGGTGCCGAATATCGAAGTGCATCTGATCCAGAGCGGCGAAGCGCAAGGTGGCATCGGCGACACGGGA
>Ga0210389_10004962_pt1 | contig 10329 bp, 12 predicted proteins | sample IncBWH28OmetaG_FD_160127 | JGI IMG/M metagenome (GOLD analysis project Ga0210389, IMG submission 160127) | Forest soil microbial communities from Barre Woods Harvard Forest LTER site, Petersham, Massachusetts, United States - Inc-BW-H-28-O ...
CGCAGCTGCGCGCCGAACCGGTCGGCGATGGCCTTGAAGTCATCCAGCTGGCCGGCGTTCTGCCGGGTCACCACCACCGAGATCTTGAAGCCCCGGAAGCCCGCGTCGGCCAGGTGCCCCATGGCCCGCAGCGCCGTCGCGTAGGAGCCCGGCCCGCGGACCGCGTCGTTGACCTCGGCGGTCGCGCCGTCCAGCGAGATCTGCACATCGACGTAGTCGCTGCCCGCCAGGCGGCGGGCCACCTCCGGGGTGATCTTGACGCCGTTGGTCGAGAACTTGACGCCGACGTGGTGGGCGGTCGCGTAGTCGACCAGTTCCCAGAAGTCAGGCCGGACGGTCGGCTCGCCGCCGCCGATGTTCACGTAGAACACCTGCATGCGCTCCAGCTCGTCGATCACCGCCCGGCATTCCGCGGTCGACAGCTCGCGCGGATCACGGCGGCCGGAGCTGGACAGGCAGTGCACGCACGACAGGTTGCAGGCGTAAGTCAGTTCCCAGGTCAGGCAGATCGGCGCGTCCAGCCCGTACTGGAACTGCTCCACCAGCGGCAGCGTCATGCGACCTCCCGGGCCAAGATCATCTGCGAGCTGGCCAGCGTCTCCAGGGCGGTGGCGTAGGCAGGCAGCTCAGCCGGGCTCACGCCCGCGTCCCGGCACGCCGCCCGCGCGCTCGGCGCGTCGGCCAGGGAGCTGACCACGGTCAGCAGGGCCGGGCTCTTCAAGAACGACAGCCGGCGGGTCCCGAAGTGATAGAGCAGAGCGCCGAACCGCTCAGGGCGTACCGACACCTGCGGGTGCAGCTGCCAGGGGCGGTCGAGGTCAAACCCGGCCCGCGCGCCGCTGGCCAGCGGCTCAGTAGACACCGCACATGCCGTCGATGGAGACCTCCTCGACCAGCAGGTCGGTCAGCGCGACCTGGGGCTCCCCGGCCCGCGGATCCGCCGTGGTGGAAACTGCTGATTCCGGGCCGGCCGGGCCGGTGACCTCGGCGGCATCGGCCACCTCGGCCGTGGCGACGCTTTCGCTCATGACACCCTCCTGCCTGGGCAGACGTGACAGCGGTCCCGTCGGGAACGATTTCCGTCACGCAGTGACGAATATACTCGCATGTTAACGTCACCTAGTGACAGAAGCAAGACTGGTCTCGGGAGCTCTTTCTGGCTGAGGGGAGGCAGGGACCGTGCTGATCGGCGACACGGCGGACGCGGCGGACGCGGCCGGAGCCCGGCGCGGCCGGCCGCCCGGCACCAGCCAGCGCGAGCTTGAGCTGATCGCGCTGCGGCTGTTCACCGACCAGGGCTTCGAGGCGACCACGATCGAGCAGATCGCCGCCGAAGCCGGCGTCAGCAAGCGGACCTTCTTCCGTTACTTCAGCTCCAAGGGCAGCGTCCTGTGGAGCGACTTCGATCACGAGGTGAGCACCATCCGCGCGGCCCTGGCCCAGGTCCCGGCCGAGGTGCCAATGATGGACGCCATCCGCCGGGCCGTCGTCGCGGCCAATCACTACGGTCCGCCGGACGTCCCCGAGCTGCGGCTGCGGATGAACCTGATCGGCACCGTGCCCGCCCTGCAGTCCAGCGCGGCCGTGCACTACGGCGCGTGGGAGCAGGCCATCAGCGATTTCGCGGCGACCCGCATCGGCCAGCCCGCCGACTCGCTGTACCCGCTCGCCGTCGGCCGGGCCACCCTGGCTGCCTGCCGCGCCGCCTACGACCGCTGGTCCGCCCGCGCCGATGCCGACCTGACCTTCTACCTCGACGCGGCCCTGGCCGCCCTGGCCGCCGGGTTCGACCCGCCCGCCATCCGGGCCAGCGCCGAGGCTCTCAGCGAGTCCCAGGCCCGCAGCGATTCCCAGGCCCGCCGCCCGTCCTAAGCCTGGCGCAGTCGTCGGCCCGCCGCCGGTCAGCCCTGATCAGCGAGCGGGCCGAGGTGCTCGGCGGCGACCCGCCGCGGGACGCACATCCGCCAGGCGTCGGTGACCAGCTCGCTCATTTCATCGGCGTCGATCGCGGTCAGCCGCACCTCGATCCACTGGTAACGCATCTCGGACGGGATCGGGAGGAAGAACTTCTCCGGTTCGGCCGCGACCATGGCCGCCCGCTCTTCCCGGGGAAACCCGCAGCCCATGGTCAGCTCGTCCCGGCTGAGGGCGACAAAGACAATCCGGCCGACCCGGAACTTGACCCGCCCGCGGACCTCGGCCTCGTAGGCGCGCGGCAGTGACAGAGCTACCCGCCGGATCTCCTCGACGGAGACGAGCGGCTGGGCGTCCGGACTGGGTGTCGGCTTTGGCATCGGGGCGAGATTACGCCGCGGCTCGGACATCGGGAGCTTGCCGGCCGCGGGCCCAGCTGGGAGATTGACCTTCATGCCGACGCGCCTGGTTCATGTCGTGGTAGACGCCGCCGACCCGGCCGGCCTGGCCCGCTTCTGGGCCGCCGCCCTGGGCTGGGAGACGACCGACGAGACGGCGGCGGAGGTGGACGTCGAGCCCGCCGGGTACGCCTACCCCGATCCGGTCGCGCTGCCGCTGGTCTTCGTCCCGGTGGCCGCGCCCAAGTCCGGCAAGAATCGCGTGCACCTGGACCTGGCCACCACCTCCGCCGCGCATCAGGCCGAGTGGGTCAGCCGGCTGCGCCGCCTCGGGGCGACGCCCGTCGACATCGGCCAGGGCGACGTGCCGTGGACGGTCCTGGCCGATCCCGAGGGCAACGAGTTCTGCGTCCTGGAGCCGCGGGACGTCTACCGCGACACCGGCCCGGTCGCCGCGGTCATCATCGACTGCGCGGATCCCGCCGCGCTGGCGCCATTCTGGGCGAGTGCCGCGGGCTGGCCGGTGACGCGCACGGAGGACGGCATCGTGGGGCTCCGGTCGCCCGCGGGCACCGGGCCCTACCTGGAGTTGCTGCGGGTCCCGGACCGAAAATCGGTCAAGCACCGGGTCCACCCCGATGTCGCGCCCTACCGCGATGACGACCCCGCGGCCGAGGTCGCGCGGCTGGCTGCCGCAGGCGCCCGGCCGGCCGACGTCGGCCAGGGCGACGTGTCCTGGACGGTCCTGGCCGATCCCGAGGGCAACGAGTTCTGCGTCCTGACCGCCCGCTAGTTAGCGGCCCGTCCAGGTGCTGATCTCCATGCCGTCCTCGACCGGGAAGGTGACGCTGACGTAGCCGCTGGCCGGGTCGCGGACGTAGGCGAGGTAGTCGGCCATGGTGGTGAAGGTGATGTCGTCGGCCACGACCAAGGCCCCCGGGGCGAGCTTGGGCTCCAGCAGGCGGAGCACCGGCAGGCACAGGTTCTTCCACCCGTCCAGCAGGACCAGGCCGACCGGGCCCGGGACGTCGGCCAGCGTCTGCCGTGCATCGCCGGGCAGGATCGTCACCAGCCCGTCGACGCCCGCCGCCCGCAGGTTGGCGGCGGCCGTCGCGACCTTCTTGCTGCTCAGTTCGGTGGTGACGACCCGGCCGGTGCCGTTGTCGGTGAGCGCGGCGGCGAGGTAGATCGTCGAGATGCCGAACGAGGTGCCAAACTCCACGACGGTATCTGGCCGGGTGGCCCGGGCGAGTGCATAGAGCAGCTTTCCGCCCTCGGGCGAGATGGGGATATACCAGTCCTGGAAGACCTCGGCCTGCTCGGCCGCCGACATGGTGGCCGGGATCTGGCCCGGCTGCAGGGGGTACGGGCTGCTGCGCTCCTGGTCGTCGGCGGCGGCCAGGAGCGCGCTGAGGACGCTCGCGACCTGCGGGGCAAAAAGGGTATTGGTCATGAACTACACGATAGACGCAACGTTGCGTCTAGGCAAGATGGCGGATCTGCCCGGCGGCCTAGCGCAGGGCGCCATGCCCGCGGGCACCATGCCCGCGGGCGCGAGAGCGGGCCGACGGCTCGTGCAGGAGCAGGCCCGAGGTGCGGAACAGGAACTCAGCGTAGGTGTCCGGCGCCGCATCGGGTTGGGCGATGTACCGGTCGGGAGCGGTGGTGATCGCGGTCATCCGGCGCTGCGCGTCGCTGCACTCACCGACCACGGCCACGATCGCGCGCGCGATTCGGCGCGCGAGCCGTGCCGGGCGGCGGATTATCGGGGAGCGGATGCTGGTGCTGGCGTTGTTCATGGTGTCAGGCTCCGGCCTTCTGTCGTGCGGGGCTCCTGAGTGCGGCCAGGCGGTGCGGGCGCCGGATCGCGTGGCGCGGGCGGGGCTCCGACTGGGAGCCGCGCCGGGCCGGCTGGGCGCCGTGCCGGGCCGGGCGGGCCTCGCGGGCCCGCCGGGACGCGGTGGCCCGCGCCAGCTTGTCCTGCTGCTGAGCGGCGGCGATGGCGGTAACGAATGCCGGGTGCATGGCCTATCCTCCTTGCGCGGGCCGCTGGGCACGGCCCGGCAATACTGAGACTCGCGGTAAGGCCCCTGAGATCGCATCAGGCAGATGCCTTATCTATGCCGCGGAGCGTGTCCTAGGGAAGACCGGTGGCCTTAGCCGCGCTTCCCGGATACCCGTGAACGTGATTTCCGGCCGTCACCTGGCAGGCTTTACCCATTTTCCGCGGGCTGATAACTATTCCTGGGCCGAACGGGCTGCTCGTGCTCAGGTGGTCCCTGATGGCGGGCGTCCCTGCAGGTCGGGCTTTGGGCGGCGTACCTGGCTTACCGGGCGTACTGGCCATTCGGCATCGCCGCCCGGGTGCGGCCGACCTCGAGGCCGCCATGCCGCAGAATAATCTCGCACCCTGCACGCCACGGAATTGTCGCCGGGGTGAGCAATGCGAAGGTAATTGTGGCCTCCGGGTGCCGCGAGCACTATATTTTCCGCTGATGCCTGCTTCCGGAGGGGGCCGCCGCCGCGCCGCGGTGCAGGCCCTCCTGACGGATCTCTGCCGCTCACCGGTCGCCGTCGTGCGCTGGGAGCGGCTGGAGCCCTGGGCTGTCGCGCGAGTGCTGCTCGGGGGGGCTGGCGCGGGCCGGACGGTTATCGTGAAATGGGTGCGAGCGGGCCCCGCCCAGGCCCGCACCGAACCCTGGCGGCTGCGTACCGAATTGGCCGCGCTGCGGTTCCTGTCCGAGGATCTGGGACTCGCGCTGGCCCCGCGCGCCATCGCCGCCGACGTATCGGCCGGGCTGCTCGTTCTGGAAGACCTTGCGCCCCGTGTCGCCCTGGACCACCTCATCCGCCGCGACGGCGCCGCGGCCCACCTCGAGCGGCTGGCCGTCTTCGCCCGCGCCCGCGGCGAGCTGAGCGCAGCCACCGCCGGCGCGGCCGGAACTTACCATGCGCGGTGCGCCGCCCTCGGATTCCCGGCCCCGGCCGGTGACGCGGAGGGCCGGCGCGCCGGGCTCGCCGACCAGGGCCGCAAAGACGCCGCAACGCTCGGGGCACCCATCGCCGGATCGGCCGCTTCCGAACTGATCGCAGTGCTCGAGGAGCTGAACGCGCCCGGCCCGTTCCTGGCCCTGAGCCAGGGGGACGCGGAATCCAACAACATCCTGGTCCACGAGTCAGGTCCCGCTGATGCCCGCCTGATCGACTTCGAGGCCGCCGCCTACGCCCACGCCCTCATCGACGCAGTCTGCCTGCACGTTCCCGGTCCGGGCTGGATCTCCGTCGGTGACCCGGCTGCCGCCGGCCTGGAGAATCAGTACCGCACCGCTCTCGCGCGGGGTGTGCCCGAGGCGCAGGACGACCGGCGCTACGGATTCGGCCTGGCGGCAGCCTGCATGTCCTGGGCGCTCGTGCGCCTGCACCGGTTTGCCGCGCTCGACACCCGCGCGCCGGGCGACCACAGCCGGCTGCAGCTCGTCGAGACCCTGGAATCCGCCGCCCGCACCGCCGAAGCCCACCGAGCCCTGCCCCACCTGGCCGGCTGGGCCCGGCGCACGGCCGATGTGCTGCGCCGCCGCTGGCCCGACACGGACCTGGACCGCGCCGGCTGGGCGAGGTTCCCGCCCTATTCGCCGCGCCGCTGACCGCCCGCCGGCCATGCTCGGTTCAGATGACCGTCAGGCGGCGGCCCGGATCAGGGCCGGGGTCAAAGCGGTCATGGCCGCGCGGACCGGCTCCGGGCCGGGCCGGGCCGTGACGACCCGGACGATGGTCTCGTCCAGCCCGGCACTGAGCCGGGCGAAGGCCTCCGGCGCCCCCGCGGCCGGGCCGAAGTAGCCCACGGCGTGCAGCATCTCGTCCGGGGCGGCGGCCACCAGCTCGGCCAGGGCCGTGCCCCGGTCCCGGCGGGCTTCCAGCTCCGTCAGCTCCGCGTCGAAGCCCATCTCGCCGAACAGGCCCCGGTAGCCGGCCGTCTGCGGGACGCCGGGCCGGCCCATCGCGTAGCCGAGGACCTGCAGGCCGAGGGCCTGCCGCGCCGCGGCCACGTCGTCGTCGATGCAGACCCGGATGTACATGGTCATCGGGACCTCGCCGGGGCCGCGGCCCGCCCGGGCGGCACCCTCGTCGATCCGCGCGCGGCTGACGGCGATGCGCTCCGGGGTGGCCCAGTTGAGCAGTGCGCCGTCGGCGACCTCGCCGGCCAGCCGGAGCATCTGCGGGCCGAGGGCGGCCAGGTAGACCGGCGCCGGCGGCAGGTTCGCCACCCCGAGCGCGGCCGCCGTGGGCCAGCCCGGCGCGCCGACGGGCGCAGCCGGGCGGCCGGCCGGCCCGGTAACGGCCTGGCCGGCCGTGACCTGCTCGCCGGCCAGCAGGGCGCGGATCTGGGTCACGTACTCGCGCATCACGGCAATCGGGCGGTCCGGGAGGCCGACCGAGGCCCAGAAGCCCGGCCCGTAGCCCCCCGTTCCGATGCCGAGAACGAACTGCCCGGCGGACAGCTGAGCCAGCGTGGCCGCCTGCGCCGCGAGGCCGAGGGGAGTCCACATCCGGGCCGCCGGGACGACGGAGATGCCGGTCCGCAGCCCGGTGTCCTGCGACCAGGCCGAGCAGACGTGAAACGAATCCGGCACGCCGCCCGCGGGCGTCCACACGCTTTCGAACCCGAGTTCCCCGGCCTCTCGCGCGGCCGCGCGCAGCTGGTCGAGCGGGAGGCCGAGCCGGGCATCCAGTCCTACGCCAATCATCATGAATGGCAGTATGCCCAACGCGCTCCGCCCGGTGTCGGTCTGCCCGGCCGTTTCAGCCCAGTTCCCGCCATGCCACGACAGCACGAGGCTGCTGCGGGGTACACGAGCTAGCCTGCCGAGGGACGACGACACTGATCGTGGGAGAGGGTTGATGGAGCTCTACATTCTGCCGCTGGGCAACTGCTGCTGTAACTACGAGGTCGTCGCGCCCGGCGTGGCCGACGGGAAGCGGATCCACATCCCGGTGCCCGCCTACCTGATCCGGCTCGATGACGACTCCCTGGTACTGGTGGACACCGGGATGAACCGCATCCACATCAAGGATCCCGATTACACCTGGCGCGGCCAGCCCCTGGCTGACCTGCTCGTGCCGGACATGCGCCGCGAGGACAGCCTGCTGTGGCGGCTGGCCGAGCTGGACATCGCCCCGGCCGACATCGACTACGTGATCAACACGCACCTGCACTTCGACCACGCGGGCAACAACGACTTGCTCAAGGACTCGAAGTTCTTCGTGCAGCGCGAGCACTACGAGTTCGCCAAGGACAATCCGTCGTTCCCCAACGAGTACTGGAACCTGCCCGGGCTGAGCTACGAGCTGGTCGACGGCGCGGCCACCCTCTTCCCCGGCGTCGAGGTCATCCCGACCCCCGGCCACGCGCCCGCCCATCAGTCGGTCCTGCTGCGGCTGCCCGAGACCGGCAACATGATCATCACCGGCGACGCCGTGTACTGCCAGGAGAACTACGACCACGACAGCTGGGACAGCCAGGCCGACCCGGCCACGGCCCGGGTCAGTGCCCTGGCCCTGCGCGAACGGGCCGGCCAGGAGAAGGCCGCCATGGTCTACGGTCACGACCGGAACCAGGCCAAGACCCTGCGCTACTCGACTCTGTCGTACCGGTAGCCCGGCCCGATACCCGGCCCGGCCCCGTCACCGAAAGGACGCCGTCTCGTGGCTCAACCCGACCGCCCGGTCGTCATCCGCAACGTGCGGCTCATTGACGGGACCGGCGCCGCGCCGGTCCAAGGACAGGCCCTGATCACGGAGGGCCGGCGCATCACCTGGATCGGCCCCGAGGACCGGCTGCCCGAGGGCAGCGCCGCCGGGGCGGTCGACGGCGGCGGCGGCACGGTCATGCCTGGCCTGATCAACTGCCACGTGCACCTGGCCAACGACGGCTCGCCCGACCTGTTCGGCCAGGCCGGGCGGGACTCGGTGACTACCGCGGCGCTGCGCGGCTACCTCAACCTGCAGCTGACCCTGGAGTCCGGGGTGACCTCGGTACGCGACTGCGGCGCGGCCAGCGGCGTGGCCATCGACCTGGCCCGCGCCGTCGAGGACGGGCTCGTGACCGGGCCGCGGATCCGGGCGGCGGGCCGGGTCATCACCATGACCGGCGGTCACGGCCACTTCATCGGCCGGGAGGCGGACGGCCCGGACGGCGTGCGCCAGGCCACCCGCGCGGAGATCAAGGCCGGGGCGCACTTCATCAAGGCCATGGCCACCGGCGGCGTGCTGACCCCCGGCGTGGTCCCGACGCAGACCGCGCTGCAGCAGGATGAGCTTGAGCAGGTCGCCCGCGAGGCACACAACGCCGGCCGCCGGGCCGCTTGCCACGCGATCGGCAACGGGGGTATCAAGAACGCCATCCGGGCCGGCATCGACTCGATCGAGCACGGCTTCTACCTCGACGACGAGGCGCTCCAACTGGCCCTGGACAACGGGACGACCCTCGTGCCGACGCTGATCGCGGTCAACCAGATCGTCAGCAACGGCGCGACCGGAGCCATGCCGGACTGGGTCGTCGAGAAGGCCGAGAGCGAGTCCGGCCACCACCGGGAGAGCTTCGGCGCCGCCGTCCGGGCCGGGATGAAGATCGCCGCGGGAACTGACGCGGGCACCCCCTTCAATCCGCACGACTACATGCCGCAGGAACTGGCGCTGATGGTCGAGTACGGGCTGACGCCCATGGCGGCCATTGTCGCGGCCACCCGGAACGCGGCCGCCAACCTCGGTCTCGATCCGGAGATCGGCACCCTGGAGGTGGGGCGGATCGCGGACGTGATCGTGGTCGACGGCGACCCGAACGAGGACATCGGGGCCGTGGGCCGGGTCCGCTTCGTGATGAAGGACGGCCGGGTGGCCAGGAATGACCTCGCCCTTGCGGGTTCACCCGGCTGCTGATCGAGGGCGCGGGCCACCGGCTGGTTCGGCGGCCTGGATGCCGGCTCCCTGGGCCGGGGCGCCGGCTGAGGGGATGGTGACCGTGACGGACAGGCCGCCGTCGTCGCGAGGGCGGGCGGTCGCGGCGCCGCCGTGGATCGCGGCAATGGACGCGACGATGGCCAGGCCGAGCCCGGAGCCCTCGTGGGACGTGCGGTCGTGCAGCCGCTGGAAGGGCTGGAAGATGCGGCCGGCGTCGGCCGCGCTGATGACCGGGCCGGTGTTGGCCACGGTCAGCTGGCTGCGGCCAGCCACGGTGCAGGTCCTGATCCAGATGTCACCGGCGGCGGTGTTGTACCGGACCGCATTGTCGACCAGGTTCGCGATGAGGCGTCCGGCTAGTACCGGGTCGCCGGCGATGACGGCGGGCTCGAGCGTGGCGTGCACCCGCAGATCGCCCAGGCCGGCGGTGTCGAGAACGTCCTCGGCGGCGGTGGCCAGGTCGACGTCCTCGCTGACGGTCAGCCCGCGCTCGTTGCGCGCGAGGATGAGCAGCGCGCTGATGAGGTGCTCGGCGTGATCGACCGCGGCGCGGATGTCGGCCGCCATGCCGCGCAGGTCGCCGGGCGTGGCATCGGGGTTGTCCAGTACGACGTCGACGGTGGCGCGCATCACGGCCAGCGGAGTGCGCAGCTCGTGCGAGGCGTTGGCGATGAACCGCTGCTGCCCCTCAAACGCGGCCTGGAGCCGGCCGAGCATCGCATCGAACGTCTCAGCCAGTTCGCGCAGCTCGTCGCGGGGACCGGTCGGCGCGACCCGCGCCGACAGGTTGTGCTCGGACGCGGCGCGGGCGGCCGTCGTGATCAGCTGGACCGGACGCAGCGCCCGCCCGGAGAAGATCCAGCCGAGGACCGCGGCGAGGGCGATGACCACGGCCAGCGTGATCAGCGAGTACCGCAGCAAGTGCGACAGGGTGAGGTCACGCTGGCCTTGTGCGCCCAGCTGCTGGAAATACGAGGCGCACTTGGCCAGGACGCGCGCGTCGGGGCGGGCGCTCTGTTCCTGTGATCGGCACCGCGCCGCGAAGCCGGCCGCAACGCCG
>Ga0210389_10004963_pt1 | contig 10328 bp, 7 predicted proteins | sample IncBWH28OmetaG_FD_160127 | JGI IMG/M metagenome (GOLD analysis project Ga0210389, IMG submission 160127) | Forest soil microbial communities from Barre Woods Harvard Forest LTER site, Petersham, Massachusetts, United States - Inc-BW-H-28-O ...
GCAGAACGCCGGCGCCGATGTGATCCAGCTCGACGAGCCCTGGGTGCGCAACGATCCCGCCGCCGCCAAGCGCTATGCGGTCAAGGCAATCAACCGCGCCCTGCGGGGCATCACCGTGCCGACGGTGGTTCATATCTGCTTCGGCTATGCCGCCGTCGTCCCCGGCGACACCAAGCCTTCGGGCTATTCCTTCCTGGCCGAACTTGCCGATTCCAGCGCCGAGCAGATCTCGATCGAGGCGGCGCAGCCGAAACTCGATCTCGGCGTGCTTGCCGATCTCTCCGGCAAAAAGATCATGCTGGGCGTGATCGATCTCGGCAATCCCGAGATCGAGACCGCAGCCGTGATCGCCGCGCGCATCCGGCACGGCCTCAAATATGTCTCCGCCGACCGGCTGATCCCGGCGCCGGACTGCGGCATGAAATACATGCCGCGCCATATTGCCTTCGGCAAGCTCAAGGCGATGAGCGACGCGGCGGCGATGGTGCGCAGGGAGATCGGCTAGCTCGCTGCTTGTGCTCCCCTCCTCCCGCGAAGCGGTGGGGAGGGGTCGGGGGTGGGGGGTGGTGCGGCATATACTGAAGCAGCGGTTCCGCGGAGGCGCCCCCCACCTCCGACCCCTCCCCGCCACGCGCAAGGGCGCGTGGAGGGAGGGGAGATCACCGTGCATGACTTCGCGATCGTGCCTAACACCGTCATTGCGAGCGCAGCGAAGCAATCCATGGTGCGGCAAGCTGAGAGGTGGATTGCTTCGTCGCATCCGCCTTCGCCCGAAGGCGGTCTTCGGCGGACAAGAGTGCTCCTCGCAATGACGGCAAGACATGGCTTCGCGATCTCGCCGAATGCTTTTTTCGCGAGGTATTCATTTATTTTCCCGCCCTCCAAACAGAGGGCGCAGGGAATGCCGGGCGGCCGATGCGCCCGCGGTCTCGTGTGCAAGAAGTGGTAGAAAGCGCACACGAGCATACAGGTCACACCGGAATCACCCGGCATTCCCCACGCAATGGTTTACGGATTATACCGTGCTCTCCCCGGTGTGCCGGGCTTTTTAGTCACCGTCACCTGCGCGCCTTAACGCAGACTTGACACCAGCGTCGGGGTGCCAGGACCACACGTCTTCACCGTCCGCAAGAAAGAGCCCTCGTCAGAAGCGCTTCCAGCGTCCATCGCATCCTGCCCCGCGTTAGTGACGTTGGCCAACGCCCCTCGAGTGGGACAGGACGGTTGCGAATATAGAGGTGATTTGCATTTCTGAAAAACAGAATATTTTTTCTGATGGGGCTGGACAAGGCGGGCAAATCAATGCATGGGCACAAGGTGATTTGCCCGTCGGGTCGAATTACTTGCGCCCGGATCGCCGTTTGCCATTTCTTTTCCAAAAAGGCTACTCTGCGCCGATATGATGGCTGTTATCGGAGGCGATCGAACGAGGGCTTGTTTGCTCCTGTGCATGAGTCCGCAAAGCGGCACGCATCGCATAAGACCTGATCACGTGAGCCCGGATTGGAAAAAATGCAGAAGACGCTCGACATACCCGTTCTCATCGCCGGCGGCGGCCCGGTCGGCCTGACGGCCTCGCTGCTGCTCTCGCAGCATGGCGTGCGCTCGCTGCTGGTGGAGCGTCATCCGAGCACCGCCGTCATGCCGAAGGCGCGCGGGATCAACGCCCGAACGATGGAAATGTATCGCCAGTGCGGCATCGAAGCGGCCATTCGCGCGGCAGGGCTATCGCAGGGACGCCTCGGACTGATCGTCTGGACCGAGACTTTGGCCGGCAGGGAAATCGAACGCCGGGTGCCTGGCCGCGCCATGCCGAAGAACATGGCCGTGACCCCCACGGCCAATTGCCTCTGCGCCCAGGACGATCTCGAGCCCGTAATCCGCCGCTTTGCGGAAGCCGCGGGGCCCGGCGTGCTGCGTTTCAACACCGAGCTGACCTCCTTCAGCCAGAATAACGGCGGCGTCACGGGCACGCTCACCGAACGGGTGACCGGTGAGGAGACGGCTGTCTCCGCGCGCTATCTCATTGCCGCGGAGGGCGCGCAAAGCCGCGTGCGCCGCGCGCTCGGCGTGCGCATGATCGGCGAGGAGAAGGTCTACGACAGCGTCAACATCCTGTTCAATGCCGACTTGCGGCAATGGACGGAGCATCGCCCCTCCGCGCTCTACTTCGTCGAGCAGCCGGAACTGCGCGGCACATTCCTGACCATCAATGGCACCGATCGCTGGGGCTTCCTGATTCACAGCCCGAGCCAATACGGTTACAAGCCTGCGGATTTCACGCCGGAGCTTTGTGCGACGCTGATCCGGCAAGCGGTCGGCATTCCCGAGCTGGAGGTCACGGTGCTGGGCGTCAGCCCCTGGGAAGCTTCCGCCGTCGTCGCCGACCGCTACCGCGATGGCTCGGTTTTCCTGGCCGGCGATGCCGCCCATGAGATGCCGCCCACCGGCGGCTTCGGTCTCAACACCGGCGTGCAGGACGTGCACAATCTGGCGTGGAAGATCGCCGCCGTACTGCGCGGCCGAGCGGACGAGGCGCTGCTCGACAGCTATCACGCCGAGCGCCAGCCGCTCGGCGAAACCATCACCCGGGCGGCGCTCGCCAACGCGATGTCGATGGGACGCACCACGCGCCAGAGCAGTGCCGTGCTGCCGCGACGGGAATTCCTGAACGAGCAAGGACTGATCTTCGGCGTCTGCTATGAGTCGATGGCGGTCATGCCGGATGGCACGCCGCCGCCGGAAGTGGCCGACACCGTCACCGAATATGTGCCCTCGGCCCGGCCCGGCAGCCGCGCGCCCCATGTCCGGCTGCAGCGCGGCGATGAACAAATCTCGACCATCGATCTGTTCGGCCCGCACTTCGTGCTGTTGGCCGGCCACGATGGCGACGCCTGGCGTCAGGCTGCGCGCCGGATCGAGCCGTGCTGGCCTCCACTGATCGGCCATACCATCGGGAAGCAAGGCGATCTCATCGATTCCGACGGCAATTGGCAGGAAGCCTATGGCGTCGAGACCGACGGCGCGGTGCTGGTTCGCCCGGATGGTTATGTCGCCTGGCGCAGCCGCTCCGGCGCCTCTGAACCCGGAGAGGTTCTGCGCGCGGTGTTCAATGGCCTGCTCGGCAGGATGCGGCAGCCGGCCTTGTCAGCCGAGTAGAGTTTTCTCGCCGGTTATTTGACATCCAGCGGTTTGCCGTGGGGTTCCCGGCGATAGACGATGAGCGCAATCGCCGCCGCCAATTCGCACGCCGCGAGAAACAGGAACGCCGGGAGAACCGCGTCCGTGGTGGCCTTCGGCGATACGATGTCATTGCTTCCTGCGATCAATGCCAGACACAGCGGGCCCAGTATCTTGCCAACCCCGTTGGAGGCCTGCGCCAGCCCAAAGGCGCGAGCGCCAAGCGACACCGGGAACACCTCCACCACATAGGGGGAGATGTTGGAAAACAGGCCGCTGTAGAACATCGCCCCGAAGACGACCAGCAGAGCGAAGACGGACCACCCCGCGACGGACTCGCGATAGAAGATGGCGATGGCCAGCATGATGGCCACCGACGCGAAGCTGCCGACCAGCGCGGCAGCGCGGCGCCCGAGATAGAGCGGCAGAACCGAAAACACGATCCGGCCCAGAATCGAGAACATGCTCGCATAGACAAAATAGTGCGCGGCCTGGGCCGGCGTAATCCGAAGCAATTGCGACAAGATCGTCGGGCCCCAAAGCGTAACCCCGTAGGTCCCGGTCGAAATCCCGATCCAGATGATGACGACCCACCAGAACCGCGGGAGGTCGCCGAGCAACGCGGACATCGGCGCCGACGCCGCGGCCGGCTGCGACACATTCGGCAGAGAGATTTTATCGGCGGGGACGCCCATCAACTTGGCCGCTTCCCGGCGCGCATCGGAACTTCGCCCTCGCGACAGCAGCCACCGAACCGATTCAGGCGCGACAAGGGCAATCATCAGCGAGGTAATGATCGGCAAGGCGCCGGTCGCTGCGACGCCTCTCCAGCCGATGATCGGCAGCATGTTCGCCGCGATGATCGCCGCCAGCAGCGTGCCCAGCGCGACCGGGACAACCAGGATGCTGGAGACAAACGTTCGGTATCTGGTCGGGGTAATCTCGACAATCAGCGGACCCTGCGCGGTCACCGCCGCAGCCATCCCGAAGCCGACGCCGAACCGCAACAACGCGAACAGGATCCAGGACCCGTCCGGAATCAAGCTGCATCCGCCCGCGGCGAGGGAAAACAGCAGGCCGCCGCCCCAGATGATCTTCTTGCGGCCGATCGTATCGGCAACGCGGCCGCCCACCAGCGATCCCACGATCGCGCCGAGGCCGGAGCTGAGCAGCATGACGGCACTCTGGCCATAGGTGAGCTTCCAGCCGGGGGCGAGCACGGACACCAGGTAGCCGACCAGGAAGAAATCGTAGAACTCGAACATCTCCTGAGCGACGAGCAGCGCGACGGTCGCGTAGTAGCGGTTTGTCAGCTTGGGCTTTTCGACCAGCACCAGCCAGTCTTGCACGCTCAGCGTCGTGTCGGGCATGTCTCCTCCGGGCGTTCGGCCATTCGCCGTCGCTGCGGCGCTTTTAGAAGATGCCGGAGCGTTCCCGTTCAACCGGGATTGTCCAGATCACTCCCGAACCATCTCGATCTTCCGGGTTTTTTCGATCCCCGGCAAGACAGAAGCGAGATTCGACGGACGGCCGCTCCCTTGGCACTGCCCCCTCTCCCCGCTCTTCGCGGGGAGAGGGTTGGGGTGAGGGGCGCTTCTATCCGCGAACGCCGATCCCATTGATAGACCTGTACCCCTTCACCCGGATTGCATTGCATGCAATCCGACCTCTCCCCGCAAGCGGGGAGAGGTGACCCGAAATTGGCGCGATGCCGATTCAACTCAGACCCATCATGCTTTAGGCCGGCTTGCCAAAGCCACCTCATCGGGCAACTCTCCGGCCGGCCCGGCTCCATCTGGGAAACGACAAGAGCGAACCCGGGAAGGAAGCGATGAGCCCGATTGTCTACGCCATACCGATCTTCCTCTCGACCATCGTGATCGAGATCGTGGTGGCTCATTTCCGGGGCAGGCAGGTCTACGACACCTCCGACGCGGTCGCGAGCCTGCACTTCGGCATCATCAGCCAGGTCTTCAACACCTTCACCAAGCTGTTCACGATCGGGATCTACATCGCCGTCTACGAGACCTTTGCCGCGCTGGCCTGGCCGATGGACAGCGTCGTGCTCTGGGTGCTCGCGGTCGTGCTCTACGATTTCTGCTATTACTGGAACCATCGCCTCAACCACGAGATCGCGCTGTTGTGGGGCGGCCATGTGGTCCATCATTCCTCGGAATATTTCAATCTTTCCACTGCGCTGCGGCAATCCTCGACCTCGGCCTTCTACAACTGGATGTTCTATCTGCCGCTCGCCGTGCTCGGCGTCCCGCCCACGATGTTCGCGATCGTGGCGCTGATCGACCTGTTGTACCAGTATTGGGTCCATACCGAACTGATCGACCGCATGGGCTGGTTCGAATGGATCTTCGTCACGCCCTCGAACCACCGCGTCCACCACGGCCAGAACGACTACTGCATCGACCGCAATTACGGCGGCATCTTCATCGTCTGGGATCGCCTGTTCGGAACCTTCGCCGACGAGCGCCGCGATGAGAAAGTCTGCTACGGCGTGCGCAAGCCGGTGGCGAGCCTCAATCCGCTCTGGGGCAATCTGCATTATTACGTCGACCTCTGGCGCGAGGCGCGCAAAGCGCGGGACTGGCGCGCCGGATTGCGCCTCTGCCTGGCGCCTCCGGGAGGATGGACCAACGAGGCCTTGCCGCATTTCGAGGCCGCCCGCTTCGCGCGCTTCGATTCCCGCACGCCGCTGGCGATGCGCTGTTATGTGTCGGCGCATTGCGTCACCTTGATATTGCTGCTCGGCGCCTTTCTCGCCATCTACGGCACGCAGGGTGCCGCCGGGGCCGCACCCTGCGGCGTGTTCATCGTCGTCACGGCGGTGTCGCTGTGCGGACTATTGGAGCGCATGCGCTGGGCGAAATGGCTCGAGCAGACGCGTCTGGCTGCCATTGCCGTCGCGATGATGGCGCAGCCGGGCTGGTTGATCGCTCCCCTGCCGCTCGCCGCGCGTCTCACCGTGGCATTTGCCGCGCTGGTTTGCCTGCTCTGGCTGGCGACGCAGGACGTGACCGGCACGGTCGAAGCCAGAGCGGCCGCATGAATGCCGACGCGTTCTCGGATCTGGCGCTGGCGCTGATCTGCGCCCTGGTATTTTTCCGCCGCATCCGCGACATGCCGGGGCTGGCGATACCGGCGCTGGTGGTGGGTGTCGCAGCCTGCTTCGGCGTGCTGCGGTTTTCGGGCGTGGCCGTCGCCTTGGGACCCCACCGCTACGCCAGCCTGTTTGCCGCCTGCGCCGCCTTCCCGCTTCTCGCCTATGCCTTGCGTTTTCCCGACGATCCGATCGCGCGCCGGCTGACGGCGGCGAGCCGCTTTGCCTTCCTGCTCGGCGGCGCAGGTGTCGCCGCGGTCGTGCTCGGCGCCGGCAAATGGGGCGATGCGGCCGCCGCGCTGTCCGCCCTCGTTATCCTGTGGACGATGCTGTTGGCGCGGGATTCGCTGCGGCTGTTCGGCGCGCTGGCGCTGATCGCGGGCTTCGTCATCACGTTGGCGTTTGCGCCCGACGCGCATTTCGGCTTCGTGACACCGGTGCAGGGGCTGCATTATCTGCTGTGCCTCGCCTTCGCCGCGCTGATGCTGCCGCGTCGACCGGATCCCGCCGTCGTCTAGCGCATGATGGCTCCTCTCACCCCAACCCTCTCCCCGCGAAGAGCGGGGAAAGGGAGCAGTGCCAGCAATCTACTTCGCGAACGCCGGAAATGCCGGCAATTTGTCGACATCGCGCGCGTCGTGCTGGATGACGACCGTCGCCTTCAGGTTCGCCGCGATCTTCTTGAGGCGCTCGATCGAAGCGACCGTCTGGGCGCGATCGTAGTTGAAGGAAGGTACGCCGTCCGAATCGTAGTTCTCGCGGAAGTGGACCGCATCGCCGGTAATGATGACGGCGCCCATCTGCGGCAGCTTGACGAGCAGGCTGGAATGGCCCGGCGTGTGGCCCGGCGTGCGCAGCATGATCACCGTGCCGTCGCCGAAGACATCCTTGTCGATGGGTTGCGGCTCGACCTTGCTATCGCCCTTGATCCAGCTTTCGAACGGCTTGAAGTTCACGCCGGGGGCCGGCTTGGGGCTCGTGATCGCTTCCCATTCCTTGGCTCCGATCAGCAGGGTTGCTTTCGGAAACGAGTCGATCTGGCCGGTGTGATCGGCGTGATAGTGGCTGATGCCGACATATTTGATCTGGTCGGGCTTGACGTCGGCCTTTGCCAGCTGATCGACCAGGCTCACCTTTGGCGCGACATTGGGCATCGTCATGGCATGGCCCGTATCCCACAACATATATTCGTCGCCATGCTTGATGAGATAGCAACTGAAGACGAACTGAATCTTCAATTCGCCATAGGCAAATGTATCCGAGAAGCGCTCATTGACGGCCGTGGGTGGCGGCGGAGTGCCGCAATCGAGGCGGGCCAGCGACACGTCCGGCGCGGCTTGCGCCGATGTCGCAAGACTGGCGACTAGACAGGCGCCGGCAGCGAGTATGGTCAGTGTTCTATTCATTGTTTCTTCCCTTGAATGGCTTGTTGAAGCGCAGCCCCTTTTTGGCCCGGTGCGGCATGCCGCAAATCCAGCGATTAGGTAGCGCACACAGGATACACACATGTGAAGGGGCGTGGAATGTCTGTTCCCTGATAACCCAACCGAGACATTGCGGCGACCCGGCCAAGAATTATCCGCGATCGACCCGGATTAAATCGGCCGTTGCGGTGTTGCGCATGCGGGTTCGGTCCCAAATGCCTCGTGCCGGGCCGTCGGGCACGCACAAGATCTCCGTGCATGACTTCGCGATCTCGCTTAACACCGTCATTGCGAGCGCCAGCGAAGCAATCCATGGCCGCCGCGAATGCAGCAAGCGAAGAGTGGATTGCTTCGTCGCAAGTGCTCCTCGCAATGACGGTAAGACACAGCTTCGCGATCTCGCCGCATGCTTTTTTTGCGCGCGCAGTAGCAGCTGCCCTTCCGGCCCCGGGGTCACGCCGCCTGCCCGACCGCGGATGGCGCGATGGCGTCGCGGCCGGCGCGGGTGCCGACCTGCCAGACCGCGGCGCGGCGCTCGATCAGCCGGATCAGGGCGTTGAAGGCGACTGCCATCGCCAGCACCAGCAGAACGCCGGCGAACACATGCGGGCTGTCGAGGATAGTCCGGTAGCGCGAGATCAAATAGCCGATCCCCGCCGACGAAATCAGCATCTCCGATACCACGACGCCGACGATGACCAGCGCGCCGCCGACCCGCAAGCCCGACAGCACGGTCGGAATCGCGGCCGGGATCAATACCCGCGTCACGCGCTGGCTCAGCGTCGCGCCCATGCTGCGCGCCGCCAGCAACAATTGCGGATCGATGGTCTGGATGCCCGCCGCGGTCGCCAGCATGGTCGGCAGAAAACCGTAGAGACCGGCGAAGGCGATCTTGGACTCCGAGCCGATGCCGAGCCACACCGTGAATACGGGATAGAGGATCACCAGCGGAACCGCATAGAGGCTCGACACCATCGGCACGATCAGCACGCGCGGCCGCGGACGGCTGCCGATGACGGCGCCGGCGAGAATGCCGCCGCCGCAGGCGATCACCATCGCCACCGCAACTTCGTACAGCGTCGTCAGCAGCGCATGCCAGTATTCGGCAGCCTCGCTCCATCCCGCCTGCAAGGTCTGGGACAGCGACGGCAGGAACAGCTCGGGGATGGCGCCGGTCCGCGGCAAAACTTCCCAGAGCACGATGAGCGCGATGACAATGAGGCGGCGCAGATTTGTCGAGGACATCATGTGCCTCACGCGGTTTTGCGGATATGGCGCCAGATGCGGTCGCGCAGGCTGCCAAAAATGTCACCGCTCAGCATCTCGAAGGTGCGCGGCCGCGGCAGCGCGACGTCGAACCGGTCGACGATGCGGCCGGGGCGCGCCGACATCACGATCACCTCGTCGGCGAGATAGACTGCTTCGGTCAGGCTGTGGGTGACGAAGATGATGGTCTTGCCGGTCGCAGCCCAGATCCGCAGCAATTCGTCGCCCATGGTCATGCGCGTCTGCTCGTCGAGCGCGGCGAACGGCTCGTCCATCAGCAGCACCGGCGGATCCTGTACCAGGCCGCGCGCGATCGAGACCCGCTGCTTCATGCCGCCGGACAGTTCATGCGGATGACGCTTGCCGAAACCGTCAAGGCCGACCAGCAGCAAGGCTTCCTCCGCCTTGGCGCGGCGGTCCTTCTTCGATACGCCGCGCAGCGTCAGCGGGAATTCGACGTTCTCCTCCGCCGTCAGCCATGGAAACAGGCTCGGCTCCTGGAACACCACGCCGACCCGGTTGGGGTCGGGCACCTCGATCGGCGCGCCGCTGACGAGTATCGTTCCCGAGGTCGGCCGGCGCAGGCCCGCCATCATCATCAGCAGCGAGGATTTTCCGCAGCCGGAAGGACCGACCAGCACGGCGAAGCGGCCCGGCTTCACTTCGAACGACACGTCGGACACCGCGATCACGCCCTCACCCGAAGTCCTGTAGGTCTGGCCGACGCCTGACAGCGCAACCGCGCCGGCGCGCGAGGGCGGATTCAGCGGGGTTATGCTCGCCAGTGACTGCATCGCGTTTCCACCCATCTGACGAGTTCGTTGAAGGAGATCGCGATGATCGCCACCATCAGGACGCCGGCCAAAAGCTGGCGCATCATGAAGTTCTCGCCCCAGTTCGCGATCAGATGCCCGAGGCCCTCACGCGAGGCATACATCTCCGCCAGCATGACGCCGGTGAGATTGAAGATCATCGAGATCCGCAGCGCCTCCAGCAGCACCGGCAGCATGGAGGGGACATAGATCCGCCAGACCGTCTGCGCCGGCGTCGCGCCATAGGAGCGCGCGACCAGAAGGTTCTCCGGCTTGACCGATTCGACCGCCGTGGTGGTCGACATGATGACGATGAAGATGGTGGAGAAGAATCCGAAGCCGACCTTCTGCGCGAAGCCGACGCCGAACACCAGGATGAACATCGGCAGGAAAATCGATTTCGGAATGCTGAAGGCGAAGAACAAAAGCGGCTTTGCCACCTCGGCGAAATAGCGCTTCTCGGCGATCAGGATTCCGATCAGCGCGCCAAACGGCACGGCGATGACGAAGGCGGTCAGGACCTCGGCGCCGGTG
>Ga0210389_10004964_pt1 | contig 10324 bp, 6 predicted proteins | sample IncBWH28OmetaG_FD_160127 | JGI IMG/M metagenome (GOLD analysis project Ga0210389, IMG submission 160127) | Forest soil microbial communities from Barre Woods Harvard Forest LTER site, Petersham, Massachusetts, United States - Inc-BW-H-28-O ...
CAAGAGTATCTGCTCCGATGGATTGAGCAAACCTGGCACCGTCCCGCTCGCTGTCCGCAAGCGGTTTTGGGTTCTGCGTTCTTCCAAAGAAGGCGCCGCTCTCGCCGATCGCGCGATGGATTAGCCCTTTGGACAGCGGAGAAACCATCAGCGCGCTCACCGAAATCGATCCTGCGGACTCTCCGAAAATCGTCAAGTTTTCTGGATCGCCGCCAAACGCCGCGATGTTTTTGCGCACCCATTGCAGTGCGGCGGCTTGATCCTGTAAACCGTAATTTCCCGAGGCATGATGCGGCGATTCCTTGGTTAGCGCCGGGTGCGAGAAAAATCCAAAAATTCCCAGGCGATAGTTCATGCTCACAACCACCACGCCTTTGTGGGCTAGATGCTCGCCATCTTGACGCGGTTCGGAGGTGGCTCCAGCCTGAAACCCGCCGCCGTGAATCCAAACCATCACGGGCAGCTTTGCATCCGGTGAGGTGTTGGGAGTCCACACATTCAGGTAAAGACAATCCTCGCTTGGCGCGGCGTCGCGGAACACCATGTCGCTATAGACATTTCCCTGCATGCAGCGCGCGCCGAACTCCGCCGCCTTGCGCACACCTTGCCAGCTTGGCGCAGGCTGCGGCTCTTTCCAGCGCAATGCACCAACGGGCGGCGCTGCGTATGGAATCCCTTTGAAAATTTGGACCTTGCCATCCGCGCTCGCCGAGCCTGCAACAGTTCCGGCATCCGTGCGCACCTGTCCCGCCGCAGCAACCGTCACTCCAACCACCAACAGCACTAATACGAATGCTCGCGTTGCGCGCTCCATGTTTTTTGCGTGAATACTCATCAGCTCTCCTCATTTTGCTGCTTTTCCGCTGATTGAAAGCCGCGAAGATAGTACCTCCCAATAGCTATGTGGAACAATTTGCATTCTTTTCAAATTCTTTTTCAGCGGCAGTCGCGCGACTCGTCCCACGCGCTGGCGCACAAACGCTCCAATTTCCTTCGCGGCCACATTGGCCTGTAGAGGCGTTCGGAAATCTTTGGGTTTGGAATCCGAACAAGCTTTCCCTGTGCAATAATCTTCACGCTGCCGCTGCATTCGCGGCTGTGAAAACTTCTCAGCGGCACCCAAGCATGAACATGAGCACCGCGCCACAAGTCGAACCGACCAATTTTCAGCCGCCTACTTGGGAAGCCATTCGAGAAGCGCATGCGCGCATCGCTTCACGCATCCACCGGACTCCCGTTCTCACTTCGCATTCGCTGGACGCCATGGGCGAAGCGCAATTTTTCTTCAAGTGCGACAACTTTCAGAAAACGGGCTCTTTCAAAATTCGCGGCGCCGCAAATGCGATTCTCTCGCTCACGGATGCCGAAGCCGCACATGGCATCGTGACACCCTCGAGCGGCAACCACGGCGCCGCCGTCGCGTGCGCGGCAGCGTGGCGGGGCGTGCCTGCGTACATCGTCATGCCCAAAAACGCCCCAGCAGTTAAGTGCCGCGCTGTCGAAAGTTACGGCGGGCGCATTACCTTTTCCGAGCCGACGATCACTTCGCGCCAAGAAGCCTCCGCGCGCGTTCAAGCCGAAACCGGCGCGATTCTGATTCATCCTTACGACAACGACCGCATCATCACCGGCCAAGCAACGGCGGCTAAGGAACTTCTCGAAGAAGTCCCGGACCTCGATGCCGTGTTCACACCAGTCAGCGGTGGGGGACTGCTCAGCGGCACTTGCCTGGCCGCAAAAGCCATGCGTGCGGAAATCCGTGTCATCGGCTGCGAACCTGCGCGCGCCGATGACGCTTACCGTTCGCTAGCCACCGGCACTCTACAATCGCTCGATTCCAGCGACACCATCGCCGACGGCCTCCGCGCCTCGCTCGCGCCGAGGACGTTTGCAATCCTGCGGCGTCATCTTGACCGCGTCCTATTGGTGAGCGAAGAAGAGATCATCTGGGCGATGCGGTTGGTCTGGGAACGCATGAAAATCATCATCGAGCCGAGCAGCGCCGTAGCCATTGCTCCACTTCTTAGGCCGGGAGCCGTTGCAGAACTCAATCTGCCCGCACGTCCCGACGGCGCCCCGCCCAAACTGGGAGTGATCTTTTCCGGCGGCAACGTCGACCTCTCCGCTCTCCCTTTCTGAGCCCAAGCAAATGTCGTATAACCGGATTCGACAATTTAGAATCGAATTGTCAGCTATGGATCGACAAACGAGGGACGGACACTTATCCGATGGAAATCGAAGATTTGGACGACAATGATCCCTTGAAGTGGTACCTACGAGAGCTCGCCACCGTCCAGCCGCTGAGCACCGATGAGGGGGCCAAGTTGCTCCAAGTAATGCGGACTCATCCCGAACGGGCAGAGTATGCGGCCAAGCGTCTGATTGAAGCGAACCTATCTTTGGTCGTGGCCGTTGCAGAAAAATACTCTTCAGCTATGCGTCCGATGCTGGATTTAATTCAGAGCGGTAATGAGAGCCTTCTGCTAGCTCTCAAGAGCTTTTCCGGAGACTCGAGTGAAAGTTTTTCAGCTTATGCAGCCGACATCATAGACGCCGGTCTCTCGAAAGCAGCAGCCGAGTCGCAGTCATCGAGCGAATAAAGGTGGACGCAGTTCGGCCCGTCGAACAGTCGGCTTGACGAGCCCATCCAGCGGACCTAACATGCGTTGAAATGACCGGTCTCGACGCGCTCCGTTCACCACTGAGCTTTCTGCAAAGCCAGCTCCAAGATATCCCGCGTCGCGATTTGCTAGAGGCCGAGGAAGCTTGGTGGAAAAGCGAAGGCGTCGCGATTTCGAATGCCATCGACGGCGCTGGAACACCGTGGTTGCGGATGTTCGATCGTCTCGGAAAGCGCGTCGATGAAATTCTCTATCCTCGCGAATATCAAACGATTTTGAGGAGAGGGTACCGATCGGGAGTCGTTTGGCGCGTTCTGGAAGAAAAATCGCTGCTCCCTACTTACTCGCTGATCTACAACATTTCGTTCCACGATCCCGGAATTTGCTGCCCTTACACCGTGTCCCTCGGGACGGCGGTGCCTCTTGCGAAATATGGCAGCGCCGAATTGCAGGCTCGCTTTCTGCCGCAACTTTTGCGGAAGGACGATTCCGTGTGGCAGGGCGCCACGTGGACGACCGAGATCAAAGGCGGCTCCGATTTAGGAGGGGCTGTCGAGACGATGGCCCGTCCGACGGGCGACGTCTGGCGCCTGACAGGCGACAAATATTTTACGAGCAATGCCGGCGCGGAGTTAGCCGTCGTCGCCGCGCGCGTCGACGGAGCCTCGGCCGGTGTGCGCGGGCTGGCCTTGTTCCTGGTGCCGCGCTACCGCAAGAATGGCGAGCTGAATTATTTTATTCGGCGGCTGAAAGACAAGATTGCGACTCGCTCTGTTCCGACCGGGGAAGTCGAGTTGCGAGACAGCGAGGGCTACCTGCTCGGCTCCGCCGACTCGGGAGTCTATTTAATCCTCGAAGTGCTGAACCTCTCGCGCGTGGCGAACAGCGTAGTGAGTGTCGCGTTGGCGCAGCGCGCCATGGCCGATGCGCTTTCGTATGCCGAGCAGCGCGCCGCGTTCGGCAAACGAATCTTGGATCAACCGCTGCTTCGCCATCAATTTGAAGACCGGTTGAAAGCCCTTCGATCGGCGTTTGCGCTCGCGTGGGAGTCGGTTCAACTCCTGAACGATGTGTGGATGGAGCGGCCGCCTTACTCCGACCGCTACCATCTATTTCGGCTGGTGGCCCATCTTGCGAAATATTGGACGGCAGAGTTTGCGGTTGATACGGCGAAGTGGGCCATGGAAGTGCATGGCGGGCTGGGCGTGTTGGCTGAGTATGGCGCGGAACGCTGGCTGCGCGAAGCGATGATTCTTGCGATTTGGGAGGGAACGTCGCATCGCCAGATGCTCGATGGACTCGAAGTGATGGAACGAAAGCGCGCCCACAAGATGCTTTTCCAGCGCCTCGCAGAAATCTCACCCTCTAAAGAACTTCAGGACATGGAATCCGAAGTCGAGCAACACTTGAAACTTCCAACCGAGCAAAAAGAAGCGTTGGCCGAACCGCTCTTCAGAAGACTTGCGGCCTTCACGGCTGATACGCTCGCCCGCAAAGCAAAATAGGAGCACGAGCCTTCTAAATCCCGCACTCGTGAGCAATTCGAAGATGGAATTGGTAGATTGGTGGTAGGAGTCTGCCATGGAAGCCGCGAGCCATCGCCCGAAGTGGAAGACGCTGTTGGCTTTCGCGGTTATTTATTTTGTGTGGGGATCCACATATCTCGCCATCCGTGTTGGGGTTCGCGAAGTTCCGCCGTTCCTTCTGGCGGCTATGCGTTTCCTGGTTGCGGGACTCGTACTCTATGGCTGGACGATGGCGCGTGGCGAGCGCTCACCGAGCGCACGGCAATGGGCTTCCGTATCTTTACTCGCTGTACTGATCTTCGTGCTCGACTACGGACTGTTGTTCTGGGCCGAGCAGCGCGTGCCTTCGGGGATTGCGGCCGTCATGCTGGCCACCATCCCGGTGTTTATGGCGCTGTCGGAAATTTTTTTGCTGGCCACGCAAAAGCTCACCGCGCGCTTGGCCTCGGCGCTCTTGATCGGGATTGGCGGAGTGGCCGTGCTGATGAGCCGCTCGCTGGACCTCGGCGTGGCGCCGATCGATCGGCTGGGCGCCGTGGCGCTAATTTTTGCTGCGATAAGTTGGTCGGTCGCGTCGGCGCTATCGCGCAAGTTGCCGCTGCCGCCTTCCAAAGTCATGAGCTCGGGGGCACAAATGCTCTCCGGCGGAGTTTTCCTGACTGTTGCTTCGGCCGCGCTCGGCGAATTCCGCGATTTTCACCCGTGGACGGTTTCGCGCGGCGCGTGGCTCGCATTGCTCTATCTCATTGTCGCGGGCTCCATCATTGGGTTTACCGCTTACGTCTGGCTGCTGCATCATGAATCGCCGACAAAGGTCGGTACTTATGCGTACGTGAATCCCGTGGTGGCTGTGCTTGTTGGATATTTCCTTGGCGGCGAAGCGCTGGGGCTGCGAACAATCCTCGGGGCGCTGCTTATTCTAGTCAGCGTCGTGGTGATCACTGCGACGCCGGTGAAGAAACCAGTAGCGGCACTCGCAGCTGAGGATTCCGGGTAACTCCGCATTCGGGATGCTCGAAACGGCCGGAACACTTGAATCCTCCGATTCGCTGCGGAGCTTCTCGAAGCAATTCCATTCGGAATTATTGGATTAACTGATTCGGCTTGTCCAGCCGCCGCCTTCGCGCACCCCGTTTAGGCTCTTGAGGGCGAAGCATCCTGCCGCGATTTTGCGCCATCCAATGGGTTAAGTGCGAATGCCGAAGGCAGGGTTTCGGCGGGGCCCCAGGTCGAGGAGAGGATGATGAAATTTCACCCAGCAGTTTTGAAGCGGTGCGCCGTGGTGTCTCGTGGGACTTGCGCGGTAACCCTGGCGCTTTCTCTTAGCGGGCTGGCGCTGGCTCGGCAACAACAGCAGGAGCAGCCGCCACCAACTCAAGAACAAGCTCAGCAGCCGCCCCAGCAGCAAGGACAACCAACGGCACAGCCTGCCGACCGGCCGCCGCAAAATTCTCAGCCGCAAACGCAAGACCAGCAGACCCCACCGATGACAGCGCCGCAATACAGCAATCGGCCGCCCATCTCGCGGGATCAAGTGCCGGCGAACCCGCAGCAGTACGGGCAACAGTATCCGCCGTCGCCAAATCGGCCCCCATCAGCTAACGATTCGAATGATCAGTACGCTCCCCTTCCTGCTCTTCTGACAATTCCCGCGGGAACGGTCGTCATCATGCGCATCAATGAGCCTCTTTCCAGCGACCACAACCAGATTGGCGACCGCTTCACAGGCGTTTTGGATCAGCCGATCGTCGTAAACGGCTGGGTGGTAGCCCGACGCGGCCAGACAGTGATGGGCCAGGTGAAATCGGTGCAAAAGGCAGGACGCGTCAAGGGCGTGTCGCAGCTGGGAGTTGAGCTGACCGACTTGACGCTGGTGGATGGGCAGCAGGCGCCCGTTTTGACGGAACTCTGGAAGGCTTCGGGAGGCACATCGCATGGCGCGGATGCTGCCACGATTGTCGGTGGCACAGGCCTGGGAGCGGCGATTGGCGCAGCCGCTGATTGGGGCCGGGGCGTGGCGATTGGAGCGGGAGCCGGGGCTGTGGCTGGCATCGGAGCGGTTTTGTTGACGCGAGGGCGTCCCACCATTCTCGAGCCCGAGTCGCAGTTGACGTTTCGTTTGGTGGATCCAGTCAAGGTGGACACCACGCATAGCCAGCAGGCTTTTATGCCAGTGTCGCAAGAAGACTTTGAGGGCGGGCGAGGCGGCCGGCCGACGCTGCGGTACGCCGGTAACGGCTACTATGGCTACCCGGGCTATGCTCCTGCTCCCTGCGGCTACTACTACCCGTGCTACTACGGTCCCGCCTATGTGGGGATCTACCCGGCCTTTGGCTGGGGATGGGGGTGGGGTGGCGGCTTTTATGGCCGCGGATGGTACGGTGGACGGGGATTTCGGCGGTTCTGATCCGACGGCACGAGACAGAAGGGGCAAGAGATGCGGGCGTTCCTGAATTGCGGGGACGCCCGTTTCCTGCAAGTAGGTAGGATTGCAGTGGTCGTTGAGTTTGCCTTTCGGTCACTGTGCCCTTGATTTGAGTTTTGAAACCCTGTTCGCGGAGATATTTCTTTCCTCGGGCGAAACAAATCGGGAGTCGCCGGGTTATTACTCCGTTACAGACTGCCTGCCAAACAGTCATCGGGGAGCCAAAGGAACTTCCAGGGCCGTTTTGCGGAATAAGGAATAAAGAACAAGCACTTGCGGTCAGGCTTTAAGGGACGGGAATTCGTCGGAAATTTGGGGATGAATACGAGCGGTGGGCAGTAAAGTCTGGGGGTAGTGCCAGTTGTGCAAAATCAGGAGCAAGTTATCGGCAAGGCTGCCAACGGTCTGTGCTAACCTCTTTTTCGGTTTCTCGGGAGTAAGCGCACTCGTGCAGGCCCCCAGCCAGGGCAACCATTCCGCGCAGGAACCAGTCCTTTGCGGCACGGTTGCTCCCCCTGGACCGATGCCGGTTTCCTGAAGTCCACATCAAATCTGTTTCATGGGCGGATCATGAAGACTAACTTTCAGATTTTTCGCAGCGCGATTTTGTTTCTTGCCGTTCCATTTGTGTTTTCCGGCGTACGCGCTTCCGCGCAAACCACGCCCGAGAGCGCCTCGGCCGTTCCCCAAACCGCCACGGTTCCGGCGCGCATCACGCAAGCGATCGATGAAACGCAATTGGTGCGGCTCAAGGGCAACGTCCATCCGCTCGTCCGGGCAGCATTTGATCAGGGAGCTGTCGCCGACTCTATGCCCATGAACCGGATGTTGCTTATGCTCAAACGGAGCATGGAGCAAGAATCCGCGCTCACGCAATTATTGGTGGACCAGCACAACACGAATTCCCCTAACTTTCACAAATGGCTGACGCCGGAACAGTTCGCCACGCAGTTTGGGCCAGCGGACGCGGACATTCAGACCATCACCTCCTGGCTGCAGTCCCATGGCTTCCAAGTCGCGAAAGTTACCACGGGTAAACTTGCGATTGAGTTTTCCGGGACGGCGGCGCAGGTGAAGCAAGCGTTCCACACAGAGATTCACAATTACGTCCTTAATGGCGAACCACACTTGGCTAACACCAGCGATCCGCAAATCCCCGCGGCGTTGACTGCCGTGGTACGCGGGCTCGCACCCTTGAATAATTTCAGGGCAACACCGCATCATCGAGTCGTCGGCGAGTTCTCGAAGACGATAGAGAGCAGTCAGTCTAAGCCCGTCAACCCAGACTTGACGATATCTGGTCCACAGTTCGGCCTCGGGCCGACGGATTTTGCGACGATCTATAACGTGTTGCCGCTCTGGAACGCCACGCCTACGGCCGTTGACGGCACCGGGCAAAGTATTGCGGTGATTGGTGTCTCAAACATAAATCTCCAGGACGTCCAGGATTTCCGCACCATCTTTGGTCTGCCCACAGGTGGCCCCACGAATACGCCCATCGTTGTGATCGATGGAGACGACCCCGGAATCCTTACTAATGGCTCGGAATCCGAAGCACTCCTCGACGTCGAGTGGTCCGGGGCTGTCGCCAAAGGTGCGCAGATTCATTTCGTCATTGCAGCCGATACAGATATCGCCTCCGGCCTCATTCTTGCAATCCTGCATGTCATAGACAACAACTCGGACCCGATCTTGAGCCTAAGCTTTGGCGACTGCGAATTGAATGAAGGGGCAAACAACACCGGGTTTTGGGAGCCTGTGTGGGAGGAGGCAGCGGCACAAGGGATCACAGTAACGGTTTCAACTGGAGACAACGGCTCAGCTGGTTGTGAAGACTCGAGCTTACCTGCGCCGAATCCCGCGACCACCGGACTTCAGGTAAGCGCCTTCGCGTCCACCCCTTTCAATGTCGCGGTCGGCGGGACCGATTTCAACGATGCGGGGACTCAAAGCACGTACTTTAGCTCTACCAACGCCCCGAACACGCTCGCTTCCGCGCTAGGGTACATCCCAGAGAGCACTTGGAATCAGTCGTGCACGAACGCGTCGTTTGGAACTAACCCCGAGGCGAACTGTAACAGCACTGTCGCGGCAAACCAGGCGGCGGTGTTTACAGTGGGGGGCAGCGGCGGGGCAAGTAATTGTGCAACGCAGAATTCGTCCGGCGTGTGCACGGGGGGATATCCAAAGCCAGCGTATCAGTCGTTCATCAGCGCTGCGAATGGTATGCCCGCCGATGGTGTGCGGGACCTTCCCGACGTGTCCCTCTTTGCTAGCGCTGGATTCAATAAGAGCTTCTATGTAGTGTGCGAGGCGGATGCTGTCTCCTCTCCTTCCTGTTCAGGTAACACATTCCATTTTCTTGCGGTTGGCGGGACCTCCGCTTCGACTCCCAGCTTTGCTGGGATCATGGCGTTAGTGAATCAGAAAAACGGACGGCAGGGAAACGCAAATTTCGTGCTCTACAAGTTGGCCCAGATGCAATATGCGGCGGCGACTGCTTGCAACTCAGTCGCGACCCCGCTTCCAGCGGCAGCTTGCACGTTTAACGACGTCACCACGGGCACGATTGCGATGCCTTGCACCAAAGGCAGCTTGAACTGCAATACGACCGTCGGGACAGATACCATTGGGGTGCTGTCCGGGTTCAGCACGACTACAGGTTATGATTTGGCGACAGGGCTGGGCTCCGTAAATGCCCAAAACCTGGTGAATAATTGGACAAACGGAGTCACGGCTTTCACGCCGAGCAGTGTGACTCTGAGCTTGAGCCCGACAACGATCACTGCAGGCGCGACAGTGACCGTCAACATTACGGTCACACCATCGACCGCGACGGGCGACGTCTCGCTGGTTTCGAACGCGGCGACGGGGGATGGAGTTTTCTTCTTTACTCTCGGCACCGGCGGCACGGTGGTGAATGGCAAGACAGATCAGCTTACGGGAGGAACCTACCAGGTTACGGCTCGCTACGGTGGGGATGGAACATTCGCCCCAAGCGTATCCACTCCCATTACCGTGAACGTGGCGAAAGCAGCCAGCACAACGGTAACATCCGTAGAGGTTTCGATTGGAGGCGGGAATTTCGTCCCATTTACCAGTGGAACGGCACCCGTAACATTGTTCTTGGCGGCCAACATCAACCCGACCGGCGACCTCCTGCCGACGGGCACGGTAAACTTTGTCGATACATTTAATGGAACACCCACGACGGTGGCAAGCGGCGTGATCGTAAATCAGGCGTTTGAGGCCTTCTCTGCAGGGATATCAACGTTCGCTCCCGGAAATCATTCCATCGTCGCAAATTATAGTGGCGATACTACCTTCAATGCGAGCAGTTCGGCTCCGGTAACCTTCACGATAACTGGCACCGTGACGCCGACAATCTCGTCGATTTCGCCGACCAGCGCAACCGCAGGAGGGGCAGCATTTACGTTAACGGTCAACGGCACAAACTTTGTGAATGGAGCGACAGTGAATTTCGGCACTAATGGCGCGCTCACGCCATCTTCCATCACCTCGACGCAGATCCAGGTGACAGTCCCAGCCACCGACATTGCGTCAGCCGGCACAAAGGCGGTAACGGTGACAAGTGGAGGCGCGACCTCGAACAGCGTCAACTTCACCGTGAATTCCGGAAGTACAGGTACGTTCACGGTGGCGGAGAGTGCGGTGACGCTGAGCTCCTCGACAGGTGCAGGCGTGAATTCGACGATCACCGTGACGCCGAGCGGGGGATTCACGGGCACGGT
>Ga0210389_10004966_pt1 | contig 10322 bp, 6 predicted proteins | sample IncBWH28OmetaG_FD_160127 | JGI IMG/M metagenome (GOLD analysis project Ga0210389, IMG submission 160127) | Forest soil microbial communities from Barre Woods Harvard Forest LTER site, Petersham, Massachusetts, United States - Inc-BW-H-28-O ...
GACGGCAGACCTGAGCGATGAGATTCCGGCTGAGGAGCGGGCGCTTTACATCTCCAAGACAGCCGATGGCGGAGAGACGTGGACGCAAGTGGCGCGGGTGGATTCGAGGTATTTCGATGCGGGGATCGATGAGGGATTGCGCAACGGGTTGAGCGTAGCTCCGGGTGGCACGGAGTTTGTGATTACGACGCAGAAGGGGGCGTTCCAGATTTTTCCGCAGGCGAAGTCGTCGGATGCGGTTGTGAGGTATATCGCAGGGCCGCGGGTTCCGCATGACAGGCCATCGATCAGCATTACGAAGAAGGAGGGAGATGCGGTAAGGGCGGCGGCGGCGAAGATCACAGCCGACGGGAGAAGGCTGATTGTGGGCTACGGCTACTTTGATATGAATCCGCAGATCTTCAGTTATCACAAGGGTCGCGATGGGTCATGGGTGAAGGATGGACCGCTGGCGAATCTTCCGACCGATCTGGATATTCTGTCGATGCAATGGGACAAGCCTGGGAAGGCACATCCGGACTCACTGTACGTGGGGACGGGCGACCAGGTTTATCGGCTGGATCTTCACACGATGAAGTGGACGCTTGTTCGAGGAGTGGAGCCGGATTCGGCGATTCACATGATCAACACCGTGGCTGGGCTGCATCTGGCAGCGTGTTGGGGCATATATGAGCCGGTGAGCGCTGATGTTGTGGCGAGAGTGACGAATGCCGAGTTTATTTATCACAGAGATGAAGATGAGACAGGACCGAATATTCGCGCGTATGGGATTGAAGTTGATCCGGCGAGGCCGAGGCATCAGGTGGTGACTGCGCTCACGGGTGTGTACACCAGCAGTGATGGCGGGCAGAACTGGAGGAGACTGAATGGTCTTCCGGAGGGAGAATACAGGACGGCGCACTTCAATCCTGATGGGACCGTGATTGTGTCTGGTATGCCGGGGACCTTCCTGGCAAATCCGTTCTCAAGCGGCTGCGGGCCTCATTTGAGGACGAGAGATTAGTCGTATCTAGGCAGAGGAGTTTCGCAAAAGTACATGAAGAGTGGGATGGCGACGAGGTGTTTGACTCGCCGCCATCTCCAGACCTCGGTCACTAACCGCGATTCGCGGTCCGATTAGTAAGCGCAGGTCACGCTTCGAGCCAGTCAGCGTCGGGCGAGACCCGCGATTGCCAATCAGGATTTAACTTACTCAACCTTCTGGAATCCGGTTTCCATGGTGACTCTGGTTCCAGTGACTTTGCCCTGAAAGTGAGCGAGCACATTGCCCGACTCGTCATATTGATAGACTGTGAATGTTCCCGAGGTTGTATTCCCTTTGGGATCGATGGTTAGCGTTTGTTGAATGCGGGCGGGGCCGATTAGGTTGAGGCCTGTGGAGTCGTACGAGACTCCAAAGTGGTTCAGCCGGTAAGTCCGCGGGCCGGTTCTAATCCATTCACCGAGGCAAACGTCGCCGGTCAAGGGAGGACGCAGGCCGGAGACATTGATCTCAGTGCCGTCATTGTGCCACTGAGAGTAGGAAGCGTCAAACTCAGTGCCGTCCGCCATTCCTTCACTGCCTTCGGAGATCCAATGTTCTTTCCAGGTTCCGACGATGCTGGGTTCGCCGAAGGCGGCATCGTCGTCGATGGTGAGGGCTGCCAGTAGAAGTCGGGGCGAGGCGATCTGTGGCTGCCAGCTGGCGGGGTGTGGGACTGGGCTATAGATGCCGCAGCCGGCACGGGCATTGGGAGCAAACGTGATTGCGAGTACCAGCACGCTCAGCACCGGCACGATTTTCCAATTTCCTGATCTCATGACTTTCTCCTCTGCCGGGGAATTTGCCGGCTCGCATGAGATAAAACCCAATTCGAGGTCGGGAACAATGCAGGAAGGTAAATTCAGAGGTGAAGAAAGCTGAAGGCGTAAGTCGCTGAACCTGGAAGAGAAGCCTGCGTCCAGGTTTTGCCCGATGCTATACTTCAGCCACTCTGCGGAGGGCGACCGTGCCCTTTGTTGTCTATCAATTCGGCAACTTCAGCCTTGATTGCGGCAAATTTGAGCTCTGCCGCAAGGGCCGCAGGCTCAAACTCGAGCGGAAGCCTCTCGAACTACTGGTTCTCCTGGTCACCAAACATGGACAGGTTGTTACCCGGGATGAAATTGCCGCGTGCCTGTGGGAGCGGGAAGTTTTCGTCGATATCGAACACGGAATCAACACGGCAATCCGTAAAATTCGCCAAATTCTTGATGACAGTTCGGACATGCCGCAGTTTGTGCAGACAGTCTCCGGCTCGGGTTACCGCTTCATCGCACCCGTTACAGCCGTTGAGCCAGAAGTCACCGAGCCAACGCAACCTACTGGCGACCCGGTCGGTCTGCCTGCTTCACCACCGGAGATCTCTGCTGCGCCCGTCATCCCATCGGCTGGCAAACCTCATCACGGGGTCTGGCTGGTCACTGCCTTGTGTGCCTCCGTGCTCGTTGCCACTTTTATACTTACGCTCGGCCCGCATCCGCTGGCCGCTCGCTTCCTCGATCGAAACACTCACGCTGCGATCGCCTCGCTCGCCGTTCTCCCACTCGACAATCTGTCCGGCGATCCGAATGAGGAGTACTTCGCCGACGGCATGACTGACGAGCTCACGACTATGCTCGCCAAGGATTCCACCCTACGGATCGTTTCCCGCACTTCCGCCATGCAATTCAAGGGCGCGCACCGTTCGCTGCCGGAAATTGCCCGCGCCCTCAACGTTGACGCCATCCTAGAAGGCTCAATTTCGCGTTCCAGCAACCAGGTGCACATGACGCTGCAACTTGTCCGCGGCGACACAGACAGTCATCAATGGGCCGAAAGCTACGACCGCGACGCCAACGATGTTGCTGCGCTGCCCGACGCCGCCGCCAGAGCCATTGCTGCTCGCTTGAACAGTGCAGCGCCGCCGCACGCCAACATCCGCTACATCAAACCGGAAGCTCACGACGCCTACCTGCGTGGCCACTACTCTTGGGCCGTCGGGCGAAATGAAGAAGCCGGCAGGTACTACCAGCAGGCCGTCGATCTTCAGCCCGATTATGCTCTTGGGTGGACAGGGCTGGCCGATTATTACGCACAGGGGGCAATCCTGGGTGAACTCGATCCCCGTCAGGTGTTGCCGCAGGCAGAAACTGCGGCACGCAAGGCGGTGGAGCTCGACGATAGTCTTCCACGAGCCCACGCAACTCTCGGAGGGATGATCTTTTTCAATCGTGGTGATGACGTGCTGGCGCTCAAGGAGCTTAGCCGGGCTACAGAATTAGACCCTCACGATGGCGAGAATTTCCATCTACGCGCGTGGATTCTTTGCGCACTGGGCCGCTATGACGAGGCGATCGCGGTGCAAAAACAGTCCACTGCGATCAATCCCTTCGAATATCCGGGGGCGATGGCGGGGATATACAACTGCACCCGCAAATTTGATGCTGCGATCAGTGATGGCGAGATGCGCCTGAAAGACTTTCCTACGGCTCCCGGAATTCTCGACGAACTGGCTGAAAGCTATCACTGGAAAGGTATGGACAAAGAGGCCGTGGAAATGCTCGCCCGCAAGATTTCAGCCTACGGAGATCTTCCCCTGGCGGCCGCTGTCCGCCGCGCATTCGAGACGGGCGGATACGCTGCTGTGGTTCGTTGCCAATTGGCTGCAGTTAAAAAGAGGGCGCGAACCGCAAGAGTTTCTACTTTCGAGCTTGCAGACCTGCACGGGAAGCTCAGTGAGCACGATGAGACGCTTGCCTTGCTCGAGCAAGGTGTCAATGAACGCGATCCTCTATTGCTGCTCCAGGCTCAATCGGACCCCGCTTTCGACTTTCTCCATACCGACCCGCGCTATCGCTCCCTCATCCAGCAGATGGGCCTGCCACCGATGTACTGAACGGATTGGCTGCGAAATGTTGATTCGACGTGCGCCTTCTGGCGTTTACTCGAAGCCTTGCGCCAGGGTTTTGACCTTCGACGTGGCCACGAAGGAGAAAACAATTAACGAGGATCAGGAGCCACAGTGTATGTGGACGCCAGCGCTGATCTTGATTCTCAGGTCCTCAGGAAATTCAAGAGTGCCGTGAAGTAGTTGTGTTGATCGTCATACATCGCGAAATGACTACCTGTTTCTGAAATCCAGGCTTCTCCGCGTGGCAAAAGGGAAGCCATTCTCCGCATGTCTTCCGGATCCATCTCGTCGTATCGTGCACCCATCGTCAACGTTTTTACTTTGATCTTCGGCAGATCGGTCCAGCGGTCCCATCCCTTCATGCGACCGGTTGCCTCAAATTCACTTCGTCCTTGCAAAACCTTATAGACGTGTTGATTCCACCCTCCCAGACTCCGCAATACTGGATCAGGCCATGGATCCAGTCGACAGATGAAGACCTTGTAGAGCTTTTCGAATAACAACTCTTGATATGCAGGGTCATCTGTCTTGTTGGCATTCTCGTACGATTCCAATTTCGCGCGAAGATCAGCAGGGAATTGAGAGCGGATTTTCGATACATGTTTTACAAATGAATCGGTGCTTGCCGCCATATTCGAAATCACCAGCCCCTTTAAGTGCTGTTGGTATTTCAAAGCGTATTCGATGGCCAGCAGGCCCCCCCATGAATGCCCTAGTAAATAGAATTGATCCAGACCAAGGCCTTTGCGCACCGCCTCCACCTCATCGGTGTAACGCTCGATGGTCCATAAGGTAGGATCGTCAGGTTTGTCGGAATTGGTCGAGTCCAGTTGGTCGTAGTAATAGAACTCGATTCCGTTGAGCGGTAGAAAATCTTCAAAGCCCTCGAAATACCTGTGATCCGCACCAGGGCCACCATGCAGGAGGAGAACCTTGATATCTCCACTACCGACTTTCTTCGTCCAGACCCAATGTCCTCCGCCGATTTCAATTCGTTTTGAACCCCCCACATACACGGTGTCCGCCGAAGGAAGTTGAATGTTGTTGTCCGCTGCAAACAACGGCCTCCGTTCAAATGCTGCGGCGGCAGCCATGGCCCCAAATGAGATGAAATTTCTGCGCTTCACTGAATGAGTGCTCCTTATAAGGTTGATTCTCTATGTGACAACGAAGTCGAACCGCCAGTCTCGCTAGCAGATCCATCGACCTTGTTTTTCGGGAATTAGTCAGCTGACCTCAGCCCGGTCCAGAGGCAGGCGGACATAGAAGGATGTCTTATCTGCCTTCGATTCAAAAGCAACAGCACCGAAGTGCTTTTGTATCACCCGCTGCACCGTATCGAGCCCAAGTCCAAGCCCTTGTCCGAAGGGCTTGGTCGTAAAAAATGGTTCAAAGACGCGATCCGCATACTCGTCGGGTATCGCGGGCCCTGTATTGGCTATCTCGACAAGAATGGTGTTGCCCTGCATTTTCGTTGAAAGAGTCAACGTGCCCGACTCTCCCATCGCATCCAAAGCGTTGTCAATAAGTGCAGCCCATGCCTGGTTCAATTCGCTGCCAAATGCTTTCAGAACAGGGATATTATCGGCGTAGAAACGTTCGACGACGATGCGATTCAGCCTCGGCTGAAACAGGAGCAGCACAGTGTCCAGGGATTCTGCAATGTGGACATCCTGCACAAGCTGCCGGTCCATGTAGGAGTAGTCTTTGACCGCTGTAACGAGACGAAAAATTCTCTCAGCTGCTTCACCCACTGCGAGTATGGCAGTATCGTTGCTCAGGCTTGCCAGGAGATCGCTCAGCGCCAGGTCGAAGGCCTCTGCTGGCATGAGGCCTTCCAACTCGCGAAGAGATGACAAGGGGATGTTGCAGTCTGCAAGCAGGGGAGCCAACTGCCACGATTCGGCATATTGCTTCGATTCAAGCCAGATGGTGAAATCTTCTTCTGTAGAGACTGGTTCAGACTGTGTATGCTCAGCAACGTGCTGGCGCGATGCTCTGACTTTCGAACGTAGACTGGAAAGCCACTGCAGGTAGGCATCAAGCCGTGCCTCCGTTCCGAGTGCTATACCGAGCCTGTATCGAATGCCTTCTTGTTCCGACTCAACCCCTCGTAGCAAGTGCGAAGCGGCACTCTTGGCGGCTGACGCAGGGTTGTTCAGTTCGTGCGCGAGGCTTGCAGCAAGTTTGTTGAGTGCTGCGAGTTTACCGATCTGCTGTTCGGCCTTGGTGTATTCCCGATTTCGATCCAGTAGAACCTGGACAATTCGCTGCGTTATCGAAGGGATTGCGTTCAACAAGGCGGGGAAAAGGCTGTCATGTAGTTCCAGAATCCAGGTCTCACCAGCCGAACGACCATCGGCGTTCCAGTTCTCGATACGAGAGAACGGGGTTCTGCCTGTGATGCGGTCAGTTCGGCCGATCAAAACAGACACCGGACTTGACGTGTGACGACGGACGAAAATGCTGCCACGCAAGATGAACATCAGATGATGGGGCGGAGCTGCTTTGCTAAAGATGAGTTCGCCATCCTTTGCAAATCGCTCCGTACCATGCTTTGCGATCCATGCGAACTCTTCGTCGCTGAGTCCTTTCAAGTCTTCGATCGTACGCAACGCGGAAATTATCTCAATCTCGCGAAGGTTATCTGACTGATTTGCTGCATCAAAAGCCATCTGTTCCGCCATATGCAATCCCCAATGAAATCATAGCTAAGTTTCAGTGAGTGACTGGGCGATTGGGCGATGTCCCTCCTGTGATGATTGCGCGCTCGAGGCTGCAGTTGAGCGTCGGCACACCATAGCAATCGATCCGGGACATCGGCAGGTATCCGAAGTCCCGGGATCTCAAGGTAAGTGCACTCTACAACTTCAACATCCAGCCGGCGATGGTCTGCCCGATCTCGTCCGGCGAATCTTCCTGAACGAAATGGATGCCAGCCACTGTCTTCTCGGTCAGCGCTGGCCACCCGCGCACGAGGTTGATGAGCGTATCGTTGGTGAGGATCGCACCTGGCTCGACCTTCAGGAACAGCTTGGGCACATTGCTCTTTCCTAGCCAGTCCGCGTATTCAGTCGCGATCGCATGCACATCGGCGGGCTCGCCCTCGATGGGGATTTGCCGGGGCCACGTCAGCGTTGGCCGCCGCGACTCGCCCGGTTCGGCGAACGGACGTCGATACTCGGCCATCTCCTCGTCGGAGAGCTTACGCAGGACAGCGTTCGGCAGGATCTCTTCAATGAAATAGTTGTTCTCGAGGACCATCTCCTCGCCGGCCTCCGAGCGTAGCGCCTCCAGGGCTGAACGCATGCCCATCGTGTCCCAGTGATCCCGGCCCTGCGGCGCCACGATCGCCTCCATGAACGCGATTCCCTTGACAGCCTCACGATGGCGGTTGGCCCAATCGAAACCGAGAGCCGAGCCCCAGTCATGGATGACGAGGGTGACGCGCTCGCGCACATCCAGGGCCTCGAGCAGGGCATCGAGGTAGCGGCGGTGCTCGACGAATCTATACGAGTCGGGGCCACTCTCAGGCAGTTTTTCGGAGTCGCCCATACCGATCAGGTCGGGGGCGATGCAGCGGCCTAATGGCTCCAGATGCGGCAACACGTTGCGCCAGAGATATGACGAGGTGGGATTGCCGTGTAAGAACACGATCGGGTCGCCGTGTCCCACTTCCACGTACGCCATCTCGCGGCCGAAGACCCGTCGCCGCTTCTTTTGATAAGGAAATGCCGCAGAGATCGTGTTGTTTTCTGCTTCTTTCACCATGCTGCCTTTCTTGCCTAAGGAGGTGCGATCGATGACCGACGCTGCCTTTGTGTTCTCCATGATGTCTTCTCCTCTTCGGAATTTTGTTTTTTGCAGGAATGACGTAACGCACACCAATGGTCTGTGTGCAACCGCAGTACCAACCGCAGTGACCCTTCTTTTGCGGCAGCTCGTGGAGCTAAGTGCTTTCTGCCGTGCAGGATCGATTTGCAGCGTCAAAACAAATCTCAATCTCCTGCTGACGAAGTCGCGACGGAGGTCTGACTGTGACGGATGTTGGTTATTAACTTCGTCGTGTCATCGCTCTCTACCTCTGAACGACTTACTCCCGTTACGAGATCAGCCGGTGAGCCCCACTACTGGGTCGATTTGCCAGTAACGGTGCATCGGAAGGCAACCTTGAAACGGGTGGTTTTCCGATTGGAGCATTGATTTGACGGAGTTTAGGAAATGCTTCCGACGGTCCCGAAAACGTCTCGTTTTGAGCAAGTTCGCAACCGCGCAGTCGAACTTGGCCCAATCCTCGTTCTCCAAGTACTGCGTTTGCCATGAAATTTTTGAGAGCCATTTGTCACAATTGCTATGCTGAAAGCGGGAGAACAGAATGGTTTCGTCTTCGATAGCATTAGGCGCACCATGGGGTATGACCGGTTCCACTCCCCTTCCGGTCAACATGCCTCAGCTTGAAGGTTTGGACTTAAAAGCTCGGTACCACTCGGACCGCTGCAATGGAGATTTCTTCGATGGAGTGTCCATCGGCTCTCGCGTGGTATTCCTGTTGATGGACATCGCGGGCAGGCGAGCGGAAACCCACCCGATCGCAGTCGAGGTACAAAGTGTGTTTCGAACGAGGGCTCAGGATCTCTTCGAGCCGCCGGACGCAAATGAGTCGGAGGCCATTGCCCTGTTGGCGCGCGATGTTAACCGCTCGCTTATCGAGGCTGCTCACGGTGTGCGGTTTGCTCCAGCCTTTCTTGGTTGCTTCAACCTGACACTCGGTATTCTTACGTATCACAATGCAGGCCGCATCCTCGCCGTATTTCACGATGCAAAAACCGTGCGTGTTCTTGAGCCTGGTGGAATTCCGCTAGGACTCTTTACTCACAGCACCTACGAACCGGCGGTTTTGGCCTTCGAACCGCGGTCCAAGCTGCTCCTCGTTACCAAGGGAATTACGGAGAGTCGGCGCGGAGCAGCCGTGTTTGGGGGTGAGCGCGTCAAGCGGCTCCTGCAGAACTCCAGCACGGATTCAGCGTCGAGAATCTGTGAGGCAGTGCTGCGCGAGGCCTATGACTTCGGGAATCATCCATGGTCGCGCGTCTATGAGTTGTTGCATCTCCGCAAGCCATGTGAGAAGGACGACTTAACAGCGGTGACGCTTGTGCGCCCCGCCGGGTGAGAACTTAGCGCCATCAGAACAGCTGGCTACGAAAGAGATCACTAGGAGTGTTCCATTCAGCACAGCTCCCTGGCCACAGGATTCACCAGGAAGCTGCGCATCTTACTTGCGGTACAGCTTTACTGCGCCAGTGTGATCGTTGCGCTACCTGAACCGGTACCGTAGTTGGTCCCGTTCGAGTAGCTTGCGGTGATGGTATGCGACCCTGCAGACAGGCTGCTGGTGGAGAGGCTGGCCTGCCCATTTCCATCTACCGGTACTGTGGTCAACGGCGTGGATCCATCGCTGAACACGATATTGCCGGTCGCTTTTGGAGCACCCGCACCACTGTAGGAATTGACCATCGCCTTGAAGGTCAGGTTGGTGCCAACCTTTGCATACCAGCTCGATGGAGTAAGTGCTACGGAAACTGGAGCCGGTGTAACCATGAAGTTCTGAACCGGCGCCGCTGCCGCAGCATAGTTGCCCTGTTGCGCATAGGCGATCGAAACTGTATGCGAGCCCACGAGTGGTTTGGCAATGGTGAACTGCGCATTTCCATTACTGATAGGAACTGCGACGGCCGCCCCTCCGTCATAGGTGTAGGTAATCACACCCTGCGCCGCACCAGCATTTGAACTCGCGCTAACCGTGCACTGATAATTCGGACCATAGCTGAACGATGCATTCCAGCAGGCAGCGCTCAGCTTGACGGCCACCGGATCGACCACGATCGCAGTCGGAGCCGATGTGCCTGAGGGATTATTCCTGTCGCCTGAGTAAGCAGCGCTCAGCTGATGCGTGCCTGCTGTGAGTCCGGGCGAGATATACCAGTAGACGCAGCCGCCGCCCTGCACGGATTGCGTTGTCAGCAGCCTGGTTCCGTCGTAAATCTGGATGGTGCCGGTTGCGGTGATCTTGTTGGCTGGAGCAACGCACGCCGTAATGTTGGTCGCGCCCGGATATACCAGATGGGTGCTCGCATACTGCACGCGGATGGCGGCATCGTAAACCGGAACTCCCGTTCCACTCAGGCCGACACTATAAGCAGTACCACTGGCGCTGGTCACAGTCAGTGTTCCGATGCGTGAACCAGCCGCTATTGGCGAGAAGATGACGTTGATATTGCAGGTCGCTCCTACTGCAAGGGAAGTGCCGCAGTTGTTGGATTGCGAAAAGTCTCCTGTTGTCGTGATGCTGCTGATGCTGATCTCTCCCTCGCCCGTGTTCGTCAGGGTAAAGCTCTGCACCGAGGACATGCT
>Ga0210389_10004968_pt1 | contig 10321 bp, 7 predicted proteins | sample IncBWH28OmetaG_FD_160127 | JGI IMG/M metagenome (GOLD analysis project Ga0210389, IMG submission 160127) | Forest soil microbial communities from Barre Woods Harvard Forest LTER site, Petersham, Massachusetts, United States - Inc-BW-H-28-O ...
CGTGTTTAAAGATTTTACGATGCCACTTTTCTTTTTTCTTGGGGTCGGTGGAGGTGTCGTAGAGGTGGGCTTTACCTCTTCAATAACTGGTTCTTCGTTTTTTATTTCTTTAAATTTGTTCGCCACTTTTTATTATCGGGTTGTCTTATACTTTTTCTGCTACTCGTAGTTTTGCACTTCGCGACCTGCTGTTTTTTTCTATCTCCTCGTCGCTGGGTATTATTGGTTTTCTAGTTATCAGTTCAAATGGTCTTGCTATGTTTCCGTAAAAATCTTTTACTGCCTCGCCTTCAAAATTTCCGCTCTTTATAAAGTTCTTTACCAATCTATCTTCTAACGAGTGGTAGCTCATTACTACCAACCTTCCGCCAACACTTAAAACCTCTAAAGCCTGTTTAAGCATTTCTTTCAGCACATCCATTTCATCGTTAACTTCTATGCGCAATGCCTGAAACACTTTTGCCAAATACTGATGATCTTTAAATTTTGGTGTACAAGGCGCAATAATATTTTTTAGCTGTTCGGTATTTGTAATGGGCTGTGTAATGCGGGCATCTGTAATTAGCTTCACTAACTTATATGCATTATCAACTTCGCCATAGCTCCTAAAAACTTGTTTGAGTTGATTTTCATCGTACTCATTCAATACCGTAGCCGCTGTTTTTTTTGAAGCTTGATTCATACGCATATCCAGCTCAGCTTCAAAGCGAATAGAGAAACCTCTGTCTGCAATATCAAACTGATGAGATGATACACCTAAGTCGGCTAATATGCCGTCTACTTGTTTAACTTCATACATCCTCAAAAAATTCTTCATGTACATAAAGTTTTGAGGGACGAAAGTCAAACGTTCGTCAGCAGGCAAATTGTTAGCAGCATCTTTATCTTGGTCAAAAGCAAATAACTTTCCCTTGGGGCCAAGCTTTTCTAAAATTGCTTTACTGTGTCCGCCACCGCCAAAAGTTACATCTACATAAACGCCGTCGGGCTTAATACGCAAGCCATCTAAACATTCTTTTAAAAGAACGGGCTGATGATAATCCATTAGTCCTTATCATCATTAAAGTCTATCCCCTCAAAAACATCATCTGCTAATTTTGCTATATCAACATCTTGCGATAAGAAGTTTTCATACATCTTCTTATCCCATATTTCAATAATGTTGTTACTGCCTAAAACTTTTATATCGCTCTTAATGTCTGCGTATTCTGATAATGGTTTGGGAATTAGTATACGACCAGTGTTATCTGCTTCGCAATTTGTTGCACCGCCGGTAACTCGTCTAATAAAAATGTCTACATCTTTTTTCAGGCGATTCAGTTTGCCTAATTTTTTGTTCAGCTTGTTCCATTCTTCTAAAGGGTAAAGCGCTAAACATTTTTGATGCAGGTTTCTGTTTATAACAAACCCTTTATCAAACATCTCAGCCATCTGTTTTTTAAGGGTAATTGGGAACATAAAACGGCCCTTCGCGTCCACTTTACACTCAAATTCACCTATTAAACTATTGATAGCCATTTTATTATTGGATTACGACAAAAATAAACAGTTTTTACCACCATTTACCACCTATAACCACTTTTTACCACTTTTGTTGAAAAGTTTTAGACTTCAATGTATTTTTGTGTAAATAAAAAATCTTTACTTAGTGCTTGTAAATGCCTGTTAAATCAGACTTTTTAAAAGATTGGGAGTTTGTTTTTTTTAAGAAAATGGATTAGAGAAATGAACAGGAAATGAACAATTTGAAAAAAATATGGAAGAGTTTAAAAAAACCATAGATATAGAAAAAATTATAAAGGATAAAAACCCTACCCTACACAAGTGGTTGCCGCGTTTTTTACTAAATTATTTGAAACGAAAATTGCATGAATACCGCATTAATGAATGTGTTTGGATTAACCGAGATAAGTTTGGATACGATTTTAATGACGCTTGTTTAAAATATATTGGAGCTAATGTAACCTGGCAGGGTTTAGAAAATTTACCCGAAACGGGCGGTGTTATTTTAGTGGCTAACCATCCACTTGGCGGTATAGATGGACTTGCCATTATACAAGCAGTTACACAAAAAAGAAGAGATATAAGGTCAACCGTAAACGATATTTTAACCAACCTTACTAATTTTGAAGATCTTTTTGTTGGTGTAAATAAAGTGGGTACAACTTCTATCGATGCCTTAAAAGCCATTGATAATTTTTATGCTTCAACAGGCGTATCAATGGTTTTTCCGGCGGGGATGGTTAGTCGTAAACAAAACGGAAAAATTGAAGACCTTGAATGGAAAAAAAGTTTTGTAACAAAATCTATCTTGTATAATAAACCGGTGTTGCCTGTGTATGTAGATGGAAAAAACTCGCCTTTCTTTTACAATTTTGCTTTGTGGCGCAAACGCTTAGGAATTAAAGCTAATATTGAAATGTTTTTTTTACCGGATGAGATGTTTTCACTAAAAAACAAAAACATAAAATTAAAATTTGGGAAGCTAATTATGCCCGATACATTTGACCGAAGCAAAACGCACCAACAATGGGCACAGGTAATAAAAGAAGAGGTGTATAAATTAGAAAGCAATTGATAATAAGCCTTATACCTTTTGAAACTGAAGTTTTTTAACAACAATGACCTTGACTTTATATGTATATTAGTTTACATTTGGTACGCTCTAAAAAAGTGAACACCCTAAAAAGGATTCTAAAAACCTTTAACCACTTTTAAATTAAAGATTTGGTTTACTTTAAATATTAGAAAATGAAAAACAAAACAACAACATTATTTTTGTGTTTATTGTCTATTCTTTTGTGTAGTATTTCTCAGTTAGGGCAAGCGCAGCATAACCACACACATACTATAAAATCAGTTGATGTACCACTTGATAAAATAAAAAAAGAATGCAAGTTTTTTTCAGGAGATACTTTAAATGGCTTTCCGTTAGAAGCAACTATTGAGGCAGGAATAAAAAGATATGATATATATTTTGAGTTAAAGTGGTATGTGAATAGTAAACAAATTTCGTTTGTAAAAAGTAAATACAACATTAAGCAACTTCCGCAAGAAATAATTCCTGCAAAAAAACCGCATTCTATCCCAAGTGTTTTAAATGCTTCATGTAATAACATAGACTTTGAAAACGGTACATTTGGTGGTTGGGTTGGAACAACCGGGTATAATGCTAACTCTAATACCGCGCTTACTGTTAGTGCTCCAGGCTTTATCACATCAGGTGTAGATTCTCCGGAACCAAGCTGCTCTTTCCATACACTTATGACAGCTGCGGGCGGAACTGACCCATTTGGTGGGTTTCCTGCTTTAGACCCGGGGGGTGGAGCTTATTCCGTAAGGCTTGGAGGTGAAGACATTAATACTAATTCTCAAGCGGGTACCGCGGGTTGCACCGTTTATTACCCAAGTGGTATACCCGCCTATTATTCTAATGGTGAAACCATGGAACAAACTTTTTTGGTAACACCAAATAACACTTTATTAACGTATAACTATGCGGTTGTTTTGGCTAAAGCACCTCACCCAAATGGTCAACAGCCCTATTTTAGGGTAGAAGTGTTGGATAGTTCACACGCTGAAATTCCTTGTTTAAATTATTATGTACAGGGAGATAGTGCCGGCACTTATCCTACTGGCTTTGTTGATGTTGGGGGTGTTGAAGTTCTTCCTTGGCAGCAAAGTTCTTTAAATTTATTACCTTATTTAGGAACAAATGTTACAGTACGTTTTACAGCCGCAGGATGTATCCCTGGAGGACATTTTGGTTATGGTTATGTGGATTGTGCATGCGCCCCTTTAGAAATTATTATCCCAACATTTGCTTGTACTGGCGGTATAGATTCTCTTATAGCGCCACCCGTAGCAGGATCTACGTACGCTTGGACTGGTCCGGGAATAGTAAGTGGCGCAACTTCTCAAATAATAACGGCTAACACCGGGGGTACTTATGAAGTTACAATTACAAATGCTTTAGGATGTCATTATACGTTAGATACTACTATAGTTTTTCATCCAACCCCAACGGTAACGGTTAATAATGTTACAATTTGCCCGGGTGTAACTACAACACTTACTGCAAATAGTACTGGTTCAGCTGGTGCGCTAACTTATACATGGAACCCTATGGCGGGTCTTGCTTTTTCTCCGGGTGATAGTGTTGCTACGTTAGCGCCTAATACAAATGCTACTTATTCTGTTACAGGAAAAAGTGCATTTGGTTGTACAAATACGGCTGTTGCTAATATTACAATGAATCCTGTACCTACTGCTACAATAACTGTTCCTGCGGTTTGCGAAGGCACAGGTTCCGCAATTACAGCTGCTGTAACTAATGGAAATACATATAGCTGGAATTTTGGTGGTGCTGGAGTCGGTACAAATATCACAACAGCAACCCCAACTTATATTTATTCAACAGCCGGCACTTTTCCTTTAAGTTTATTAATAACATCTGCAAACAGCTGTACTGCCACAGCTACGGGCAGTGCTGTGGTAAACCCATTGCCAACGGCAACCATAAGCACGTTGCCTGTTTGTCAAGGTGCGCCTACTATATTTACCAGTACTATAACTAGTGGCAACACATATATGTGGGATTATGGTGACCCTACGGGTACACCGGTGGCAGGTTCGGCAACTCCTACTCATACTTACGGAGCACCGGGTAATTTCCCCGTAAGTTTAACAGTAACCGCAGTAGGTGCTTGTACAGTAACGGCAACCACTAACGCAGTTGTAAACCCGGTTCCTACCGCTACAATAAGTGTTAACCCGGTTTGTTTAGGTACAGTATCTTCATTTAGCAGCACAGTAACTAATGGTAACACCTATGTTTGGAATTTTGGTGGGGCTGGTACAGGCTCAAACATTACAACAGCTACTCCAGCTTATATTTATTCGGCAGCAAATACTTTTCCGGTAAGTTTAACAGTAAATTCAGCTGCTTCTTGCTCGGTAATTGCAACTACTAACGCAGTAGTGAAACCAATTCCGGTAGTAGACCCTATACTTCCTGCGTTTTACTGCTCTAATCAAACAACAAATTTAGTTCACTTCACATGTCAACCTACTGGGGGCACCCCTACTTTTAATTACACTACTCCAAATGGTATTGGAATTTCTCAAACAGGGGATTTACTGCCATTTGTAATTACTAACACTACAACTGTAAGTGAAACAGCGACTTTTACGGTTAATGCAACTTTAAATGGTTGTCTAGGGCCAAACTCAACTTTTAATATTACAGTATACCCAAACCCTATAGCTCACTTTTTCTATACAAAAATTTGTGAAGGTCAAGGTCAGATGGCTTTTACTGACGAATCAGTTGCCTATGGCGGATTAACACTCAATTCTTGGCAGTGGGATATGAATAATGATGGAACGGTTGATGTAACCGGTCAAAACCCTCATTATCCAATGCCAGTAGGGTCAAGTATGGTAAACCTACAAGTAGGTACAAGCTCGCTGCCATCGTGTACGGCACAAGTAACAGAACCTGTTTATGTAAACCCTAAGCCCATTGCAGATTTTACCGGAGTTCATTTACAGGGTTGTCCAACTTTACAAGGAACAATGTTTACTGACCATTCAACCCCATTAGGTCAAATACTTTCTTGGAACTGGCAGTTTGGTAATGGTCAATCGTATCCATCTCAATCCCCCCCTTCACAATCTTATTCTAATACATCTCCAATTGATCCCCAATTTTATAGCGTTAATTTAACTGTAACATCAGACAGTGGTTGTGTAGGTGTAAAAACAAGGACAGATTATGTTGAAGTGTATCCTCGTCCAATTGCAAACTTCTCTTGGGGCCCTGGCGATGCGGATATAGATCAGCCCATTATTAATTTTGTTAACGGGGCAACCGGGGCAAATCCTTATCCACCGGCATTAACATATGGGCAGTATGGCGTAGAGTATTATTTAGGTGATACATATAATAGCTCTTCTAATTATGTGCATAATAACACAAGTTTTAGTCATACGTATAGCGACCCCGATTTAAACGATGTTGTAGAAACGTATTCTGTTACGCAGCGTGTAATTAATAGTTATGGTTGTACAGATTCGATTATCAGACCTGTAAATATACAGCCGATTTTTACTTTTTATATTCCTAATGCATTTTCGCCTAATGGAGATAGAAAAAACGAAGGGTTTAAAGGCTTAGGCATGGGCATAGATAATACAACCTATAACTTATGGGTGTTCGATCGTTGGGGCTTAATGATATATCACGCTACTGATATTGATAAAGCTTGGGATGGACATATGCTTGGCCGAGAAGACAAGCCAGTACTTCAAGAAGATGTGTATGTTTGGAAAGTAAAGTTCAATGATATTTTTGGGCAAATACACGAGTATCACGGCACAGTTACTTTGGTAAAATAATAGGACTAAGCCACTTTCTTTTTACGAAAAATTAAGACAATTAATTGATAACTCTATTTTATCACCTGCTTGCTTATTGTTATATTTGAGGATGCAAATTTTGAAAGGAGAAGGATTTATTCCCGGACCGTTATTAGCCAACATCAATTCGCCAGCCGATTTAAAAAAACTTACCGAAGCACAATTAGAACAACTGTGTGGTGAGCTTCGTCAATACATTATTGATTTAGTTTCGGTTAAAGGTGGGCACTTTGGCGCATCGTTAGGCGTTGTAGAGCTTACTGCGGCACTTCACTACGTTTTCAATACACCTTACGATCAACTTGTTTGGGATGTTGGTCACCAAGCATACGGACATAAAATTCTAACCGGACGCAGAGATACTTTTCATACTAACCGCAAATACAAAGGTGTTAGTGGTTTTCCTAAACGCGATGAAAGCGAATATGATGCTTTTGGTGTAGGACATTCTTCTACCTCTATTTCTGCTGCATTAGGCATGGCAGTTGCTTCTGGTTATTTAGGTCAAAAGGATAAACATCATATTGCAGTTATTGGCGATGGTGCTATGACCGCAGGACTTGCCTTTGAAGGCTTAAATCATGCAGGTTCATCAAATGCAAACTTACTAGTGGTGCTTAATGATAATTGCATGAGCATAGACCCTAATGTAGGTGCTTTAAAAGAGTATCTTACTGATATAACAACATCGCATACATACAACAATGTAAAAGATGAGGTTTGGAAATTGCTAGGCAAGTTTAGCAACTTTGGTACAAGTGCGCGCGACATAGCATCTAAAGTGCAAGCGGCATTAAAAACATCCTTGCTTAGACAAAGTAATATGTTTGAGTCGTTAAAGTTTAGATATTTTGGCCCGGTTGATGGGCATGACGTACAACGCTTAGTACAAGTTTTAAATGATTTAAAAGATATACCGGGCCCCAAAATTTTACACGTACTTACTAAAAAAGGCAAAGGGTATAAATTTTCGGAAGAAGGAAATGAAACGGTTTGGCACTCACCGGGTTTGTTTAATAAAGATACCGGAGAGATTATTAAAGTTACGCCTAAAGAACCGCAACCACCAAAATACCAAGATGTATTTGGGTATACTATTGTAGAGCTTGCTGAAAAAAACGATAAAATAATGGGCGTTACACCCGCTATGCCAAGTGGCTGCTCATTAAACATTATGATGAAGGCTATGCCAGATAGAGCTTTTGATGTGGGTATTGCAGAACAACACGCGGTAACTTTTTCTGCCGGGTTAGCTACACAAGGCTTGATTCCTTTTTGCAACATATACTCCTCATTTATGCAACGTGCTTATGACCAAGTTATACATGATGTTGCTTTGCAAAAACTACATGTTGTTTTTTGTTTAGACAGGGGAGGACTTGTTGGTGCCGATGGACCAACGCATCACGGTACTTTTGATTTGGCGTACTTTCGTTGCATTCCCAATATGATTGTTGCAGCACCAATGAATGAGCAAGAGTTGCGTAACATGATGTACACGGCTCAGTTAGAAAAAAATGCATTACCATTTAGCATACGCTACCCACGTGGTAATGGTGTTATGGTAAACTGGAAAACTCCTTTTGAGGAAATTGAAATTGGTAAAGGCAAAAAAATAAAGGATGGAAAAGATATTGCTATTCTTTCAATTGGACATATTGGAAACACGGCGACTGAAGCCATTAAAAAAATAGAAGAACAAAATATTAGTGTAGCACATTACGATATGCGTTTTGTAAAACCGTTGGATGAACAAATGCTACATGAAATATTTGCTACACATAAAAAAGTAATTACTATTGAAGATGGTTGCTTGCAAGGTGGTTTTGGTAGCGCTGTTGTAGAATTTATGAGCGACAACAATTACAATGCACAAGTAAAACGCTTAGGTATAGCTGATGAATTTATTGAACATGGTGAGCCAAAAGAGTTGTACGATGAGGTTGGTTTATCTGCTGATGCTATTGCAGAAGAAGCGATTAAATTAATTGCACCTGCAAAAAAAACAATGATAAGCTAATTGTGTGATGAAACGTATTTGTGTGACTCTTATATCTTTTGTTTTATTACCTAACTTTTTACAGGCGCAAGCGCAAGGCATCGATCAAACATTTAGACCTGTTATTTATGCTGGATTAGTAGCTTCTCAAGTTGATGGAGATACATATGCAGGTTACAGCAAACCTGGGTTTATTGTTGGGGCCGGTATAAATCGTCAACTATCAAAAGTTGTCGAAATAGAATTTGGGATAACTTTTATACAAAAAGGTGCACGCCATAATTATGGATTAGATTCGGCATCAAGAAACAATCCGGCAAATCCCTTTTTCTTATCACGTTTAAATTATCTTGAAATCCCATTAGTTTTAAAACTTAATTACAGAAAATTTAAAGCAGAAATAGGTGGAGCGGCAGGTTACTTAATGCAAAACCCGCCTAATGTGCAAACCAATAACCCAACTTATATTGATGATAAATACAGAAATTTCGATTTCAGTTATATTATTGGATTAGGTTATAAGCTTAGCCCCACTTGGATGGTTAACTTGCGTTTTGAATATTCTATAATTACTATTCGTCCTTATTACACTTCGCAAGTTGGCATTTATCATGGTCAATTTCCCTATTCATTATTTAACCAAGGTTTGTATAATAACTTATTGCAACTATCATTGCATTACAGAATTCCATCAAGAGAAATAACAAATTCATCACCCATTGCCCAATAAACCAATAAATATTGCAATTGCCGTTACGGGTGCAAGCGGAGCTATCTATGCAAAAGTTTTATTTGATACGATGGTACAGCATAAAAATTTATTTAAAAATATTGCTGTTGTAATGAGCGATAATGCCAAGTATGTTTGGCAATATGAATTAGATAATACAGATTATAAAAATTACCCTTTTACTTTTTTTGACAAGAATGATTTTATGGCACCTTTTGCATCAGGTTCATCTTCTTATCAAGCATTGATAATTTGCCCATGCAGTATGGGTACTTTAGGAAGAATAGCAACAGGTATAAGTAATGACTTGGTTACACGTGCTGCAGATGTAATGCTAAAAGAAAGACGAAAACTTGTTTTACTTACAAGAGATACTCCATTAAACCTTATTCATATAAAAAACATGGAAACGATTACCTTGGCGGGTGGCATTGTTTGCCCTGCAACGCCATCGTTTTACAGCAAACCAAAAACATTTGAAGAGCTTGCTAAAACAGTTACTGATAGAGCTTTACACTTGGCTGGTATAGAAATAACTTCTTTCCGGTGGAATGAAGAAGGAAAAGAGTAAACGCTTATCTAGAAAATAAAAAAGCCGTTCAAATTTTTTTGAACGGCTTTTTTTATGAGTAAAATAAAATTAACTGTTATCGTATTGATTTATTTTAGCATCCATGCTTAATGTAGCATGTGGCACACTGCGTAAACGCTCTTTCGGGATTAATCTTCCGGTAACGCGGCAAATGCCATACGTTTTGTTTTGTATGCGTACTAATGCATTTTGTAACGATACAATATATTTTTCTTGACGAGATGCTAATTGTGCAACCTCTTCTTTAGATAAAATATCACTTCCATCTTCTAATAATTTAAAAGTTGGCGATGTATCATCTGTACCATGATTATCAGTATTAGTTAAAGTTTGCTTCAATAAATCGTAATCGGTTTTAGCCTCGTTTAATTTAGCAACAATAATTTCTTTAAACTCAGTAAGTTCTTTATCGTTATAACGGGTACGAGTATCTTTATTATTAATAAAAGGTTTGGGCTCTTCTTTTTTAGGTTTTTTAATTAGGGCTTTAGTTAAGTCTATTTTAATTACTTGTTTACGTACAAACTCTTCCGAATCGTACTGTTTTTTCATTCCAATTCTACCACCTCTTGATCTTCTT
>Ga0210389_10004969_pt1 | contig 10320 bp, 7 predicted proteins | sample IncBWH28OmetaG_FD_160127 | JGI IMG/M metagenome (GOLD analysis project Ga0210389, IMG submission 160127) | Forest soil microbial communities from Barre Woods Harvard Forest LTER site, Petersham, Massachusetts, United States - Inc-BW-H-28-O ...
GCGAGAAGATCGACGCGCTCTTGATGCAAAACAACAACGATTACATGGGCGGCTACGTCAAATATTTCACCGATCTGCCGGCGACCAACGGCTATCCGCTCACCGTCGTGTTTCCGCGCGACGACCTGATGACGATGGTCAGCCAGGGCCCGTTCGGCGGCACCAGCAATCCCGCGGCAAGCGGCGACGGCACCCGCCGCGGCGTCAAGCAATGGCTGACGACGCCGAGCTTCGTGTCGTGCAATTACACCGCGGCCTATGATGCTGAATTGGCAGCGAAGGGATTGGAGCCTTATGCCGGCGGCACGATCGGCCTCGTCGGCACTGCCGGCATGTCGTTCGCGCTGGTCGACCATCTGCAGAAGGGCCGCTTCTCCAATACGCGCTTTGTCGACGCCACCGACCTCGTCGACGCCATCAAAGTCATCAAGAGTCCCGAGGAGCAGGAGCTGATCCGCCGCTGTGCTGCGATGCAGGACGGCGCGATGCGGACGGCTTTCGCCGCGGTCGAGCCAGGCATGCGCGACCGCGATATCGCCGCCATCGCGCAATGCTATAGCCAGCGCCACGGCAGCGAGAACGGCATTTATCTGTGCGCCTCGATGCCGGCCGATACGCCGGCACAATTCAGCCAGCGCCACTATCAGAACCGCGTCATCCAGAAGGGCGACACGCTGGCGCTGTTGGTCGAAGATTCCGGACCCGGCGGCATGTATACCGAGCTTGGCCGTTCCTGCACCGTCGGCAAGGCCTCCGATGAGATCAAGGACGAGTTCGCCTTTGCGCTCGAGGCGCGCAAGTTCAATTTGAGCCTGCTCAAACCCGGCGCGCCCTGCAAAGATATTTTTGCCGCTTATAACGATTTCATGCGCAAGAACGGGCGGCCGGAAGAGAAACGCCTGCATTGCCACGGCCAGGGCTATGACTTGGTCGAACGTCCACTGATCCGCAGCGACGAGCCGATGTCCATTCAAAAAGACATGAACATCGTCTGCCACCCGACCTATATCCGCGGTCACGTGCTGTCCTGGGTCTGCGACAATTATCTGATCGGCGCGAACGGACCGGGCGAGCGGCTGCATCGGTTCCCGGAAGAAATCACCGAGCTCTAGAGCTCGCCGCCGCTTAACCAACGCATCGCGTTACACCGCATTGCGGCGAACCGTCGGGTTGACTGGACCCCGCAAGGGGGGCAGCACTGCATGACCAAACGAAACGACCCAATTAAAAAACGACCCAAGGACGTTCGACCATGAAGTTGAAAGTGATTGCCGCGCTGGCCGCGGCCGCCTTTGCATCTGCCCTCCCCGCATATGCGGATGACTTCCCCTCGCATTCGCTGACCATGGTGATCCCCTTTGCCGCCGGCGGCCCGACCGATATTCTCGGCCGCATCGTTGCTGCGCGCATGGGCGAGGTCTTGGGCCAGACCGTCATCGTCGAGAACGTCGCCGGCGCCGGCGGCATGACCGGCTCGGCGCGCGTCGCCAATGCCGCGCCGGACGGTTATCAGTTCGTGCTCGGCACCGTCGGCACCCATGCCCAGGGCCAGACGCTCTACAAAGAGCCGCTTTACAATGCGGTGACCGATTTCACCCCGGCCGCCTTGATCGCCACCGTGCCGCTGGTGCTGGAAACGCGCAAGGACTTGCCGGTCAACGATCTGAAGGAATTCATCGCCTATACCAAGGAGCATCAGGCGCAGATGCAATATGCCTCGGCCGGCATCGGCTCGGCGGTGCATCTCGGCTGCGTGCTCCTGAACTACGTGATCGGCGTCAACGTCACGCACGTGCCCTATCGCGGCTCGGCGCCGGCGCTGCAAGACCTCGAAGCCGGACGCGATGATTATATGTGCGACATCATCACCACCGCGAAGCCGCCGATCGATTCCGGCGCCATGAAAGGCATCGCCACGCTCGACACCAAGCGTTCGCCGGCGCTGCCGGATATTCCGACCGCGGAAGAGCAAGGCACGCCGGGCGTCGTCGCCTATACCTGGAACGCTATCTTTCTGCCCAAGAACACGCCCGACGCCATCGTGAAGAAAATTCACGACGCCGTGCTCGAAGCGATGCATACGCCGTCGGTGCGCGACAAATTGAGCGCGTTCGGCGCCGAGATCGTGTCGGATCAGGATTCCACGCCCCAGCATCTCGGCGATCTGGTGAAAAGCGAAATCACCAAATGGGCGGCGCCGATCAAGGCCGCCGGCGTGACCGTGGAATAGCGCAGACCGCGCTGCAGCGCGCCAGGGGCACTGGCGCGAAGCATGGCGGCCAACCGCTATCGGACTGACACGATTTCGGGATAATGAGTTTCTGCAGCCCGGCCATGGCCGGGCTGGATATCGCGGCCTTGCGCAAAGCCAAGGGAATATCCCGATGCTGAACGGCGTGATGCTGCTGTGGTTCGTGTTGACGGCCGCGGCACTGCTGTTCGTGGCAATCGACATCCGTTCCACGCCGGAATCTCCAGTGCTGAAATGGGGATTCGTGCTGCTGACCGCCTATACTGGCGTGTTCGGCGCGTTCCTTTACGTCCTCGGCTGCCGCGAGCCGCTGCCCGGCCTGCACGAACGCTACACGGCCGCGCGCTGGCGACAGACGCTTGGGTCGACCATGCATTGCGTCGCCGGCGACGGCGTCGGCATCCTCGCCGGCGCGGTGCTTTCGGCAATCTTTGTTCTTCCGCGGCTGGCCGAGACGACGCTTGAATACATTTTAGGCTTCGCCTTCGGCTGGACGATTTTCCAGGCGCTGTTTATGCGCAACAGCATGCCCGGGGGATCTTATCGGCGCGCGCTCGCCAGCACGTTCGTGCCCGAACTCCTGTCGATGAATTTTCTGATGACGGGAATGATGCCCACGGTGATGGTGCTGCGGAGATATATCGAAGCCGCCGAAAATCCGGCGTCGCCGGCTTTCTGGTTCGTGATGTCGATGGGTCTGCTCGTCGGTTTCGTCGTCGCCTATCCGATGAACTGGTGGCTTGTGGCCAATCATCTCAAGCACGGCATGATGACGGTGCGCCCCGCGACCGCCAATGCGATGCCCGGTGCAATGTCTGGTATGTCGCATTCCAGCCCGATGCCCGAGGGCGGCAAGGCGCGTACTGCGGCGATGGCCGAAATGTCGATGGAACCCGGTTCGCCGCGGCCTTCAATCCCAATCATGACGCTGATTTCCTTCGCCGTGCTTGCGACCGGAATCGCGATCCCATTTCTGCTGATGCGGTAAAGGTGCCTTTTTTCATCCGCTGTTGCGGCAAAGAATCCGCATTTGCGTCATTGTCAGGCCACCCGCCATTGTTCGATACAGACAGGGTGTCATCCCGCGTGAGAAGCGGAGGACGCAATGCCACTTATACGCATCATTTCTAAGGCTATGGTTGCAACCATCGCGGCCGGTGTCGCGGTAAGCTTCGTCGCGAGCGGCGCGGCCGCGCAGAGCGCTGATCGACCCGGCAATCCATTTTTGCGGCTCCTGCCCGGCCAGCAAAGCACGACAACCACAACAACAATTGTCGTAGAGAGAACAAGGTTCAGAAAAAGCGCGTGGCGAAGCCACGATGCGCGGAGCCATGATAACCGGAGCCATGATGACCGGAGCTATGGCGCCCGAATCCATAGCGCCCGAAGCCACGGCACCCAAAGCCATGGCACCCAAAGCGATGGCACCCAAAGCGATGACAAAATCGCGGCGCAAGATACCGATCCGGATTCGACGAAAAGCGCCGGAACGACAGGAAACTCTGCGGCGGCGAATTCGCCGGAAAGTCCCTCCTCAAACAACCGGCAAGCAGCCGATCAGGCGCAACCAAGCGCTATCGTGATTGACGGCCACACCGCGCAAATCGCGGCTTCAAATCAGGTCAACACGCTCGATCTCGCCGCCAACGAGGCGCCGCCGATGGAATCGACACTGCCGCCGGGGGACCGGGCCGACAGCGCCGTTACCACCGCGGCGCCGACGGCTGCCTTTGTCGCGCCCACCCCCGCCGATGCAAATCGGAATAACGGCGATCGAAATGCGCGCGCGCAAAGCGTCAGCCGAGATATGAGCCGAGATACCGACGAAGATGCGAGCGCGGACGCGAACCAAGACTCAAGCGCGGTCAGCGCTCCCTCAGGGCTGGCGCAAATCTTGGCCGCGCTCGGCGGCGCGGCGACGGCCGCTGTGATCGCTTGGTTCTTGATCGGCTCAATGGGAACTTATGCGGCGCGATCAGTTGCCGTCACTCGGCCGCCTGCGCGACGGCGTCCGCCTTCAGCGACTTGAACATCTCGAAGGCGTCTTTCGGCTTCATGTTCTTGTGCACGACGGCGCCGACGGCGGCGATCATGGCCTGCGGCGCTTCGGATTGGAAAATGTTGCGGCCCATATCGACGCCGGCTGCGCCCTGCTGCACGGCGTTATAGGCCATGGTCAGTGCATCGAGCTCCGGCAGTTTCTTGCCGCCGGCCATTACGATCGGCACCGGGCATGAGGCGGTCACCGTCTCGAAACCCTCGTCGACATAATAAGTCTTCACATATTGCGCGCCGAGCTCGGCGATGATGCGGCAGGCGAGCCGGAAATATTTGGCGTCGCGCACCATGGCCTTACCGACCGCGGTGATGCCCATCACCGGCACGCCCACGCGCAGGCCGGCATCGACGAGCTTCGTCATATTGTGCACCGAGCGCGTCTCGTGCTCACCGCCGATGAAGACCTGGATGCCGACGCCGGCGGCGTTCAAACGCACCGCGTCGTCCATGTCCATGGCGATCTCTTCGTCGGACAATTCCTCGCGCAGAATGCTCGGGCCGCCGGAGGCGCGCAGCACCATCGGCTTCTGACACTCGGCGGGAATGACGGTGCGCAAAATGCCGCGCGTGCAGAACAGCGCGTCGCATTGCGGCAATAGCGGCACGATGGAGAGATCGATGCGCTCAAGGCCGGTGGTCGGGCCTTGGAAATAGCCGTGATCGACCGCCAGCATCACGGTGCGGCCGGACTTAGGATCGAACACCCGCGCCATGCGGTTCTTCATGCCCCAGTCGAGCTGATGCGTGCCTTTGAGAAAAAAGCCCGGCGTCTGCTGCGGCTGCTCCAGGGAGTAACGCTCCCCTTCCTTGTCGGCTTCCGGCATTACTGGTCAGTCCCCTACATAATTTCCTTGGCCAATGTAGCGCCAGCGGCTGTCGGCCGCCGGCGGCGGCGCGCCCCGATAGCCCCGGTAACCTTGGGGCGCGGCCGCCTGATAATAGGGATTGCGCTGGCAGAAGCCGCGATTGCCGGCCAGCACATTGGGCTGGCACTCGGCGACCGATTGATATTCGCACTCCCACATGACGTTGCCGGCGCCCTGATCGACAACCGCGCACCACGGGGCGCTGCCATAGGTCGACGCCCGGCCTGCCGAGACGCCGAAGCTGATGGCCGCTGCCGAAGAAAGCGCGGCTGCCAGTGCCCATCTGATGATGATTTTCACGGGCGGCACTTTAGGCCGGCAGAGCCGAAAATCAAAGCAAGGCCAGAAATCAAAGCAAAAGCCTGCCGGAAACCAGGCTCGGGATTGGCGCGAGATCGCGCCGGCACAAGCGTTTGGGGAACCGGCTGATGCTTCCTCAACCTGCAGCCGCTTGGCATTGTTCTCTCTTTGTTCTATGGTAACGATCTGGAACGTATAGTGAACATAAACAGCCTAGGCACCGTCTTATACAGGGCGCGTACCCGGCCAATACCCAAGTTTTGCACGGCTTTATCCACAAGCCGCGCGATCCAAGAGGTCGTTCAATGGCCGACACGGCTGTCCCTTCGCTTGAATTCGCAATGGCGCAAAACCGCGCCCAAGGGCCTTCGGCCGCGCGTGCCACTCTCGAGGAATTGCGCCGTCTTCTGCCGGGGACAGGCGATATCCACAGCACCCTGCCCTTCGGCCTGCCCGCCATCGATTCCCATCTGCCGCAGAGCGGCCTCACCTGCGGCGCCCTGCATGAGATCGTACCGGAAACGGCAGGCACGCTTTCGGCCGCCTTCGGTTTCGTCGTGGCGGTGCTGAGCCGCCTGCCGCCGGGCCGCCCCCTCTTCCTCGTCATGCCGGCCTATGGGCAGCGCGACCATGGCCGCCTTTGCGGACATGGTCTCAACGGCCTCGGCCTCGATCCGGTCCGCGTCACTCTGGTCGAGACGGCGCACCGGAAAGAAACCCTCTGGGCCGTGGCGGAGGCTTTGCATTCGGGTGTGCCACAAGCGGTCGTCGGGATGATCGACCGGCTCGATCTGAAGACCAGCCAAAAACTGCAGCTCGCCGCGAGCGATACCGGCCTGCCGCTCTTTCTCATCCGGCCGACGCAGACGCTCGAAGCCAGCGCCGCGTCGACGCGCTGGCGCGTCGGTGTGGCGGAAGCCGTGCGCGACCGTTTCGGGTTTATCGCGCGACCGCGCTGGCACTTGCAGCTTGAACGCTGCCGCAACGGACGTCCTGGGGAATGGAAGGTGGAGTACGATCATGTCACGCATCGTTTCAGTTTGGCTGCCGCGCTGGCCGATCACGCGTTTTCTGGCGGCGCAGGCGCTCGCTCCTACAAGCAAGCCGGTCGATCCTGACCGGCCCTTCGTCCTCGCTATTGCTGCGAGCGGCGGCCTGCATATCGCGGCCTTGAACGCGGCTGCGGAAGCCGCGGGCCTTACGGCCGGCGAATCCTTGGCCGATGCGCGGGCCAAAGCCGAAAGGCTGCAAGTGCGCGAAGTCGACGCCGCAGCCGACGATGCCGCGCTGCGCCGCATTGCCTTATGGGCGACGCGCTATACGCCGACCGCTTCGCCGTGGAACGAAGAGAACGGCGCCGACGGCTTCTTCCTCGACATCGAAGGCGCGGCGCATCTGTTCGGCGGCGAGGACAAATTGATCGCCGATCTCGCCGCGCGGCTGGAAAATTTCGGCCTGCCGGCCCGGCTTGCGGTTGCCGCAACACCCGGCACGGCCTGGGCGTTGTCGCACTTTCATAACTCGCATTTGTTTGTCTTGCCGACGGGCGATGAAGCTTCGGCGCTCGCCGACATGCCGGTCGAAGCGCTGCGGCTTACGCCGGACATCCGCGCCACGCTGCGGCGGCTCGGCTTCAAAACCGTCGGCGCCCTGCTCGACCAGCCGCGGGCGCCCTTTGCCGCGCGCTTTGCCGAACAACTCTTGCGCCGGCTCGACCAGGCGCGCGGCCTCCTCGACGAGCCGCTCGCGCCGATTGTCGCGCCGCCGGTCTATCACAGCCTGCATTATCTGCCCGAGCCGATCTTCACCCAGGAGGCTGTGATCGCGCGGGCAAGCCGCCTGATGCAGACGCTGGCCAATGTGCTGGCGCGCGACGATGCCGGCGCGCGGGCGCTACGGCTGTCGCTCTACCGCGTCGACGGCGCGGTCGAGACCGTCGATATCGGGCTCACTTTGTCGACGCGCAACGTGTCGCATGTGGTGCGACTTTTCGATCTGAAACTCGCGACGCTTGCGGCCACGCATGATGCGGATTTCAGCTCGGGCTTGGGCGCGGAATTCGGTTACGAGGCGATTGGCCTTGCCATTACGCGCGCCGAGCCGATGCCGGCGCGGCAAATCGAGAGCAGTTCCGCCTCCCCCTCCCATCCCTCCCCCGCTTGCGGGGGAGGGTCAGGGTGGGGGGAAAGCAACGCCGCGGAAGATTACGCGGCCTTAATCGATACGCTGCGTGGGCGGCTCGGCCCGCAACGCGTGCGGCGCTTCGAGCCTGTGGCGAGCCACATTCCCGAGCAGGCTGAAATCCTGGCGCCGGTCGACGGCGAAACAGAATCCATAGGACCCATTTGGCCGCAGGCCGAAGACAGAACGCGCCCGCTCCTGCTGTTACCGCAGGCCGAGCCGACGGAAGTCACCGCGCTTGTGCCTGACGGACCGCCGCGGCGGTTTTGCTGGCGTGGCGTGACCTATTACATCGCCGGCTCCCAAGGCCCCGAACGCATCGGCGCGCAGTGGTGGCGCACGCCGCACGGCGAGACCAGGCCAACGCGCGATTATTACCTCGTCGAGGATTTCGGCGGTCATCGTTTCTGGCTTTACCGCGAAGGTCTTTACGGCCGCGAGACGATGCAGGCGCAGTGGTACGTGCACGGTCTGTTTGCGTGAGCTGTAACGTGAGTTGAACAATGAGTGCCTATGCCGAACTCGCCGTCACGACGAATTTCTCTTTCCTGCGCGGCGCGGCGCATCCGCAGGAAATGGTGGCAACGGCCGATGAGCTCGGACTCACTGCCATCGGCATCGCCGACCGCAATTCCTTTGCCGGCGTGGTGCGCGCCTATGACGAAGCGAGAAAAAGAAACATAAAGCTTCTCGTCGGCACCCGCCTGGTAACGGTCGACGGTTTCGAAGCGCTGACCTATCCGACCGATCGCGACGCTTACGGACGGCTGTGCCGGCTTCTGACCACAGGCAATCGCAAAGCCGATAAGGGTGAATGCCATCTCGCTTGCGAAGACATTTTGGCGGCAAGCGAGGGACAGATCTTTATTGTGCTGCCGCCGACGGCACTGTTTGCAAATTCCAAGCAAACAAACGCCTTCACTGAACGGCTCGCAACATTAGCCCATACCGCGCCGCGCCGCACGTTTCTCGCCGGCATTCATTATCATCGCGGCGATGAGCCGCGCCGGCTCGGCCTCTTGGCGGAGCTCGGCGAACGCGCCGGCGCCCCGCTCGTCGCTGTCAACGACGTGCTCTATCACAAACCGGAACGCCGGCCGCTTGCCGACATCGTCACTTGCGTGCGGGAAAAATGCACGCTCGCCGAGGCCGGCTTGAGACTCACCATCAATGCCGAACGCCATATCAAACCGCCGGAGGAAATGGCGCGGCTGTTCAGAAATTTTCCCAATGCCGTCGCCCGCACCACCGCGATCGCGCAAGCCTGCAGTTTCTCGCTCGATCAACTTAGATACGAATATCCCGACGAGCCGGTGCCGCCCGGCAAAACCGCGCAACAGCATCTGACCGACTTGACCTGGGCGGGCGCGGCGCGGCGCTATCCCAAGGCGCATTTTCCGGCCGGCATTCCGCAAGACGTCATAGAGCGGCTGAATGACGAACTGGCGCTGATCGAACAGCTCAACTACGCGCATTATTTTCTCACCGTGCATGACGTGGTTGCCTATGCACGGAACGAAAAAAATATTCTCTGTCAGGGCCGCGGCTCCGCCGCCAACAGCGCGGTGTGTTTTTGTCTCGGCATCACCGAGGTCAATCCGAACGAGAGCCAGTTGCTGTTCGCCCGCTTCATCTCGGCAAACCGCGGCGAGCCGCCCGATATTGACGTCGACTTCGAGCACGAGCGGCGCGAGGAAGTCATCCAATATATTTACGGGCGCTACGGCCGCCACCGCGCGGCGATCTGCGCCACCGTCATCCACTACCGCTCGCGCCGCGCCATCCGCGAAGTCGGCAAAGTTCTGGGATTAACGGAAGACGTCACCTCGGCGCTGGCGAAAACAGTGTGGGGCTATAGCGACGGCGATTTACCCGACGACCATATCCGCCAAGCCGGCCTCGACCCGGAAAATCCCGTGATCCGGCAGGCTGTCGAGCTCGCGAACCAACTGATCGGCTTCCCGCGTCACCTCTCGCAACATGTCGGCGGCTTCGTGCTCACGCGCGGACCGCTCGACGAACTGGTGCCCATCGGCAATGCCGCCATGGCCGAGCGCACCTTCATCGAATGGGACAAGGACGACATCGATACGCTCGGCCTGATGAAGGTCGACGTGCTCGCGCTCGGCATGCTGAGCTGCCTGCGCCGCGGGCTCGATCTCATGCAGCGGCACTACGGCACCGATTTCACGCTCGCCACGCTGCCGCAGGGCGACCGCGGCGTCTACGACATGTTGTCGCGCGCCGACTCGATCGGCGTGTTCCAGGTCGAAAGCCGCGCGCAGATGTCGATGCTGCCGCGGCTCAAGCCGCAAAGTTTCTACGATCTCGTCATCGAAGTCGCGATCGTGCGACCGGGGCCGATTCAAGGCGACATGGTCCATCCCTATCTGCGCCGCCGCGACGGCATCGAGAAGCCGCACTATCCCTCGCCGGATCCGCAGCATGGACCAGCCAGCGAATTAGAAGAGGTGCTCAAACGCACCCTCGGCGTGCCGCTGTTCCAGGAACAGGCGATGCAGATCGCGATTACGGCGGCAAAGTTCACGCCCGACGAAGCCGACGGCCTGCGCCGCGCCATGGCGACGTTCCGGCATACCGGGAAGGTCCATCTGTTCCGCGACAAATTTATCAACGGCATGGCCAGGCGCGGCTACGATCGCA
>Ga0210389_10004970_pt1 | contig 10319 bp, 5 predicted proteins | sample IncBWH28OmetaG_FD_160127 | JGI IMG/M metagenome (GOLD analysis project Ga0210389, IMG submission 160127) | Forest soil microbial communities from Barre Woods Harvard Forest LTER site, Petersham, Massachusetts, United States - Inc-BW-H-28-O ...
AGGCATCCACCATGTGCCCTTACTATCTTGACGGTGATCTTAATGGGAGAGGACCGAAGTCCTCACCCGGTGATACCCGTTTCATTGGCTACTGTGCAGTTTTCAAGGTCCGCGAAGAGGCAGTGCGCCACGCGACCACCCAGGGGCCGAAGCCCTCTGAGCGCCGGCGGCACGCCGGTCTCTCAAAACTCAACAGCATGCGCCGAGCTCGGTCACGCCAAAAGGCGCGGACGGCCCGGCTGCCAGGTCCGGTCGACATGTCTAGTGACCGAAATGCGCTCAGAGCTTCGGACGCGAGGAGCTCTGAAAGAGCTCGAGAGGCGTCCGCCTCCGGCATTCGGTGCCCTCGCAAAGGAGGGCTCCCTAGAAAGGAGGTGATCCAGCCGCAGCTTCCGCTACGGCTACCTTGTTACGACTTCACCCCAGTCACGAGCCCCACCTTCGACGGCTCCCTCCCAAAAGGGTTAGGCCACCGGCTTCGGGTGTTGCTCACTCCCATGGTGTGACGGGCGGTGTGTACAAGGCCCGGGAACGTATTCACCGCGGCAATGCTGATCCGCGATTACTAGCAACTCCGCCTTCATGCAGGCGAGTTTCAGCCTGCAATCCGAACCGAGACGCGCTTTAAGGGATCCGCTCCACCTCGCGGTATCGCAACCCTCTGTACGCGCCAATGTAGCACGTGTGTAGCCCTGGACATAAGGGGCATGATGACTTGACGTCATCCCCACCTTCCTCCGGTTTGTCACCGGCAGTCTCGCATGAGTCCCCAACTAAATGCTGGCAACATGCGACGGGGGTTGCGCTCGTTGCGGGACTTAACCCAACATCTCACGACACGAGCTGACGACAGCCATGCACCACCTGTGATCCTGCCCCGAAGGGAAACCGTGTTTCCACGGCGGTCAGGAACATGTCAAGCCCAGGTAAGGTTCTTCGCGTTGCGTCGAATTAAACCACATGCTCCGCTGCTTGTGCGGGCCCCCGTCAATTCCTTTGAGTTTTAGCCTTGCGGCCGTACTCCCCAGGCGGGGCACTTAATGCGTTAGCGTCGGCACGGAGGGAGTCGACACCCCCCACACCTAGTGCCCATCGTTTACGGCGTGGACTACCAGGGTATCTAATCCTGTTTGCTCCCCACGCTTTCGCGTCTCAGCGTCAGTACCGTCCCAGCGAGCTGCCTTCGCCATTGGTGTTCCTCCTGATATCTGCGCATTTCACCGCTACACCAGGAATTCCACTCGCCTCTTCCGGACTCTAGCTCGACAGTTTCCACCGGCATTCCAGGGTTGAGCCCTGGACTTTCACAGCGGACTTACCGAGCCGCCTACACGCTCTTTACGCCCAATGATTCCGGACAACGCTTGCCCCCTACGTATTACCGCGGCTGCTGGCACGTAGTTAGCCGGGGCTTCTTCTGAAGGTACCGTCACTCCAGCCGGCTATTCACCGGCGAAGCTTCGTCCCAACTGAAAGGGGTTTACAACCCGAAGGCCTTCTTCCCCCACGCGGCGTTGCTGCGTCACGCTTTCGCGCATTGCGCAAGATTCCCCACTGCTGCCTCCCGTAGGAGTCTGGGCCGTGTCTCAGTCCCAGTGTGGCTGATCGTCCTCTCAGACCAGCTACCCATCGAAGCCTTGGTGAGCCGTTACCTCACCAACAAGCTAATGGGCCGCGGGCCCATCTCGATGCGGAGGCCGAAGCTTCCTTTCCCCTTGCGGGCACATCCGGTATTAGCCCGAGTTTCCTCGGGTTGTCCCGGTCATCGAGGCAGGTAACCCACGTGTTACTCACCCGTTCGCGGCTCTGCCCCAGGGCAAGCCCTGGTTCGTCGCTCCACTTGCATGTGTTAAGCACGCCGCCAGCGTTCGTCCTGAGCCAGGATCAAACTCTCCGTGAAGAACTTCACGAAAAGCTGTCAATGGTCTGCTTTCGCCGACCGCACGCAAGCGCGCCGCCGACTACGACAGAACGGGACCCATACACCGTGGTCCCGAACCATGACGGGGTACTTCTCTACTTGACTCTTTGACCGTCGTCGAGCGCGCACTAGACGCTCCCGCCGACGGGTCGAACCTGGACGCACACCACGATCGCGTTGCGATCGCAGATGCGCATGCTGTTGAGTTTTCAAAGACCGCCGCGCCTCACCGAAAGGGATTCCTTCTGGAGGAGACCGATCCGACCCTGCCGCCCGAGGGCACCTATGGGCCGACCAGCGAGTATAGCGCGCCGCAAGACATCATGACCGGACGTGGTGCCCAGCCGCACTGTCGCGACGAACCCTCGATGCGTCGCCGCGCAGTCTAGCGGACCCGCAGGCGGCGGAAGCGCCGCCTGCCGACCTTCAGCACCTGCCCGTCCGCGCGCTCGCACGCCACGTCGTGCTCGCCAGCCTCGATCGCCGTCTCGCCGAGCGTCACCGCGCCCTGGTCGATCAGGCGGCGCGCCTCCGAGCGCGACAGGCCGAACTCCTGCGCGATCAGGCCCGGCAGATGTACGCTGCCCTGCTCGCAAGCGAACTGCGCCTCGTCGATCTGCTCGGGCGCCTCGCGCTGCACGAACACCCGGTCGAAGTGGCGCTCGGCCGCCTCCGCGTCGCTCTGGGAGTGCAGCCACGCGACCAGCTCACGCGCCAGCTCGCGCTTGGCGTCGCGCGGCGAGGTCTCCCCCGGCCCACCGCCGATCGCCGGCTCGCGCCCGCGCAGCAGCAGGTAGTACTGGCCCAGAGCCTCGTCCGGGATCGCCATCGTCTTGCCGTACATCTCCTGCGGCTCATCGGTCACCCCGATCTGGTTGCCCAGCGACTTCGACATCTTCGCGCGCCCGTCGATCCCCACCAGGATCGGCATCGTCATGATCGCCTGCTCGGGTTGGCCGTATGCCCGCTGGATGTCGCGCCCGAGCAGCAGGTTGAACTTCTGGTCGGTCCCGCCCAGCTCCACGTCCGCGCGTACCGCCACCGAGTCATAGCCCTGCAGCAGCGGATAGAGCAGCTCCAGCATCGAGATCGGCTCGCCCGCCGCCCAGCGCTTGGCAAAGTCGTCGCGCTCGAGCAGCTGCGCGACCGTCGTCGTGCGCAGCAGCGCTAGCAGCTCGAGCACCGCCATGTCCAGCCACTCGCCGTTGCGCCTGACCTCCAGGCGCTCCGGGTCGGCGTCGAGGATCTTCAGCGCCTGCTCTTGGAAGGTCGCCGCGTTGGCCTCGATCTCCTCGCCCGTCAGCATCGGGCGCAAGGTCGAGCGCCCCGAAGGATCGCCCACCCGCGCCGTGTAGTCGCCCACGATCAGCACCACCCGGTGCCCGGCGTCCTGAAACTGGCGCAGCTTGCCCAGCACCACCGCGTGGCCGAGGTGGATGTCCGGCGCCGTCGGGTCGATGCCCAGCTTCACACGCAGCTGGCGCCCCTCCCGGCGCGCCTCGCCCAGCTTCCGCGCGAGCGCCTCCGCGGGCAGGCTGTCGACCGCCCCGGACGCCAGCTCCGCTGCGATCCGCGCGTCGGCGGCGAGGGCCGCGTCCGTGGCGTTTGACATAGGGGCCAATGCTAGACTCTCGCCCCCCGGAGAGCCCATCGCGTCGCGCCGATCCGCGTGCCCGACGCAGCGCGGCCATCCGCCGGGATCCAGCCCTCCAGCCCGGTCGGAGGGGTCCCGTAAACCGCCGATGAGCGATGATGATCGCCCCGACATAGCACTCGCCGAGGCCCATTCCAAGGCAAGGTTCCCGCCCGCGCCCCCGCCGAGCGAGGAGCAGGGGTCGGCCCGGCGCACGCGGCTGAAGCGGCTGCGCTTCCTCGCGCTCCTGTTCGCCGTGCTCGTGCTCGGGCTGATCTCGTTCGTGTTCGGCATGTTCGTGGCCGTCGCCTCAGATCTGCCGTCGCTGACTCGCTTCTCGCTGTACAAGGACGAGAAGAGCTCGATCCTGTACGACGACCTCGGGCATCCGATCGGCGTGCTCAGCCAGGAAAACCGCGTGATCGTCACCCCCGAACAAATTCCGCGCATGGTCAAGAACGCCGTCATCTCGATCGAGGACAAGCGCTTTTGGACCAACAGCGGCGTCGACCTGCGCGGCATCGCGCGTGCGTTCGTCGACGACATCGAGCACAAAGGCGCCGCCCAGGGCGCCTCCACGATCGAGGAGCAGTTCATCAAGAACGCGCTCGCCGCCCAGTCGCACCGCACGATCTTCGAGAAGCTCCGTGAGGCCGCGCTCGCCTACCAGCTCTCGCACAAGTGGTCCAAGGAAAAGATCATCACCGCCTACCTCAACACGATCTACTTCGGCAGCGGCGCATACGGCATCGAGGCCGCCGCCCAGACTTACTTCGGCCAGGAACCCGACCACGTCGGCTGCGGCACGCCCGAGCAGAAGCTGTGCGTCGAAGAGCTCAAGCCGTGGGAGGCCGCGCTGCTGGCCGGCATCATCCAGTCGCCTACCGAATACGACCCCGCCACCCACCCGGCGGCCGCCAAAGACCGCCGCGATACAGTGCTCGAACAGATGTACCTGCAGGGCCACCTGACGCGCTCGGCCTACGAGGAAGCCCGCCGCCAGCCGCTGCCCGCCACCACCGCCATCCAGGCGCCCGAGGAGCAGAGCGTCGAAGGCGTCGACGCCGGCTACTTCACCAGCTGGGTGCAGCAGCAGGTGATCGAACGCTACGGCCAGCGAGCGTTCTACGGCGGCCTGAAGATCACCACCACGCTCAACCTCGAACTGCAGCGTGCCGCCGAACAGGCCGTCAACAACTACCTCTCCTACCCCGAAGGCCCGACCGCCTCGCTGGTCGCCATCGAAAACTCCACCGGCGAGGTCCGCGCGATGGTCGGCGGGCGCAACTACGACCAGAGCCCGTTCAACCTCGCCACCGAGGGCGAGCGCCAACCGGGCTCATCGTTCAAGGCCTTCGACCTCGCCGCCGCGCTCGAGCACGGCATCTCGCCCGAATCGGAGTGGACCTCCAAGGAAAAGGAATTCATCGTCCCCGATACCGACGGCCACGAAAAGTTCGTCGTGCACAACGACGAAGGCGCGTACGTGGGTGAGCGCACGCTGACCAACGCTCTCGCCTACTCGGACAACTCGGTCTTCGCCGAAGTCGGCCTCGACGTCGGCACCCCGAAGATCGCCAAACTGGCGCACGAAATGGGCATCACCACGCCGCTGTCCACCAACCCCGCCATGACCATCGGCGGGCTGACCACCGGCGTCACGCCGCTGGACATGGCCCACTCCTACGAGACGATCGCCCACGGCGGCGAGCGCGTCAGCGGCACGCTCGCTGAAGCCGGTTCGCCGGTCGGCATCCAGGAAGTGTTCGCCCCCAACCAGCCGCTCGCCGACGGCGCGCACCGCGAACGCAACCGCGTGCTCACCCACCGTGTCTTGCCCCCCGAAGTGGCCTCGACCGAGACCTCCATGCTCGAAACCGTGCTCCAGTATGGCACCGGCAGAGCCGCCGCCATCGGCCAGTTCGCCGCCGGCAAGACCGGCACCACCTCCAACTACGTCGACGCCTGGTTCGTCGGCTGGGACTCCAAGTTCACGGTCGCCGTGTGGGTCGGCTATCCCAACAAGTTCATCCCCATGACCGCCGACTTCGAGGACGGCCCGGTGCTCGGCGGCACCTTCCCCGCGCTGATCTGGCACGACTTCCAGGTGTCCGCCCTGCAGATCGAACAGGAACGCGCCGAACACGCCGCCGCCGGACACCCCAAGGCCGCCGACAAGCCGCTCTCCACCAGCGCCGCCGGACTCTCCGAAGCGGCATCGCAGACGAGCGCCAACGGGAACGCAGGCGGGCAGGGCCAGACCCCGGCCGCCACCGGCAAGGGCTCCCCCAAGAGCGCCACTCCAGGAGCCGGTGCGGGAACCGGAGCAGGCACCGGCGCCGGTGCGGGCGCCGGCGAAGCGACCGGGACGAAACCCGTCGCGCCGAGCACCGAACACACTGCCACACCGGCCGCGCCCGCCGGCGAAGCGCCCAGCACGCCCGCGAGCGCCAACCCCACCGCGGCGCCCCCCAGCACCGCCGGCGCACCCTCCAGCTCAGCGACCGGCGGCGTCTCGCCTGGCCGCTGAGCCCGCCCGCGGTCCCGTCCGGGACACACCGATCGGCGGCGACCTCGAGCTGGGCTTACCCGCCTCGTCGCGGCCGCGGGCGCGACACACTGCGGCAGTCCTCCACGCAGAAGCGCCACGGCAGCTCGACCGCCTTGCTGATGCCCACGCGCGTGCCCGCGAGCACCGGCGGGTCCTCCCAGCCGGGCGCTCGCCGCTCGATGCGAATCGGGCCGCTCGTAAGGCTCGTGTCGTTCTCCGCGAGCGTCACCCCCAGCGCCTGCGCCAGCTTGCCGGGCCCGGAGCACAGCTCGTGCTCATCCTCCAAGCCCCGACGCGCCCGCATCAACTCGATGCCAGCAAGCGGCTCCAACGCGCGGATCAGCACCGCCGCGCCGACGCCCGGCGGCTCGCACACCGCGTTCAGCAGCGCGTGGATGCCGTACGAGCGGTACACGTACGCGCGTCCCGGCTCGCCGAACAGCGGGCGCGTGCGCGCCGTCAGCCCCACGAACGCGTGGCACGCCGGCTCGCTGTCGTGGTAGGCCTCCGTCTCCACGATCACCCCCGCCGTCGCCCCATGCCAGACCGTGCAGCCGATCAGGTCCCGCGCCACCTCCACCACCGGACGCGCGTAGAAGTCACGGGCGAGCGCGGGCCGCACCCCGGGCGCGCCTGAGCTTGGCGACGCCGCTGGCATGCCGCAGCCCGTCCGCGGCTCAGCCGTCCGCGGGACGCGCATCGAGCGCCGTGCGGGCCAGCGCCAGCTGCTCGCGCACCCGCGCCAGCGAGGTGCCGCCCTCGGAGATCTTCGACTCGAGCCACGAGTCCTCCGCCAGCACGCGCAGGTAGAGCTCGTGGTTGGCACCCAGCAGCTCGCTGTGGTCGACCAGCTCCGCGGCGCTCAGTGCCGACAGCGGCCTGCCGGTGTCCAGCGCGCTTCGCACCAGGCCCGCGACCACCCCGTGCGCCTCGCGGAAGGGCATCCCCAAGCGCACCAACAGGTCGGCCACGTCCGTTGCCGCGATCAGCTCATCCGACGCCGCCGCGCGCATGCGCTCGCGATCGAAGCGGGCCCCCGCGATCATCCCCGTGGCCGCGGCCAGCGTCATCGACAGCGTGTCCACCGTGTCGAACACGTGCTCCTTGTCCTCCTGCAGATCCTTGTTGTACGTCAGCGGCAAGGCGTGCATCACGCCGTGGAACGCGGCCAGGTGCCCGACCACGCGCGGTGCCTTCGCGCGCAGCAGCTCCGCCGCGTCCGGGTTCTTCTTCTGCGGCATGATCGAGGAGCCCGCGCTCCACGAGTCCGGCAGCTCGCAGAAGCCGAACTCGGCGCTCGACCACAGCACCAGCTCGGCCCCGAGGCGCGAGAGATGGGTCGAGCACGTCGCCGCCGCGCTCAGGTAGTCGAACACGAAGTCGCGGCCGCTGACCGCGTCGATCGAGTTCGGGGCGACGCCCGTGAAGCCCAACTCGTGCGCGACCATCTCCCGGTCGGTGTCGAAGCTCACCCCCGCCAGCGCGCCCGCCCCCAGCGGCAGATGGCCGGACTCACGCCGCGCGAACACGAAGCGCTCGCGGTCTCGTTGCGCCATCCAGAAGTACGCCAGCAGATGGTGGCCCAGGTACACCGGCTGGGCGCGTTGCAGGTGCGTGTAGCCGGGCATCGCCCAGTCTACGTGCTCCTCCGCGCGCTCCAGCAGCGCCGCCATCAGGTACGTCAGCACCGCCTCCTGCTCGGCGATCCGCTCGCGCACGTACATCGCCAGGTCGGTCACCACCTGGTCGTTGCGCGAGCGCGCCGTGTGCAACCGCCCGGCCACCGGCCCCGCGATCTCCGTCAGGCGCCGCTCGATCGCCATGTGGATGTCTTCGTCGTCCGGCTCGAAGCGAAACTCGCCAACCGCCTCGGGGTCGAGCTCCCGCGCCACCGCGTCCAGCCCCTCCAGCAGCGCGTCGCGGTCCTCCGCGGCGATGATCCCGCGCTCGGCCAGCATCCGTGCATGCGCCCGCGACTGCTCGATGTCCTGCCGCCACAGCCGCCGGTCGAAGCCCACCGACGTGTTCAGGCGCTGGAACATCGGATCCTGGGGCTCGTGGAAGCGCGACACGGGCGCTCAGTCTACGGCGGCGCGGCTCGTGTCCAGCACACCGCTCAGCTCCTGCGCCACCCGTGCCACCTGCCCCTCGCTCATCTCCGGGAAGAACGGGAGCGCCAGCGAGCGCTCCGCCACCCGCTCGCACACCGGGAACTCGCCCTCGCGGTGCCCGAAGCGCTCGCGGTAGAAGCTCATCAGGTGAATCGCCGGCAAATACGGCTTGCTCTGGATGCCGCGTGTGGCCAGCGCCCGCACCGTCCCGTCGCGATCCACGCCCGGCGGCAGCTGCACGACGAACACGAACCAGCCGCGGCGCTCACCGCCCGTGTCCGCGCACGGCAGCTCGAGCTCCTCGATTCCCGCAAGCGCCTCGCGGTAGAGCTCCGCCACCCGCGCGCGTGCGGCGAGCATCCCGTCCAGCCGCCCCAGCTGCGCCGTGCCGAGCGCGCACGCGATGTCCGACAAGCGGTAGTTGAAACCCAGCCGGTCGTGGTCCAGCCAGCCCATGTCCGGCGCACGGCCCTGGTTTCGCTCGGAGTCGATGCGCTGCTTGAGCGCCGCGTCCGCCAGCGTCACCATCCCCCCCTCGCCGGTCGTCAGCTGCTTGTTGGCGTAGAAACCGAACACCGCCGGGTGACCGCGCGCGCCGACCGCCACCCCGTCTGCGTGCACCGCGCCGAGCGCCTCGCACGCGTCCTCCACGATCGCCAGGCCGCCCGCGTCCGCGATCCGCTCGAACGCCGGCATGTCCGCGGGGTAGCCGAAGATGTGCACCGGCAGCAGCGCCCGCGTGCGCTCGCTCACCGCCGCCGCCGCCGCCTGCGGGTCGAGGTTCAGCGTCACCGGGTCGATGTCCGCGAACACCGGGCGCGCGCGCTCGAACAGCGCCGCGTTGGCCGACGCCACGAACGAGAACGGGCTCGTCACCACCTCATCGCCCTCGCCAACGCCCACCGCGCGCAGCGCCAAGTGAAGCCCGGCCGTGCCGCTGCTCAGCGCGCACGCCAGCCCCACCCCCAGGCGCTCCGCGAACGCCCGCTCGAACTGCTCCAGACGGGGCCCCAGCGACAGCTGACCGGAGCGCAGCACCTCGAGCACCGCCCGCTCCTCCGCCTCGCCCAGCACCGGGCGGGCCAGCGGGATCGGCTCGCCCGGCCCGGGCGATGGACCGCCCACTAGGCGCCGCCGCTGTCCGAAGCCGCCGCGGTCGCCGTCGGCCCGCGCGCGCCCTGCATGCCGTACTCCAGCGAGTCCACCAGCGCGTCCCACGACGCCGCGATCACGTTCTCCGCCACCCCGATCGAGCCCCACACATGGTGCCCGTCCGAGGCGTCGATCAGCACGCGCGTGACCGCCCCTGTGCCCTTCGTCTCGTCCAGGATGCGCACCTTGAAGTTGACCAGCTCGATGTCCTTCAGGTGCGGGTGGATCTCGCCGATCGCGTCGCGCAGCGCCCGATCCAACGCGTTCACCGGGCCGTTGCCCTCCGCCGTGCCCACGTAGTGCTCCTCGCCCTGCTCGGTCTGGATCAGCAGCTGGATCTTCGCTTCCGTCGACGCGCGCCTGTCGGCGTGTTTTTCGACGATCACCCGCCAAGACTCCAGGCGGAACAGCGGCTCGTACTCGCCCGTCTGCTGGCGCAGCAGCAGCTCGAACGAGCCATCCGCCGCCTCGAACTGGAAGCCCTCGTGCTCGAGCTCCTTGACGCGCTCCACCACCCGCTGGGCCTGCTCGTCGTCCACCTCGATCCCCGCCTGACGTGCCTTCTCCACGATCGTCCCGCGCCCCGACAGCTCCGAGATGATCACGTCATGGTCGTTGCCCACCACCGCCGGGTCGATGTGCTCGAAGGTGCGCGCGTCCGCCTGCACACCCGCCGCGTGCAGGCCCGCCTTGTGCGCGAACGCGTGCTTGCCCACATACGGCTGCGCCGGGTTGGGGCTGCGGTTCAGCAGCTCGTCCACGAAGTGCGCCGTCTGCGTCAGCCGCGCCAGACGCTCGGCCGGCAGCAGCTCGCAGCCCATCTTCAGCTGCAGGTCGGCGATCAGCGTGATCAGGTTGGCGTTGCCCGTGCGCTCGCCGATGCCGTTGACCGTGCCCTGCACCTGGGTAGCGCCCGCTTCGACCGCCGTCAGCGCGTTGGCCACCCCGCAG
>Ga0210389_10004973_pt1 | contig 10314 bp, 5 predicted proteins | sample IncBWH28OmetaG_FD_160127 | JGI IMG/M metagenome (GOLD analysis project Ga0210389, IMG submission 160127) | Forest soil microbial communities from Barre Woods Harvard Forest LTER site, Petersham, Massachusetts, United States - Inc-BW-H-28-O ...
TCACCGCCGGACGCTAAGCGCACAGCAACTCGAGTCACCGTAACCTCCGGCATGTCCGCATAATGCTCCGGATTCTCAACTACTATCCCCGATATCCGTTCGCCGGCATGAACGTGCGCGGGCAGAACGATTCCGACTTCCCTGCCCGGGGCGGGAGTCGAAGGAGCGGGAGTCGAAGGAACGACGCCCAGAGAAATCTTCGCGTTTTTCCGCGCCGCCTCGAGCTGCCTCATCACCTCTTCGTAAGTGAAGTTCTTCGGCGCCGAGTTTCCACCGCTCTCTTCCTCGCCGGAAGGACATTCAACAGCGCGATAGTCCTGCGCGGCGATCTTCCACTCCGAGCAGCGATAAGTTCCCTTCCAGGGATCATGCGTCAGTTTGTGCCCGGCGATCTGCTTGCCCGCCTCATCAAAGGTCTGTATGAATTCTCCGGTAAAGTTCGCGCTCTCGTCGTAAGTTTTGTGTGCGACTTTGCGCCTCTGCCCGTTCGGCCAGTAAGTGGTATCGGTCTGGTCGGGCACGTAATGCTCGGGCAGGTTCTCATATTGAACTTTTTGCTGGAGTTTTCCATCGGTGCCGAGCGTGCGCATCTCGGTCGCCTTGCCGGCCGCGTTGTAATCCGTCTCAATCGTCCCCGCAAGCCCGTTTTTCTCGATGCTGGTGCGCTGGGCCATTGCGCTCGGGACCCCCCATGCCAGCGTCAGCAGGATGCAGACTTGTAAGAGATTTGAAGCAAACCCGTGCGACTCTGGCGGCAAGCGCTCTCCCCTGGCGATGAGTTCGATGGCAGTCAAGAACTTCGGAGTGTACCACGCCTATTGTTCGTCGTTTGTTCGAGCGGACACCGGTAAATTCGTGACCCTACGACCTTCGGCAGTACGTTAACTATATAGTTAATATGTATCGCGGATGTCTATGTGTTTCGCTGGTGTGCAATCCTATGCCTTATAGTTGAAAAGTCTTGCAGTTAACTACGAAGGTAATAGTTGTATTCCCACAAAACTTGTGTTTAACTTCATCAAGTTCGCTTCTCCCGCGCCTGAACACTCAAACAAAAAAAGGAACCCAGGAAAAATATGAATAGAGAGCGCTCTATCGCAATGCTGTGTCTAGCTCTTGTCACCCTGTTAGTGTGTAGCCTCCCGCTCGCCGCACAGGACAAGGTCAATCATCCAGTTGCATTTGGAGTTTCGGCGCCTCTCGGAGAGCTGGCGAAGATGCCCCAGCCGCCATCCTATGGCTTCCACGAAGCCAATCCCATCCGTCGCATTCCGAAGCGCGGTATCGGGGGTACGGTGGACTCGGTCGAACAGAATTTCCCCAACGGCCCACAAGCCAACTACACCATCGGCGCGAATTTCCTCGGCGTCGGCAATGGTTTCCCCAACTACACCGTGCCGGACGCTCCTCCCGACACCAACATGGCCGTGGGCGACACCCAGGTCGTGCAGTGGGTGAACACCTCTTATACGGTCTGTTCAAAGACCGCTCCCTACACCTGCGGCCCGGCCGTGGAAGGTAACGTTCTTTGGTCTGGCCTTTCAGGAAATCCGCTCTGCAAGACTGACAACGACGGCGACATCATCTCGCAGTGGGACGCAACTGCACATCGCTGGCTCCTCACGCAGAACGTGTTTTCCGCTCCCTACGGAGTCTGCGTCGCAATTTCCACGACCAATGACGCGAACGGAACTTACTATCTCTACCAGTTCTCGATTCCCGGCAATGGGTTCCCCGATTATCCGAAATGGGGCATCTGGCCGACCAACTACGGCCAGTCGCAGAATAACTTCGGTACCGGGAGCTTCGTAGGCCCGCTGGCCTGCGTTTATAACCGCACCAAAATGCTGGCCGGTGATCCAACCGCCGAGCAGATCTGCCACCAGTACACGAGCAGCGAAGACAGCTTGCTGCCGGCCGATCAGGATTCCCTCACCAATCCTCCCGCGGGTCAGGATCAGTTCTTCATCGGCAGCGTGGGCGACGTCGACACCTCGCACCTCTCCTTGTATTCGGCTCACATCATCAACCCCGCCGACTGGTCGAAGGGCGCAAAGTTTACGGGCGACGGCAACTCGCAGTTGCTTCCCATCTCCAGCTTCACCCCGGCCTGCAGTGGAGGCTACGGCGGCGATTGCGTTCCGCAAAAGGGCATCACCGACAAGGTCGATTCGCTCGGCGATCGCTTGATGTACCGCTTCGCCTACTCGAACGACAGCGCGGGCGTGCAGCACTGGCTGGTGAATTTTGACGTGACAGCATCGTCCAATCAGGGCGGCGTTCGTTGGATGGAAATCACCGCGCCTCAGTCCGTAGCCGTTCCAAGCAACCTGAGCGTCTTTCAGCAAGGCACATGGGCTCCTGACGGAAACTGGCGCTGGATGGGTTCGCTCACCCGCGACAAGTCGGGGGACATCCTCCTCGGCTATAGCGAGTCGTGCGGCAGCACCTGTCCGGGTGGAACGGCGATGTTCCCATCGATCTTTGTTGCCGGCCGCGTGCCCGGCGACGCGGCGGGAACTCTCGAACCCGAACTACTGCTCGTAGCCGGAGCTGGTTCGCAGCAGCAAACCTCAAACCGCTGGGGCGACTACAGCTCCATGCGCATTGACCAGGACGGCTGCACCTTCTGGTACACCACGGAGTATTACAAGGTCACCGGAACCTTCGACTGGAGCACTCAGGTCGGATCGTTCAGCTTCGCGGGTTGCGGTGGCGGCGGTGGCGGTCCGGTAGTTTCGCTCGCTCCTGCCTCGTTGAAGTGGGGCAAGGTTCTGGTAGGCACAACCGCGGCTGGTAAGAAGAAAGTGATCCTGACCAACACCGGCACGGCTAACCTGAACATCAGCACGATCGCTTCAACTGGCGACTTCGCGCTGTTCGCCGTAAAGCAGACCAAGAAGGTTACGCCTTGCGTCAACGGCAGCGTCGTTGCTCCGGGCGGAACTTGCGAGATCAAGGTCAGCTTCACTCCAACTCAAACCGGTGCGCGCACTGGCAGCATCAACTTTACCGACAACGCTTCCGACAGCCCGCAGTCTGTCTCGCTGACAGGCACGGGCAAGTAAAGATCCTCCCTCAGTCCAACCAAAGGGCATCCCGCTCGCGGGATGCCCTTTTTATTGACCCCTTCAGGACAGAGTCACAGAGTCGCAGTGAAAACCGGTTCTCCTTTTTGCGGTCTGAAGATCCAGATTTCCTCTGTGTCTCTGTGACTCTGTGGTGAATGATTCCCAGCGTCCCCGCGTCCCCGTGCTAGACTCGCATCAGGTGCTACTTCGCGGATGCGCATCCTCACCCGCTACATTCTGGGAGAAGTCGTCTCCCACGCGCTGATCGGCGCAGCGGTCTTCACATTCATCCTATTTACCCGCGACCTCGGCCGCATTCTCGAACTGGTAGTCCGTAACAGCGCGCCGCTTCCCAGCATCGCTCAGATCTTTTTTTACACTGTCCCAGTTGCGCTCACCTACACCGTCCCGATGGGCGTTCTCGTCGGCATTCTGATCGGACTCAGCCGTCTCTCCGCCGACAGCGAAGTCACCGCCATGCGCGCCAGCGGACTCAGCGTGTGGTCGTTTCTTCGCATCTGCTCGATTTTCGTAGTCGCTGCCTGGTTGCTGGCGCTCGCCAATAGTGTTTACATCGCGCCCCGGTCTCTCGCCTCGCTTGATGAACTTCAAAGCAAGCTGCGCTCCTCGCAAGCCTCGTTCGAGGTTCAGCCGCGCGTCTTCTACGAAGGTTTTCCCAAAAGCGTTCTTTACGTCGAGGACGTCAAGGCCATGTCGGGAGGAGCGTTGTGGAAGGGCGTGTTCCTGGCCGATTTATCCGATCCCGCCGCACCCCGCATCACGCTGGCGCGCGAGGGCCTGCTGGTAAGCCAGGGGCCGGACTCGCTTGACCTTCATCTGACCAACGGTTCGACCCATGAGACTGATCCCGCCAACGCCGATCATTATCAGATTTCAACCTTCGACACCACCGATATTCCGATCCAGATCCCGCAACCGAGCAGCAGTCAGCAAACTGAACCCGCGACCCTCAGCGAGATGAAGGTTTCCGAACTGCTGCGCGCGGCAAACACCGCCGACCCGAACACGCGCCGCTGGACGCTGATCGAATTCCATCGCCGCTTCGCCCTGCCAACGGCTTGCCTGGTCCTCGCCATGGTCGGCATTCCGCTCGGCCTCTCGTCCAAAAAAGGCGGCAAGTCCAGTGGCTTTGTCCTGACCATTCTTCTGGTTTTTCTTTATTACTCACTGTCGTTGATCGGAGTTTCGCTCGCGCGGCAGGCTCGCGTCTCGCCCGCGGTCGGCGTCTGGCTGGCTGATTTTCTTTTTTTGATCGGCGGAGCGTTTCTGCTCTGGCAATCGGAGCGCCGCCCGATCAGTTTTGCATGGGCCCGATTCTGGGGGCGCAAGTCAGCCGCACAGGGTTCGCAGCTTGCGATTCCGGGCAATGGAGCGCGTGCAAAGTTTGCTAACGGTGAGCTCGAGCCATCCACAACAAGCGGCCTCACCAAGGCGTCGCGCTCCGACCGCGATTTCCATCCGCGCCGAGGTCCGAAGAGCTGGCGCCTCTTCAATCTTCAGTTCCCGACTATCCTCGACGATTATGTGATGCGCGATTTCCTGCTGTATCTGGCCATGATCGGCGGGGCATTCGTGATGCTGCTCCTGGTCTTCACGCTCTTCGAGTTGCTGGGAGACATCCTGCACAACAGCATCTCGGTGCTGACGGTGGGCGAGTACTTGCTCAACGTCACTCCTTATTTCCTCTACTACCCGATCGCGCCCATGAGCATGCTCCTGGCCGTGCTGGTGACGTTTGGGCTGCTCCAGCGATCCAACGAAATCATTGCGATTAAAGCCACCGGCATCAGCCTGTATCGCATCGTTATCCCGGTTCTTCTCGCCTCGTGTCTCGTGGCCGGACTGCTTTTTCTATCCGACCAGTTTTATCTGCCCTATACCAACAAGCGCCAGGACGAACTCCGCAACCGCATCAAAGGCAAACCCGCCCAAACCTACCTTCGTCCGGACCGCAAGTGGATCTTCGGCCAGCACAACGACATTTACTATTACCAACTGTTCGATCCCGACCGCGACACCTTCGGCGGCGTTTCCGTGTTCCAGTTCGATCCGCATACTTTTCAGATTACGCACCGCATTGCCGCCGCTCGCGCTCACTGGTCTGGACCTATGGACCGATGGGTATACGAACAAGGTTGGGAGCGAAGTCTGAAGGGCTCTGCCATCGAGAGCTATAACAGGTTTGACGCGGCCACCTATCCCCAGCTCGCCGAGCCGCCCGCCTATTTCAAGAAGGAAGTTAAACAATCGTCGGAGATGAATTACGAGGAGCTAAGGCGGTACATCCACGATCTGGAGCAGAGCGGCTTCGACGTAGTGCGCCTGCGCGTGCAGCTCCAAAAAAAGATTGCGTATCCGCTGATCACACTGGTGATGGCAGTACTGGCAATTCCCTTCGCCATTTCGGCAGGCAAGCGGAGCGCCCTGGCAGGCGTAGCTACCGCCATCGGAATTGGCGTGGTCTATTGGACAATCTCAGGCTTGTTCGAGGCTATGGGCAATCTAAGCCAACTGCCGCCCACAGTGGCAGCGTGGTCGCCCAACTTGGTCTTTGGCTTCATCGGAGGCTATCTGATCCTCCGCATGCCGACGTGAAATTATCGAGTCACTTACACATCGAACCATCTCGGCGCTGGGCCATCAGTTAATGATTCAATACCTCAACGATTCAATGGCTCAATGCCTAAGTCCTCATCTTCCCGCGATGCCATACGGGTTCCCCGGCGGGAAGATCAGCGGTGCCAGCGGATTGCTCAAGTTTCCGCTCGTCAGATTCACGATATAGCCGGAAACTGTGCTCGACGCATTGTTCGATACGAAGAGGTATTCGTTGCTGTTGTTGTCGCTCGGCTGGATCGACAATGCAACCGGTCCTGCGCCCGTTGGCTGCAACGCGGGACTGAGCCCGGTCAGAACTCCCGTAGTGGTATTCATGCGGAAGGCGTACACGTTGTTGCCCACGTTGCACGCAATGTATAAAAAGGTGCTGGTTGGGTCGGCCAGCATCGCAATCGGATTCTGCCCGATACTCGCCGGCTTTCCGACCACCGCTAGGCTTTCGTTCTGTACGTCTTGCGGAGTGCACGGCCCCTGGGGCTGGGTGCAAACCTCAAATGTGCTCACCGACCCCGTCACCGCCGCTTGGCTCCCAACGTAGACAAACACGCCGCCCGTATTCTGCTGGGGCGGACTGGTATTCACAGCCAGCACGGAAAGCGGGTTCGGGGCCTGCGCCGTGTATGGCGATGCCGTTTGTTCACTCAAATTCCCGGACGAGTCGACCGAGAAGACGCTCAGTTCGCTGTCGTTGTGCTTGTTGGTCAGATCGAGGTTGCTGGTCACGAACAGCAGCGTCTGGGGTGAGCCGCCCGGAAAAGTGAAATTGAGAATCGACACTGCCGTCGGGATTCGGCTGAGCACATACGGGCAGGGTCCGTTAAGCGCCGGACAGTTATTCCCGGTTAGGGTCGCGCTTGCCGAACCGGGCATGGTGCTGAATATCTGGATCAGGGGACAACCTACAGTGTTATTGACGTCAGCGGGGTTTGGGTCATATGCCGCTCCATCGGTCGGGCAATTTTGTGGATTCGCGGTACCCAGGCTGATCACCGCCATCATGTCTCCGGCGGCAGTAGAAGCCATCGCCACCGCGGTTTGCTGATTCGGGGCAATGGGCATCATCGCCGCCGTCGTTGGCGTCGACAGGCTTCCGTCCCCATGTACGGTGAACCCGGAGATCGCGTTCTGACTCAACACGAAGGCCGTCGCTCCGGTAGGATCAAGCGACATTCCCAACGGCAGCCCACACGACGAGTCCACACAACTATCCGCAAGGTCGTTGGTTATCAGCGACAGCTCGCCGCTGCCCAGATCCACGGCGTAGGAACTCACGTTGGAGAGAGACTGGCTCACGATATACAAAATCCCCGCCGGCCGATCGCTTCCGCTACCGCAACTCATCAGGAGCGCGCTCAAGCCGAACACGCACAACACCGCCACCACGAAACCTGTTTTCTTTAACATCCACTCTCCCCAGCAGGATTAAATCATTGAATCATTGAAAAGCCACCCCGTGGCGGCCTGGAAACCGATTTCAATGACAAAACGACTCAATCACTCAATGATTCAATGATTTAATGACTCAATTTGTGTATCAGGAATGAGCGGGAAGAGCAAATCCGGGATCCCCGGAGCGGCCGCTTTTGCCGATCTGGGGTAGAACCGGAGGAGACGCCGGAATTCGGATCTCGACCTCCAGCCCGCCCTCTTTTCGATTGGATGCACTGATTTGCCCGCCGTGCAACCGAATTGCACGGTCGGCGATCGAAAGCCCTAATCCAGCCCCGCCGGTCTGCCGGTTGCGGGCATCGTCAAGGCGATAAAAAGGCTCAAAAATCTTGGCCAGGGACGAATCCGGAACGCCTGGGCCGGAGTCGGAGACACGCACCACCATCTCTAAGCCATTTGAGGTTTTCCGGCGCTCAAGCCTCGCCTCGACCGTTGTTCCGGCAGCCGTATAACGCGTGGCGTTCCGCACCACATTCTCGACCGCGCTGCGCAAGAGATCCGGATCGGCCTCGACCAGAAATTCATCATCCCCGTCGGCTTCAACGCGAATCTGCCGCCCCGCGCTTTCATACTCGGCATCATGCGCAACGTTTTCCACCAACTCCCGCAGAGACAGGCTGCTTTTGCGAATGCCATCCGCTCCCGACTCCAGGCGCGCAATCGTCAACAATCTTTGAATCAGCTGATTCAGCCGGTCGGCTTCAAGCTCGATGCGATTCAGTTGCCCTTCAATCTCGGGAGTAGCCCGCTGCCGAGCCAGTCCCAGCGCGACGCTCAGCCGCGCCAGCGGCGACCGCAACTCGTGCGACACATCTTTCAGCAGGCGCGACTGCGAATCCACCAGGCCTTCGAGCCGTTCCGCCATACGGTCGAAGTCGCGCATCAGCTCGATCATCTCCCCGCGAGGCCCGCCCGCCGGAGCCCCCGTCCGCGCCGTCAGGTCGCCAGCCGCCAGACTCTGCGCGGCCCGCCGAAGGCGCGTGATCGGACTGGTCATCGAGCGCGCCAGTAGATAACAAATCAATCCCGATGAGAGGATGGCAATGGTCATCAGGAGCAAGGCGTGCGGGCCCAGAAAGACTCGTGGACCCGGCGGCATCTCCATCACCAGCGTGTACCGCTTTCCGTCGAGCGTGAGCCCCTGCCTCTTGATCCGATCGGGCATCAGATTGTCCCACCAGGAGTGGTGAAATGGCCCTCTCCGCCGGGAATCTTCGATCCACGGCGGAATATGCTGATGACCGCTCAATTCCTTGCCTGCGGGGTCGAACACAAATGCCCGCACCTGTTCCTTGCGCCAAAAAGCCTCGAGAAAGTCGTGCGCCGCGTGCTCGCCACCGCTCTGATAAGCGTTCACCGCCTCGGCCAGAATCTCAGGCTCCTGACTTTCGATGCCGCGCGCCGGATTCACCGCGATCGCCACCAGGATCGACAGGACAATGAAGAGCAGCAACGCCGCCCAAAACGACAGAAAGATTCTGAGGAAGAGACTCTTCATAGTTCGAAAATGCTCACGCTTCTCTGCTTACCCCACAAGCCGTGCCAAGGTCATCTCACCATCGGATCATCGGGCCATCTAAAGTCAAAATCGAATATTGCCGGGTTTGATTATTCCGGTTTTGATTATTAATGACCCGATGGCCCGATCACCCGATGACCCGATCTCTTACTTCCTGGCCTTCACCTCGGACCCCTCACTCTTAACCTTAGCCGGCCGCGCAAACATATAACCCACTCCGCGAATCGTCTTGATGTGATCGCCGTTCTCGTCGGAATCTCCAAGCTTCCGCCGAACTTTGCTGACATGCATATCGATGCTGCGGTCGAACGGCATAAACTTCCGGCTCAGCACCGCATTGACGAGGCGCTCCCGGGTCACCACCCGCCCAGCCTCGCGCAACAAAACTTCCAGTAAATTGAATTCAACCGAAGTCAGATCGACCGGTTGCCCGGCCCGCAACACACTGCGCGTAGCCGGATCCAGTTCCACGTCGCCGACATTCAGCACCTCCGGCACGGCATCCGCGGCCTTCACCGGTTTCGTGCGCCGCAGAATCGCCCGAATCCGTGCCACCAGCTCGCGCGGATTAAACGGCTTCGGAAGATAATCGTCGGCGCCAATTTCCAGTCCAACAATGCGATCCACATCCTCGCCGCGCGCCGTCAGCAGCAACACAGGAATCTTCGAGACGCTCCGAATCCGCCGCAACACCTCAAAGCCATTAATGCCGGGCAGCATCACGTCCAGCACGACCAGCGTAAACTCATTGGTCAGCGCCGCCTGCAAGCCGCGCTCGCCGTCATGCACAGCCTTCAGGCTGAAGCCCTCAGCCGTCAGATACTCCTCGACCAGCCCACACAACTCCACATCATCGTCGATCACCAGTATGCGTTCCATTCTTCTATTCATCTAACACCTCCGCGAGCGGATGGGCGGTAAAGATTTGTAAGAACAATATCCAGTTCTCGGTTCCCAGTCGTCTGTTCTCAGTAAGAACAAAAAACCAGAGCATCATCAGGAATCGCAATTCAAATTTGCTCCACGTCCTCTGTGCTCCTCCGTGACCTCTGTGGTTAACTTTTTTTTGCCTTGGTTTTTCCTTCGAGTTCACTGAGAACTGCTAGCCGGAACTGCGAACTCCCTTTACAAAACTTTACAGCCATTGACCGACTCTTTACTTCTTCCTTATAGAAAAAGTGTTCTGATCTGCATATCGGATCGCACTGCCCGTCTCATACTGCAAAGCGCGTCGTGCGAAACACAATTGCGAACCATCATCGCGAAATATCGTCAGGAGAAATAAATGAAACCAGTCCGTTCCCTCTCCATCGCCGCCGCCATCTTCCTGGGCGTTGCAGCCTTGTTTTCTCAGGGCATGTTTGCCCAGGGCATGCACGGCCACGGACCCGACGGCGAGTTCAGCCACATGCTCGGCTTCTATGCCGATAAGCTCGACCTGACCGCCTCCCAGCAGGATCAGATGAAAGCCATCTGGGAAAAAGAAAAACCCACGCTCCATCCGCTGATGGAACAGATGCGCCAGAACCACATTGCGATGAACACCCTCGCAACCAGCGGCCCGTTTGACGAAGCCAAGACGCGCGCGCTCGCCACCCAGAATGCCCAGACCATGGTCGAAATGGAGGTCCAGCA
>Ga0210389_10004976_pt1 | contig 10311 bp, 6 predicted proteins | sample IncBWH28OmetaG_FD_160127 | JGI IMG/M metagenome (GOLD analysis project Ga0210389, IMG submission 160127) | Forest soil microbial communities from Barre Woods Harvard Forest LTER site, Petersham, Massachusetts, United States - Inc-BW-H-28-O ...
CGTGGTCATCACCGCCGCGGCCAGCGGGTTCTCGGCCAACGCGACCCTGACCGTCGACTACGGGTTCACCGGCCCCGATCCAGGGATGGCGGGGCAGGGTGTTCCCGCGAATTCGGCGACGTTCTTCACCACCACGACGAACGACGCCAGTCGCGCGCCCCAGCTCATCTACCCCAACGACAACGTTCTGTTTCCGCCCAACGTCACCGGGATCGAGGTCCACTTCATGCCCGGCAGCGCCAACAACACCCTCTACGAGGTCAGCTTCAAGGGGGCTGTCTCGACGATCAACACCTTCATCCGCTGCCAGGCGCCGCAAGGGATCAACGGCTGCATCTATCTCCCCGATCCGACGCTCTGGCGTGGCGTCGCGATCTCGAACGCGGGCCAGGGACAGGTGACGCTGACCGTCCGCGGGACCGACGACACCGGCAGCTCGGTCGGCAACAGCAGTACCTTTCACATGTCGTTCTCGAAATCCCCCATCGAGGGGGCGCTCTACTACTGGACCACCAGCGGCAAGACGGCGATCATGCGCTGGGACTTTGGTGGCAGCACCACCACCTCGCTGTCGTACCTGACGCCGACCAACACCGACGGCACGACCTGCGTCGGCTGCCACGCGCTGGCGCCCGACGGCACCAAGCTGGTGGCCAGCGCGGGCGGCCAGAACGACGGCCACCTCCTGCTCTGGGACATCGTCAAGAACCAGCCGATGCAGCCGTACCCGCTGGCGCAGCAGAGCCAGTTCGAGTCCTGGAACGCCCAGGGGACGCAGTTCGTCGGCGTCTACGGCGACGCCACGCACATGGCCCCCTCGAACCTCATGATCTTCGACGGCACGATGGGGACGGTGGTCTCGACCATCGACCTCGGCGGGCTGCGGGCCGATCACCCCGACTGGTCGAAGAACATGAATGGCGCGAACACCATCGCCTTCACCTCGGTCGACCCGGTCGCCAACACCACCGATCAGCGGCCGGCCACCGGCGGCATCGACTTCATCCAGAACAACGGCGGCACCTGGACTGCGCCCCAGGTGCTGGTCCCCCCGCTGCTGGGGAAGAATCGCTACTATCCGGCCATCGCGCCCGACGGAAACCTGCTGGTCTACGACGAGTCGACCTGCACCAACGGGACGCCGACCGCGGGCCAGCCGGCCGACAAGTCGTGCGACGCCGACACCGACGCCACGGCGACGATCATGATCACCTCGCTGCAGGGGGCGGCGCCGATTCCGCTGACCAGCGCCAACAGCCCCGGCGTGGCCGACGGGACGACGACCGCGCTCACCGACTCGTTCCCCAAGTGGGCCCCGTTCGTCGAGCAGCTCGACGAGCAGAGCAATCTCCTCTGGCTCACCTTCTCATCGACGCGGCAATACGGGCTGCGCACGCCGCCGGCGCCCGCCGACACCGACGAGACCACCAAGGGGACGCTGATCTGGATGGTCGGGATCAGGCCGTCGATCGGCGGCGGCGACCCCAGCTTCACCGCGTTCTGCCTGCCGTTTCAGGACATCACGACCTCCAATCACATCGCGCAGTGGACGCAGGTCTACATCCAGGGTCCAGGCTAGCTCGAGCTCGTCGCGGGAGGCGCGGGACCCTTTGAGGGTCCCGATCTACGGCAGCCCGGGGGTCGGGACGCGCACCTCATAGAGAGTGTGCAGGGTCGTGACGTAGAGGGTCCGGCGGTCGGCGCCCCCAAAGGTGCAGTTCGACGGCGCGGACGGGAAGGGGATTCGCCCCAGCAGCTCGCCCGCGGCGTCGAACACCTCGATCGCCTTGATCTCATCGCTGTTGTTGGCGACATAGAGATTTCCGGTGTCGTCGACGCAGATGCCGTCGGGGACCTTGAACCCGCCGGGAACATGCGCGCCGTCGATGAGGACGGTCGGCGCGGTCATTCCGGTGCCGGCGCCCACGGCGCCGTTGGGGCTGACCGGGAGCTTCCAGACCTTCGCCTGGACGTCGCTGCCGATGTAGAGCGTCCAACCGTCCGGCGAGAGCGCGATGCCGTTCGGCTTCTGCATTTGCAGGACGAGGCTCAGCACGCCGGTCGGTGAGACGCGGTAGACGGCCATCGGCGCGTGCGGCGTGTCGGGGCGCTCGCCCCAATCGGTGTCGGTGAAGTAGATGTTGCCGTCGCCGCGCAGCACGACATCGTTCGGCGCGTTCAGCGGCATGTTGGGCTTGCCCGCGGCGCTGGGCGGCCAGGCGTCGGCCAGCACGGTGCGCTTCCCCTCGGGCGACACCTCGACCAGGCGGCCGTTGTAACGCTCGCAGGCCACCAGATCGCCCGCGGCGTTGACGGCGAGACCGTTGGTGCTGGTCGGCCCGGCCGGCTCGCCGGCTGGGTAGGGGAAGAACGAGTAGCGGCGGTAGACCGGATCGAAGCGGTAGATGACGGCGCCGGGTGCGTTCTTCTCGACCACGTCGGAAAAGAGCAGATAGGGGCCCGCGGCGACCCACAGCGGACCCTCCAGCGAGACGAACGGGACCGGGCTGGGAATCGCGCGCGGCGTGCCGGCGCCGGGCAGCAGGAGGGGCGGCGCCGCCGCGGGGGCGGTGGCCGGCGGCGGGGCGGTGGCCTCGGTGGGGGCGCAGGCGGCCGCCAGCGAGGCGGCGACGAGCAGGAGCGACGTCAACGGAGCTCGCCGGGCGACCATGGGAGCGCATCAAATCACGGGGCGGCTTTTCTTGCGACGGTCGCGACGCACGACTAGCATCGTGCCGGCGCTCGGAACGCCCTCGACGATGCGATTCTTGTTGGTCTGCCTGGGCGGTGCTGTCGGAACCGGGGCGCGCTACCTGTTCGGCTCCTGGGCGCAACGCACGCTGGGCGCGGGGTTTCCCTACGGCACGCTGATCATCAACGCGGTGGGGTCCTTTCTCTTGGTGATCGTCATGCATCTGAGCCTCGAGGCCGGCGTCATCTCCCCCGGCGCCCGGTTCGTCCTCGGGACCGGCGTCCTGGGCGGCTTCACCACCTACTCGACGTTCAACTACGAGACGTTCCGCCTCTTCCAGCAGGGGTCCTTCGCCATCGCCGGGCTCTACCTGGGAGCCACGGTGGCCGGTTGCCTGCTGGCGGGTGCGCTGGGGCTGGTGCTGGCCCGCGCGATCTGGTGAGCGTTCAGCCAGGTGAGCCGGCGGGCCCGGTGAGCCTGGGGGCCGCTAGGCGCGCGGCGGCTCCCCGTCGGCCTCGCGCCGCAACCGGCGTGGCAGCAGCACGGTGAACGTGGTCCCCTCCGATTCGTCCGAGCGCACGCCGATCGATCCACCGTGGACGCGAACCAGCTCGCGGGTGATGAAGAGGCCGAGGCCGAGGCCGGGCGACTTCTCCATCCGTCGCGAGGTCATCGGCTCGAACAGCGTCGGCAGCCGGGAGGTCGGGATGACCCCCATGTTGTGGACCGCAACCCGGACGCTGTCGGCGGCGCGTCCGTCCACGGAGACGTCGACGCCCCCCTCCGCCAGGCCGTGTTGAACGGCATTGGCCACCAGGTTGGAGAACAGCTGCGACAGCCGGTCCGGGTCCCAGTGCCCGAGCGTGTCGCCGAGGCTGGTCGCCCGGAGCGTCCAGTCGGGATTGGCCCCGTCGAGCTCGTCGATCACCTGACGGACCACGGGAAGCAGATCGAGCTCGGTCGGAGCGAGCGGGATGCCGCCGCCCAGCCGCACGCGCGTGAAGTCGAGCAGCTGATCGATCATGCGGGTCATGCGGTCGCTGCTGGAGAGGATCCGTGACAGCGGCTTTTGCAGCCGCTCGGTCTCGGCGCGGTTCATCGCCAGGCGCGCCGAGGTGATGATGGCGGCCAGTGGGTTGCGCAGATCGTGGCCGAGGATGCCGGCGAAGGTCTCGTTGAAGTGGACGGTCTGCTGCAGCTCGGCCAGCGCCCGAAACCGCAGCACGGCAGCGGCGACGTGGTTGGCGATGGCGCACGCCAGCTCCAGCTCCTGTGAGCTGAGCTCGCGCGGGCGGGTGTAGTACACCATGAACTTCCCGATCAGGCGCCCGCCTCCCACCAGCGGGATGAACGCGAGCGAGCCGATCTGTTCGGCTTTGAAGAGCGGCAGGTAGGAGGCCATCGAAAGGTCGGTTTCGACGTCGCCGCTGACGATCGGTTGCGGATTGCGCGCGCCCGGCGCCCACGGTGAGTGGCCCTCGACAGCCGCTCGATAGGGATCGGAGAGATTGCGCCAGGCCCGAAACCGCATGACGCCCTCCTCGTCGAACAGCAACACGGAGGCGCGATCGGTCCCGAGCGCCTGGGCGATCGCGTCCAGCGCGGCCTCGAAGATCTCCTCCACGTGGCCCGCGCTGATGACGGCGGCGGCCAGCTTGTAGAGCAGCTCCGCGCGCACACGATTCTGTTGCTCGACCGCCAGCAGACGGAGCCGCTCCAGCGCCTGACCGCAGTAGCGCGCGATGAGAAGCAGGAAGTGCGCCTCTTCGTCGTCGAGCGCCCGCGCGTCTTCGAACGTCAACCCGATGGCGCCCAGGGTCCGGCCGGGGGTCACGACCGGAAGACAGACCACGCCGTAGTTGCGCCCGGGCGTCGCGCTCCCGCCCAAATTGGGATAGCGGGCGATGAGCTCGTCGCGCGAGGCAATCCAGATCAGCTCGCCGCCGCGGATGGCGTCGACGATGGGCGTCGAGGACGGGACGCCTTCCAGCGGGATCGTGGCGAACGCGTGCGTGGCCTCGTCGCTGTAGCCGTCTGCGCGGACCAGGCGCGCCGACGCCTCGCGCCAGCCGGTCAGCCAGAGGGCGGCGGTGGAGGCACCCAGCGCGGCGCGCGTCTGATCGACGACAGCCTCGAACACCTGCTCGGGCGTGACCGCGTCGGCGATCGCCGAGGTGATCTTCGCCAGCCGCTCGGTTCGGCGCGCACGAAAGTCGCGCTCGATCGCCGTTCGGTTCAGATCGGCGACGTGCGCCTTCAACTGCCGCTCCCGAAGCCGGAGCTCGCGCACGGAGCTCCTCAGCTCGCGTTCCAAATCCTTCCGGTGCCCGATCTCGGCGGCCAGCGCCTTCACGTTCTGCGTCGACTGAAGAGTGCGGGTGCGACCGAGCACGGGGCGGACGTGGGTGTGGGTCCGGCAGATCTCTCGCAGGCCGCCGCTCTCCTTGTAAAAGCTCGACACCACGTAGGTACAGAGCAGCGAGAAGGACCAGACATTTCGCAGCTCGTTCCACATCTCCTCGAGCGCGACCGCCGCGCTTCGATTTCCAGCCCGCCAGAGCAGATCGACCATCTCGCCGTAGGCGCGGAGCTCTGGCCCGCCGCGCTCCGCGCGCGCCTCTTCGAGCACGGGGCCGACCGTCCGCTTGAACAGCTCCCAGTCGGGGGATGACCCCACCATGAACCGAGCGAGCGTCTCCTCGGCATCGAGCATGACGAGCAGGCCGGCCCTGGTCAGCTCCTCGGGATCGAGCCCCCGCGCGCCCAACTTCTCGGCGAAAGCCCGCCGGTGCGCGGCGGTGGCGATCACGACGGCCGGCGCGTTCACCGACAGGCCCGCCGACAGAAAGTCGACCACGGCGTTCTCCAGCAGGTCATCGCTCTCGTAGAACTGCACGATGTGCGGTGGCTCGTCCGAGGGGCCGCCCAGGCCCGGGAACGCGGGCTGGTCGACCGCGGCGCCGAAATTTTCGGCCTCGAGGCTGGCTGAATCGAGCGTCATCGTCCCCTTCCTGATCACCGATTTGCTCGAGGCAAACCCCTCGGCGGTCAACAATCTGCGTACGGCAAACCCTTAGACCAGCCCCCGGAACAGAAATTGTGGGACACGATCCGGCCGACACGCCTCCGCCGAGCTTGGATGTCCGCGGCGCGTAGCCAGGTTGGTGGAAGTACGGCGTGTCATCGAGGAGGTCGCGAGATGAAACCAGGGAGCGGGGGCGGCGGTGCGAGGGTGGCGTGGGCGATGGTGATGGTGGCGGTCGGCGCGCTGGCGATCGGGAATGGCCCGGCGGCGCGGGCGCAGCCGCTGCCGGTGGCGGACCAGAGCCGATCGCAGGTGGCGCAGATCCAGCTGCGCCTGCAGAAAGATCCCGACCTCAAGAACAATCGAATCGAGGTCACTGTCGCCGACGGCGTGGCGACGTTGAACGGTAAGGTCGACACCCAGGCCGAGAAGGCGGAGGCGACACGCCTGGCGTCGGTGAGCGGCATCGTCGGGATCGACAACCGGCTGGAGGTCGCCGGCGCCAGCCTCGACCAGTCCGTGGCGGACGACGCGCTGACCTCCAACATCAAAGAAGGGTTGGTCGCCAGCCAGTCGGGCCACTTCGATCACGTCTCGGTCGCGACCCGCAACGGTGTGGTGACGTTGACCGGATCGGTCGCCAGCGAAAGGGCGCTCAAGCAGGTCCTGGAGATCGCCCACGGCGCCGACGGCGTCGCGGGGGTCGAGAACAAGCTGGCCATCGTACCGCCCAGTCAATATTGAACCCCGGGCGGCATCCGACCGCGCTAGGTTCGAGCCATGAAGACGGTCGTGACCCTCTTGCGCGGCGACGGCATCGGGCCCGAGGTGGTGGACGCCGCCGTGCGCGCGATCGAAGCGACGGGCGCCGAGATCGACTGGGAGCCGCGCGACGCGGGCGCGGGCGCCATCCCCCGACACGGCGCGCCGCTGCCGGAGGCGACGCTGGAGTCGATCCGGCGCACCCGGCTCTGCCTCAAGGGTCCGCTGGCCACGCCGGTCGGGGGTGGCTACGCCAGCGTCAACGTGGCGCTGCGGCGCGAGTTCGATCTCTACGCCAACGTCCGGCCCGCGCGCACGTTCGCCGGGTTGGCGGGACGCTACGACCACGTCGATCTCGTGGTCGTCCGGGAGAACACGGAGGGCGAATACTCCGGCATCGAGCACTACATCGATCCGGCCCGGAACGCCGCCGAGGCGATCTCCATCATCACGCGGCACGGTTGTGACCGCATCGTCCGGTTCGCCTTCGAGTACGCCCGCGCCAACAAGCGCAAGCAGATCACGCTGGTGCACAAGGCGAACATCCTCAAGATGACCTCCGGCCTCTTCTTGCAGATCGGTCGCGAGATCGCGGCCTCCTACCCCGACATCGCCTTTGGCGATCTCATCGTCGACAACACGGCGATGCAGCTGGTGCGGGATCCGACACGGTTCGACGTCATCGTGACGACCAACCTGTTCGGCGACATCCTCTCGGACCTGACGGCGGGGCTGGTCGGCGGGCTGGGCCTGGTGCCGGGGGCGAACATCGGCGAGGGGGCCGCCATCTTCGAGGCGGTGCACGGCACCGCGCCCGACATCGCGGGCAAGGGGATGGCCAACCCCACCGCGGTGATGCTGGCGGGAGCGATGATGCTCGATCGCCTCGGCCAACGTGACCGCGCGCGGCGCCTCGAGCGGGCGGTCCGTCGGGTCATCGAGGCCGGCAGCGACCTCACCCCCGATCTCGGAGGAAGCGGGTCGACCAGCTCTTTCACCGATCGCGTCTGTTCCGAGCTGGCCGCGCCCGGCGCTTAGGTCTCGCCAGGTCGGTCGAGGTCGGTCGCCCCGCGGGCCGGGCAATCTCAGTTCATGCAGCTGGCCGTGGTGTGCCCGGCCTCGGGGAGATCGCCGTCGGTCAGCGTCTGCAGGAAGCAGAGCAGGTCGCTCACCTGCTGGTCGGTCATCGGGTTCTTCGCGCCTGCCGCGCGGCCGTCGAGGGGGAGCTGCTTGTCGAGGTTCTTGCGGTCGCTCGCCGGGAGATCGTCGTACTTCTGGACGGCGCCGCCCACGTACTCGGTGGTGACGAGGCCGTAGCGCGGGAAGTCGGCGTCGGGCTTCGGCTTGGCGCGGCCGCCGACCGTCGGGTACCAGAGCTCGGGGCGGGTGTCGCGTGTGTTGTAGAAGCGGACCGCCTGCTCCAGCGAGTGGATGACGCCGTTGTGGAAGAACGCGCCCCGGGTGGCGACGTTGCGGAGGGTGGGCGTCTTGAACAGGCCGCAGTACTCGGGGGACTTGGCGTGATCGTCGCGGAGTGGGCCGCAGAGGCCGAGATCGCGGTACTTGTGGTCGCGGTTGGCGGGGATCTCCGGGTTGCGTGGGGCGCCGATCGCCTCGAAAGAAAAGTCGGTGAACTGGGCCGGCGCGCCGTCGTCGAAGCTGGCGTCGGCCAGGTGGCAGCCCTGACAGTTGCCGGTCTCCTTGTCCTTGAAGACCTTGAGCCCGCGCTCCTCGGCGGCGGTCAGCTCGGAGCCCGGTTTCTTGTAGAGGTAGAGGTCGTACTTGCTGTTGTACGGGTGGAAGCTGGGGTCCTCGATCTGAAACGATTGCAGGGCCAGCTGCACCTTGCTGAAGGCGAGATCGACGTCGGCCAGCGCCGCCGCGCCGAAGGCGCGAACGAACTCCGGAGCCGAGGGTGAGGCGCGGAGCCTGGTGACCAGTTCGGCGGGGTTGGCGTTGGCCATCTCGAACGGCGAGAGCAGCGGCGCCTTGGCCTGCTCGGAGAGCGAGTTGGCGCGGCCGTCCCAGGCCAGCCCGCCGCCGGGCGCCGGGAGGCTGAAGCCGTCGGGGTTGTCGAGCAGATCCAAGTAGCCGGGGGTGAATTCCTTGTAGCGGATGGACGGCGTCGCCCGCAGTCCGGGCGAGGTCCCCTTGGGGCCACCGAGCTGCACCGCCAGGCCGTTGGGCGGACCGTAGCCGTGCGCCGGATCGTGGCAGGTCGCGCAGGACATCTGGCCGGAGGCGGAGAGGGTCTTGTCGAAGAACAGGAGCTTGCCGACCTGCGCCGCCGGCGTGAGGTGGTGGGGGGGCGGGGCGGCTGGCCCGGGCGCCAGCTCGGCGGCGGGTTTGGCCGCCGGGAGCTGCCCGACCGAACCGTCGGCGCGCGAGCAGGCGTCGACGGGAAATGTGAGACAGGCGAGCGCGAAAACAGTGCCTGCCTTGAGCTTCCGAGTGTCTCGCGAATCGATCATGCGTCTCCCCACGTGCAGTCCCGCTAAAACGAAAAAACGACCGGCGCCCCCCACCCCGTCGAGCGGGGGGCGCCGGTCGGAATGAGCGCAGCTTACTGGTTAAAGTCGAACGCGTCCCACAGGTCCGTGAGGGCCGGCGAGTTCACCGGGACGTACGGGTCGTCCGCGGTGGTCTGCGGGTTCGGCAGGTTGTCGCGGCTGCGGCCGGTGATCGGCGCGAGCTGCCAGTTCTTCTCGATGAACTTCAGGATCGAGACGTGGTCCGCGTACCCGTGATTCACCTTCCCACCCGTGGTGTAGGGCGAGACGATGATGAGCGGGATGCGCGTGCCGTCGCCGAAGAAGTCGAGCGGCTGGATGTAGCCCGAGTCGTAGTAGCCGCCGCCCTCGTCGAAGGTGACCATCACGGCCGTGCTGGCCGCCAGGGCCGGGTTGGCTTGCAGCTTGACGAGGATGTTCTTCACGTACGACTCGTAGAGGTCGAGCTTCGACGACGACGGGTGACCGTCCATCACGCCGTCCGGGTGGGCGTAGGAGACGGACGGCAGCGTGCCGTTGGCGATGTCGGTGTACATATCGGTGGTGTCCTTCTGGTGCGCCGCCACGGAAGCCGGGTCGCCCATGATCTGGGCCTGGTACTCGAACGGGTTGCAGATCTGGCAGTAGCCGAGGTTGGTGTTGAACCCGCCGCCGTAGAACTTCCAGGAGATCCCCTTCGCGTTGAGCGAGTCGGCGATCGACTTTTGGTTGGTCGGCGGCACCACCGTCCCCGACTGAAGGTTGCCGTGCGGGTCGAAGGCCGGGTTGGTGTTGTTCAGGTAGTAGTAGGTGTTCGGCGCGCAGTTCGGGTTCGGGTGGTTCGGCAGCGAAGCGAGGTAGCCGAGGATCGGCGCCACGCCCGGCTGGGTGGGGTCGGAGCAGTTGCTGAAGTTCCCGTCCACCGTGTAGTTGTTGTTGGTGCCCGACTTGGGGTTCGGGTTGGCGATCAGGCTGGCCGGCGGCATGGCCGGGCTGCCGGTCTTCCCGTCGGTCCAGGAGACCGCGTCACCGAAGCCGGCCATCGAGTGGTCGGCGCCGGTGCCGCCCATGAACGACTGGTGCATGTTGTCCGCCAGCGTGTCGCGGTTGGCCAGCATGGTGAGGAACGGCATGTCGCCGTTCTGCACGTTGGTGAACGCCATGCTGCTCCCCACGCCGTTGTCCGAGGTGGAGAAGGAGATGCCGACGAACGGGAAGAGGTCGCTCACGCAGCCGCTCGGGTTGGCGGCGGTCGCGTTGGCGACCGAGCAGTCGGCCTGCTGCCACATCTGGTAGAAGCGGTGGATGATGTCGCCCGTGTACGAGTCGTAGGGCATCGTCGG
>Ga0210389_10004978_pt1 | contig 10311 bp, 9 predicted proteins | sample IncBWH28OmetaG_FD_160127 | JGI IMG/M metagenome (GOLD analysis project Ga0210389, IMG submission 160127) | Forest soil microbial communities from Barre Woods Harvard Forest LTER site, Petersham, Massachusetts, United States - Inc-BW-H-28-O ...
GGCAGTGGGCTATCGGGGCCGGTCATGTCCCTCCTGCCGGTGCTCAGTGCGCCCACCGAGGTCACGCTGCCGCCAGCCCGCGATACCTACACCGCGATCGTGCCCTCGTCGTTAATCCAGCACAGCCGTTAATCACGCGCAGCCTTTAATCACACGCAGCCGTTAATCAAGCACGGGGCGTCAGTCGAAGCCGCCGTCGTAGTTCGGGTCGATGCTGTCCGGGTCGACGCCGAGCGCCTGGGCGAGTTCCTCGACCACTACGTCGTAGACGAGGTCGCGGAGATCGTCATCGCTCTCGGCCCGGGCCATCAGCGGCCTGCGGTACACCACGATCCGGGTCGGCGTCGAGGGGTGGCCCGGGTCGCCGCGATCCGGCGATCCGGGGACAACCCTGGCGAACGGGATTTCGCCGACGTCGTCGGCCAGCTCGTCGGCTTCGGGGACTTCCTGGACAGCGAACTCCACGCCCGCCAGTTCGGCCTCCCAGCGCGGCTCCAGCCGTGCCACCGCGTCGAGGACGATGTCGTCGAACTGCTCGGACCGGGTCCGGTACAGCGGGACACCCGGGGGTGCCAGCCTGCCGCGCATCCCCCGGCCACGCCGGTCGCGCCGCCGGACAGGGGAGCTCGCCGGGCCATTCACGGCCCCGTTGGCCGGGCCGTCCTGGTCGCTCTGCACAGCTACCGAGCGTATCCGCTGGCCGCACTCCCAGGCGAGGGCAGGTGGCCGGAAGCAGGTAGCGGAATGGGCGGAAACGACACGAACGCGAAACCGCCCTCGGTGATGGCGCGACGGCCACCGCGCGGGTACCGTCAGCCGTTGTGAGCGATGATGGGAGTTGGCTGGTGCCACGGGGAAAGACGCGGTCGATGGCACCGGTGGACTCGGCTGGCAGTGCTTGCCTGAACAGTGCTCACGCGAGCAGTGCCTATTCGAACAGTGCTTTTCCGCGAGCCATCAGTGGTCGCGCTGCTATCGTGGCCACTGACGATCTGGTGAGCGAGGTGCTGGCGTGAATTCCCGATGCTGCTCGCGTACGGCGTGCAAGCAGCCCCCCGTCTACACGCTCACGTTCGTGTACCGGGACTCAACAGCCGTCCTCGGGCCGCTGTCGGCCTACGTGGAGCCCAACACGTACGACCTGTGCGAGAAGCACGCGGCCCGGCTCGTCGCGCCGCGTGGCTGGGATGTGGTGCGACTGCCGCCAACCCCGGAGCAGGAGCGCGCCGATGACCTGGAGGCCATCGCCAACGTGGTCCGGGAGCCCCGGCCCAGCAGGGACCTCGAGAAGCCGGGGGCCCGCCCGGCGAACGGCCAGCGCTCCGGTACGCCACGTCCCGGGTCGGCCGAACCGGTAGGGCAGGGCATCGAGGTGGGCAGGAGAGGCCACCTGCGCGTCTTGCGCAGCACCGATTTACCGGGGTCACGCGAGGCGAGCGAGCGCCAGCGAGCCTGCGGCGGGACCCGCTCCCTACGGTGGGCAGCTTGAAGATACGGCGGGAGGCGGCGCAGGAAGGGGGTCTGGGGGATTGGTGTGTATCCCCCAGGAAACAAGGACGTGGCTGCAGGGTTCGACTCGCGTGACCGATAGGTTGGCTTCCAGGGATAGACAGCGGACGGACCACGAAAGCGGAGCCGAAGTGAGCGACCTGGACAAGATCTTCAAGGCGTACGACATCAGGGGGGTCGTGCCTGACCAGCTTGACGAGGGCGTGGCCGAAGCCGTGGGGGCCGGGTTCGTCCGGCTCACCGATACCAGGCAGCTGGTGGTCCTGCATGACATGCGGACCTCAAGCGAGCCGCTGGCAGCCGCGATCGCGCGGGGTGCCGCCGCTCAGGGTGCGAACGTCATCAACGGCGGGCTCGGGTCCACCGACATGGTCTATTACGCAAGCGGCTTCCTGGACATGCCGGGCATCATGATCACCGCCAGCCATAACCCTGCCAAGTACAACGGCCTCAAGCTCTGCAAGGCGGGCGCCAAGCCGGTCGGCATCGAGACGGGGCTCGCCGAGCTCAAGCAGCTGGTCGTGGACGGCATCCCGGCGAGCGGCAAGCCGGCCGGCACGATCACCAGCAAGGACCTGCTGCCCGGCTACGCCGCCTACCTCAAGAAGCTCGTCCACCTGTCCGGCATCCGGCCGCTCAAGGTCGTGGTCGACGCCGGCAACGGCATGGGCGGCTACACGGTGCCGACGGTGTTCGAGGGACTGCCGGTCGATCTCGTGCCGCTGTACTTCGAGCTCGACGGCACGTTCCCGAACCACGAAGCCAACCCGATTGACCCGGAGAACCTGCGCGACCTGCAGCGGGCAGTCGTCGAGCACAAGGCCGACATTGGCCTGGCCTTCGACGGCGATGCCGACCGCTGCTTCGTCGTGGACGAGAAGGGCGACATCGTCAGCCCCAGCGTGCTCACCGCGCTGATCGCCACCCGCGAGCTCGCCCGGGAGCCAGGCGCGACGATCATCCATAACCTCATCACGAGCCGGGCAGTCCCGGAGATCGTCACCGAACACGGCGGGACCCCGGTCCGCACCCGTGTCGGCCACTCGTTCATCAAGGCGAAGATGGCCGAGGAAAAGGCGATCTTCGGCGGCGAGCACTCGGGGCATTTCTACTTCCGGGACTTCTGGTACGCCGACTCGGGAATGCTCGCCGCCCTGCACACGCTGGCCGCGCTCGGCACCACTGACCGCCCGCTGTCGGAACTGCTCGCCGAGTTCGCCCGGTACAGCGCCAGCGGCGAGATCAACAGCGAGGTCTCCGACCAGGCCGCCACGACGGCTAAGATCAAGGCCATTTATACCGAACGACCCCGAACAACTCTTGATGAGCTAGACGGACTGACAGTGAGTGGCGACTCATGGTGGTTCAACGTCCGGCCGTCGAACACGGAGCCGTTGCTGCGACTGAACGTCGAGGCAGGCGATCCGGACGCGATGGTTGCGCTACGTGACGAAGTTCTGCAAGTGATACGGGGAACCGGACGTCGTTAAGGACCAAAGCAATGAATATCGATGACTGGCTACTGGAGATCTTGGCCTGCCCGAAGTGCCGGGCGGATCTGCGGGCCGATGACGTGGCGAACGAACTGGTATGCACGGGGTGCGGGCTCGCCTACCCGGTGCGTGACGACATCCCGGTGCTTCTCGTCGATGAAGCCCGGCAGCCGGGCAGCACCGGGTGAACTCACCGCACGGCGGGGCGGCGTTCGCCGCCTACCGCCTCGATGATCCAGAGCTTGTCGAGGCTGGTGATCCTGGCGGCATGCTGCGGCAGGTGGCGTCGTCCGCCGCGCAGGTCCGCACCGCGGTGCGAGCCTGCGAGGAGGCCAGGCTGACGGCGCTGCGGCCGGACGATCGCCCGCGGGCGATCGTGCTGGCCGGCGCGGGCGTGGGCGCGCTGGCGGGCGACATCCTGGCGGCCCTCGCCGGCTACCGGTCCCCGGTCCAGGTGCTGACGGTGAGCGGGCCGGCACTGCCCGGATGGGTGGGCGCGGCGGACCTGGTCATCGCGATGTCCACCTCCGGGCACACGGTCGAGGTGCTCGCGGTTGCCCGGGAGGCTGCCCGGCGCGGTTGTGACCTGATCGGGATCGCCCCGCAGGGGTCGCCGGTCCACGAGATCGTCACGCAGGCGCGCGGAACGCTGATCGGCGTGAAGTCGGCGGGGACGGCGCGATCCTCGCTGTGGACGCTGACGGTGCCGCTCGTGGTGGTGGCCGAGCGATTTGGCTTGGTTACGGTGGGAACCGGCGGGTACGAGGCCGCCGCCGTCCTGCTGGAGGACGTGTCGTACCAGTGCCGGCCGTCGAGTGAGTCGTTCGTCAACCCGGGAAAGTCGCTCGCCCTGGACCTCGTAGGCTCGCTGCCCGTGATCTGGGGCGGTTCGCCGCTGGCAGCCGCCGCCGCCCGGCGGTTCGTTTCGCAACTCGCCGCGAACGCGAAGTACCCGGCGCTACCCGGCGTGCTACCCGGGATCGGCCGGGACCAGGTGGCGGTGTTCGACGGGCCGTTCGCGCCACGCCCGGAGCCGGACTTCCCATCGGTGGAGGACCCGCTGGATTCCCTCGACTCCCTGGAATCGCTGGATTCCCTCGATGCGCTCGACTCGCTTGACGGGCCGGTCGGTGATTCTGTCGCGCTGCGGCTCATCCTGATCGCCGACGAGGGCGCCGAGTCCCCCCGGGTGACGGCGAGCCGGCGGGCCGCGGCTTCCCTCGCGGGCAGCCGCGGGATCGACGTGTCGGAGCTGGCGATGGAGGGGGACCAGCCGTTGCGCAAGCTCGCCGGGGTGGTGCAGCTGGCTGACTACGCGTCGGTCTACCTCGGCATCGCATGCGGGATCGATCCCCTGGCAATCGCAGCTATAGGGGACCTTAAGGATTTGACCGAACAAGCAGGATAGGCTCCGTTGCCATGAAGGCGGTCGTCGCGGCACTGGCCGCCAATCTGGGCATCGCTATCGCCAAGTTCGTCGCCTTCCTGATCACGGGGTCGGCGTCGATGCTGGCGGAGTCGGTGCACTCGCTGGCCGACACGGGCAATGAGACGCTGCTGCTGATCGGCCGGGGCAGGTCACGGAAGGCCCGGACCACCGAGCATCCGTTCGGGTTCGGCCGCGAGCGCTACTTCTATGCCTTCGTGGTCGCGGTGATGCTGTTCACTGTGGGCGCTGTCTTCTCGATCTACGACGGCATCCACAAGATCATCGCGCCCAGCCCGCTGAGTTCCCCGGTCGTCGCCTACGTGGTGCTGGGATTGTCGATGGTGCTTGAGAGCCTGTCGCTGCGCACCGCGATCCACGAGGCCAACGAGACGCGCGGCGGGCACGGCTGGCGGGACTTCGTCCACCTGACCAAGACGCCGGAACTGCCGGTGGTGCTCCTGGAGGACACGGCGGCCCTGATCGGCCTTGGATTCGCGTTCCTGGGCGTCCTGCTGTCCCAGGTGACGCACCACGACGAGTGGGACGGCGTCGGCTCGGTAGCGGTCGGCCTGCTGCTGGCCTGCGCGGCTTTCATCGTCGGCTATGAGACCAAGAGCCTGCTGATCGGCGAGGCGGCGACGGAGGAGGTCTCGTCGCAGATCGTCGCGGCCCTGGAGAGCGGGCCGGAGGGCTTCCGGCTGATCCACCTGCGGACCTCGCACGTCGGTCCCGAGTCGCTGCTCGTGGCGGCGAAGATCGCCGTCGATGAGTCGCTCACGGCGCGTGACCTGACCGCGGGCATCAACGCCGCCGAGGGTCGCATCCGGGCGGCGGTCCCGATCGCGGAGACGATCTACCTGGAACCGGACATCTACCACCCGGAAGACGTCAACAGTACCGACCCATCGGTCCAAGTGGTCCGGCGCAGTCGCAGCCACCTGCGGCGCGGTACGCGCCACCGCTAGCGCGGTGGCAGCCGGTGGCAGGCAGCGCTTGGCTGGCGGCGTCTGGCAGTCAGCGTCCGGGAGTCAGCGTCCGGGAGTCAGCGTCCGGGAGTCAGCGTCCGGCAGTCAGCGTTTAGCTGGCGGCGCGCCTAGCCAGCGCAGGACGCGCTCCTTCTCGAAGTCCAGGGCGCGGCATGGGGTCGCCGGGACGTGGCCGGTCATGCGGCCGAGGTCGGCTACCGCAGCCCGGACCGCCGGCTCGGTGAGCACCCTGAGGCCGAACGCGAGGGCAGCCGGGGTGATGTCGTAGCGCTGCTCCAGGCGCAGGGCGGCGGTGATCGCCTCCAGGTCGGCCTCGGTGAACTGGCGGTGGGCAGGGCCGCGCCGAGCCCGGAAGCGGCCCCGTGCCCCGTCTCGCAGCGGGGGCAGCAGGCCGAGATCCTCCCGGTAACGGAGCATCCGAGCGGACATTCCGAGCCGGTCGGCGGCCTCCGAGATGCGCATGAGGTTGATTCTAACAATCTTTTGTCAAGAACGGCCCCCCGAGCGTGCGGCCGCGATCCGCATCCCGTAGCGTCTGTCTTGTTACCGACCATCGATCAAGGAGCTAGTGCCATGAGCACGGATTACAAGGTCGCCGACATCAACCTCGCCGGCTTCGGGCGCAAGGAGATCCAGCTCGCCGAGCACGAGATGCCCGGCCTGATGGCGACCCGCGCCGAGTATGCGGAGTCCCAGCCGCTGCGCGGCGCCCGGATCACCGGCTCGCTGCACATGACGATCCAGACCGCGGTCCTCATCGAGACGCTGGTCGCGCTTGGCGCCGAGGTCCGCTGGGCGAGCTGCAACATCTTCTCCACCCAGGACCACGCCGCGGCAGCCGTGGCGGTCGGCCCCGACGGTACCCTGGACGACCCGAAGGGCATCCCCGTCTTCGCCTGGAAGGGCGAGACCCTGGAGGAGTACTGGCAGTGCACCGTCAAGGCGCTGACCTGGCCGGACGGCACGCTGCCGAACATGATCCTCGACGACGGCGGCGACGCCACGCTGTTCGTGCACAAGGGCGCTGAGTACGAGGCCGCCGGAGCGGTCCCCAGCCCGGCCGAGGGTGACTCCGAGGAGTGGATCGTCATCCTGGACCAGCTTCGCAACTCCCTGGCCGACGCGCCCGGCCTGTGGACCCGGACCGCCGAGTCGGTCAAGGGCGTGACCGAGGAGACCACCACCGGCGTCCACCGGCTGTACGAGATGCACCGGGACGGCAGCCTCGCGTTCCCGGCGATCAACGTCAACGACTCGGTCACCAAGTCGAAGTTCGACAACAAGTACGGCTGCCGCCACAGCCTCATCGACGGGATCAACCGGGGCACCGACACCCTCATCGGCGGCAAGGTCGCGCTCGTCTGCGGCTTCGGCGACGTGGGCAAGGGCTGCGCCGACTCGCTGCGCGGCCAGGGCGCCCGTGTCATCATCACCGAGATCGACCCGATCTGCGCGCTGCAGGCCGCGATGGAGGGCTACCAGGTCGCCACGCTTGAGGACGCCCTGCCCTACGCGGACATCTTCGTCACCACGACCGGCAACAAGGACATCATCCTCGCCAGCCACATGGCACAGATGAAGCACCAGGCCATCGTCGGCAACATCGGCCACTTCGACAACGAGATCGACATGGCTGGCCTCGCCGCGATCCCTGGCATCAAGAGGATCAACGTCAAGCCGCAGGTAGACGAGTGGGTCTTCCCGGACGGCCACACGATCATCGTGCTGTCGGAGGGCCGCCTGCTCAACCTGGGCAACGCGACCGGCCACCCGAGCTTCGTGATGAGCAACAGCTTCACCAACCAGGTGATGGCGCAGATCGAGCTGTTCACCAAGACCGACCAGTACCCGATCGGCGTCTACACGCTGCCCAAGCACCTCGATGAGAAGGTCGCCCGGCTGCACCTCGACGCGCTGGGCGTCAAGCTGACCACGCTGACCAAGGAGCAGGCGGACTACATCGGCGTGCCGGTCGAGGGCCCGTACAAGCCGGACCACTACCGGTACTAGTGCCAGCCGGAGGGACGCCCTTGGACCTGTAGAGGTACCTTGACGAAGCACCAGATCGCCGACCCTGGGCTCGCCGAGTCCGGGGACCGGCGTGCCTCGTACGCCGCCCGGGCCATGCCGCTGCTGTCCAGCCTGGCCCGGCGGTTTGCGGCCGACCAGCCGTTTAGCGGCATGAGCATCGCCGCCTGCCTGCACGTGACGGCCGAGACCGCGGTCTTCGTCCGGGCGCTGCGGGCGGGTGGCGCCCGGGTCACGCTGGCCGCCTCCAACCCTCTGTCCACCCAGGACGACATCGCCGCCGCGCTGGCGGGCATCGACGGCATGGATGTCTACGCCCGGGCCGGCGTCGACCGCCGGACCTACTACGAGCACATCGCCCTCGCGCTGGGTCCTGCTGCCCCCGGGGGGACCCGGGCACCTGCGCCTACCGGGCTGGGGACGACCCCCCGGGATGAGGGGCCCGATCTGGTGATCGATGACGGGGGCGACCTCATCCAGACCCTTCATACCGAACGGGAATCCTTGCTGCCGCGGGTCCGGGGCGGCTGCGAGGGGACCACCACCGGGGTGCTCCGGCTGCGCCGGATGGCCGCCGAGGGCGCGCTCGCCTTCCCGATGATCGCCGCGAGCGACACCCCGGCCACCCGCCTGATGGAGAATTTGCGGGGTACCGGCCAATCGGTCATCGACGGCCTGCTTCGCGCCACCGGCATCCTGCTGGCGGGCAAGACCGTGGTCGTGGCCGGGTTTGGCCCCTGCGGAACCGGTATCGCCGAGGCCGCCCGCGGCCTGGGCGCGCGGGTCGTGATCACCGAGGTCGATCCGGTCCGGGCGCTGGATGCCGTGCTGCGCGGTTATCGCGTCCTGCCGCTGGCGGACGCTGCCCCGATCGGCGAGGTGTTCATCACGGCGACCGGCACGGCGGAGGTCATCACCGCGTCGCATATGACCCTGATGCGAGATGGCGCGATCCTCGCCAACGCCGGGCACTTCGACGTGGAGATCGACGTCCGGGCCCTGGCGGACCTCGCCGTCGCCGTGTACCCCGAGGTGCGTCCCTACTGCGACGCCTTCGAGCTGCCCGACGGGCGTCGACTGCTGCTGCTCGCCGAGGGCCGCGTGGTCAACGTCGTCGCGGCCGAGGGACACCCGCCTGAGGTCATGGACCTGGCGTTCGGCATCGAGGCCCTGGCACTAGCCTGGCTCGCGCAGAACGCAGGGAAGCTGTCACCCGACGTCCACCCCGTCCCGCCGGAACTCGACGCCGAGGCAGCCCGCATGGTGCTGGCGGCCCTGGGCGCGCAGATCGACGCGCTGACCCCGGCCCAGCGTGCCTACCTGGCCTCCTGGCGCTATCCCCTGGGGTGAGGCGCGCAACCCGGAAGCGGCCCCGCATGACCCGCGTGGCGTGCCCGCGCGCCAGCGCGTTACCGTACGGTAACAGTGGAGTTAGGGTCGGATTCCGACCCTCAACTACACACGTTGATGCGGCCATGATGCACGGGCGGGCCCAGGGCGCAGGTGGTTCTTACCGTTCGCCGCTGCTCGCTGCGCCTCGCGTGCCGCCCGCCGTAGTGGGTGGTACTCCCCGCTCGCTGACGTTCGCTTCGTCATGCGAGCCGACAGGATCTGGCAGCCCCGGGCTAATCCGCCGACGCAGGGCAAGCCGCCGCCCGAGGCCGGGGACCAGACGGGGAGCCGGCGGAGCGGCGGCCTGGAATTTGACCAGGGCGAGCCAGGCAAGGAGGCACAGCGGGTAGGCGTAGTAGCCGAAACGGGTCGAGGGGTCGAGGGTGAACATGCCCGCGTAGCCGGCGGCGAGGCGGTAGCCAGCGGCCTCGGCGGTCTTCGGCGGCCGGACAACGAGCCACACCACGAATGCGACGGCGGCGAGTCCCAAGATCGCGATCGCCGTCGCATGGCCGGCCGGGCCGAGGTCGGCGATGAGGTGACCGGGGAGCGGGCTGGCGGCCGGCGTCTTGTGCTTGGTCAAGCCGAGCGGAAACGAGACGGTGTTCGCGACGAGGGAGGCTGACTGGGCAACGGCCCTTGGCGCGGTGATGAGCGCGAGGATCACCGCCGCCCCGATGGTGGTGGCGGTGAACCAGGCGGCGACCCGCGGCGCGTAGCGCGCCCAGAGCATGACGGTGAAGACCGGGACCAGCGCCCATGCGGTGTACTTCATCGCGCAGGCGACGGCGGTGACCAGGCTCGCCCGCAGCAGCCAGCCGCGGGCCAGGAGCGCCAGCGCGAGGCAGGTCAGCGCGATGAGTGGCGGGTCGGTGATGCCGAGCGCGAGCGGGAACGCGATGAGCGGGGACGCGGCCAGGATGACGGTGAGCCGCACCGCGTGACCGCGGCAGTCGGGGCAGCCCCGGGTGCGGTGCGGTGTCATCACCGCGAAGGACGCCCACAGCAGCGCGATCGTGGCAAGGCTGGTGTAGAGGCGCGGGTCACCGAGGATGCCCGGTAGTCCAGCGGCCCGGGGGATGCCGAAGGCCTCCATCACCGGCAGGTAGGGGTTGTAGGAGGTCCAGTCGGTGAGCTGGTTCTGCGGCAGGTAGGGCGTGCCATGGGCGAGCAGGTAATGGGCGCCCCTGGTCAGGACCTTGACCTCGGCCGGGACCGCCTCCCGGATCGCCAGGTAGACGAAAGGGCCGGCCAGGCCACCCGCGAGGGCGACGGTGAGGCCGGGCCACCAGCGCTTGCCGTAGCGCAGCAACAGCGCCGCAACGGTGTAGGCGGCGACCCCCCAGACGCCCCAGACGGCGTCCTCGTGCCCGGCGAATGCCCCGTCGATGCCCGCGTAGACCGCGAATGCGCCGAACCACAGGGCGACCACGCGGCGGTCGGGCCAGGTTGGATGCGGGGTCACCGACCTAGT
>Ga0210389_10004979_pt1 | contig 10309 bp, 8 predicted proteins | sample IncBWH28OmetaG_FD_160127 | JGI IMG/M metagenome (GOLD analysis project Ga0210389, IMG submission 160127) | Forest soil microbial communities from Barre Woods Harvard Forest LTER site, Petersham, Massachusetts, United States - Inc-BW-H-28-O ...
GCCAGCAGCTCGGTGTCGTCGGCAGTCAGCTCGCCGGGCTCGGGCACCGCCCCGCCCAGGTTCTTGGCCACCATCGACAACGATCTCTGAGCCAGATTGCCCAGCTCGTTGGCCAGGTCGGTGTTGATCCGGGTGATGATCGCGTCTTCGCTGTAGCTGCCGTCCTGGCCGAACGGGACCTCGCGCAGCAGGAAGTAGCGCACCTGATCGACGCCGAACATGTCGATGAGTGTGCCCGGGTCGACGATGTTGCCCACGGACTTGCTCATCTTCTCGCCACGGTTGAGCAGAAACCCGTGCGCGAAAACCCTTCGCGGCAGCTCGATTCCGGCCGACATCAAAAACGCCGGCCAGTACACGGCGTGGAAACGGATGATGTCCTTGCCGATCATGTGCAAGTCGGCGGGCCAGTAGCGGCGGAACAACTCCGAATTGGTGTCAGGGTAGCCCGCCCCGGTCAGGTAGTTGGTCAGCGCGTCGACCCAGACGTACATGACGTGATCGGGATGCTCGGGCACCAGCACGCCCCAGTCGAACGAGGTCCGCGAGATCGATAGATCACGCAGTCCGCCGGAGACGAAACTGACCACTTCGTTGCGCCGCACCTCGGGTGCGATGAAGTCCGGGTTGGCCTCGTAGTGGGCCAGCAGCTTGTCGGTGTAATCCGAGAGCCGGAAGAAAAATGTCCGCTCCTCGGTCCAGGTCACCGGGGTGCCGGTTTCGACGGCGATCCGGGTGCCGTCCACCACCGCGGTCTCCGATTCGACGAAGAATCGCTCGTCGCGCACCGAATACCAGCCCTGATAGCTGTCCAGGTAGATATCGCCTGCGGCCGCCATCTTCCGCCAGATCTCCTTGGACGCTTCGTGGTGGTCCGCGTCGGTGGTGCGGATGAAGCGGTCGAAGGAGATGTTCAACTTCTCCTGCAGGCGCTGGAACACGTCGGAATTGCGACGGGCCAGTTCGGCGGTGGGTAGCCCTTCGGCCGCGGCGGCCTGGGCAACCTTGAGCCCGTGCTCATCGGTTCCGGTCAGGAAGCGCACGTCGAAACCGTCGAGGCGCTTGAACCGTGCGACGGCGTCGGTGGCGACGTACTCGTACGCGTGCCCCAGGTGCGGCGCGGCATTGGGGTAGGTGATCGCGGTAGTGACGTAATAGGGCCTCATCGAGAATCACCCTATTGTGTGGCCGTGACCTCCAGCCGCCCCGGTAAACCAGAAGCGCCGCCCGCGCCCGAGCCGTTGGCGCCCCTGATCGATGCCCACACCCACCTCGACGCGTGTGGCGACACTCGGGTCAGGGGAGCCGAGGGAGTGCGGGCCATCGTTGAACGCGCCGCGGCGGTCGGGGTGGGAGCGGTTGTCACCGTCGCCGACGACCTGGACTCGGCGCGCTGGGTGACCAGGGCCGCCGAGTGGGATCCGCGGGTTTATGCCGCGGTGGCGTTGCACCCCACCCGCGCGAACGCGCTGAACGACGCCGCCCGTGCCGAGATCGAGAGACTCGCGGGACACCCCAGGGTGGTGGCCGTCGGCGAGACCGGGATGGATCTCTACTGGCCTGGGCGGCTGGACGGCTGCGCGCAGCCGGACGTCCAGCGGGAAGCCTTCGCGTGGCATATCGACCTGGCTAAGCGGTGCGGCAAGCCGTTGATGATCCACAACCGAGAGGCCGACGCCGCGGTACTCGACGTCCTGGCGGGCGAGGGCGCCCCGGACGTGGTGATCTTCCACTGCTTTTCGTCGGACAGCGCGATGGCCCGCCGGTGCGTTGACGCGGGCTGGTTCCTCAGCCTGTCCGGGACCGCGACCTTCCGCAACGCTCGCGCCCTACGCGAGGCCGTTCCGCTGATACCGCCGGCACAGCTGCTGGTGGAAACCGATGCGCCCTTTTTGACGCCGCATCCCTATCGGGGCTCAGCGAACGAGCCGTATTGCCTTCCCTACACGGTGCGCGTGATCGCTGAACTGGTAGAGCGCGATCCCGAAGAGCTGGCCCAGGTCACCAACAGCAATGCCCGCCGGGTCTATGGACTGGCTTCTGAGTAGCGTTTTCGCCAGCCGATTCTCTTAACACCATCGCTCCGGAGTTGCTCAAGATTGACCGGTTCGTTACCGTCTTGTGATCGAACACCGGGGCCCCTGGGCCCATTTGTCATTCTATGTGTGCTGATTAGGTCGTTAAGTAGTTGCTGAGGTCGGGGTAGACGCGCTTTGAATGTATTGACAAAACTTCATCAGAACCCATCGCCGATGTTGCGGCTCGTGGTCGCAGGGTTGCTGTTGGTACTCGGTTTAGCCGGCGGATTTGCGGTTTCCGCATCCAAGACGGTGACGCTGACCGTCGATGGAATCGCGATGCGGGTGACGACCATGAAGTCGCGGGTGGTCGACATCGTCCAGGAGAACGGCTTCGCCGTCGGCGAGCGCGACGACCTCTACCCCGCAGGCGACGTGGAGGTCCGCGACGCGGCCAACATCGTCTTGCGGCGCAGCCGGCCGTTGCAGATCTTGCTGGACGGTCGCGACGCCAAGCAGGTCTGGACGACGGCATCCACCGTGGACGAGGCGCTGGCCCAGCTCGCGATGACCGACACCGCCCCGGCCGCGGCCTCGCGCGGCAGCCGTGTTCCGCTGGCCGGAATGGCGCTGCCGGTCGTCAGCGCCAAGACGGTCCAGATCAACGACGGCGGCGCATTGCGCACCGTGCACCTGCCCGCACCCTCCGTCGCGGGGCTGCTCAGCGCCGCCGGCGCTCCGCTGCTCGACAGCGACCAGGTGGTGCCCAGCGCGACGTCCCCGATCGCCGACGGCATGGAAATCCAGGTGACCCGTAACCGGATTCAACACGTCACCGAGCGAATTCCGCTGGCGCCGAACTCGCGCCGGATCGAGGACCCGGAGATGAACATGAGCCGCCAGGTCGTCGAGGACGCGGGCAGCCCGGGCACGCAGGACGTCACGTTCGCGGTGGCCATGGTCAACGGCGTCGAGACCGGCCGGATACCCGTCGCGAACACCGTCATCGCGCCGGCCCGTGAGGCCGTGCTGCGGGTGGGCACCAAGCCCGGCACCGATGTGCCCCCGGTGACCAACGGATCAATCTGGGACGCCATCTCGGGCTGCGAATCCGGCGGCAATTGGGCAATCAACACGGGCAACGGGTTCTACGGCGGCGTGCAATTCGACTTTGGTACGTGGATAGCCAACGGCGGGCTGCGGTTTGCGCCCCGCGCCGACCTCGCCACCCGCGAAGAGCAGATCGCCGTCGCAGAGGTGACCCGGGCGCGTCAGGGTTGGGGGGCGTGGCCCGTGTGCAGCGGAAGAGCTGGTGCAAGCTGACCATCCAGCTTCTCGGGCGCACCGAGATTAGGCGTCTGGCCAAAGATCTTGAATTTCGGCCACGAAAAGCTTTGGGCCAAAATTTCGTCCACGACGCCAACACGGTGCGACGGGTGGTGTCCACGTCCGGGGTCAGCCGCTCCGACCGCGTCCTGGAGGTCGGTCCCGGCCTCGGGTCCCTGACCCTGGCGCTGCTTGACCGTGGCGCCGCCGTCATCGCCGTCGAAATCGACCCGGTGCTGGCCGGTCGCCTCCCGCAGACCGTCGCCGAGCATTCGAATAGTGAAATCCACCGGCTCACGGTGGTGAACCACGACGTGTTGACGCTTCGCCGGGACGAGCTGGCCACTGAGCCGACAGCCCTGGTCGCCAACCTGCCCTACAACGTCGCGGTCCCGGCGCTGTTGCATCTGCTCGCCGAATTTCCGTCGATTCAGACCGTGACGGTGATGGTGCAGGCGGAGGTCGCCGAACGGCTGGCCGCCGAGCCGGGCGGCAAGGAATACGGCGTGCCCAGCGTCAAGGTCCGTTTCTTCGGGCGGGTTCGTCGTTGCGGCATGGTCTCGCCGACCGTCTTCTGGCCGATCCCGCGTGTCTATTCCGGGCTGGTGCGCATCGACCGGTACGCGACTTCGCCGTGGCCGACAGACGAGGTCTTTCGGCGGCAAGTGTTCCGACTCGTCGACATCGCGTTCGCCCAGCGGCGCAAGACATCCCGCAATGCGTTCGCCGAGTGGGCCGGCTCGGGCAACGAGTCGGCGAGCCGATTGCTGGCGGCCAGCATCGATCCTGCGCGTCGCGGCGAGACGTTGTCCATCGATGACTTCGTGCGGCTGTTGCAGCGTTCCGGCAATCGGGACGACGCCACCCCAGCACACCCTGATGCGGCGCTGCCGCACATTTCGGGCCACGTTTCCGCGGGCTGACTGGGGTGCTCTGGAGCGCCGTTGCGTGTGCTTCACGATTGGCAGCGATAGTCTGCTGCGGTGGTTGACGATGTCTGACGGCAGCACCGCTGCCCAGTGGGTGCCAACCGGGTCGGTCACCGTTCGGGTGCCCGGGAAGGTCAACCTCTACCTGGCGGTCGGTGACCGCCGCAAAGACGGCTACCACGAACTGACGACGGTGTTTCAGGCCGTTTCGCTGCTCGACGAGGTGACGGTCCGCAACGCCGACGTGCTGTCGCTCGAGCTCGTCGGCGAGGGCGCCGACAAACTGCCCACCGACGAACGCAATCTCGCCTGGCAGGCGGCCGAGCTGATGGCCGACCACGTCGGCCGGGCTCCCGACGTCTCGATCATGATCGACAAATCCATTCCGGTGGCCGGCGGCATGGCCGGCGGCAGTGCAGACGCGGCGGCGGTGCTGGTCGCGATGAACTCGCTGTGGGAGCTCAATGTGCCTCGCCGCGACCTGCGCACGCTTGCCGCGCGACTGGGCAGCGATGTGCCCTTCGCGCTACACGGCGGCACCGCGTTGGGAACCGGTCGCGGCGAGGAGCTGGCCACCGTGCTGTCCCGCAACAACTTCCACTGGGTGCTGGCGTTAGCCGACGCCGAGCTGCTCAGTTCGGCGGTGTACGCCAAGCTGGACCGGCTCAGGGAGAAACGCAGCCCGCCGCGACTCGCCGAGCCGGGGCCGGTGCTGGCCGCCCTGGCCGCGGGCGATCCGGAGCAGCTTGCGCCGCTGCTGGGCAACGAGCTGGAGGCGGCCGCGGTGAGCCTGAACCCGGCGCTGAGACGTGCACTGCGCGCGGGGGTCCAGGTGGGTGCCCTGGCGGGCATCGTGTCCGGTTCGGGACCGACCTGCGCTTTCCTGTGCGCCTCAGCGGCCTCGGCGGTCGATGTCGCTACCGAGCTGTCGGCGGCAGGCGTGTGCCGCACCGTCCGGGTGGCCAGCGGACCGGTGCCGGGCGCCCGCGTGGTGCCGGCGCCGACGACACCCCATGATCAGGGCCTGAACGGAGTGTGAAATCGAACTCAAATCGCGCCTTGGTTTGGCAGTTCCTTAAGAGGAGTTTAAGATAATTCGCGATGGGGAGCAGCGATAAGCAAGGCCTCTCAGCTTCGTCGTCCGCCGGGCCTACCGGCGGACTCGTTGTCGCATCATCGATTCGAGACCTAACCGCGGCAAAACTGTGCTCGCGTGCCTGCTACAAAGTGGCAACCCGCAGGCGGAATATGAGATCCCGGGCCTTCGGGAATGCACCGGAACCGAGGAGGTTTTTGTGAGCAGGTTTACCGAGAAGATGTACCTCAACGCCCGGACCTCGACCACGGGCATGGTCACCGGTGAACCCCACGAACCTATCCGTCACACCTGGGGTGAGGTCCACCAGCGCGCGCGTTGCATTGCGGGCGGCCTGGCGGCGGCCGGCATCGGCCTCGGCGACGCGGTCGGTGTGCTGGCCGGCTTCCCGGTGGAGATCGCGCCGACGGCGCAGGGCCTATGGATGCGCGGGGCCAGCCTCACCATGCTGCACCAGCCCACCCCACGCACCGACCTGGCCGTGTGGGCCGAGGACACCATGACCGTCATCGGCATGATCGAGGCCAGTGCCGTCATCGTCTCGGACCCCTTCGTGGCGGCCATCCCGGTGCTCGAGGAGAAGGGCATCACGGTCCTTACCATCGCCGACCTGTTGGCGTCGGAACCGATCGACCCCGTGGAGGTCGGCGAGGACGACCTGGCGCTGATGCAGCTGACGTCCGGATCCACGGGTTCTCCGAAAGCGGTGCAGATCACCCACCGCAACATCCACTCCAACGCCGAGGCGATGTTCGTGGGCGCGGAGTACAACGTCGACAGGGACGTCATGGTCAGCTGGCTGCCGTGCTTCCACGACATGGGCATGGTCGGCTTCCTCACCATTCCGATGTACTTCGGCGCGGAGCTGATCAAGGTCACGCCGATGGACTTCCTGCGCGACACGTTGCTGTGGGCCAAGCTCATCGACAAGTACCAGGGCACCATGACCGCGGCGCCCAACTTCGCCTACGCGCTGCTGGCCAAGCGGTTGCGCCGCCAGGCCAAGCCCGGGCAGTTCGACCTGTCGACGCTGCGATTCGCGCTGTCCGGCGCCGAGCCCGTCGAACCCGCCGACGTCGAGGACCTGCTCGACGCGGGCAAGCCGTTCGGCCTGAGGCCCTCGGCGATCCTGCCGGCCTACGGCATGGCCGAGACGACGCTGGCCGTGTCATTCTCGGAGTGCAACGCCGGTCTGGTCGTCGACGAGGTCGACGCCGACCTGCTGGCCGCCCTGCGCCGGGCCGTGCCCGCCAGCAAGGGCAACACCCGCCGGCTGGCCACGCTGGGTCCGCTGCTCAACGACCTCGAGGCCCGCATCATCGACGAGCACGGCGACGTGATGGCCGCGCGCGGTGTCGGTGTGATCGAGCTGCGCGGCGAGTCGCTGACGCCCGGCTACCTCACCATGGGCGGCTTCATTCCGGCCCAGGACGAGCACGGCTGGTACGACACCGGGGACCTCGGCTACCTCACCGAGGAGGGCCACATCGTGGTGTGCGGCCGCGTCAAGGACGTCATCATCATGGCGGGCCGCAACATCTATCCGACCGACATCGAGCGGGCCGCCTGCCGGGTGGCGGGCGTTCGGCCCGGTTGCGCCGTCGCGGTGCGCCTCGATGCCGGGCACTCACGCGAGACGTTCGCCGTCGCGGTGGAGTCCAACGCCTGGCAGGACCCGGCCGCTGTGCGCCGCATCGAACACCAGGTCGCCCACGAAGTGGTGGCCGAGGTCGACATGCGGCCGCGCAATGTCGTGGTGCTGGGCCCGGGCACCATCCCGAAGACGCCGTCGGGCAAGCTGCGCCGCTCCACCTCGGTCAGCCTCGTCAGCTAGAGGCCAGCTAAAGGCCATAGCTCCCCGAGGCCTACCAGGCGTGGACGCGATTTTGCGCGGGTTCTAACCCCAGTTCGATGAGCAGCTCGGTGGCATCAGCCGCCTGCTCGCAGATCGTCGGCACCTCGGTGCGCTCGGCGGCGGTGAAGTTCTCCAACACGAACGCCGCCGGGTCTTTGCGTCCCGGCGGACGGCCGATCCCGATGCGCACCCGCTGGAAGTCTTTGGTGCCCAGCGCGGCCGCCACCGAGCGCAGCCCGTTGTGGCCACCCTCACCGCCGCCGATCTTGAGCCGGATGCAGCCGAACTCGAGGTCGAGGTCGTCGTGGATGACGATGATGTCGGCCGGGGCGACCGAGTAGAACTTCGCCAGCGGCCCCACCTGGCGGCCGGATTCGTTCATGAAGCAGCGCGGCTTGGCCACCAACACCGAGTGCCCGGCCAGTCGGCCGCTGACAACTTCGGCGCCGGATCGCTTATGCGCCTTGAACTTCTCGCCCAGCCGGGCGGCGAGCACGTCGGCAACCATGAACCCGAGGTTGTGCCGGGTGCGGGCGTAGTTGTCTCCGGGGTTGCCCAGGCCGACCACCAATTGGGGTTCGGCCACGTCGTGAACCGCCTACTCGGACTCTTCGGCGGCCGCGGCTTCGCCGGCCTCTTCTGCTTCTGCCGCTTCTTCCGGGGTTTCCTCGCCCTCGGCGACCTCGCCGGCGCCCTCTTCCTCGAGGTCCTCGGCCGTCGGCGCGTTCACCACGTTGACCACCAGCAATTCGGGGTCGGAAATCAGGTTGATGCCCTGGGGCAGCGCGACCTGTCCGGCGGTGAACTGGGTGCCTGGCTCGGCGTCCTGGACGGACACCGTCAACTGCTCGGGAATCGACAGCGCCTCGGCCTCGATCTCGATGGTGGTGGTTTCCTGGGTGACCAAGGTATCGGGAGCGGCCTCGCCCTCGACCACCACGGTGACTTCCACGACGACCTTCTCACCGCGACGCACGACCAGCAGGTCCGCGTGCTGGATGGTGCGGCGGATCGGGTGAATGTCGAGCGCTTTGGTCAGGGCCAGCTGTTCCTTGCCGCCGATGTTGAGCGTCAGCACCGCGTTGGTGCCCGAGTGCCGCAGCACCGCCGCGAAGTCGTGCCCGGGCAATTCCAGGTGCTGGGGATCGCTGCCGTGGCCGTAGAGGACCGCGGGAATGTTGCCTGCGCGCCGGGCTCGCCGGGACGCGCCCTTCCCGGTCTCGGTTCGCACCGTAACCGCCAACTGGTTGACTGTGCCTTTAGCCATTTCGTCGCTCCTGTGTGCTCTCGTTCGGGGCACGGCCGGGATCGCGACTAAGAGTCGGTCTCCGTCGATAACGGTGCCGGCCTATGACCGGCCACCCTCGCCGTGACGCCCGGTCAGGTTAGCGCATGTGCACCTCAGACGGAAAATTTGGCGCCCGGGGCGAGCGGCGAATGTCACATCTGTCACCCGCGCGTCTGGCGGCGCGTTGGCTCATCAAAAATGCCCGCCGGCTTTGCGAGAGACCGGTGTGGCCGACGTGGCCGATGACGTCAGAGCGGGAATTTGGTGCCGGTGAGCTGCTCGGACAGCTCCCAGAGCAAGGTGGCGGCAGCGGCGTCTCGTGCCCGCCGGCTGCGCCCGACGGGTTGGGTGGGGCCGATATAGCCGAATCGAGGCCCGACAAAGCTGTCGCCCGGTAAGTCCTGCGACGCCGCGTACAAGGTTTGCCGGGCACCGAAATCCGCGTCGGTGGCCACCACCCGGGTCGCCGCCGAGATCAGCGCGTCACTCACCCTGCGGCCCGAGGCGCCTTGCAGGTTCGTGTGCGAGTAGCCGGGATGCGCCGCCAGGGCGCGCAGCGGCGACCCGACCGAGTCGAGCCGTCGCTGCAGCTCGCTGGTGAACAACAGGTTGGCGAGCTTCGACTGGCCGTAGGCCGCCCAGCGCGAGTAGCGCCGCGACCTCCAGTTCAGGTCGTCGAAGTCGATGCGGCCCGGCCAATGCGCCATCGACGACACCGTGACGACCCGGTCGGTGAGCTTGGGCAGCAACAGGTTGGTGAGCGCGAAATGACCGAGATGGTTGGTGCCGATCTGACTCTCGAAGCCGTCCACGGTCAGCGCGTACGGCGCGGCCATGATGCCGGCGTTGTTGACCAATATGTCGATCCCGTCCACCCCGTCAGCGAACTGACGGACCGACGACAGGTCCTGCAGGTCGAGTCGACGAACCTCGACGGCGCCGGTCATCTGCTGGGCAGCGGCCTCGCCCTTGGCCGTGTTGCGGACGGCCAGGATGACCCTGGCGCCGTTTCGGGCCAGCTCACGGGCCGTCACCGCGCCCAGCCCGCTGTTGGCGCCGGTGATGATGGCGGTGCGCCCCGCGAACGATGGCAGGTCTGCGGCGGTCCAGTCAGTCATGGCTCACCACACTAGCGACGCCGGCGGTTGTCACTTCGCGGCGACGACGAATCCGCGAATGATCGCCTCGATGTCCGATGACTGCGCGACCGCCTGGTCGGCCAGACTGGTGATCGTCAGCTGAACGAGGTACCGCTGGTTAGCCGGCGGCGATCCGGTGGGGATGACGATCCGGTTCCAGCTGGGCAGCCGGGTGCCGTCGAGGTCGTAGCTGCCCTGAATCATCGACGAGGGGAAGCCGTTGTAGTCCGCCGTCGAGGCGTCCAGCTGCTTGAAGTTCTCGAACAGCTGGGCATCGTCATTGCCGTGCTTGATGACCTTGGCCGGGTCGAAATCCCCACGCAACGCGAAGACCACCAGCCTTGCCGTCGGGTACTTACGGTCTTTGGCGATGATCAGCGTCTCCGGCGTGATCTTCGGGCTGGTGAACGGCGACCAGCCTGGCGGCGTGGGTATCGACACGGTCAGATCCGTCAGGGAGCCTGGCGCCACCTGTTTCCCAATGACGCCGATGTTTTCCAGATACTGCGACAGCGGAACGGGCTTGTCCGTCGTGGTGGTGGTGGCGGCCGCTGTCGAGCTCTTCGACAAGATCGACTGGTAGTCGGGAGCTTTCGGCGCGCACGCACCCGCGAACAGCACGACCACCGCGGCGGCCACGGGCAGGAGTCTCACAGAA